>Ga0164243_10005692_pt1 | contig 18998 bp, 18 predicted proteins | sample OricompcompostOP_FD_108781 | JGI IMG/M metagenome (GOLD analysis project Ga0164243, IMG submission 108781) | Organic Plus compost microbial communities from Emeryville, California, USA - Original compost - Organic plus compost (OP) | ecosystem: Engineered > Solid waste > Mixed feedstock >... | reverse complement strand
CCGGGTTCAGTCCGTGCCGCCGCGCTCGGCGGAGTCCAGGCCCTCCGCGAGGACTTCGGACAGGTGGCGGCTCTCCCGGCCGCTCAATTGGGCGAGTTGGGTGCGGCAGGAGTAGCCGTCGGCGAGGAGTTCCGTGTCGTCGCTCGCCGAGCGTACGGCCGGGAGGAGCTGGTCCTCGGCGCACGCCGCGGACACTTCGTAGTGTCCGGCCTCGAAGCCGAAGTTGCCCGCCAGGCCGCAGCAGCCCTTGCTCAACTCGCCTTCCAGGCCCGCGCGTTCGCGCAGCCAGCGGTCGGCGTCCTCGCCGATCACGGCGTGCTGGTGGCAGTGCGTCTGGCCGGCCACCGGGCGGTCGAGGCGCGGCGGCCGCCAGTCCGGGGCGTGTTCGCGCAGCGTCTCGGCGAACGTCCGTACGGACTCGGCGAGTTGCCGCGCCCGCGGGTCGTCGCCCAGCAGCTCGGGTACGTCGGTGCGCAGCGCCGCCGCGCACGGCGGCTCCAGGACCGCGATGGGCAGCCCGGCCTCCAGCGCCGGCTCGATACGGTCGAGGGTGCGGCGCATGGTGGCGCGGGCCCGGTCGAGCTGGCCGGTGGAGACGTACGTCAGCCCGCAGCACACCTGCTTCGGCGGCACGGTCACGCGCAGCCCGGCGTCCTCGAAGACCCGTACGGCGGCGGAACCGGCCGACGGCGACAGGTAGTTGGTGAAGGTGTCCGGCCACAGCACGATCTGCTGCGCGTGCCCTTCCGGCTGCGGCGCCGCGCTCCGCGTGCCGCGCTTCCGCCACCACCGCGTGAACGGTTCGTGCGCCACCGCCGGGATATCGCGCTCCGGCGCGATGCCGCCGAGCCGCTTGGCGAGCGCCGCCAGCGGCCGCACCCGCGCGCCCGCGTTCAGCAGCGGCGCCGTGCGCGAAGCGGCGGCCAGCCGCAGCCACTTCGGCAGCCACCCCATCGAGTAGTGCGCCGCCGGCCGGCGCCTGCCCTCGTAGTGGTGGTGCATGAACTCCGCCTTGTACGTGGCCATATCGACCCCGACCGGGCAGTCGCTGCGGCAGCCCTTGCAGGACAGGCACAGGTCGAGCGCGTCGCGCACCTCCTCGGACCGCCAGCCGTCGGTGACGACTTCGCCGGCGAGCATCTCGTGCAGCAGCCGGGCGCGGCCGCGCGTGGAGTGCTTCTCCTCGCCGGTCGCACGGAACGACGGGCACATGACGCTCGTACTCGCGGTCGTGTTGCGGCACTTGGCGACGCCGACGCAGCGCCGTACCGCCGCCGAGAAGTCGCCGCCGTCGTGCGGGTAGCCGAACTCGACGTCGACGGGCTGCCGCGGCAGCGGCTCGAAGCGGAGGTTGTCGTCGATACGGTCCGGACGGACCAGCATGCCCGGGTTGAGCCCGGCGGCCGGGTCCCACAGGTCCTTGAACCGGCCGAAGAGGTCCACCATCTCCGGCCCGTACATGCGCGGCAGCAGTTCGGCGCGCGCCTGCCCGTCGCCGTGCTCGCCGGAGAGCGAGCCGCCGTGCGCGACGACGACGTCCGCCAACTCCCGTGAGAACTCCCGGAACTTGCGGATGCCGGGCGCGCTCATCAGGTCGAAGTCGATGCGCACGTGGATGCAGCCGTCGCCGAAGTGCCCGTACGGCAGTCCGCGCAGCCCGTGCAGGCCCAGCAGCTTGCGGAAGTCCCGCAGGTAGGCGCCGAGCCGTGCGGGCGGCACCGCGCAGTCCTCCCAACCGGGCCACGCCTCGCTGCCGTCGGGCATCCTCGTGGCCGTGCCGGAGGCGTCCTCGCGGATGCGCCACAGCGCGCGCTGCGCCGCGGGCTCGACGACGAGCCGGTGGTCCGTGGAGCCGCTGCCGTCGCCCGCGGCCGCCCGGCACAACTCCTCGGCGCTCGCGCGCGCTTCGGCCTCGTCCGCGCCGCCGACCTCGACGAACAGCCAGGCTCCGCCGCGCGGCAGATCCCGCCGCGCCGCCTCGCCCACCAGGTCGTTGGCCATGCCTTCGACGGTCAAGGGGGAGTACGGCAGCAGCCCGCAGGCCGCTTCGGCGGCGGCGCTCTCGTCCGCGTAGCCGAGCACGGCCAGCACCCGCGCGCCCGGCGTACGCACCAGCTTCACGACCGCGCTCGTCAGCACTCCGAGGGTGCCTTCGCTGCCGGTGAACGCGCGCGCCCAGTCCTCGCCCTTCTCCGGCAGCAGCTCGTCCAGCGCGTAGCCGGAGATGCGGCGCGGCAGTTCGGGGAAGCCGGTGCGCAGCCGCGCCAACTCGCCCTGTACGAGCGCCCGTCCGGCGCTGCGCAGCCGCTCCGGAACGCCGTCGCCGCCCTTGCCGAGGCGGGCGCGTTCGCCGCCGTAGGTGAGCACGTCCAGCTCGTGCACGTTGTCGGCGGTGGTGCCCCATGCGACCGAGTGCGAGCCGCAGGAGTTGTTGCCGATCATGCCGCCGAGCGTGCAGCGGCTGTGCGTGGACGGGTCGGGCCCGAAGGTCAGCGCTCCGGCGCCGCTCCCGGCGGGTGCCGCGCGCGCCGCGGCGTCCCGCAGCCGGTCGAGGATGACGCCGGGCTGGACGACGGCGGTGCCGGCCTCGCGGTCGATGGACTCGATGCGGTTCATGTGCCGGGTGAAGTCGAGCACCACGCCGACGCCCGTGGCCTGGCCCGCGATGGAGGTGCCGCTGCCGCGGGCGAGCACGGGCACCCCGTGTTCGCGGCACACGGCGAGCGTCGCGGCGACGTCGTCGGCGTCCCGCGGGGCGACCACGCCGACGGGGACACGGCGGTAGTTGGAGGCGTCCATGGTGACGAGGGCGCGGCTGCTCGTGTCGAACTCGACCTCGCCGCCGCGCACCGCGGCACGCAACGCCTGCTCGACCTCGCGCGCCGTCTCGCGCCCGGCGTCGCTGCCTGTGCTGCCTGCGCCGCGGGCGGTGCCGCTCTCGACGCCGCCTGCGGGGGCCCGGACGGGGCCGGGAGTCTGCTGTGCCATGGGTACAGCGTGCCTGCCGGGGCCCCGATCACGGCAGCCCTGCGGCGGCAGAAACGATCTCGGTACGGGGTGACTTCCGCCGCACCGGCGGCAGTTGGCGCCCGCGGCGGCGGCCGGCGCGCGCCCCGCGGCACGTACGACCGCGGCATGTGCGACGGCGAACCGCACGACCGCGCATGCACCGTCGCGTATGCACGACCGCGTATGCATGACCGCGCGTATGACGGTGACCCGTGCCGCACATCCGGCAGCGCTGAGTGGATGAAGGCGCCGGCCAGTTGGAACCACAGCTCCGGCGCCGCCCGCCGGACTCCCTGCCGCACCCCTCCCGCTCTCCGGGCCGACTTCCGCCCCCGGCAGGCGACTTGGCCGGCGGACGCGAGGCCACGGAACGCCACCCGGCGCCCGTCGTACGGCCGGCCGCCGAGGTCACACCGTGCCGAAACGCAGTGACGGAGCCGGCTTCCGTCTCAGCCGCTGGACCCGCCCCTGTGTCCGCGGGCCGAGACGGACTACCCTGCGCTCTGTGGCTGATCTCCAGATTCCCGCAGACATCAAGCCCGCCGACGGTCGGTTCGGTTCGGGCCCGTCCAAGGTACGTACGGAGGCACTCAGTGCCCTGTCCGCCACCGGCACCTCCCTTCTCGGGACCTCGCACCGGCAGGCTCCGGTCAAGGACCTCGTGGGCTCGGTCCGCGAGGGGATCAGGGACCTGTTCCAGCTGCCGGAGGGCTACGAGGTGGTCCTCGGCAACGGCGGCACGACCGCGTTCTGGGACATCGCGACGCACGGCCTGATCGAGAGCCGGTCGCAGCACCTGTCCTTCGGCGAGTTCTCCGGCAAGTTCGCCGCCGCCGCCAAGAAGGCGCCCTGGCTCGGTGCCCCGTCCGTGATCGAGTCCGAGCCCGGCACGCATCCCGCCGCGCGGGCCGAGGACGACGTGGACGTGTACGCGTTCACGCACAACGAGACCTCGACCGGTGTCGCGATGCCCATCGAGCGCGTGCCGGGTGCGGCCGACGGATCGCTGGTGCTGGTGGACGCCACCTCCGGCGCGGGCGGTCTGCCGGTGGACGTCGCGGAGACGGACGTCTACTACTTCGCGCCGCAGAAGTCCTTCGCGTCCGACGGCGGGCTGTGGATCGCCGTCTTCTCGCCGGCCGCGATCGAGCGCGCCGAGCGCATCGCCGCCTCCGGCCGGCACATTCCGGCGTTCTTCGATCTGCACACGGCGATCGACAACTCCCGCAAGAACCAGACGTACAACACCCCTGCGCTCACCACGCTGTTCCTGCTGGCCGACCAGCTGGAGTGGATCAACGGGCAGGGCGGCCTCGACTGGGCGGTGCGCCGCACCGCGACCTCCGCGCGCACGCTGTACGGCTGGGCCGAGGACGCGAAGTACGCGACGCCGTTCGTCTCCGACCCCGCGCAGCGCTCGCAGGTCGTCGGCACGATCGACCTGGACGACGGCATCGACGCCGCCGCGGTCGCCAAGGCGCTGCGGGCGAACGGCGTGGTGGACACCGAGCCGTACCGCAAGCTGGGCCGCAACCAGCTGCGGGTCGCGATGTTCCCCGCGATCGAGCCCTCGGACGTCGAGGCACTGACGCGGTGCGTGGACTACGTGGTCGAGAACCTGTAGCCGTCGGCGGCACCTTCGTAGGGGCGGTCCGGGCCGGTGCGGTCCGGACCGCCCTTCGCTGTCTCCGACGTCCTCGACGTCTCCGACTTCCCGCCGGCGCAGGGGAGTTCGCCGGGCGGAGAACCCTGCGGGCCGGACTGCGCGTCCTGCTCTCGTAGCGGGGGACCGCGCCGCCGGCGGCAGGAGCCGGCCCGTACGGTCGCCCTCCGTCGCCGCTGGGAGAGGGAGAACCTATGGCTCGGGGCGAGCTGAACGAGCGGGGCGGCGGCCGTCCCCGGCGGGGAGGTCTCCGTGCGGGAGCGCTCGGCTGCGCCGCCGGGATCGCGCTGAGCGCGGCGGCGCTCGCCGTCCTGACCTGGCCCACCTCCGAAGTGGTCTACCGCGACCACGACGCCTCGACGACGACCTACTCCGACGCCTCCGGCCACTACGTGGGGCTGGTCCGCGAGTCCTCGCTCGCGGGCCACCGCTCGTACCGTGTGGTCGCCGGCCGGGCGCCGGGCCTGGACTACGGGCACTCCGTGGACATCGGCCAGGTGCCGGGCGCCTCGGGGGTGGCCTCGACGAGCTGGTCGACGTCCGGTGTGCGGCTGCGGTTCCGCTCCGGGCACACGCTGTTCGTCCCTGCCCGGTACGTCGAAGGCGGCCGCTAGGCCGTGTTTCGAAAGTCCCTCCCCCGGCCTTCGGCCGGGAGGTGCCCCCGGGCTGGCGCCGCCTGGCACGCACGCTCGCTACGGTGTCGATCGTCGGCGCAGCACTCCCCCTGAGCTTCGCCTGGGAGGTGCCCCCGGCGCTCTCCTCCTCCGCCTTGCGATCGCACGCACCAGACACCGCCAGCCCCACCCGCCGGGCGGACGACGCTACTTTCGAAACACGGCCTAGGCAGACCGGTCCAAGGCCGGTCCGGGTCCGGTCCGAGGTCAGCCCGCGAAGGGGTTCACGCCGGTCAGTTTGGCCGACAACGACCAGAGCCGCGCGGCCTGTTCGGGGTCGACCGCGTAGTCGCGTACGCCCCTGCTCGTGTCGCCGGGAGCGGCCGGCTCGGCGATGTCGCAGTCCTCGCAGTACACGCCGCCCTTCCCGGCGAGCTGCGGAGAGGTCGCCGCCCACACCTGAGTCGCGGCGCCCTGCTCCGGCGTCTTGAACGCGGGATTGACGAGGTTGCCGTCCTCGTCGATCCAGCCCGCGGCGACCATCTCCTCGGTACGCAGGTGGCGTTGGAGCGGAGTCAGGATGGCGCCGGGGTGCAGCGAGAAGGCGCGTACGCCCACGTCCCGGGCGAGCGCGTCCAGTTGCACGGCGAACAGCACGTTGGCCGTCTTCGCCTGCCCGTACGCCTCCCACTTGTCGTAGCCGCGCTCGAAGTGGACGTCGTCCCAGCGGATGCCCGAGCGGTGGTGGCCGCGCGAGGACACGGACACGACGCGGCCGCCGCCGCGCTCGATCGCCGGCCACAGCCGGCCCACGAGTGCGAAGTGGCCGAGGTGGTTGGTGGCGAACTGGGCCTCCCAGCCCGGCCCGACGCGAGTTTCGGGGCAGGCCATGACGCCGGCGTTGTCGATCACGACGTCGAGGGCGCGGCCCGTGGCGAGGAAGCGCTCGGCGAAGGCGCGGACGCTGCCGAGGTCGCTCAAGTCCAGCTCGCCGACCTCGACTTCGCCCGGGCCCTCGATGCCGCCGACCGCCTCCTGGGCGGCTTCGGGCCTGCGGGCCGGAACGACCACGTGCGCGCCGGCCCCGGCCAGCGCCCGCGTCGTCTCCAGCCCGAGCCCGGAGTAGCCGCCGGTCACCAGGGCCAGCTTTCCGGACAGGTCGATGCCGGCCAGCACGTCCCGCGCGGTGCTGGCCGCGCCGAATCCCGAACCGATGGGGGCTTGCGGAGTAGTCATGGCAGGCACGCTACGGATTCGAGTGCGCTCCAACGCAAGGACGCACCGGGCACCGGCGCCCCGGGCGGGTCTCCCCGGACGGCGCCCGCGGGCCGAACTCCCCACTCCTGGTGCCGCGTTGGGCCCGTTCCCGTAAGCTGACGCGACATGTCCCCACATACGTTGAGCGCATGACGGCGAAGAACGGGGCGACCGGTTCGCTCATCCGCAGTCTCGAACTGCTCTGGGGCGGCAGGGGAAAGCCCAGCCGCGGGCCGCGCCCCGGGCTCACGCTGGAGCGGATCGTGCGCGCCGGCGTCGACGTGGCCGACCGCGAGGGCCTGGCCGCGCTCTCCATGCGCAAGGTCGCCGTCGAGCTGGGCGTGGGCACGATGTCGCTGTACCGCTATGTGCCCGGCAAGAGCGAGCTGTTGGACCTGATGGTCGACCACGTCTACGCCCGGGAACGGGACGGCATGGCCGAGCACGCGGGCCTGGGCTGGCGCGCCTGCCTGGAGTTCGTGGCCGAGAAGTCGTGGCTGCTCTACACCGGCAGCCCGTGGCTGCTCCAGGTCAACCAGGCCCGCCCGGTGCTGGGCCCGAACTCCCTCGCGGGGCTCGACTTCACGCTACGGGCCCTGGACGGGCTGGAGTTGACGGGCTACGAGAAGGTCGCGGTGATCCAGGCGCTGGACCACTTCGTGCTGGGCGCCGCGCGTACGCACGTGCTCCAGCGGCAGGCCGTGGCGCGGACGGGGCTGTCGGACGAGGAGTTCTGGGGAGCCCAACGGCCGTATCTGGAACGGGCGTTGGACAGCGGCGGCTATCCGGCCACGGCGGCGCTGCCGGAGGGTGCGTTCACGCAGGGCGGCGAGGAGGCGATGCGGTTCGGGCTGCGGGCGCTGCTGGACGGCTTCCAGGCGCTCGTCGACGGCCGCACGAACGGAGCGGGGCGCGCCGCGCCGGGTTCGGTCAACTCCCGGGCGCGTACGGGCTCTTGACACCGCTCGGGCGGTGAGAGCACGATCGTCCGCACTGGTTGACAACGTTGTCCGACACCGTCAGGCCCCGCCCCCGGCCCCGGACGACCGCGCCGACTCCTCTCGCTCCGCCGCCACTTCGGGACCCGCACCACGCCACGCGACCACCCGTCCCCCACGAAAGGCCACCATGGTGTCCGACTCTCCGGTGTCCGGCAGCACGGCGCCCGACCCGCACGCCCGCACCCCGCGCCGCCCACGCGCCTCACGTTCCCGCCCCCGTCGCCTCGCCGCCGCCCTCACCGTCGCGGCCGTCGCCGCCGTCGGGCTCGGCGCGCCCGCCGGGTCCGCCGGAGCGGACGAGCCCGCGGCCGGCCCCTCCCGTACCGCCGACGACCCGGCCGGCGCCGTCGATCCGCTGATCGGCTCCGCCAACGCCGGCAACACCTACCCCGGCGCCGCGACCCCGTTCGGCATGCTGGCCTGGAGCCCGCAGACCTCGAAGGGCGAACAGACCGGCAACCCGGCGCCCGGCGGCTACGCGCACGACGCGCAGAAGATCCGCGGCTTCAGCCTCACCCACCTCAGCGGAGTGGGCTGTTCCGGAGCGAACGGCGACGTGCCCGTCATGCCGTACCCGGGGAACGTCACCTCCTCCCCCAGCGCCGACACCCACGACGCCACCTACGCCAGTACGTTCCGGCACGGCGCGGGCCACGAGTCGGCGCAGCCCGGCAGCTACCGCGTGCGCCTCGGCAGCGGCGCCGGCGCGCAGTTGACGGCGTCCGCGCGCACCGGCACCGGGCGGTTCACCTTCCCCGCCGGCAAGCCGGCCAGCATGCTGCTGCGCACCTCCAACGCGGAGACGGGCAGCACCGGCGCCCGCGTCCACCTCCACCCGGGCTCGCGCACCGTCACCGGCTCCGTGACCGCGGGCAACTTCTGCGGGCCGCAGAGCGAGAACAACCGGCACTCCGTCTACACGCTCCACTTCACCGCCCGCTTCGACCGCGACTTCGCCAAGTCCGGTACGTGGCACGACGGTTCGCTCAAGCCGGGCTCGCGCTCGGCCTCGGGCGGCACCGGCTACACGGACAAGGGCGAGGCGCGGGCGGGCAAGGGCTCCGGCGCGTACGTCACGTTCCCGCGCGGCACCCGCAGCGTGACGGCGAAGGTCGGCATCTCGTACGTCAGCCGGAAGGGCGCCGAGGCCAACCTCGCCGCGGAGAACCCGCGCGGCACGAGCTTCTCCGACCTCGCCGCGCGTGCGAAGGCGGCCTGGCGGCGGCAGCTGCGCAAGATCGACATCGACGGCGGCGGTGAAGCGCGGCGCCGCACGTTCTACACCGCGCTCTACCACTCCATGCTGGAGCCCACGCTGGTCAGCGACACCGACGGCCGCTACCGCGGCGCCGACGGGCGTACGCACCGGCTGGGCGCCCGCCAGCACGCGCAGTACGGCACGTTCTCCGGCTGGGACCAATACCGCGCGCAAGTACAGCTGTTGGCGCTGCTCAATCCCAAGACGGCGAGCGACTACGCCCGTTCGCTGCACAACTTCGCCGGGCAGCGCGGCGGCGAGTGGGACCGCTGGCTGCTGGAGCACGGCAAGACCAGCGTCATGTCCGGCGACCCGTCGGCCCCGGCGCTCGCCGGAATGTACGCCTTCGGCGCCCGCGACTTCGACGTACGCGGAGCGCTGCGCTCCCTCGTCAAGGCGGCCACCGTGCCGACCGCGAACGACTCCAGCGACGACGGCTGCCAGGTCGAATGCGTGGGCCAGCGCCCGTCGCTGGACACCTACCTCAAGAAGGGCTACGTGCCGGCCGACCACTGCCACTGCTGGGGCGGCGCCGCCGAGACGCTGGAGGACTCGGCCGCCGACTACGGCCTGTCCGAACTGGCCCGGCGCACCGGCGACCGGCACACCGCGAAGACGTTCCTGAAGCGCTCCGGCAACTGGCGGCACGTCTTCGACCCGAAGGCCACCGAGGACGGCGGCTACGCCCGCGACCGCAACGCGGACGGCAGCTGGTCCGGAAAGCACTTCGACCCGGGCACCGAGGACGGCTTCGTGGAGGGCACCAGCGCCCGCTACACGTGGATGGTCTACTCCGACCCCGCCGGGCTCGCGAAGGCGATGGGCGGCAAGGAGAAGGCGGCGCAGCGCCTGGACGCCTTCTTCCGCACCCCGGACGGAAAGTTCGACTTCAGCGCCAAGGACCCGACCCGCTACGACCCGACCAACGAGCCGGACCTCAACACCCCTTACCTGTACGACTACTTCGGCAAGCCGTACCGCACGCAGGAGACCGTGCGCGCCGTACTGAACCGGCTGTGGCACGACGGTCCCGGCGGCATCCCCGGCAACGACGACGCGGGCACCATGTCCGCCTGGTACGTCTTCTCCGCTCTCGGCTTCCATCCGCAGAACCCGAGCCGCGCCGACACCGTGCTGGCCGCGCCGCTGTTCCCGCACGCCACCGTGCGCACCGGGCACGGCAGGACGCTGACCGTCAACGCTCCGCACGCGTCCGGAAGTTCGGCCTACATCCACGGCGCCAAGCTGAATGGGAAGGCGTACGGCAGGCCCTGGCTGCCCGCCTCGTTCATCGAGCGCGGCGGCACGCTCGACGTGGACGTCGCCGCCACCCCGAAGAAGAGCTGGGGCGCGGACCCGGGCGACGCACCGCCGTCGTACCCGGCGCGCTGAGCGCAGGCGGAGCACGGCGGCGGGACGGGCGCATCCTCGCTCAGTCCCGCCGCCGGAACAGCCGGCGCGCACCGAGCCACAGCGCCACCGCCACCGCGAACGTGACGGCGGCGCCGGTCACGTGGTGGCCGCCGTCCTCGCCTCCGCTGCCGCCGCTCCCCGAGTCGCCGCCCGCGCCGCTCTCGCCGCTCTTGCCGTCGCCGCCGTCCCCGCCGCCGCTGCGGCGGTCCTGCGCGGCGACGTTCTCCGGCAGCGCCTTGCCGTCCAGTTCGACGGGCTGCACTTCGCTGGACGCGCCTTCCGAGCCGAACATCAGGTTCCGCCCGTCCGGCGTGAACGTCACCGACTCGCCCTGCCGTTGGAACGGCGGCGCCACCCCGGTGAGCGCGGACGGCTTACCGTGCCGCCACGCGTACATCCGCCCCGAGAAGTATCCGCGCACCATCAGCCGCGTACCGTCCGGCGAGAACGCCGCGTCCGTCGCCCACATGTCGGTGCGCGCGATGCGCCGGAAGGTGTTGATCCGGGACGCCGACAGCTGCGGCGGCCCTTCGTAGAACGCGCCCTTGTTCTCGTTGCTCTTGCTGACGATGTACGCGCGCCCCGTCTTCGGATGCACCATCAGCGACTCGGCGTCGCGCGGACCGTCGGCGTAGCGCACCCGGTAGCGGATCGGCGCCACGGTGGTGTCGTGCAGCCGCGCCGGCTCGCGGAACCGGTAGATCCACACCTCGCTCCACTTGCCGCCGAGGTTGTCGCCGATGTCCCCGACGTAGACGTCGCCGTGCGGCCCGACCGAAATCGCCTCCGCGTCACGGAGGTTGAAGCCCCGCAGCGTGACGGTCGCGACGGTCTTTCCGGTACGCCCGTCGACGGCGTAGACGCGCGGCTCGTGCGCGGAGTCGTTGTGCGTCCAGTAGACGCCCTTGTGGCGGCGGCTCGCGGCGAGGCCGCTGGACTCGTCGATCCGCGGATCCCCGATCGTGAACCCGTCCGGCCGCTTGTGGCCTTCCTCCCCCTTGCCGCCCTCGGAGCGGACGCTGAAGTCCAGCCCGCCGCCCGGGTCGTCCGCGCCCGCCGAACCCGCCGCGAGCAGCACCCCGGCGGCGGCCAGGGGCAGAGCAACCGTACGCAGAAGCAGAGACCGGCGCAGACACATGCACCACAGTCTCCAGCATCGAGCCGCACGCCCCCGCCCCGCTTCGGTCATATGCGTGCTGTCCCGAACCGCACACGCTCCGCAGCCACCCCGGGTACGGTCGGAAACCGATCACCGCCGGCACCAACACGGCGGCCGGAGCGAGGAGTTCACGGCATGTCGACCCCACGTGACGCGGCACGCAGGAACGCGTACGGCGACGAACTGCGCGAGCGCCGCGAAGCGAAAGGCTGGACCCAGGACCGCCTGGGCGCGGAAGCGGTCATGTCCCGCTCCCACATCGCCCACATCGAGGCGGGCCGCCGCCTCCCCTGCCCGGACGACGCCAAACGCCTCGACCAAGTCCTCGACACGGGCGGCGTGTTCGCCCGCTTCCTGCCGGACGGCAAACTCGCCGCGTTCTTCGAGGAGATCGCGGAACTGGAGCCGCAGGCGGCGATGATCCGGGAGTACGCGAGTTCGCTGGTGCCGGGGTTGTTGCAGACGGAGGGGTACGCGAAGGCGGTGTTCGAGTCCGGATTCCCCAGGCTGAGCGAAGAGAGGCGTGCGGAGAACGTCCGCACCCGCATGGCCCGGGCGACCATCCTGGAAGACCCGCTGAAGCCCGAAGTGTGGGCGCTCTTCTGCGAGTCGGTGCTGCGCCGCCCGGTCGGCGGACCGGCCGCCATGGCCGAGCAGTTGCGCCACATCGTCGCACTCGGTGAACGTCGCATCAGGGTCCACGTCCTGCCGTTCTCGGTCGGCGCACACGCGCTGCTGGAAAGCCAGGTCACGCTCATGCGCTTCTCGGAGATGGCGCCGCTGGCGTACGTGGAGGGGCTCAACACCGGCACGTTGCTGGATTCACCAGCAGTGGTCGAGCAATCACTGGTGTCCTACGATCTGGCGTTGGGCGACGCACTGTCGCACCGGGAATCACTGGCTCTGATCAGAGCCGTCGCGGAGGAGTACGAACATGCGCAGCGGTAGGCACCTCACCAACGCGTCCACACTGCACGGCTGGCGCAAGAGCAGCTACAGCGGCGCCAGCAACGGCAACTGCCTGGAAATCAACCGCAGTTGCGAGAGCTGCGTCCCCGTGCGGGACTCCAAGCAGCCGACCGGTCCCGCGCTCGTCTTCGCGCCGGACAGTTGGTCGACGTTCCTCACCTCGATCCGCGAGGACAAGCATGCGTAACGGCGAGCACCTCACCAACGCGTCCACTCTGCGCGGCTGGCACAAGAGCAGCTACAGCGGCCCCGGCAACGGAGATTGCCTGGAAATCATCCGCGCATACCCGGGCGGCGTCCCGGCGCGCGACTCGAAGAACCCCACCGGCCCGGCCCTCGTCTTCTCGTCGTCCGCCTGGAGCGCGTTCGTCGCCTCCGTACGCAACTGCCCGTGAAACACGGGCAGTTGACGGAGCCCGTCGCCGCCGCCCGCGGACTCGCGCGGCACCACTTCCCCGACGCGCTCACCGTGTTCGTGGGCGGCAGTGTGCTCACCGAGCGGCGTACGGCGATGTCCGATCTGGACATGGTCGTGGTGACCGAGCCGCGCGAGTGCCCGTACCGCCACTCGCTGGACTGGGAGGGGTGGCCGGCGGAGGTGCTGGTACACGACGAGCGGTCGCTGGCCGCGTACTGCGCGGACAACCTGGCCCGCCGCTGGCCCGGGATTCCCCGGCTGATAGCCGAAGGCGCGATCGTCAGCGACCGCGCCGGGCTGGGCGAACGCCTGCAGACCGACCTGCGCCGCCGCCTGGCCGCGGGCCCGACCCCCGCCGGCCGGGCCGAACTCGACGCCCACCGCTACGAACTCACCGACCAGCTGGACGACTTGGCCGGCGCCGAGGACCCGGCCGAGATCGCCTTCATCGCCAGCCGCGTACTGACCAAGACGGCGCAGCTCGCCCTGCTGTGCGGACGGCACTGGCAGGGCACGGGAAAGTGGCTGCTGCGCGAACTGCGCGACCACGACGCGGACTTGGCCGACCGACTGGCCGGCTCCCTCTCCGAACCCGCCCGACTCGCCGGCCTCGCCCGCCGCGTACTCGACTCCGCGGGCGGCCCCCTCCGAGCCGGCTACAGAGTGACCGACCCCCGCGACCCGTGACGGGACGCGCCCATCCGCCTGGGCCGCATCGTGCGACGGCCCGAAGTTCCGCCCCACCTACCGGGGTTGGGACATGGCGTCCGCGTCGCCACGCAGGATCGCCCGCTTGGCCTCGACCGCCTTCAGGTCAACCGGACCGTGCTCGGCTTCGGCACGGTCGATCAACTCACGCAGCCGATCGCGTTCTTGCGCACGCCTTTCGCCGGGGAGCGGATTCGTCATGCGGCGCAATCTACCGGCGGCAATGCACTCCAACCCCGCTGTTTCCAGCTTGAGTTGCCTACGGGAAGCAGCTTGCGCACGTGCGGAAGCAGCGTCCGCACCGCGCAGGAGAAGACCCCGCTGAGAGAAGGTGAGACAGCCGCCGCGGTGTCCGAAACCCGCCAGCAACAGGCGGGCCGCGCGCCGACGCTGGAGGCATGACCACAGCCTTCACACCTCTCCCCATTCCTCCTGCCGCCCTCAACGAGCTGCGAGACTCGGACGATTCAGGCCGGGCGCTCCGCCCGTACGCGGCCCGCGAGGACGGAGTACCGCTGCCGTGCGTCGGCAGTCCGCTCCGCTGCTGCCTGCGAGCGATCGAAGTCGGCGAGCGGGTCGCCCTCGTCTCGTACGCGCCGCTGCGCCGCTGGGCAGCGGAGACCGGCGCCGACCCGGGCGCGTACGACGAGGCCGGACCGGTGTTCATCCACGCCGACAACTGCGAAAGACCGGCGGGGAGTTCGGGCTATCCGTTCGCACGGGCCGGCGCGCTGCGCACGATCCGCCGCTACAACGCCCGCGGTCACATCGTCGGCGGCAGGCTCTTCGAGATCCCGGCCGACGCCGACGCGGGTTTCGACGAAGCCGTAGCCGAGGCGTTCGACGAACCGGACGTGGCGCTTGTACACGTCCGCGCGCTCGAATACGGCTGCTTCCAATTCGAAGTGCGCAGGCCGTGACCGGGCACACGGGAGAGCCGGCCACGGCGCAAGGGGGCGGGACGGGGAGGGGGTGCAGCTTCGGGACACTCAGGCGGCGCAGGGCCGCCGGCCCAGCCGAGCAGACGGCTCGCCCCGGCCCGAGCAGCCCGTCCCGAAGGCACCCCCTCCCCGGCCCGCCCCCGACCCACCCGGCACGGGCGGACCCCACCGAGCGCACCCGAGCCAGCCAGGGAGGAGAGGGGCGGCACCCCAGAACGTGCGAACTCCCAGCAGACGAAGCCTCGTTCAGCGCTCCGCGCGCAGCGCGGCGATGAACCACTCGAAGGCGGGGACGCGGGGCGCGAACGGCTCGCGCCCGTTGAGTACGCCCGCCAACTGCCAGTACCGCTCGACGCGCCGGTCGGTGAAGGTCTCCACCTGGTCGGCGAGCCGGGCCCGTTCGTCCGCGTCCAGGTCCTCGGACAGAATCCGGCGCAGTACGGCCAGTCCTTCCTCGGACTCCGGCGCAACCCCGGAGGCGAGCGCCGCGCCGGCGTGCTCGATGACGTCGGCCGGTTCGTAGCCCGGCAGCACGCCGCCGAGTTCGGTCCCGGTCACGGCCATCTCCCGTACGCGCCGCCGGAAGTCGTCGTCGCCGACGAGTTCCGCCAACTCCACCCAGGCGTCGACCTGTTCGGCGCTCGGCTCGTCGGGCAGTTCGGCGGGCATGGTGCGCATGCCCTGGGCGATGTGGGCGCCGGGGCCTTCCGCGTCGTCGACGCCGTCGAAGGCGCTGTCGACGAAGTCGTCGATGAGGCGCTGCCGTTCTTCTGCGGACAGTTGCGCGAGCTTGTGCATGATGAGTGTCTCCTCTGTCGTTCCGTGCCGCTTCGCCACCGAACTGAGCACCGCCCGGCGCAACTTCAGCGCCCGGATTTCGGCGTCCAGCGCCCGTACGTGTTCGCGGGCGATGTCCGCGATTCCGGCCTGCCGCTCCAGTACGGCGCGTACGGTCGCCACGTCCAGGCCCAGTTCGCGCAGCGTCCGCACGAGGTCGAGCCGTGCGACGGCCTCGGCGTCGTACAGCCGGTAGCCGCCCGGCGAGCGGCCGGTGGGCGGCACGAGGCCGAGGTCCGACCAGTAGCGGATGGTGCGTACGGGCAGGGTGGTGCGTTCGGAGAGCTGTCCGATGGTGAACAGGGACAGCTCGGTGCGGTCGTTCACGTCGCTCACTCTCGGACCTCCAGCGGCTGGAGACTCAAGCCGCTTTCCACAGAAGCCGCCGCCGAAAAGCCTGCGGCAGAAGCCGGCGCCGGGAAGAAGCCGGCCAGGAAACGAAGCCACCACCCGCGGAGCGCCCTTGCTTCGAGTCCGCTCGAACGGTTTGGCTGGCGGCCATGGCAAGCATGGAGTACACGCAGCTCGGACGCACGGGACTCAAGGTCAGCCGGATAGTGCTCGGCACGATGAACTTCGGGCCGCAGACCGACGAAGACGACAGCCACGCGATCATGGATGCCGCGCTGGACGCGGGCGTCAACTTCTTCGACACCGCGAACGTCTACGGCTTCGGCGCGAACAAGGGCCGTACGGAGAAGATCATCGGCAGCTGGTTCGCGAAGGGCGGCGGCCGGCGCGAGAAGACCGTGCTGGCCACCAAGGGCTTCGCCCACATGACAGAGGGCACCCCCTGGCCGAACGAGGACCTGCTCTCCGCGCTCAACATCCGGCGCTCCGTGGACGCGAGCCTTCAGCGGCTGCGTACGGACCACATCGACCTCTACCAGTTCCACCACGTCGACCGGAACACGCCGTGGGACGAGATCTGGCAGGCGATGGACGTGCTCGTGCAGCAGGGCAAGGTCCTCTACGTCGGCTCCAGCAACCACGCCGGCTGGCACATCGCGCAGGCCAACGAGACGGCTGCGCGCCGCAGTTCGTACGGCCTGGTCAGCGAGCAGTGCCTGTACAACCTGTGGGAGCGGCGGGCCGAGATGGAGGTGATTCCGGCGGCGCAGGAGTACGGCGTCGGGATCATTCCGTGGTCGCCGCTGCACGGCGGGCTGTTGGGCGGCGCGCTGCGCAAGGAGCGGGAGGGCGGTTCGCCGCGTACGTCGGGCGGCCGCGCCGGCGAGGCGCTGCGGGACGAGTCGGTGCGCGAGCGCATCGGCCGGTACGAGGCGCTGGTGGACAGGCACGGGCTGGATCCGGGCGAGGTGGCGCTGGCCTGGCTGCTGTCGCGCCCGGTCGTGACGAGTCCGATCGTGGGGCCGCGTACGCAGCAGCAGCTGGAGTCCGGACTGCGGGCGGTGGAGCTGGAGTTGAGCGACGAGCTGCTGGCCGCGCTGGACGAGATCTTTCCGGGGCCGGGGCCGTCGCCGGAGGCGTTCGCCTGGTGACACGGGGCCGTACGAGCCGTACGGATGGTGCGACCGGGCGGGTGCGTACGGGCGGGCGGCGGTTGCGGCCGGCCCGCCCGTACGCACCGATCGGCGTGCGGCGTACGGGAGTTGGACGCCGGTGCCGGGAGCTGGGCGGCGCGTGCCGGCGGCCGGCCGTCAGGCGCTGCGCTCGCTCCCGCCCGGCGCGGCAGGTGCGTCGAGCGCGTCGAGCGCGGAGTGCACGGAGGCGAGCGTGACGCCCTGGTCGGCGAGGGCGTCGGCGAGCGGTCCGCGCACGGTCAGCATGCCGAGCAGCAGGTGTTCTTCGCGCAGTTCGCGGTCGGCGCGGGCGCGGGCCTGGCGCAGGGCGCCTTCGATGGCGCGCTTGGCTTCGCCTGCGAACGGCAGGCTGCGCGGCGGGCGTTGGCTCCGGCGGCCGCCGCCGGTTGCGGGCGCCGCGGCGGCGAGCGCGTCCTGGCCGAGCTGTGCTTCGGCGCGTTCGACCAGTGATGCGACGTCGATGCCGTACGTCTGCAGCGCGTCGGCGTCCCGGCGGCTGAGCCCGGCGCGCCGCCGGCTGTGCTCCAACGCCTCGCGTACGGCGGTGACTTGGGCTGCGCCGAGCCCGATCGCGGCGAGCCGCGCAGCGCAGCGGGCGGTGCCGGTGAGTGCGGCGTAGAGGTGCTCGACGCCGATCTCCGCGGCGCCTTCGGCTGCCGCGCGCCGCTGTGCTTCGACGAGTACGGCTTCCCGCATCGTGCGGCTGAATCGCTGGAACACCCTCAACCTCCCGAGTGTCCGGAGTGCTTCTTGTGTACGGCCTGCCGGCTCACGCCGAGTTCGTTGGCGATCTCCTGCCAGGCCCAGCCCTGTTCGCGCGCGCTGCGCACCTGGGCGCGTTCCAGTTGTTCGAGCAGCCGCCGCAGTGCGGCGACCGCCCGCAGGCCGACGCGCGGGTCGCGGTCGCCGGCCGCGCCGGCGAGCGTCGTCGCTTCGTTCATGACTGTCAACTTAGGTTGCGCAGCCCGTACGTGTCAACCGAAGATGACAGGAGGCTGAGCCTCCGGATCCGCGGGCTTCGGGGAGCCAGGGGGGCTCGGAGGATTCGGGGAGTTCGCACCGCCCGCGTCCGCGACCGCGCTCGTGTCCAGCAACACCCAGTGGTCCGGCGGCAGTTGGGGCTTGCCCGGCACCGGCCGCCGCTCCTCGCGCCAGTCCGTACCGACCGCCTCGGTGGCCACCCGACGCCAGAACCGGGCGGCGCCCGCGTTGGCCTTCTGGAACGCGATCGCCCAGCGCCCCGGCCGCTGCCGCAGCAGCGCGAGCGCCGCCCGCCGCCCGACCGACCGCCTGCGCACCGCGCGTACGACGAAGAAGCCGACGATGGAGGTCGCGCCGTCCGGGAGCGGCCGGGTCGTGGTGAACCCGGCGAGATCGCCGCCGTAGTGGATCAGGTAGATCCGGCGCTCGGGGTCGCTGAAGGCCAGGTCGAGCCGGCCGGAGTCGTAGAGCCCGTCGGGGCCGGGCATGCCGCCCCAGAACTCGGACATGTCGTGCTGGTCGAGCTGCCACAGCCGCTCGACCACTTCCCGCGCCTCCTCGCCGACCTCCCGCAGGGTCACGGCGGCGGGCACCTCGTGCGTGGCATCCGTCCAGACGTCCATCCGGGCATCCTGGCACCGGAGTCGGGCCCGGGAACACGGCCCGGGGGAGGCGCGGTACGGCCGGGGCGGCAACGGCCGGAGAGCGGCGGTGCGGAGGAGTACGGCGGGCCCGGGCCCCCGGCCTGTCCCATCGGCCTGCCCAGGAGTCGGCGGCCCGCGCGTTCGGCGGGCGGAGCCTCAGTGCCCCAGGGCCGAGGCCAGCACCACCACGATGAACAGCAGGGCCAGCACGCCCGTAACGATTCGCGTCCTCGTCCGTGTATTCACAACCTCCACCGTAACCGTGCCGGTCACCCGCCCAGCGGCCAGGCCGCGAGCTGCTCGTAGCGGGGCTGCCCGCCGGGGACGCCGCTCGTGGGCAGGGTGCTGCGCATCAGGGCGAGTTCGGTGGCGGTCCAGGGGACGCCGACGAAGGCGGCGAGATCGTCGGCGTACGGGCGGAGGTCGACGGACGTACGGTCGCGGGTCCCGTCCTCGCCCGCGCCCTCGCCCGCGCCCGGCCCGCCTCGGCGGCGGCTGCGCCCACGGGTGCGTCCGCGGCTGTGCGCGAGCGTGACGTGGGCGTGGAACCGGGGCCGCTCGTCGAGTGCCAGCCCGGAGCGG
>Ga0164243_10005691_pt1 | contig 18998 bp, 13 predicted proteins | sample OricompcompostOP_FD_108781 | JGI IMG/M metagenome (GOLD analysis project Ga0164243, IMG submission 108781) | Organic Plus compost microbial communities from Emeryville, California, USA - Original compost - Organic plus compost (OP) | ecosystem: Engineered > Solid waste > Mixed feedstock >... | reverse complement strand
GCGATCGCGACCTGGGCGGTCAGGTGCGCTGAGCCGCCGAAGCCGTAGACCCCCAGCCGGCCGCCCGGCGGCAGGTCGGCGCGCACCAGCGCACGCCAGCCGATGATGCCGGCGCACAGCAGCGGCGCCAGGTGCAGGTCGTCGTAGCCGCTGGGCAGGTGGTAGGCGAAGTCCGCCGGTACGGTCGTGAACTCCGCGTAGCCGCCGGGCGCGTCCCAGCCGGTGTAGAGCGAATACTCGCAGAGGTTCTCCGCGCCCCGCACACAGTGGACACACCGGCCGCAGGTGTGCCGCAGCCAGGCGATGCCGACCCGGTCGCCGACCGCCCATCCCTCCACGGTGGACCCGACCTCGACGACCTCGCCGACCACCTCGTGCCCGGGCACCATGTCGGGGTGGTGCGGGGGCAGGTCTCCCTCGGCGAGGTGCAGGTCGGTGCGGCAGACGCCGCTGGTCCGGACCCGTACCAACAGCTCGTCCGGCGCGAGTTCGTCGATGCGCCGGTGGGCGAGCCGCAGCGGCCGGGTCGCCATCGGCCCCGGCCGCTGCACCTGCCACGCGCGGAACTGCACCTGCTCAGCCTAGGTGGCCGCGCCCCAGCGCGAGGCCACCTGCTCCCGTTGGTCAGTGGCGGGGGCGGACGATCGCCACCGGCGACTCGGCGTGGCCGACGAGGTCGCGTCCGACCGAGCCCAGCAGCAGTCCGGTGAAACCGCCCCGGCCACGGCTGCCGACCACGGTGAGGCCGGCACCCCGGCTGGCCTCGATGAGTTCGTACGACGGGTTCATGCCCTGCACCGGACGCAGCTCGACCGGCACGTCGGGGTACTTGCTCGTCCAGCCGGCCATCAGTTCGGCGAGCATCCGGCGGGCCTCCTCCCGCGCCGCGTCGATGTCGTAGTGGCCGGGCAGGTCCGGGCCCAGGGTGTGCGAGGGCAGCAGCCACCACACGTGCAGCGCGACCAGCGGCACGCCACGGAAGCTGGCCTCCTCGAACGCGAACTCCAGCGCCTGCTCGCTGGCGGGCGAGCCGTCCACCCCGACCACCACTGGTCCACTGTGGACAGATCCCCGGTCGGCGGTGATGTCGGGGGGCAGGGCCTGCTCACCGTCCTGATCGGACGGCCAGCCGCGGTCCTCGCCGGGCAGCTCCTCGATCGGGCGCACCACGAGCACGGGCGACACGGCGTGCGCGGCCGTCTGGGCAGCGACCGAGCCGATGGACAGGCCGCCGAAGCCACCGCGCCCGCGCGACGCGACCACGACGAGGGCGGCGCGCTCGGAGGCGGCGATCAGGGCGTGCGACCCGGTGCCGGGGTGCAGCTCGGTGCCGACCGGCAACTGCGGGTAGAGCCGGCGCACCTCGGCGGCGGTGGCGTCGACCAGGGCCACCGCCGACGCGTGGGTGTCGACGGGCGGACCCGCGTAGGCCGGCATCCACCCGTACCAGGTGTAGGGGTCGGCCGGATAACCGTGCACCAGGACCAGGGAGGTGCGCCGTTGTCCCGCCTCCCAGGCGGCCGCGTGGATCGCCTGCCAGCTTGCCGATGATCCGTCGACGCCGACCAGCACCGGCGCCGAACCACCCTTGTCGCTTGTCATGCCCTCAGTGTCGACCGCGGCCGGCCAGGTGCTCAGGGTCTTGTGGCCTGTTCCTGCGGGAGGGTCGGACCCATCTTGAGCCGGGCGCGTCAGCCGGGCCACATCCAGTCGCGCACCTCGGGGAGGTCCTCGCCGGTGCGGCGGACGTAGTCGTGGTGGCGGGTGCGCTGGTCGACCAGCCACTGGCGCAGGTTCGCCGCCTTGCGGGCGAGCCCCGGCACCCGGTCGAGCACGTCCATCGCCAGGTGATAGCGGTCGATGTCGTTGCGCACGACCATGTCGAACGGCGTGGTGGTGGTCCCCTCTTCCTTGAAGCCACGCACGTGCAGGTTGGCGTGCCCGGTCCGCCGATAGGTGAGCCGGTGGATCAGCCAGGGGTAGCCGTGGTACGCGAAGATCACCGGGCGGTCGGTGGTGAAGAGGGCGTCGAACTCGGCGTCGGCGAGCGCGTGCGGATGCTCGCCCGGCGAGGTGAGCCGCATCAGGTCGACCACGTTGACCACCCGGACCTTCAGCGCCGGCAGGTGCTGACGCAGCAGGTCGGTGGCGGCCAGCACCTCCTGCGTGGGCACGTCGCCGGCGCAGGCGAGCACCACGTCGGGGTCACCGTCGTCGTTGCTCGCCCACGGCCAGATACCCACCCCCCGCGCGCTGTGCAGCACGGCCTGCTCCATGTCCAGATAGGACGGACCACGCTGCTTACCGGCCACGACGACGTTGATGTAGTCGCGCGAGCGCAGGCAGTGGTCCATGACCGCGAGCAGGGTGTTGGTGTCCGGTGGCAGGTAGACCCGGACCACGTTGCCCTTCTTGTTGGAGAGCAGGTCGATGAAGCCGGGATCCTGATGGGAGAAGCCGTTGTGGTCCTGGCGCCACACGTGCGAGGTGAGCAGGTAGTTCAGCGACGGGATCGGCGCCCGCCACGGCAGCGTGCGCGCGGTGGTGAGCCACTTCGCGTGCTGGTTGACCATCGAGTCAACGATGTGCACAAATGCCTCGTAGCACGAGAAGACGCCGTGGCGGCCGGTGAGCAGGTAGCCCTCCAGCCAGCCCTGGCAGTTGTGCTCGGAGAGCACCTCCATCACCCGGCCGGTCAGGCCCAGGTGCTCGTCGACGGGCAGGGTCTGCGCCCGCCACACCTTGTCGGTCACGTCGAAGACGGCGCCGAGCCGGTTCGACTCCGTCTCGTCCGGCCCGACGAGGCGGAAGTTGCGGTGCGCGGCGTTGGCGAGCAGCACGTCGCGCAGGAACGCGCCCAGCACCTTGGTCGGCTCGGCGGACGTGCGCCCCGGCGCCAGCACCGGCACCGCGTAGTCGCGGAAGTCCGGCAGCTCCAACGGGATGGTGAGCCGGCCGCCGTTGGCGTAGGGCGTCGACCCCAGGCGCAGGTCGCCGCTGGGGAGCCAGTCGACCACCTCGGGCCGGGGCGCGCCGTGCTCGTCGAAGAGTTCGTCGGGCCGGTAGGAGCGCATCCACTCGTCGAGCTGTTGCAGGTGTGCCGGGTTCTCGCGGGTGGCGGCGAGCGGGACCTGGTGGGCGCGCCAGGTGCCCTCCACGGGCGCGCCGTCGACCAGGCGCGGACCCGTCCAGCCCTTCGGGGTGCGCAGCACGATCATGGGCCACGGGGGACGGACCGGCGTGGGGCGGGCGGGGTCCGCGTCCCGGGCGGTGCGCTGGATCTGGTCGATCTCGTCGACGACCACGTCCAGCGTCGCGGCCAGGCTCTCGTGCACGGCCAGTGGGTCGTCGCCCTGCACCAGATAGGGCCGGTAGCCGTACCCGCGCAGCAGCTGCCCCAACTCGTCGTCGCCGATGCGGGCCAGCAGGGTCGGATTGGCGATCTTGTACCCGTTGAGATGCAGGATCGGCAGCACCGCGCCGTCACCCGCCGGGTCGAGGAACTTGTTGGAGTGCCAGGAGGTGGCCAGCGGGCCGGTCTCCGCCTCCCCGTCACCGATCAGGCAGGCGACCAGCAGGTCCGGGTTGTCGAACGCGGCGCCGAAGGCGTGCGAGAGCGAGTAGCCCAGCTCGCCGCCCTCGTTGATCGAGCCGGGCGTCTCCGGCGCGGCGTGGCTGGGCACCCCGCCCGGAAAGGAGAACTGCCGGAACAGACGGGCCATGCCGGCCTCGTCGCGCGGCACCCCCGGATAGATCTCGCTGTACGTCCCCTCCAGCCAGACGTTGGCCAGCAACCCGGGCCCGCCGTGGCCCGGTCCGAGGACGAAGAGGGTGGGCCGGTGCCGGGTCGCCACCACGCGGTTCAGGTGCGTGTAGACCAGGTTGATGCCGGGTGTGGTGCCCCAGTGGCCGAGCAGCCTCGGCTTGATGTGCTCGGGCCGCAACGGCTCGCGCAGCAGCGGATTGTCCATCAGGTAGAGCTGGCCGACGGACAGGTAGTTCGCCGCCCGCCAGTGCGCGTCCAGCCGGTCGCGGGTCGCGGCGTCCAGCGGCACGGCCGGTACCGTCTCCAGCCCCGGCCGCGCCGTCCGTACGGGCGCTTCGTCTTTCTCCAGCAGGACCATGGTTCCCCCCGTCGTCAGTCCCTTGTGGACGGTCGTGTGTGGACGGTCAGGCGCCCACCTCGGGCACGATGGCGACCGGGCACGCCGCTTCCCGCGCGGCGACGTCACCGATGGACGAGAACAGCAGCCGGGACAGGGCGTTGCCGCCGTGCCGGCTGACCACCAGCAACCCCGCGGTCCGCGCGGCGTCGAGCAGCGCCACGATCGGGTTGGCCGCGTGCACCGGGCGCAGCGTCACCTGCAGGTCCGGGAAGCGTTCCCGGACGACGGTGGTCGCGGCGGCGAGCAGTTGCCGGGCCTGCTCCTCGGCGGCGGCCAGGTCGTAGTGGACGGGACCGTTCGCCGCCCCGGGCAGGGGACGGCTGGGCGGCAGCATCCACCAGGCGTACAGGGCGATCAGCTCGACGTCGCGGGCCGACGCCTCGGCCGCCGCGAACTCCAGCGCCGCGGTGCTGGCCGGCAACCCGTCCACCCCGACGACCACCGGCAGCGACGGCGGCGGGGCGCCCAGGTTGGCCTGCGCGTCGGGCGGACGGATCACGATGACGGGCGCCGCACTGTGCGCGGTGAGCTGAAGGCCGACCGAGCCGAGCATCAGGCCCGAGAAGCCGCCCAGGCCACGGCAGCCGACGACCACCAGCTGCGCCGCGCGCGACTGCTCGACGAGCACGGCACCGGCCCCGCCGGGCTCGACCGTGGGCTCCACGTGCAGGCCCGGGTAGGCCTGCCGCGCCTGCGCCGCCAGGTCGCTGACCAGCTCCGTGGCGCCCTCCGGTGCGGCGGTGAGCAGTTCCGGATCGGGAGCGAGCCCCATCAGTCCATAGGGGACGGTCGCGGAGTGGGCGAAGACGAGCCGCAGTGGCACCCCCAGCCGGTGCGCCTCCCACGCGCCGTGGGCGAAGGCGGCCGTGGAACTGTCCGATCCGTCGATACCGACGACGACGGGTCGCTGCGGTGTCGCCATGGCGCTCCTCCCGAGTGCGTTCGGACCGCCCACACGGTCCCTCGCTGATGATCCGCCATGCCGATTGTGCTGCCAACGAGCGAGGCGGGCGTGCCGTTCGAGCGTTCGCCACACCGGCGGCGGCGGGCCAGATCCGCCCGACCCCGGGAATCGGGACCTTCGGCCCTGCTCGGCGGCGGCGCGCGCGAGTGGAATGGTCGGTGGTGGCCCACGCGACGCGGGCCACCCGCCGGCGGACGGGAGAGGCGCCCGTCCGCCGGCACGCCAGCCCCGCGGGTCCCACCAGACCCGCGGGGCAGTGCTGTCCGCGGACAGTGCCGGCACCCGATCGCGCCGTCGCGGGTCGACGGAGTCCCTGGGCAGTCGGGACCTTCGTCACTTGTCCGGGCACCGTCGCGGCGGTGGACTTGCTGCGTGCATCGGGTTGTGGTCGGCCTCTCCGGAGCCTCGGCAGGAGCGCGGTCTCTTGCCTGGGGCATCGCCGAGGCGGTCGCCACCGGGGCCGAACTCGTGGTCGTCCATGCCGGTCACGAGCCGGGCAGCCCGGGCGACGCACCCCGCCCGGGCATGCCATGGATCGGCTCGACCGACCTGCCCAGGTCGGCGACCGCTCCGACCGGCCGGGGCACCGAGGGACGCGGTCCCGGCCGGCAGCACCATCCGGCGAGCCGGGCACGGGGCAGTCTCAGCTCGCTGGAGATGGTGGACCGGGCGGCGGCCAGTGCGGTGGCCGCCGCCCGACGCCAGCGCGGTGAGGCCTGCGTCGGCATCCACGTCACGCCCGGTCCGGCCGACGACGCGCTGCTGCGGGCCGCCGGACCGTACGACCTGATCGTGATCGGACCGCCGGGCCGGGTCGGTTGGTGGGCCAGGGGGTCCACCACCCACCAGGTCACCAGCCGGGCGCCGTGCCCGGTCGTGATCGTGCACGAGCGCGGGGCACCGCCCGGCGCGGACGCCCCGGTGGTGGTGGGGTGCGCGCCCGTCCGGCACGGCGCGCCGCCGCGTGACGGTGCCGCGTTGTCGTACGCCTTCGCCTACGCCGCCGCGCACGACGTGCCGGTGGTCGCCGTACGGGTGGTGCCCGGCCCCGCCGGCCCCGAGGACGCGACGGACCTCGCCGCGCGGGTCCGGCCGTGGCAGGAGCGGTATCCGCGGGTGCCGGCGCGGCGGATGGTGCTGACCGGCGACCCGGCCGACGGGCTGCGCCGAGCCGGCGAGCGCAGCACACTGCTGGTGGTGGGCCGTTCTTCCGGTCCACCGGGACGAGTCAGCCGCAGCCTGATCGGGCACGCGTGCGGCCCGGTCGCGGTCGTCGACTGACCCCGGCCAGGGGCAGAGGAGGATCAGCGTATGTCGAGGTCGACGAAGGTCGGCCGGCGTTCCGAGCAGGTCCGCCGGGCGCGCGAACGCCGGCGGCGGGTGGACCGGCGCCTGCGTCGGGCGTGGTGGGCGATCGCCGCCGGTCCGGCGCTGGTCGTCCTGCTGGTGCTCGTCAAGCTGGCCATCCCCGAGGGCACCGTCGCCCCGGTGGCGGCGGGGCCACTGCCCGACGACGTGGCCGCCGCGCTCCAGGTAGATCCGTCCACATTGGACGCGGTAGGTCGGGGCAGCGGGGTGACCCCGCCGACCCCCATCACGGGCCAGCCCCCGCTCACCGCGGGCGACAAGCCGCTCGTGATCTACTTCGGCGCCGACTACTGCCCCTTCTGCGCGGCCCAGCGCTGGGCGCTGGTGATCGCGCTGAACCGCTTCGGCTCCTTCACCGGGCTGCGCACCGCGTTCTCCTCCAGCGAGGACGTCTTTCCGAGCACGGCCACGATGAGCTTCCATGGTTCGACATATGAGAGTGACTTTCTGGCGTTCGAGGGTGTCGAGCTCGCCGGCAGCGAGAAGGTCAACGGCCGCTACCCGACGTTGGACACACCCACGCCGGCACAACAGGCGGTGCTGAGCACCTACGACGCGCCGCCCTACGTGCCCGCCCAGTCCGCGGGCGCGGTGCCGTTCATCGACTTCGGCAACCTGGCCCTGATGTCGGGCGCCTCGTTCAGCCCCGGGCTGCTCAAGGGCATGACCCAGCAGCAGATCGCCGACGCGATCCGCGACGACCCCGACGGGACGGTGGGGCAGGCGATCCTGGGCGCGGCCAACGCCTTCACGGCCGCGATCTGCCGGGTCACCGGGAACCAACCGGCGTCGGTCTGCTCCACCGCGGCCGCGACGGCCTACCAGCAGGAGGTGGGTGGATGAGCAGGACGTCGGTGGCGTCACGGGCGGCCGCGGCCCCGGTCCGTCGGGGCTGGCTGGACCCCGACGGTGGGCTGCCGCGCTGGGCCGTGCCAGCCTCGCTCGCGCTGAGCCTGGCCGGGCTCGGACTGTCGATCTACCTCACGGTCGAGCACTTCACGGCGCCCGGCACCCTCGCCTGCCCGGCCAACAGCACCGTCGACTGCGCCCGGGTCACCACGAGCGCCCAGTCGTCGTTCCTGGGCATCCCGGTGGCGGTGCTGGGGCTGGTCTTCTTCGCCGCGCTCGTGGCGCTGTGCGTGCCGTCGCTGTGGCGCACGAGGAGGGTGTGGGTCTGGCAGGTGCGGCTGGGGCTGGCCGGGCTCGGCGTGGTGTTCGTGGTCTACCTCATCTTCGCCGAGCTCTTCCTGATCAACGCGTTCTGCCTGTGGTGCACGGCGGTGCATCTGCTCGCGTTCCTGCTCTTCGCCGTGGTCGCCCTGGCCAGCGCCCTCGCCGACTTCGACCACTGACCTCGCTGCCCGTACGGGCTGTGCTGCCGCGCCCGTACGGGCTGTGCTGCTCACACTCGTACGGCACCTGCGACTGTGAACACCCCGGGGTTGGGTGAGCAGGGTGTCTGCATGATCCACTGTTCACGCTCGTGCGGGGGTCGGTTGAGTGTGAACAGGTCGTGCGGCGTGTCGCCGGTGTGTTGCTCACGCTCGTACGGGTGAGAGGGTGAGCGCGCGCAGGTGCCGTACGGGCGGAGGCGCTGTCGGAGGAGCGCTCAGCGCAGGGCGTCGAAGAGCTTCTGCTCCAGGGCCTGCTCCTGCGCGAACGAGGCCGAGGACGACACCAGGATCTCCACCGGGCCCTGGCGGGCCACCAGCGTGTTGGTGGTGAGGCCGGCCGCCGCGAGCGTGTTGGTGTAGGCCTCGTCGGCGAAGCCCGGGTAGTCCTGGGTCTGCATCTCGTGCTCGGCGTAGGTCTCGCGGGTGTCGCGGAACTGCTCGGCGCTGCTGGCCGTCTCGAAGCGGACGAGCACCGTGTCGATGGCCCCGGGCACCGGCTGGTAGGTGCAGACGAGCACCGTGCCGTTCTCCTGCACCGTGGGCGCGGTGACGTCCAGGCCCAGCGTCTCCTTGATCAGCGAGGTCGGCGCGAGGTCACAACTCGCCTTCGGGCCGCCGCCGGCGTTGGTGCTCTCCGGCGAATCGGTTCCGCACGCGGTGAGCGTGGCGGTCACCAGGGCCGCCGCGATGATCAGCATTTTCCTCATGACCTGGCAGGCTAGAGATGTCACGCAACTCGACGGTCGTCGATTGTCCACTCAGGACGTCACGACGGTGATGGTCTCGGACTCGGGCAGGCGCGGGGTGTGCGGCGGGCCGGCGTGGTCGGGGTCGGCGACGCCCAGGCGCAGCACCAGGAACGGCTCGCCCAGGTCCGCGAGCAGGCGGCGCAGGGTCTGGCGCGTCGCGGGCACCTCGGTGGTCGCCGACAGCGGCAGCACCGACAGGTCCCGTTCGACGGCGTGCAGCCAGACCGCGGAGAGCGCCTGACCCGCCCGCAGCCAGGCCAGCGGCGTGTCCTCGTCGCCGTACAGGATCGCGTAGACGGCGCTCTGGTCGTGGCCGGGCCCGACCTGCAGGCTGCCCTCGCGCCCGAAGTCGCGTCCGGGCACGGTGGTCTGTGGGGCGGTCGCGGGCAGCACGTCGTCGGTGAGCCCCGCGCCGCCGCCGCCGACCGCCCAACTGCTCAGTTCGGCCATCCACTCCGGATCGAGGCTCTCGTACCGCTGGGCGCGGGCCGCCGCGGAGGCCAGTTCGATGACGTCGTCGGGCCGCAGCACGTGCAGGTGGGCGCCCTCGGCCTCGGCCACCGACCGCAGGGCCTCCAGGGCCGACGGCGGCACCGGGGCGTCGGAGACCGGGCGCCGGTCGGTGTGGCGGATGCGGATGGTCTGCAGCAGGCGCATCGCCGGGGCGGTCACCGGCACGCGTTCGGGGATCCGTACCCGGGCGAACAGGTCGGGATCGGCGGGGTCGGCGCCGTACTCGACCTGCGCCTGGAAGCCGGCGGCGGCGAGTTCGACCAGCGCGTGATGCAGGGCCGCGCCACAGCTCAACGTGAGCAGCCGGCCGTCCGGATCGGTCACGGTCAGCTGCCGGTCGCGCGCGGCGCGCAGTTCGAGCGTGGGGCCGACCACCGACCACCGCCAGGGCTGGGTGTTGTGCACCGACGGGGCGTGACCCCCGACGCGGGCGGCCTCGATGAGCGCCGCGCACTGCTCCTCGGCGGTCGGTCGGGTGTCGGTCGTCATGACGGACCGTCTCCTCTCGAACGGGTGACGTGCGGTGGTTCCCAGGGCACCACCGCGTCCATGCCGGCCAGGCCGTGCTCGCGATGGGTGATCAACAACAGGCTCCGGTCACCCAGATTGTCCAGCAGGTCCGCCACGATCTGCTGGGCAAGCGATTCATCCAGATGCTCGGTCGGCTCGTCGAGGATCAGGATAGGCGAGTCGGCGAGCAGGGCTCGGGCCAACACGAGGCGCCGGCGTTGCCCGCCCGAGAGGCGGCAGCCCCCTTCGCCGACCACAGTGGACAGGCCGGCGGGCAGCCGGTCGACCCAGTCGAGCAGGTTCACCCGGGCCAGCGCGTCACGCAACTGCTGTTCGGTGGCGTCGAGCCGGCCCAGGCGCAGGTTCTCCCCGATCGTGGTGTCGAAGACGTGCGCGTCCTCGGCGACCAGTCCCACCACCCGCCGGACCTGCTCGGGGTCCAGGTCGCGCAGGTCCACCCCGTTGAGGGTGACGGCCCCCCGCACCGGGTCCAGCAGCCGCGCCGCCAGCGCCGCCACCGTGGACTTGCCGCACCCGCTGGGCCCGACCAGCGCCACCCGGGCGCCGGCCGGCAGGTCCAGGGAGAAGCCGGTGAACACGTCCGGCCCGTCCGGGGTCCAGCGTGCCTGTACGTTCTCCCACCGCAGGTGGTAGGGCGGCGCCGGCAGGGGCTGGTCACCGGTACGGGCCCGTACGGGTTGGTCACCGGTACGTGCCCGTACGGGTTGGTCACCGGCGCGTGCCGGCGCGGCGGCCGGGCGGTCGAGGATGGCGAAGACCCGGCCCAGCGCCGTCCTGGCCCGGCCCGCCGCCGCGGCCGCGGCAGGGATCGGTGCCACCAGTTCGAACGCGGCCAGCGGGGTGAGCACCACCACGGCCAGCAGCACCCCGTCGAGCGTGCCCGCCCGCACCGCGCCCGCGCCCAGCCACAGTGCGAGCCAGACGCAGGCACCGCCGGCGAGCGCGGCCAGGGCGCCGCCGACGCCGAGCGTGCCGGCGGTGCGGGCGGCGGCGGCCCGCAGTCGCCGGTCGGTCTCGTCGATGGCCGCCAGCCGACGCTGGGTCGCGCCGGCCATCGCCAGCTCGGGCGCGCCGTGCAGCAGCTCGACCACCTGCGCGGTGAGCTCGCCCCGCAGCGGGGCGTTCGCCGCGTCCGCCCGCCTCGACAGTCGAGAGTGGACGAACGGGACGGCGGCGCCCACCACCAGCAGGCCGACCAGCAGCACCACGCCGGCGGCCGGCAGCACCGCCACGACGAACGCCACGGTCATCGCACCGGCCACGGCGGCCACCGCGTAGGGCGCGACCACCCGGGTCAGCACGTCCATCGCGGCGTCCATGTCGTCGACGAACCGGGAGACCAGGTCGCCCGAGCGCAGTCCCCCGGTGCCGGAGGCCTCCAGCCGCTCGTAGGCGCGAACCCGGATCCGGCCCAGGGCCCGGAACGCCGCGTCGTGGCTGGCCAGGCGCTCGCCGTAGCGCAGGACGGCCCGGCCGATGCCGAACGCCCGGACCGCCACGATCGCCACGGTGAGGTAGAGGATCGGGGGATGCTGCGCGGCGCGGGAGATCAGCCACGCCGAGGCGGCCATCAGCCCCACCCCGCACAGGGCGGCCCCCGTGCCCGAGACGATCGACACCGCCAGGCCCGGGAGGGCCACCCGGCTCTCCCGCACAGCCCTCCACAGTGGACTGTTCACGCCGCCACCTCCTCTTCTTGCGCCGATCTTGGGGTTTTCCGCGTGATTGGAGATCGACTCACGCGCAAAACCCCAAGATCGGCGCGAGGGGTGGGGTGGTCGGTGCGAGGGGTGGGGTGGTCGGTGCGAGGGGTGGGGTGGTCGGTGCGAGGGGAGGCGGTGGGGGTGGGGAGGGGGATGACGTGGTCGGCGGCGGCGATCAGGGCGGGGTGGTGGGCGACGAGCACGACCGTGCGGCCCCGGGCGAGGTCCCGGATGGTCGCCACCAGTTCGGCCTCGGTCTGCGCGTCGAGGTTGGCGGTGGGTTCGTCGAGCACCACCAACGGGTGAGCGGGGCCGCCGGCGGGGGAGCGGTCGACGTGCAGGAACGCCCGGGCCAGCGCGACCCGCTGGCGCTGGCCGGCCGACAGCCCGGTGCCGCCTTCACCGACCACTGTGGACAGACCCTGGGGAAGGCCGTCGAGGCGGGCGAGCCGCGCCGCCCGTTCGATCTGCTCCGGCGTCGCGGTGCCCGCGAGGTCGATGTTGCTGGCGACCGTACCGGCGAACAGGTAGGGGTGCTGCGGGACGTAGCCGATCGCGCGGCGCCAGGCGTCGGGGTCGAGGCTGGCCAGGTCCACCTGCTCGGGGCCGACGAGCACGCGGCCCGTGGTCGGGGTGACGAAGCCGAGCAGCACCTGCAGCAGCGTGGTCTTGCCCGCCCCGCTGGGCCCCACGATCGCGGTGAGCTTGCCGGGCGGCAGGCGCAGGCTGGTCGGGGGCAGGGCCGGCTCGGCGCGGTCGGGGTAAGCGACGCCGACCTCCTCGACGACGATGGGCGCCGGGTGCGCGGGCACGTCGTGGCGGACCGGTGACCGTACGGGTGCGGGCACGGCGAGGACCTCGAAGACCTTCCGCGCGGCGGCCAGGCCCTCGCCCGCCGCGTGGTACCGCTCGCCGAGCAGCCGCAGCGGCAGGTAGGCCTCGGGCGCGAGGATGAGGACGACCAGCGCGGTGCGCAGGTCCAGTGACCCGTTCACCACCCGCAGGCCGATGCCGACGGCGACCAGCGCCACGGAGATGGTGGCGAGCAGTTCGAGCACCAGGGAGGAGAGGAAAGCCAGGCGCAGCGTGCGCATCGTCAGCGTCCGCTGCTCGTCGCTGAGCTCGCGGATCGCCCGGGCCTGGGCCTTCGCCCGGCCCAGCAGCTTCAGCGTGGGCAGGCCGGCGATCAGCTCCAGCAGGTGGTGGGCCAGGCGGCTCAGTGCCCGGTACTGCCGCTCGTTGCGCCGTGCCGTCGCCATCCCGACCAGTGCCATGAAGACGGGGATCAGGGGCAGCGTCAGCGCGATGGTGGCCGTGGCGACGAGGTCGACGGGCGCGATCCAGCCGAGCACGGCGGCGGGCACGAGCGCGGCGAGCACCAGTTGGGGCAGGTAGCGGGCGAAGTAGGCGTCCAGCGCGTCCAGCCCGCGGGTGCTCACCGTGGCCAGTTCGGCGGCCCGCTCGCCCTTGAGGTAGGCCGGCCCGAGCCGGGTGACGTGCTGGAGCAGGCGCTGGCGCAACTGGGACTTCGCCGCCGCGCAGGCCCGGTGGGCCGCCACCTCGGACAGCCAGGCGAGCGCGACCCGCGCCGCCACCAGGGCGCCGAGGGCGGCGAGCGGGCCCCGCAGCGACGACAGCCCCCAGCCGTCGAGGAAGACGCCGGTGATCGCGGAGGCCAGCACCGAGGCCTGCGCGATCACGACGACCACAGTGGACAGTCCTACCGCGACGGTCAGGGCGAGGTAGCCGCGCGTGGCCCGGGCGTACCGGGCCAGGCGCGGGTCGAAGGGCTTCACGAGCGGCCGGCTCCCGCGCTCGTGCCGACGGGCGTCGGGGCCGGCGCCGGCAGCCCGCCGGCCGGTGGCAGGTGCTCGACCGTCAGGCGCTTGCGGAACACCCAGTAGGTCCACGCCTGGTAGGCCAGCACGATCGGGGTGAAGACGACCGCCACCCACGTCATGATCTTCAGTGTGTACGGCGTGGAGGCCGCGTTGTCGACGGTCAGCCCGTACGCGGGGTCCACAGTGGACGGCAACACGTGCGGGTAGAGGTCGCCGAACAGGGTCACCGTGGCGGCCGCGATCGTGACCGCCGTGGCCAGGAACGCCCAGCCCTCCCGGCCGCGCAGGTTGCTCAGCAGACCCCCGATCAGGGCCACCGCGGCCACGCCCGCGGTCACCCAGGTCCAGGTGCGGCCGTACGACAGCTGGGTCCACAGCAGGAAGGCGGCCGCGAGCACCACGCACAGCACGCCCACCCGGGTCGCGCACGCCCGGGCCCGCGCGCGGATCGGGCCGTCGGTCTTGAGGGCCACGAAGATGGCGCCGTGGGTGGCGAACAGGGTGAGCGTCACGAGTCCGGCCAGCAAGGCGTACGGGTTGAGCAGATCGAAGAGGTTGCCGACGTAGTGGTGGTTCTCGTCGAGCTGCACGCCCCGCACGATGTTGCCGAAGGCCACGCCCCACAGCAGGGCCGGGATCGCGCTGCCGACGATGATGGCCACATCCCAGCGGGCGCGCCAGGCCGGCGAGTCCACCTTGCCGCGGTACTCGAACGCCACGCCCCGGAGGATCAGCGCCACCAGGATCAGCAGCAGCGCCAGGTAGAAGCCGGAGAAGAGGCTCGCGTACCACTCCGGGAAGGCGGCGAAGGTGGCGCCGCCCGCGACGAGCAGCCAGACCTCGTTGCCGTCCCAGACCGGGCCGATCGTGTTGATCAGCACCCGTCGCTGCTGCTCGTCCCGGCCGCCGAGGACGGGCAGCAGCATGCCGACGCCGAAGTCGAAGCCTTCCAGGACGAAGTAGCCGACCCACAGCACGGCGATGAGAATGAACCAGACATCGGTGAGTTCCACAGCTGTTGTCTTTCTGCGCGCGACGGCGGATCAGGAGGTGTCAGTAGGCGAAGGTGAGCGGACGGTCGGGGTCGGTGGCGTCCTCGTCCTGCCCGGCGGCCGCCTCGACGGGCGCGGGGCCGGCCTTGGCGAAGCGCACCATCAGGTAGCCCTCCACCGCGGCGAGCACGCCGTAGAGCACCGTGAAGACGGCCAGCGAGATGACGACCGAGCCGACGCCGACCTCCGGCGAGACGCTGTCGGCGGTGCGCAGCATGCCGAAGACGGTCCACGGCTGGCGGCCCAGCTCGGTGAAGATCCAGCCGAAGGTGTTGGCCAGCAACGGCAACGCGAACATCCACGGGGCCAGGCGCCAGAACCAGCGCAGCGCCCTGCCCTCCACGCCGGCCACCGCGACCTGGGGGTGCTGCAGCCGCCGCTTGCGGGTCAGCCACAGCCCGACCAGCCCGAAGGCGGCGACCAGCAGGCCGAGCCCGATCATCAGGCGGAAGCTCCAGTAGGTGGTCGCGATGTTGGGCGAGTAGTCGCCCGGGCCGTAGAGGAGCGCGTACTGGGTCTGCAGGTCGTTGATGCCCTCGACCTCGCCGTCGAGCGAGCCGGTGGCCATGAAGGAGAGCAGGCCGGGCACGCGCAGGCTCCACAGTTCCTGGCTGCCGTCCAGCGAGCCGATGGTCAGCAGCGAGAACGAGGCCGGCCCGGCGGTGTTGTAGAGCGCCTCGGCCGCGGCCATCTTCATGGGCTGCTGCTCGGTCATGATGCGCGCCTGCAAATCGCCGGTGATGGCGACCAGCGCACCGGAGATCACCACCACCCACAGGGCCAGCTTCATGCTGGGGACGAAGACCGCGCGGTCGGCGGTGGCGCCGTCCCGGCGCGGGTTGCGGGCCAGATGCCAGCCCGAGACGGCCAGCATGAAGGCGCCCGCGGTGAGCAGGCAGGCGGTGAGCGTGTGGGGGAAGGCGACCAGGGTGGTCGAGTTGGTCAACACCGCGACGAAGTCGGTCAGCTCGGCCCGGTTGGTCTCGGGGTTGATGGTGTAGCCCACCGGGTGCTGCATCCAGGAGTTGGCGGCGAGGATGAAGTAGGCCGACAGCACCGTGCCGATCGAGGCGAGCCAGATGGTGGCCAGGTGGATCCGCTTCGGCAGCCGGTCCCAACCGAAGATCCACAAGCCGAGGAACGTCGACTCGAGGAAGAACGCGAGCAGGCCTTCGATGGCCAGCGGCGCGCCGAAGATGTCGCCGACGAACCGCGAGTAGTCGCTCCAGTTCATGCCGAACTGGAACTCCTGCACGATGCCGGTCACCACGCCCATCGCGAAGTTGATCAGAAACAGCTTGCCCCAGAACTTCGTGGCGCGCAGGTACTCCGGCCTGCCGGTCCGGTACCACCGCGTCTGCAGCACGGCGACCAGCAGCGACAGCCCGATGGTCAGCGGGACGAAGAGGAAGTGGTACACGGTGGTGATCGCGAACTGCCACCGGGCGAGGTCGACTGCGTCCATGTCGGCGAACCTAGGGCGGCCGCGCAGGGGTGTTCAGTGCCGATCGTCTCGACCGCTTCGGGACCTTGGTCCCTGCGGCCCGGCGGGGCCGCAGAATCAGACTCGAAGACGCCCGCGTCCTGGCCGGGGCACCGGCTGTGCCGCGGGCCGGACTGCCCCGCCTCACCGAAGGACTCATGATGACCGCACCGGTCGACCACGCCCCGTCAGCCCGACCCGACATTCCCGATCCGGACTGGAGCGTGGACGCCCTCGCGGCGGACGGCACGATCGCCCACCTGCGCCCCGCTCGCACCACCGACACCGAGCGTCTCATCGAGCTCTACCGGCGCGGGTCCGAGGAGAACCTGCGGCAGCGGTTCTTCGGAGTCCCGGGCGACTACGTGGTGGAGGCCGAGGTGGCCCGGCTCGTGCGCCCTCCGGCGCCCGACCATGACGTGCTGGTCGCCATCCGGGACGACCGGATCGTCGGGGTCGCCTCCTACGAGCGGCGCCCGGTCGACTCGACCAGCGCCGAGTTCGCCGTCTTCGTCGAGGACGCGTACCAGGGCCAGGGTCTGGGCACGCTGCTGCTGGAACACCTCGCGGGCCGGGCCCGCCGCGCCGGCGTGACCGAACTGGCCGGCGACGTGCTGCCCACCAACACCGGGATGCTGCGCCTGGCCCACGAGCTGGGCACCTCCGCCACCTTCGAGGCCGGCCTCGTCGACGTGCGGCTGCGCACCATGCCCGACGACGCCATGCTGGCGCTGGCCGACGCGCGCGACCGTGGGGCCCAGGCGCAGTCCCTGCGCCCGCTGCTGCGGCCCGCCTCGATCGCCGTGGTGGGCGCCGGCCGTACGCCCGGCGGCATCGGGCACGCCACCCTGCAGGCGCTGGTCGAGTACGGCTTCACCGGGCGGCTGTTCGCGGTCAACCCGTCGGCCACCGAGATCCTCGGCGTACCGGCCTTCTCGTCGGTCAGCGCCATCGGCGAGCCGGTGGACCTCATCGTCGTGGCCGTGCCCGCGGCGCGGGTGGCGGAGGTCATCGCCGACGCCGCGTCCGCCGGTGCCCGCGCGGCCGTCGTGGTCTCCTCGGGCTTCGGCGAGGTCGCCGGTGGTGCCAGCCAGGCCGAGATCGTCGCGCTGGCCCGCCGGCACAGCATGCGTCTGGTCGGCCCCAACTGTCTCGGGGTGCTCAACACCGAACCCGCGGTGAAGATGGCCGCGCTCTTCTCCCCGGTGCTGCCGCCGCCCGGCGGGCTGGCGCTGGCCTCCCAGTCCGGCGCCGTCGGCATCGCCGTGCTCGACCACGCCGCGCAGACCGGGGTCGGCATCTCGACCTTCGTGTCGCTGGGCAACAAGGCCGACGTGAGCGGCAACGACCTGCTCTCGTACTGGTACGACGACTCGTCGACCCGGGCGGTCGCGCTCTACCTGGAGTCCTTCGGCAACCCGCGCCGGTTCGCGCGCATCGCCCGCACCCTGGCCCGCCGCAAGCCGGTGCTGGCTGTCGTGAGTGGACGGTCGTCGGCCGGCGCCCGGGCCGGTGCCTCGCACACCGCGGCCGCCGCCTCGCCCGCCGTGGCCGTGGACACCCTCTGCGCGCAGGCGGGCATCATCCGGGTCGACCATCTCGGCGAACTGCTCGACACGGCCCGGGTGGTGACCGACCAGCCACTGCCGGCCGGCAACCGTCTGGGCATCCTCGGCAACGCCGGTGGGGTGAACGTGCTCTCCGCCGACGCCGCCTCGGCCGCCGGATTGGAGGTGCCGGCCGCGTCCGCCTCGCTCGCCGCGGCGCTGTCGGAGGTCGCGCCCGGCGGCGGCAACCCGTACGACCTGGGCGCCGGTGCGTCGCCGGCCGCCTTCGCCTCGGCGCTGGAGCTGATGTGCGGCTGCGGCGAGTTCGACGCGATGCTCGTGGTGGTGGCCGCCACCCGGGCCAACGACGTGACCACGGTGCTCGGGGCGATCGCCCCCGTCGCGGACCGCCATCCCACGCTGCCGGTCGCGGTGGTCGTGCTCGGCGCCTCCCGCGCGGGGGAGTCGTCGGCCGTGCCGGCCAGCCTGGGGCGGCGCCGCGCCCCCGTCTTCGACCTGCCCGAGCGGGCCGTGGCCGCCTTCGCCCGCGCGGCACGCTACCGTGCCTGGCTCGCCCAGCCGATGGGCACCGCCCCGGCACTGTCCGATGTGGACGGACCGGGCGCCCGTACGGTCGTGGCCGAGGCGTTGGCGCGCGGCGCCGGCTGGCAGGAGCACGCGACGACCGTCGATCTGCTGCGCCGGTACGGCATCCCGGTGGCGCCGACTGTCACGGTCGACGATGTGGACGCGGCGATCGCCGCCGCGCGTTCGGTCGGCTATCCCGTGGTGCTGAAGGCGGCCGACCCCAACCTGGTGCACAAGAGCGACATCGGCGCCGTACGGCTGAACCTGGCCGACGACGCGGCCGTCGCGGACGCCTACGCGGGCATCGCCGCGGCGTTGGCCGGTTCGGGTTCGGCGTCGGCGCGGGTCATCGTCCAGCCGATGATCAGCAACGCCGGTCAGGTCGAGCTGGTCGCGGGCATCGTGCACGACAAGCTCTTCGGCTCGCTGGTGATGCTCGGGCTCGGCGGCGTGCACACCGACCTGTTCGGCGACCGCGCCTTCGCCCTCGTCCCCGTCACCGACCTGGACGCCGGGCGGATGTGGCGTTCGTTGAGGGCCGCGCCGCTGCTCACCGGCTACCGCGGCAGCGCCCCCGTCTCGACCGAGGCGCTGGAGGATCTCGTGCTGCGTCTGGGCAAGCTCGCCGAGGACCTGCCCGCGGTCGCGGAGTTGGACCTCAACCCCGTGCTCGTCTCGCCCTCTGGCGTGGTGGTGGTCGACACCAAGCTGCGGCTGGCGGCGGTCGAGGGTGAGCCCGACGCCGCCCTGCGCCAACTGCGCCCCGCCTCCCGCTAGCCTCCCGTTCCCCGGCGTCGTGCGCGCTCGCTTCCGTTGCCGGTGCGAGTGTGAGCGGCGCGCCGGGGACACGCCGTGGGGTTGGTTCACACGCGTCTGGGGTGGTGGTGAGTGTGAACAGTGAATCTTGTAAATGTGCTGGTCGCCCGATGGCTGGTGTTCACACTCGTTCGGGGGTGGCTGGGAGAGGGACGTGCAGAGACGCGTTCACAGTGGCCTGAAGGGCAGGCCACTGTGAACGGTCGATCAAGCGAAGGCCGCGGTCAGCCCGTGCCGGCGCGCACACCCGTGGTGGGCCTGTGCCGGCAGCGGCCCAACCGTG
>Ga0164243_10005689_pt1 | contig 19002 bp, 15 predicted proteins | sample OricompcompostOP_FD_108781 | JGI IMG/M metagenome (GOLD analysis project Ga0164243, IMG submission 108781) | Organic Plus compost microbial communities from Emeryville, California, USA - Original compost - Organic plus compost (OP) | ecosystem: Engineered > Solid waste > Mixed feedstock >... | reverse complement strand
CCCGCATATTGCGCGCCCCAGACCAGGAACAGGAAACCCACGCCGACGCCGACCAGGGCGATGGCGAACTTGACCGGGATGGACGGTTCCAGCCCCCTCTTCGCCAGTGCGTTCCACATGATGCCGAACACGGGCGCGAGCGCGACGATGAAGAAGGCGTTGAAGAATTGCGTCTGCCCCGCGCTGATGGAAAACAGCCCGAAGAACGACAGGTCCGTATTGCGATCCGCGAACAGGGTCAGCGACGATCCGGCCTGTTCGAACAGGGTCCAGAAGACGACGTTGAAGACCACCAGCACCATGGCCGCCAGCATCATCTGAAACTCCGCCCGACTCCCTTCGAACCAGGACCACAGGAGGATGCCGGGGATCGACAGAAGGAATGTGGCGAACAGCACCTTGCCCATGATCGGCAGCGACAGGAGATAGGCGATGATCCCCTCACCCGCCGTCGCTTCGGCATTATGCATCAGGTTGATGAAGAGGAACCAGGCAAGGGGCACCGTCAGGATCGCGCCCGCATAGATCAGCAGGCTGCGGTCGGGGCCGGACCGTTCGGGCGTTTCGCCATAGCCGGCGAGCTTGCCGCCATCGAACCGGATCAGGCTCCAGCTGAACACCATGCCCAGCGCCGCGAGGCCGAAGCCGGCCCACCATCCGACCGTGTCGGCCAGCAGCGGACACAGAAGCTGCGAGAACAGCGATCCCAGGTTGATGCCCATATAGAATATGGTGAAGCCCGCATCCCTGCGCCGGTCGCCTTTCTCATAAAGCTCGCCGACGATGGTGGAGATGTTGGGCTTGAAGAAGCCATTGCCCACCGTGACCATCGAAAGGCCGATCAGCAGCAGCATCGTATAGAAGGGCGCGCGCTCGCCATCGGCCTTGAAACCGCCCTTTTCAACCGTGCGCGCGACATGGCCCTCGCCGTCCAGCAGCGACACGGTGCCATCTTCATTGCCCCGGATTTCGAAACGCCGCGCGCCGTCCACGACGAAACGCTTTTCCGCCCCCGTGCTGGTGGGGCGATCGACGGCATTTTCGACCTGCACTTCATAGCGCTGGCCGCCGATCGTGGCGTGGGGCCTGGCCGTCTCCCCGCCGAAGCAGAGGATGAAGTAGCCAGCCGCCATCAGCAGCGCGCCGAACTTGACCGAGCGTTTCGCGCCCAGATAACGGTCGGCGATCAGCCCGCCGGCGAGCGGCGTCAGATAGACGAGCGCGGTGAACCCCCCGTAGATTCCATTGGTCGTCTGGTCGTCGAAAAGGAAATGCTTGGTCAGGTAGAGCGTCAGCAGCGCCCGCATTCCGTAAAAACCGAACCGCTCCCACATTTCGGTCGTGAAAAGCCGCGCCAACTGCCGCGGATGGCCGAACCATTGCGGCCGGTCGTCCACGGGCTGACGGGCCGCATCCGCGCCGGCGTCGACGCCGGCGGTTGGATTGGCCATATTATAACTCCCTTGCTATGCTTTCCCGCCCCTTGCAGAGCTGTTCGCATGGCCTCGACCCTAGCGAAAAAATTGCGCGTGTGAAGAATATCATTACAAAGCGGACCAGCAACCAATGGGAAATGATGTGACCTTCAACGACCTTTCCACCCCGCTTTCGCTGCTCCGCACGCGCCGTTCCGGCAAGCCGCGCGACTTGACGGCGCCCGGCCCGGACGCCGATCAACTCCGGCAGATTCTGGAGATCGCGTCCCGAACGCCCGATCATGGAAAGCTTTTCCCGTGGCGTTTCGTCATCGTGCCGCAGGAAAGCCGTCCGGCCCTCGCCCACCTGCTGGAAACCGCGTATCGGAAGGAAAAGCCCGACGCGGGACGGCTGGAGATCGAGGCGATGCACCAGTTCGCGCATCAGGCGCCGGCTCTGGTGGCCGCGCTGTCTTCACCCGTTGCGGGCAGCAAGATTCCCGTGTGGGAACAGGAACTGTCCGCCGGGGCAGCCATCATGAACCTGCTGCACGCCGCGCACGCGCTGGGCTTTGCCGGAGGATGGCTGACGGGCTGGGCCGCCTATAATGACGATGTGCGGGCCGCTTTCGGGCATGAAGGCGAACATATCGCCGGTTTCGTCTTCCTGGGCACGCCCGGCAAGCAGCTCGAAGAACGGCCCCGGCCAGATTATGACAAGATCGTTTCGGTCTGGGACAGATAAATATACCGGAAACCCATGATGTCGTAACGCCGTGGCTTGACCCGCAATGCTGTATTATGGCACTGATGCACTATGGCCGATGACAGCAAGCCCGTTTACCTGCGCCTTCGCGACACCATCGCCGCATCCATATTGGATGGCGAGTATCGCGACGGCGACCTGCTTCCGTCCGTCCGCGCCTTCGCCGGGCAGCAGGGCGCCAATCCTCTCACCGTGGCGAAAGCCTATCAGAGCTTTCAGGACGACGGCCTGGTCGTGGTGAAGCGGGGCGTCGGCATGTTCGTCGCGGAGGGTGCGACTCGCCGCCTGCGCGAAGCCGAGCACAAACGCTTCCTCGAAGATGTGTGGCCCCCCGTGGCCGCGCAAATCCGTCGGCTGGGATTGCGGCTCGAGGAACTGGATCTGCAACAGGCCTGAAAGGCCCGGCGCGCCTCACCGGGCCGCGAGCCGGCCCGTCCCTTTCCTCAAGGCCGCGCGGGCCTGCGCAAGATGCGCCCGCACCCCGGGCTGTCCCGGCGCGAGCGCGTCCGCCTTTTCCAGCAGATCGATGGCGGCCTGCCCGTTTGCGCCGGTCCTGAGCAGGGTCCAGCCATAGATGTGCGCGGTGACGGGGCTGGCCGGCATCAGGCGATAGGCAAAGGACGCATAGGCGCGCGCCGCATCCGCAGCGCCAACCTCCAGCGACGCACGGGCCAGATCGGCCATCAGCAGCGCGTCATGAGGCCCGACGCGCGCTTCCACCGCCTTCAGCATCCGCAGCGCCTCCCGCCATTGTCCGCCCGCCATATAGCCGGCGGCGGCGAGCCTTTGGATTTGCGGATCGTCGGGGTTTTGCGACAGGAACAGACGCACCACCTGCAAGGACCGGGCGGGATCGCCCGCCCGCTGAAGCGCGGCGATCAGGCGCAGGGCTATATCGCGGCTGAAACGCAGATTGGCCGCCCTTTCATAAACCTTCACCGCCTGCCCCGGCCGCCCCGCCGCGCCGAGCGCATCGCCCCATATGACATAGGCGTCGGGCGCACCGGGATTGGCTTCGCTGAGCAGGCGCGCGCGCGCCACGGCCCGTTCCGCCTGCCCGGTGCCGAGCAGCGCCCGGATATAGGGAATGTTGTCCTGCGCGGCGGCCGTGCCGGAAGGGGCGGAACCGGCCAGGGCGGCATCATCCGCGCTGGCAAAGAGATCGGCCGAGAGACGGTCGGGCCAGGACGCGCGGGCGAGCATGTCGTCCGCCATGATCCTGTCGCCCAACGCCTCCTGCGCGCGCGCGGCCAGCGTCAGGACATAGGGTTCCGCATCCCTTTGCGCGACGAGCGGCGCAAGGGTCGTCGCGGCTGCGGGGAAATCGGCGGCCAGATAATAGGCGCGTCCCAGCAGGGTGCGCGCGATGCCGTTATCGGGCTGTTGCCCGACCAGCGGCGCAAGGGCCTGTATGGCAAGCGTCGCATTGCCGTCTTCGAGATGAAGCACGCCGCGCAGGAGCATGACGGCGGGTTCACCGTCGAGCCGCCCCTGTGTCCGCGCCAGCAGCGACCGGGCAAGGTCGGCCCTGCCCGCGCGCGCCGCCATGACCGCCTGCATGAACCAGGCCCGCGCATTGCCCGGCTCCAGCGCCAGCAGGCGGCGCGTGACACTGAGCATCCGGCGCGCTTCTCCCGCATCCGCGAGCGTTGCGGCATATTGATCCAGCACCGGCACGGAGTCGGGATTGACGGCAAGCGCCCGCTCGAACCATGGCAGCGCCGCGATCAATCCATATTGGCTTCGCGTCAATTCGCCGCGAAGAAGCAGGGCCTTGCCATTTTCCGGCGCCAGAGCGACCGCCCGGTCCGCCGCGACGATGGCGCCCGCCTGATCGCCCTGCATCCACCGGTAACGGCCCGTGTCGATCCAGTTTTCCGGATCGTTCCCGGCCATCTCCCTTGCCCGGTCCAGCGCCGCTCCCGCCGCCGCCATATCGCCGCGCGCCATGTGGATGTTTCCGCTCACGCGCATCGCGGCCGCGGCGAAGGAGGCAGGAATATCGTTCGCCTCCATCTCCGTGAGCGCGGCGTCCGCATTGCCCTGCAAAAGCAGGGCCTGCGCCATCAGCACCCGCGTATCGCCCGGCCTGCCGCCCAGAGCGCGCGCCTTTTCGATTTCGCCCTGCGCTCCACCCCCGTCGCCCAGATCCACCAATGCCCGCGCCTGTGCGATGCGGGCGGGAATGGAGCGCGGATCGGCGCGGATGGCGTTCAAAAGCTCGACGCGGGCCGTGCGCGCATCGCCCTTGACCAGCGCGGCGATCCCGCGCGCCAGCGGGGCGGTCCCGTCCGCCTCATGCAGGCGCCATTGCCACCAAGCCGCCGCCGACAGCAGCAGGGCGGCGACGCCCGCCAGCAGGAACAGGCGCTTGCGGTTCATGCGCTCACCCCTGCCCCTGCATCTGATATTGCTTCAGCAGGTCATAGAGCGTGGGGCGGCTGATCCCCAGCATCTTGGCCGCGCCGGAGATATTGCCGTCCGTCCTGGCGATGGCGCGGCGGATGGCGCGCCGGTCCGCCATTTCGCGGGCGGCCTTCAAGTTGACGAGATCGCCGCCTTCCTCCCGCTCGCCGTCCAGATCGAGGTCGGCCGCCGTCACATGCTTGCCGTCGGCCATGATGACCGCGCGCTTCATCCTGTTCTCCAGTTCGCGCACATTGCCCGGCCAATGCCAGGCGTCGAGCGCGGCCAGCGCGTCCGGAGCCAGTCCCTTGACCTGCGGGTTCATGTCCTTGGCGAAGCGGTTGAGGAAATGGCGGGCCAGCAGCGCCGGATCGCCCGGCCTGTCCCGAAGCGCGGGAATCCGCACGACGATTTCGGCGAGGCGATAATAAAGATCCTCGCGGAACGTGCCCGCCGCGATCATTGCGTCCAGATTCTGATGGGTGGCGCAGACGATCCGCGTATCGACGGCGATGGCTTGCCGCCCGCCGATCCGCTCGATCACCCTTTCCTGCAGGAAACGCAGCAATTTGACCTGAAGCGGCAGCGGGATGTCGCCGACTTCATCCAGAAAGAGCGTGCCGCCCTGCGCCTGTTCGATCTTGCCCGGCGTCGTCTTGACCGCGCCGGTGAAAGCGCCCTTCTCATGCCCGAACAGTTCCGATTCCAGCAGGGTTTCCGGGATCGCGGCGCAATTGATCGCCACGAAATGACCCGACTTGCGCGGGCTGGCGTCGTGAAGCCCCTGCGCCAGCAATTCCTTGCCCGTGCCGCTCGCGCCGAGCAGGAGCACGGACACCTGCGCGCTGGCGACCCGCTCGATCGTGCGGGCGACCTTCATCATCTCCGGCGCGCTGGTGATGAGCTTGCCGAGGACGGGCGCGCCCTCCGGCGCGATCTCCGCCAGCCGGGCATTTTCCCTTTCCAGCGCATGGACGTGGAAGGCGCGGCGGACGATCAGGCCCAGTTCGTCGATGTCGACGGGCTTCTGGTAGAAATCATAGGCCCCGCCGGAAATGGCGTTGAGTGCGCTTTCCCGCGCACCATGGCCCGACGCCACGATGATCTTCGTATCGGGCTTGATCCGCAGCATGTCCGCAAGCGTCGCGAAGCCTTCGCTCGTGCCGTCCGGGTCCGGCGGCAGGCCGAGGTCCAGCGTCACCACATCGGGCGCTTCGGCGCGGAGCAGGTCGATCGCCTCCTCCCGGTCGCCCGCGATGAAGAGCCGATATTCCTCATAGGCCCAGCGCAATTGACGCTGCAATCCGGGATCGTCTTCCACGATCAGCAATTTGGGCCGCGTGTCGCTCATCAGGCAGCCTCCCCTTTCCTCATGATCCGCGCCGCTTCAGGCGCCCGCGGCAGGCGCAGGGTGAAACGGCTGCCAACCCCCGGTTTGCTTTCCACCTCGATCCTCCCCCCCATGGCGGCCGCCAGTTCGCGCGCCTCGAAAGCGCCGATGCCGAAGCCGCCGGTCTTGCTGCTCGAAAAAGGCTTGAAAAGCTCCCGCCGGACGAATTCGGCGGTCATTCCCGTCCCGCGATCCACGATCTCCACACAGGCTTCCTCTCCATCGGCGGACAGGCGAAGCTCCACAGGACTGGCGGGGCCGCTGGCGTCGATGGCGTTCTGGAGCAAGTGCACCAGTATCTGCTCGACCCGGACCGGATCGGCCATGACCGGCGGCGCATCGCCGGTTACGCGCACGGGATGCTGGCGCGAACGCGAGCGCGCCACGCCGTCGGCCATGTCCCGCAGCACCATCGGGCGGGGTTCTTCCATCCGTCCCTTGTTGTGCTGGGACAGCCGCGCCAGAAGGTCGTTCATCTTGCCCACCGATTCCTTGAGCGTCAGGATCATGTCCGTCCGGAAATCCGGATTGTCGGCGTGGCGCTCGGCGTTGCGCGCGAGGAGCGAAAGCTGGCTCACCAGATTCTTGACGTCGTGCATGATGAACGCGAAACGGCGGTTGAACTCATCGAAGCGTTGCGCGTCGTTCAGCGCCTCCTGCCCCTGCGCTTCGCTGATATAGGTCGCGGCCTGCCGCCCGGCGGCGCGGAGCATGTCCAGATCCTCCCAGTCGAGCCGCCGGTCGATGGGCGGACGCGCGAGCAGGATCGCGCCGATCAGCTTGCCGAAATGGATGAGCGGCACCAGCGCCCAGCCCCGTCCGTCGCCCTTCACCCAATCGGGCAAGGGCACAACGCCCGCATCGCCCTGCATCCCTTCGAGATCGATGATCCACCCCGTCTGCTCCAGGCGGACCGCCAGTTCCCTGGAAAGCGAAGGCGTTTGGGGAAAGTCGGTGTCCCAGTTCCATTGCGTTTCGAAAACCAGCCGGCCATCGTCCCCCCGCAGCAGCAGCATGGCGCCCGAGGAGTCCGTGATGTCGGCCACCGCCTTCGCCACGCGCTTCCCCAATGCGGGCGCGTCGCTGCCCGGCCTGCCGATGGTTTCGCCGAAACGCATCCATTCGGTCCGGTAATCGTAGCGATGCTGGAAGAAATGCTTGGCGACCTGCACTTTCCAGAGCGCGCGCAACTGGGGCGAAGGCAGGAGGATCAGCGCCGTCACCGCCATGAAGAAAACACCGCCGATCTCCATGAACCGCGCATAGGGTCCGGCGATCAACTCGATCAGGACGGTCGCGGCGGTGAACAGGATGATGTACAGCGCCACCGCCGCGACGGAGAGCGACTGGAAAGTCAGGCTGCGCGACAACTGGATGCGGCCGGACAGTTCCTTGCGCAGGCCGACCGCGACGATGGGCGCAAGCAGCGCCATCATCAGGCCGCGCAGGGCATAAAGCGCGTTCATATGGTCCGGCGCGAAATAGCCGACCGCATAGAGGCTGCAATCATAGGTCCACATGGCGGCGAGCGTGGCGAGCAGCAGGACGACCCTTCCCCTGTCCCGCACCGGCCAGGCCGTATAAAGCTGATGGACCAGCACGAGGCTGCCGATCGCCGTCATCATGCGCAATATCAGCGAAAGCAGGACCAGCGCGCGATGCAATTCGCTTTCGTTCAGCAATTGCCGCGCCACGAAATCCGTGAAGCTCTGAAGCAGCAGCAGGCCCATCACCGCCGCATAGACCAGGCCGATCGCAAGGATCGGCCCCGTGCGCCCGGCGGGACCGCGCCTCAACATGACGAACATCAGGAGCAGCCAGGCCGCGTTGCGCAGACTTTCGCCCAGGCCCGACAGCGACTGCCCGACCCCGCCGAACGACACATAGAGCGCCCAGCAGGATGTCATCAGCAAAGCACCCGCCAGCAGGCGCGGCTCGATTTCCCCGTCGCGCCTGCGCAGGATGAATATGCCCAATGCCGCAAACAGCGCCGCTGCCAGCGCATGGCCCCAGTTGCCGATGAATTGCAGCAGGATGCTCATCGCCCCGGCCTTCAGCGCGCGCCGTCGGGCCAAAGGATGACGCGCACCGTCTGGACCAGGATCAGCAGGTCGAGGAAGGGCGTGTAATTCTTGGCATAATAGAGGTCGTATTCCAACTTGTGCCGGGCATCCTCGATGGATGCGCCATAGGGATAGTTGATCTGCGCCCAGCCCGTGATCCCCGGCTTCACCATATGGCGTTCCGCATAATAGCGCAGATGCTGTTCCAGATCCTCGACGAACTGGCGGCGTTCGGGACGAGGCCCGACGAAACTCATTTCCCCCTTGAGGACGGTCCATGTCTGCGGCAATTCATCGATGCGCAGCTTGCGCAGCCAATAGCCCAGGCGCGTGATGCGCGGATCGTCCTTTTCCGCCCAGACCGCCTGTCCGGCGACTTCGGCGTCCTGGCGCATGGTGCGCAGTTTGACGATCCAGAATTCCTGGCCGAACAGGCCCACCCGCTGCTGCCGATAGAAGGCCGGACCCCGGCTGTCGAGCTTCACCAGCACCGCCGCGAGCAGGATGACCGGCCCGGTGAGGAGGAGCAGGATCAGGCTGGCGACAATATCGAAAACCCGCTTGGCGATGCTGGACAGCCTTCGGCCGGCGGAAAAGCCATCGGAAAAGATGAGCCAGCTTGGATTGACGCTGTCCAGGTCCACCCGGCCCGTTTCCCGTTCCAGGAAGGTGGAAATCTCATTGACGTGGACGCCCGTTGTCTTGACCCGCAACAGATCGGTCAGGGGCAGCGCGTTGCGGCGCTCTTCGAGCGCCAGCACGACCTCGCTCGCGCCCAGGCGGACGACGAAATCCGCCAGATTGTAGATCGCGCTGCGATTGATCGCTTCGGCAACGGTCTGGGGACCGTCGTTCATGGCGATATATCCCACAACCAGGAAACCGGCGCCCTTTTTCCGTTCCAGTTCGCGGATGCGGTTGGCGCGGCTCCCCGCGCCCAGAACGATCAGACGGCGCTTGAACGCTTCCCCGCCGAGCATGGACCCGAGCAGCAGGCGGACCAGGATCAGCAATCCCATCGCCAGTCCCATCGCGTAAAGCGAATTGGAACGCCACAAGGTCATGTCAGGCCCCACGAAATGCATCACCGACAGGAAGATGACGCCCAGCGATACGGCGACCAGCAACCGGGCAAAGGCGAAACGGATCGACTGCAACGCTTCGGTCCCATAGACGCCGACCGCGATCATGGCCGTCTGGATCGCAAGAACGAAGCTGAGCAACGGCCAGAGCCGGGTCATGACATGCTCGACGTCCATGCCGATCTGCCGCGCCCGCAATACCCAGCCGCCTTCCGCCGCCCCCAAAAGCAGCAGGAAATCCAGAAGGCCCAACAGCAACACCGCGTACGGCACATAATGTTTGAAAAGCCTGATCATGATCCCGCGCATTCTCCGGGCCGCCGTAGCGCGGCTCTGTCACGCCGGATTTATCTTACATGTGCTGTAAGGAAATCCGACACTGCGGGGAGAATGCCCGAAAATGGCAAATAATTTCTGAACGGAAAATGAGACGGAAGGCAGATCGACATGCAGCCGGCCGATCCGCCGGATTCACGCGGAGACGGGGGGATATGAATACCCTAAAGGCGCATCCGCATTCTGACGATCCTCGATGTGCTGCCCCAATGGATACGTCGCCGACTTACCGGACACTCCGCGTCTTCGCGTGAATAAGATCGTTCACTTCGCCCCGGCGCCATCATCCTTGCGAAAAGCGTCGGCGGCGTTTCTCGCCGCGTCGCCCACCATCCGTGCCGCATCGTCGGCTGAATTGGCCGCTTCCGTCACCCGATCTGCCTGCCGGTCCGGACGATCCTTGGAGAGATAGAAGAAACCGATGGCCAGGATCAGAGCGAGCGTAACGAGCAGGAAAACAAGGCCGCTGCCATGCTGCCGCCCCGTTTCCGGCGGATCACCTTGCGGGCGTTCCTCTTCCATCTTCCTGCTCCTTCGACAGGAACGGACGATATTCGTCCGTTTCGTTCAGCCTGTCCGGTCCCCCGGTGCGGCTTCCCGCCCGCGGCTGAGGCGTTCGACATCTTCCATGATCTCATCGAGAACAGCGGAGTCCGTGGTTTCCTGGGTCCGGCGTGAAGGCAGATCGCCATTCTCCAGGATCTGCTCCAGCGCCGCGCGGCCACGCGCCACGCGGCTTTTGATCGTCCCCACGGCAACGCCGCAGATTTCAGCGGCTTCTTCATAGGCGAAACCGCCCGCGCCCACCAATATCAACGCCTCGCGCTGGGGCTGGGGCAATTGCAGCAGCGCCCTTTGCATGTCGGAAAGCTCCACATGCTTGTCCTGCCCCGCCGGGGCCGCCAGCAGGCGGTCCGCCGTCAGGTCGTCCCAGTCCCCCCGGAACCGCGACCGGCGCATTTGCGACAGATAATGATTGCGCAGGATGATGAAGGTCCACGCCCTCATATTGGTGCCGGCCTGGAAGCGGCTGCGCGCGGCCCATGCCTTCAACAGCGTTTCCTGGACCAGATCGTCCGCCACGTCGCGATTGCCTGAAAGAGAGCGGCCGAATGCGCGAAGGTGCGGAATGACCGCAGCCAGTTCGCGCTTGAAATCCGTGTCGGACAATGTGGCGCGCTCCACTGCCCCCGCCTGTGCAGGAGCAGTCCCCGAGCCGCCTGTCGCTCCTGCCGCGTGAACCGAAGTGGTCAAAGCCATATAAATCGCTTGCGCCTTATACTGAGGTCAGCCGACCGAAAATCCATCTTCCAGACTTCAACGCCATAGAACCAGCAGCATGGCGATGACCACCAAGGCCAGGGAAATTCCCAGCACATACCGCACGATATGGGGCGTCGATCCGGCGCGGGCATCCTCGGTCGAAATATGCGGGTTCTCCTCGGCCATGTCCATCTCCCATCGTTACGCATCAATAACGCAACGAGCGGACGGGGGTTCCGACATGCCGTCGATCCGTCCGGTCAAGCCGGTGCGGTGGCTTCGTCAAAGAAAAGCGCCTGGGAGATTGCCGCCTTGACCGTGGACCGTTGAAAGGGCTTGGTGATGAGGAAGGTCGGTTCGGGCCTTTCCCCGGTCAGCAATCGCTCCGGGAAAGCGGTGATGAAGATCACCGGCACTGAAAATTCCCCGAGGATGTCCTTCACGGCGTCGATGCCGCTGGAGTCGTCCGCGAGTTGAATGTCCGCCAGCACCAGCCCCGGACGCTGCGCCATCGCTTCGCGCACGGCGTCTTCCCGCGTCACCGCTATCGCCGTCACTTCATGGCCCAGATCGCGGACGATGGTTTCGATATCCATCGCGATGATCGGTTCATCCTCGATAATCAGGACTTTGGCCCTGGTCTGCGATTCGATCGCGCTCAGCGCCTCTTCCACCAGCGCCTCAACCTCGTCCGCGTCCATGCTGATGAGATAAGCCACGTCTTCAATGGTAAAGCCCTCCAACGCGGTCAGGAGCAAAGCCTGGCGAGGCAGGGGCGTCAACCGCCCGAGCCGGGCCTGCGCAATCGCTTCCTGTCCGTCGGGCCCGATGACGGCCGGCCCATCGTCCAGATGCGATGACGACCAAATCGCATGGAATATCTTGTAAAGGCCCAGCCGCGGATCGACGCCCGCGGGAAATTCTTCAGGCGCGGCGACGATCGCTTCCAGCGTGGCGCGCACATAGGCATCGCCGTGGATCTGGTCACCGGTAAGGGCGCGCGCGTAACGGCGCAGAAATGGAAGATGGGGGTGCAGCTGCTGTCCAAGCGACATGTGTTCGTCTTCTCCCTGCCCTTCATGGGCTCAATGCTGCGAAATCTGTTCGGACAAGGGAGGATGGATCGACAATGCCCCCATGGCAAGGCCAGCCCCCTCGTCACCGGCAACCCGATATACAAAAAACGCCTTGGATGGGGGAACCATCGAGCGGTGGATTTGTTTCACTGCCGTTCGTTTTTTTAGATGGCAAAGCCAGGGTTACGGATTTTACGGCATCCGCGAATTGACGCGGCCCCGGAAACCCGCGAAAAAACAGATCGGCGGGCATGGCAGGATTGTTTCAGAGAGGCTGAATTTTGGTTGCTTCAACAACGGAACGAAACGCGACGGAGGCAGGCGACATCAATGCAGACGTCTCCGTTACGGATATGAAAGGTGCGCCATCACGCCCGCGCGGCAAACGAGCGTCCCGTTCCAAGAGCAAGGAGCATGTCGCCGACGCCTTGCGATCGGTTTATCAACGCGCCGTCGACGAGGATATTCCCCCGGAAATGCTAGACCTTCTCGGCAAGCTGGATTGACAGCACCGTGATCGGGGGCAGCCATCCTCCGCCAGACCCTGAAATGCCCGCACATACCCCCTCTGCCATAGCGAACACATATTTCCGTTCGACCGGCGTCAAGATGTTCCTCATCCTGACATTGGCGCTGCTGCCTCTGGGCATACTGGCCCTGGTGGCTTCGCTTCAGGCGATCCGGTCCGCCGATCTTGAAAAGGAAGCCCTGCTGAGGGTTGCGGTGACGCAGAGCGCCCGCAAGCTGACGGCCGATCTTGCATCGGACCGGACAGCCATAACCCTGACGGTCAACGCCATCGCCGCGGGGACGGCGGATTCGGACATGTGCGGGCGCCTGTCTTTCTTTCTGCGGTCCCATGCCGACAGCGAAGGCAATTTCTACATTTATGACCGGGCAGGACGGCGCCTGTGCGGATCGCGCAAGGACGAACCGGCCGGAATATCGCCGGCACAGCGGTTCGCGTCCGCCAAAGCGGAGCTGCTGCCCCAGGCCGGCCTCCTCGTCAGCCGCGAAATCAGCCGCGACGGCAGGGTCGTGGCCCTGGCCTATTATCCCCGCGCCTATCTGGAAAGAGTGGCCGATCCGGCCACGGCGCTGCAAAATCGCCAGCTAAGCCTTCGGCAGGGAGCCAAGACGCTTGTCGTTACCCGGCAACCCGATCGCCAGCGGTCAAGATATCGCAGCACCAGCCTGTCCGCGCGGGTGGTTCCGTCCGACATATTCCTGACCATGACGGTTCAGGACCCGCCCGCGACCGCCGCCCGGCTTCTCTCGCTCTTCCTGCCGCTCGTCATGTGGTTCGCCGCCGCCGCGATCGGCTGGTTCGTCGTCAACCGGCTGCTGATCCGTCCCCTGGTGCTGCTGCGCCGTTCCGTCGCGGCCTATCATCCGGGGGAGGTTCTGGAACCCCTGCGCCGCATGCGCACCCCCGCCCAGGAAATCGTGGCGCTGGGCCAGACATTCCGGGCCATCAGCGAAGATGTCGCCACGCATGAGACCGAAATGGCCGACGCGCTGGAAACGCAGCGGAAACTCACGCGTGAGGTGCATCACCGCGTCAAGAACAATCTTCAGATCATTGCCAGCCTGATCAACCTGCACGCCAGATCGGCGATCACGCCCGAAGCGGCCGAAGCCTATGCCTCCATCCAGCGCCGCGTGGATGCGCTGTCGGTCGTCCACCGCAATCACTATGCGGAACTGGAAGAAAATCATGGCGTGGGCGTGCGTTCGCTCGTCAGCGAACTGTCCGCCAGCCTGCGGGGCGGTGCTCCCGCGGAGGCGCGCCGCTTCGCCATCCAGATCGACAGCGACAATCTGCATATCAGCCAGGACGTCGCGGTGCCCGTCGCCTTCCTCCTCACGGAACTGATCGAACTGGCGATGCTTTCCGATCCCGACGCTTCCATGCGGATATCCATCCAGGCGGATGCCGGATCGCGGGATCGCGCCAGGCTGGAAATCCATTCAACCGCCCTGCGCGCCTCACCCGACATGACGATCCGCCTTGAGGAGCGCTATGGGCGCATTCTCACCGGCCTTTCCCGGCAACTGCGGTCGCCGCTCGACCATGATATGGCGGCGGGACTCTATTCGATAGCGATCACCACGCTGGCCTGACTCAGGCGCGTTTATATTCGTTCCGGAAACCGGCGGCGAAAACGGCCAAACGGCCCTGCGCGATGCTGTCACGGATATTCCGCATCAGATCCTGGTAGAAATGGATGTTATGCTGGGTCATCAGCATCGCCCCCAGCATCTCGCCGGCCTTGACGAGATGATGCAGATAAGCGCGGCTCCATGTCGAACAGACCGGGCAGGCGCAGCGCGGATCGAGCGGCTCGCGATCTTCCGCGAAACGGGCGTTACGGATATTGAGCGGTCCGTTCCAGGTAAAGGCCTGGCCGTTGCGGCCGCTGCGCGTGGGCAGCACGCAATCGAACATGTCGATGCCCCGTTCCACCGCGCCCACGATGTCGTCCGGCTTGCCCACGCCCATCAGATAGCGGGGCCGGTCCGGCGGCAGCATGTCCGGCGCGAAATCGAGGCAGCCGAACATGGCTTCCTGCCCTTCCCCCACCGCAAGACCGCCGACGGCATATCCATCGAACCCGATGTCGATCAGCCTGTCGGCGGAAACCCGCCGCAATCCTTCATCCAGCGATCCCTGCTGGATGCCGAACAGCGCGGCGCGATCCGCATGGGCGCCGCCCGCGTCGAAGGCATCGCGGGAACGCTTCGCCCAGCGCATCGATCTTTCCATCGACTGCGCCGCTTCGTCATGGGTGCAGCCGTTTCTGGTGCATTCGTCGAACGCCATGACGATATCGCTATCGAGCAGGCGCTGGATTTCCATCGAGCGCTCCGGGCTGAGCATATGCTTCGATCCGTCGATATGGCTGGAAAAGGCCACGCCTTCCTCGCTCATCCTGGTGAGCGCGGACAGACTCATCACCTGATAGCCGCCGCTGTCGGTCAGGATGGGCCTGTCCCAGCCCATGAACCCGTGCAACCCGCCCAGCCGGGCCATGCGTTCCGCGCCGGGACGCAGCATCAGGTGATAGGTATTGCCCAATATGATATCGGCACCGGCCGCGCGCACCTCCGCCGGCCGCATGGCCTTGACGGTGGCGGCCGTGCCGACCGGCATGAAAGCCGGCGTGCGGATTTCGCCCCGGCGCATGGAAATGACGCCGGTGCGGGCTTTGCCGTCCGTGGCCGAGACAGAAAAGGAGAAACGGGGCTGGGTCACGTGCGCCGTCTAGGATCGAACGATGGCGCGCACAAGTGCGCCATGGCGGTCCTCTGCGATCAGCCCGACTTGCGCAGCCCTTCGAACAGCATCATTGCGTCGACGTGGAAGCCCTCCACCCGCCGATACCGGCCGATGAAGCGCAGGCAATCGTCGGACAATCGCAAGTGCCACGCCCCGCCCGCGGCGTCGTGAAGCATCAAGGTCACGCTTTTGGAATGGGACGAGCGCCGATACATGAACGCCTATCTAGCCTGTAAAGGTTAATAAAAGGCGGATTGCGTCGGGAAATCGAAAACATATCGTTGCATAAACGCAACGGAAACGGGGTTCTTGGGGGCCATATATGGGGCTTCCGGGCAACAGTTTCTAAAAAATTGGTTAATATCCCTTTCTAACGACCTGCAAGCATTGCATCAAACCTGCAACCCTGTTCTGTTAATGGAAAATGGGAATTCGGGGGCGCAGATGATTGATTCAGGTCGATTTAATCCGACCCATGTGGATATGCGGACATCGCATGAGGAAGTCACCGCTCTTCCTCTCGACAATGAGTATCTCGCCGCTACGGAAAACAGGGTTTCGGAGGACTTCCGCCAATCCATGCTGTTCGATCTGGGACAGATCGACGTGCGCTGGGACGCGGAGCTGGCGACGCTGTGGGCCTTCATGACGCCGCATGAACGGCCCAATTCGAATCAGAGCCTGATTCGCGACACGATGGCCTGGCTCAGCGAAACCAAGCGGTTGTTCAGCGCCAATCCGGAATCCCTCAAGTTCATGGTGCTGGGATCGCGCTTTCCGGGGGTTTTCAATCTCGGCGGCGATCTGGAGATGTTCGCGGAATGCATCCAGACCCGCAATCGCGACGCCTTGCTGAAATATGGCATATCCTGCGTCGAGATCGTGGACCGCATCTGGCACAGCAACGACATGAACATCATCAACATCGGCCTTGCGCAGGGAGACGCGCTGGGCGGCGGTCTGGAAGCGCTCATGTGCTTCGATGTCATCATAGCGGAGCGGCAGGCGCGCTTCGGCCTGCCCGAAATCCTGTTCGGCCTGTTCCCCGGCATGGGCGCCTATTCGATCCTGTCCCGGCGCGTGGGTCCCGTGCTGGCCCGGCGGATGATCATGGAAGGCCATGTCTACAGCGCCGAAGAGATGTACGACATGGGCATCGTCTCTCAGGTCGTCGAGACGGGAGAGGGTGAAGAAGCCACCCGTCAGTGGATTGCCGATCACAGTCCACGCCATGCGGGCTATGTCGGGGTCGCGCGCGCGGGACGCCGCGTCGATCCCATGACTTTGGAAGAATTGACCGACATCGTCACCACCTGGACCGACACGGCGCTGATGCTTTCGGATCGGGACTTGCGGATGATGCGCAGGCTGGCAGCGGCCCAGACCCGCCTGCGTTGAAATCGCCGCCTTATCAGCCCAGGCGGCGACGCGAATGGTTGAGAGGCGGCGGCTCCTGGATCGGGGCCAACGCGCCATGGGCGATCAGGGCGGTGACGACATCGCACGGCACCGGCCTGCTGAACAGATAGCCCTGGACGTTGGTGAAGCCGGCGTCACGGGCATGTTCAAGCTGGTCCACGGTTTCTATGCCTTCGGCCACCGTATCCATCGCCAGATCGCGGGCCAGGGCGCCGATGGCCCTGACGATGGCGCGATCCTCCGCGTTGGCGCTCACGCCCGCCATGAAGCTCTGGTCCACCTTCAGCGTGTCGAAACGGTAGGAGCGCAGATAGGAAAGGGAGGAATAACCCGTCCCGAAATCATCGAGCGCCAGCCGTAAACCGATGCGCTGCAATTCCAGCAGAATCGCATTGGCCTGACCGCTATCGTCCAGAAAGATGGATTCCGTCACCTCCAGTTCCAGCCGGCGCGCGGGCAATCCCGATTCCAGCAAGGCGGCGATGACGCTTCCCGGCAGTTCGGCGGATTTGAGCGATGCGGGCGATATGTTCACCGCCACCCGCGCGTCGCTGGGCCAGGATGCGGCGGCCAGACAGGCGTTGCGCAACACCCAGGACGTGATTTCCTCGATCATTCCCATGCCCTCGGCAATCGGAATGAACTCCGATGGCGGTATCATGCCCAGGATGGGATGCTCCCAGCGCAGCAGCGCCTCGCAGGCGTCGATGTGCATCCTTTCCAGATCGACGATGGGCTGGAACACCAGCCGCAGTTCCTGCCCCTCGATGGCGCGGCGCAGCCCCGTTTCGATCTCGTGAATGCGATTGAAGCGTTCCTTGAACAGCCAGCTGAAACTGGCCGCGCGGTTGCGCCCTTCCCGCTTGGCTTCGTAGAGGGCGATGTCCGCATGCTGCATCAGCTCGTCCATGTGACGGCCATCCTGCGGCGCCACCGCATAGCCGATCGATGCGGTCGCCTGGAGATGGTGATCGCCGATCCCGAATCCATGCGCGAGATATTCGAGGATTTCGCGGGCTATGGTTTGCGCGGTCAGCCGGTCCGTATCAGGACAGATGATGACGAATTCGTCCCCGCCGAAGCGCGCGACCCGGCCCCGGTCCTGGACGACTTCGATCAATCGTCGGGCAACGCCGCGAAGCAGCTGGTCGCCGACGATATGGCCCAGCGAGTCGTTGATTTCCTTGAACCTGTCGATATCCATCCAGAGGATCGCGACCGCGTCATGCGAACTCATGCGGTTGTCGAATATGTCCTGCAACCGCATCTGCATCGCCATGCGGTTTTCCAGACCCGTCAAACTGTCATAGCGGGCCAGGCGCTCGAATTTTTCGGCAAGGACGGATTGATCCCGCTTGCCCTTCAGCGCCTGGACAACGATGCGGTGCGTCGTGGAGCTGATCTCCGCCAGGCCCAGGACCATCATCACCATGGCGACGGCGAGCACACGATAGCCGGTTGACCCCTCCAGCCACAGGCCGGTCGCGGTCGGCAGCAGGGCAAGGCAGACCTGCCCGATGGCGATGTGGACTCGCCCGGCATTGCGGCCTGAAATGCCCCCGGCATAGCCCGCCGCCATCGACACGCTGAGCATGTGCATGACCGAATTGCTCGATGCGACAAGGGTCGCAAAGCTCATGAGTCCCAGAAGCCCGGCATAAGCCCACGCCCCCAGTTCATAAACCAGTTCCCACAGGCGCGAAGCCACCGCCGCGCCGCGCACGAACTGCCGGTGAAAGAAGATCGCCGTGATGACGCGCAGCGCCGCTACGATGCATAGCGTGATGACGACGGCGTCGGTGGTGGCATCCTGGCTGAGACCGCTGATAACGATGCCCACGGCGGCCCCGGTCACGGCGCCAATGGTCAGGGATGCGGGTGACGCATAGAGCGTTTCCACCAGGCTGCGGCGTACCTCCGCGTCCTGCGCCATGTGCCGGGCGGATCGGCTGGTCAGAAAAGTTCTTATAGCGCGCAAATCGGCGGGTCTCCGGTTCCCCGTCCGCACAATGGGGCCGTTGGTTTATTTTTTGGTTAACCTCGCGAAAATAGCATGTCCCGGAACTGGCGCGCCGCCACAGGAAAAAGGCCGGCGGATTGCTCCACCGGCCTCTTGTCGCTTGAACGCGGCCTTCCGACTGCCACGATCGGACCGGGGGCGGATATATATCCGCCCCCGGCGATCGCTTTAGAAGTCCATGCCGCCCATGCCGCCCATGCCGCCGGGCATGGCGGGCATCGCGGACTTGTCGTCCGGCAGTTCGGCGATGGTCGCTTCCGTGGTGATGAGCAGACCGGCGACCGAAGCAGCGTCCTGCAACGCGGCGCGAACGACCTTGGTCGGGTCGATGACGCCGGCGGCGACCAGATTCTCATAAGTGTCGGTCGCGGCGTTGAAGCCCTTCGTCTCGTCATTTTCGCGCAGCAGGTTGCCGGCGACGACGGCGCCGTCGACGCCCGCATTCTGGGCGATCTGGCGCAGCGGCGCTTCGATGGCCTTGCGGAT
>Ga0164243_10005688_pt1 | contig 19003 bp, 17 predicted proteins | sample OricompcompostOP_FD_108781 | JGI IMG/M metagenome (GOLD analysis project Ga0164243, IMG submission 108781) | Organic Plus compost microbial communities from Emeryville, California, USA - Original compost - Organic plus compost (OP) | ecosystem: Engineered > Solid waste > Mixed feedstock >... | reverse complement strand
GCCCCGTATACTGGGAGCATGAACGCGAGCGCTCCTCCCTCCACGCCGATCATCCCGATCGCGCCCCGCAGCACCGATCCCCGCGCCGCGACCACGGCGCAGTTCAAGCTGCTCGCCGCGAAATCCGGGCTCGCCGTCAACGCGATCACGACGGCCGATCCCTTCGATGGTCTCGGCGAGCGCCTCGAGCGGCACATCGAAGCGGGGCACGTCGAAGGACTCGACTGGTTCACCGTCGAGCGCGCCCGCGAATCGACCGACATCCGGACCATCCACCCGACCGCCCGCTCGATCGTCTCCTTCGGTCTCAGCTACTGGCCGGGACCGACCGAGAAGCCGGACGACGGCATCCCGCGCGGACGCATCTCGCGCTATGCCTGGGGACGCGACTACCACCGCGTGATCAAGCGCCGCATGAAGGCGCTCCTCGCCGAACTCGAGATCGCGCTCGATCGTCCGATCGCGTCGCGTCTCCTCGTCGATACGGCTCGCGTCGTGGAGCGCGCGGTCGCGGCTCGCGCGGGGCTCGGCTGGTTCGGGAAGAACGCCTGCATCATCTCCCCCGGACACGGCTCGTGGCTGCTCCTGGGGGAGATGGTCCTCGACCTCGATCTGATTCCCGATACCCCGATCGACAAGAACTGCGGGCGCTGCACGATCTGCATCGACCAGTGCCCGACCGGTGCGATCGTCGCGCCTTACACCATCGACGCACCCCGCTGCGTCTCGTTCCAGACGATCGAGAATCGCGGCATCATCCCGCGCGAGCTGCGCGCCGCGATGGGCGACTGGGTCTACGGCTGCGATGTCTGCCAGGAGACATGCCCCTACACCGGCGCCGCGCGCCCTACGGATGATCCGGAACTGATGCCGAAAACCGAGAACAACGCCTACCCGTCGCTACACTGGCTGCTCACGATGACCGACGACGAGTTCGGCGCGACCTACTTCGGCACACCCGTCCCGCGCACGAAGCGCCGTGGTCTCGCACGCAACGCCGCGATCGCCCTCGGCAACATCGGCACCGATGCGGACGTCCCGATCCTGATCGACACGCTGGCGACACATGACGAGGCGATTGTCCGCGGGCATGCCGCCTGGGCGCTCGGGCAGCTCGGTGGTCACGACGCGCGCCTCGCGCTCGACCGCCATCGCGCGAGCGATCCCGATGCCTGGGTGCGCGAGGAGATCACCTTCGCACGTGAGCACCTCGCCTGACGCGCTCCGTGACCTGTCCGAAACGCAGAAAACCCGCGATCGCACGCGGCGATCGCGGGTCTCTGGGTGCGCTCAGCGAGCGTCCGCGCCTTAGGCGGCGGACTTGCCCAGCGTGCGCAGGCAGCGCGTGCAGACATTCAGACGAATGCCGACGCCGTCCACCACGAAGCGCTTCTTCTGCACGTTCGGGCGGAAATCCCGACTCGTGCGGCGCTTCGAGAAGCTCACGTTGTTCCCAAAAGTCTTGGCCTTGCCACAGATATCGCACTTACCGGCCATCGGCGGTCTCCTCTCGAATGCTTCCTTGCCGCGACTCGGGTGCCCACCGGTGGAGTATGGCCCGTACACGCGCAGTCAAAGCCAGTTCAAACTTGGTCAGAAATCCATGCGCCGCATCAAGACGCATGGCACCGCGCCACACCCACGGTTCTGGACGCGAAAGAGGCGCCATCTCCGGGACGACGCCACGCACGGTTGCTTAGGGTAGCATACTCAACCAGATGGATGCCAATCACGGATGTTGACCTTCAGATGATGCACGATCCTCAACCCTGCGGTAGCCTACCTTCAACAGTCCCGCGCGTTGTCCCTTCTGACGCCGACGCGGCATCGACGCTCGGTCTCACCAGCAACGCCAGGGCAGGAGTGATTGGATTCATGCCAGACCCGCATCGTATCGCGATCGTCACGGATAGCATCTCGGATATCCCTCCCGAATTCGCCGAGTCCATGGACATCCGCATCGTCCCGCTCTCGCTCCGCTTCGGCCAGGAGACCTTCCGCGATCGCATCGACCTCTCGACCGACGACCTCATCGAGCGGCTCGATCACGACGATTCGCTGCCCGCCACATCATCGCCATCGCGCCGATCCTTCGAGATCCTCTTTCGCGAACTCGCTCAGCAGCGCGACGCCATCATCGCGATCCTCAGCTCGTCCCGTCTCAGCGCGACCGTGAAGGCGGCGCGCCTCGCCGCGCAATCGCTGCAGGACGATGTGCAGATCGAGATCATCGACTCGCTGAACGTCTCCGCCGCACTCGGTCTCCAGGTGCTCCACGCCTGCGATCTCCGCGCCGCCGGCGTCCCGGCCGACGAGATCGCCGAGCGACTCCGCACCGAAGCGCCGCTGAACCACCTGATCTTCGTCGTCGAGACGCTCGATCATCTGCGGCGCAACGGGCGCGTCGGGCGCGCCTCGAACATCCTCGGCGCGCTGCTTCAGCTCAAGCCGATCCTCCGCATCGACGAAGGGCAGGTGATCCCCTTCGAGCGCGCACGCACACATGCACGCGCGCTCGACGTACTCATCGAGTTCGTGGAATCGCTGCCTGCCGTCGAGGAGATCGTGGTCGTCTACGACACCACGCCCGACGATGTCGAAGCGCTCCTCCCCCGTCTCGAAGAGGTCGCGCCCGATGCCCTGATCCGGAGCACCCAGTTCGGCCCGGCACTCGCCGCGCACATCGGACCGGGTGTCGTCGGCCTCGCCGTCCGCGAACGCCCCGTCTAGCACGGGCACCCTCGGGTTGGGTAGAATCCCCAGCACACGAACAGGCGTGCGCATGATCGAGCATCGGCCACCGCCTCCGCACGCGCTCAGGGACCTCGCTCGTGACCACTCGTCGCTACAGTCAGACATCCACCGGCGGAGCATCCACCTCGAACGACCAGCGTTTCGAGCGGATGCTCAATGCCCTCCGTCGCGCCTGGCTCGACGGGCCGGATGCCCCGCGTGACGTGACCGTCGCCGTGCGGATGCTGCGCGAACTGCAGGCCCACGTCGCCAGCACGCACGAGGTCGCGACCACCGTCGTCGATGCCATCAGCGCGCTCGAGCGACTCCCGCGCGAGCAGGCCGCCCGCAAGGCCGAGATCCAGCGCGTCGCCACCCAGATGAAGGCGGTGCAGCCGCACTTCGGCCTCGCCGCCGACCCCGCGACCGACATTGGCAAGCTCAACTCCGCCCTCGGCGAGAAGCGCGCCGGACGTCCCGCCCCCACGCCCCGTGCGACCGCGAGCGCGGCAGTGCGCCGCGTGCCGCCGGATGCCGCCGTCACGCAGCTCCCCCGCATCGGACCGAGCATCGCCGAGAAGCTCGAGAAGCTGAATCTCCACACCGTCGAGGATGTCCTCCGCTTCGCCCCACGCGACTACATCGACTACTCGAACACCACGCAGATCGGTTCGCCGTTCGGGCTGCAGGGCAACGTCACCATCCGCGGCGAGATCGTCGAGATGCAGGTGATGCACAGCGCCAACGGCAAGGGACGCGTCCAGGCCCGCCTCAGCGATGGTACCGGGTCGCTGCGCCTCGTCTGGTTCAACACGTTCATCGCGAAGCAGCTGGTCGAGGGCGACGAAATCTTCGTGAGCGGCACGATCGAGGGTGGCTTCTCCGGCCTCCAGATGACCCAGCCGGAATGGGAGAAGGTCGGTGGACCAGGAGTCTCGACCGGACGCCTCATCCCGATCTACCCGTCGACGCAGGGAGTCGCCCAGAAGACGCTCCGCACGCTCACGCGCAACGCACTCGATGCGACGAAGACGCAGATCACGGACTGGCTCACGGAAGCGCGCCCGTTCATGGACGATGGTATCTGGGAGACCTTCCCGCCGCTCGTCGACGCCTACGAGAGTCTGCACTATCCGGAAACCACCGACGACAAGAACCGCTCGCTCCGTCGCCTCGCGTTCGAGAACCTGCTGCTCCTGCAGATCGGGCTCGTCAAGCGCAAGCGCGAACAGCACGCCCAGCCGGGACGCGCCCTCACGATTGACCGCGAACAGCTCACCGCCTTCCGCGAGGTCCTGCCGTTCACCCTGACCGGCGCGCAGGAGCGCTCGATCCGCGAGATCCTCGCCGACATCCAGAAGGACGAGCCGATGGCGCGCCTCCTGCAGGGCGACGTCGGCTCCGGCAAGACGGTCGTCGCGGCGATCGCCGCCCTCGTCGCGACCGGCAGCGGCACGCAGACCGCGATCATGGCACCGACCGAGATCCTCGCGAATCAGCATCTGCGCAACCTGACGAATCTCTTCGCGCCACTCCCCGAGGAGATCCGCCCGAGCGTCGGCCTGCTCACCGGCTCGACGAAGGCCGCCGAGCGCCGCAAGCTGAGTGCCGCCCTCGAATCGGGCGAGCTCGATGTCCTCGTCGGCACGCACGCGCTCATTCAGGATTATGTCGCATTCAAGGAGCTTGGCCTTGTCGTCATCGACGAGCAGCATCGCTTCGGTGTGCGCCAACGCAGCCAGCTCTCGGAGAAGGCGCACGGCTACCTGCCGCACGTCCTCTCGATGACCGCAACGCCGATCCCGCGGACGCTCAACCTCGTGCTCAACGGCGACCTTGACGTCTCCGTCATCGACGAGCGCCCGCCGGGACGCATCCCCATCGAGACGCAGCGCTTCCTCGGCAATCAGCGCAACGAGGCCTATCGCCTCGTCCGCGAGCAGATCGCACTCGGACACCAGGCGTTCGTGATCTGCCCGCTCGTCGAGGAGTCGGAAGCCGTCGAGGCGCGCGCCGCCGTCGAGGAGGCCGAGCGCCTGCAGAGCGAGGTCTTCCCCGATCTGCGCGTGACGGTGCTCCACGGGCGCATGTCGTCGAAGCAGAAGGACGAGGTGATGGCCGCCTTCCGCGATCACGCGTACGACATCCTCGTCTCGACCTCGGTCGTCGAGGTCGGCATCGACATCCCGAACGCGACGGTCATGATGATCGAGGGCGCAGACCGCTTCGGTCTCTCGCAGCTGCATCAGTTCCGCGGACGCGTCGGTCGTGGCGGTAATCGCTCCTACTGCCTCCTGCTCGCCGACGAGGTCTCGGCCGATGGCGATGCGCGCCTCGAGACGATGGTCGCCACCGATAACGGCTTCGTGCTCGCCGAGAAGGACCTCGAGCTGCGCGGTCCCGGCGACTTCATCGGCACACGTCAGAGCGGACTCCCAGAGATGAGCTGGCTCGACCAGAGCTTCGACACGCGCCTCCTCAACATCGCGCGCAGCACCGCCGAGCGGATCGTCGCGGCGAACGAGGCACTCGATCATGCGCAGTTCCCGCTGCTGGGACATCGCGTCCGCCAGTTCTGGACGACGGCAGCCACGATCGACGGCGGGAAGTCGTAACGACACTTGCGGATATACTGGGTCGTATCGAAGGCGTGCACGCACTCGCGTGCCACCCGCACCATCCCAGGAGTACGCCCCGCACATGCGTGTCATATCCGGATCCGCCCGCGGCCGCCAGCTGAAAGGCCCGCCGAGCTTCGCCACCCGCCCGATGACCGACAAGGTCAAGGGCGCCCTCTTCAACACCCTGATGTCGCTCGGAGTCGAGCCGGATCGCGCGCTCGACCTCTACGCCGGCACCGGGGCCATCGGCATCGAATGCCTCTCGCGGGGCGCGTCGCACGCGGACTTCGTCGACATGGGGCGCGAGCAGGTCGCGACCATCCGCTGGAACCTCGACTACACCGGATTCCGCAGCAAGAGCGAGGTCCATCAGGTTCCGGTCGAGCAGTTCATCGCGACCTCCCGGAAGCCCTACGACTTCATCGTGCTCGACCCCCCGTACGCCGATCCCGAGATCATGAACGTGCTGGCAAAGATCGAGGCATCGTCGCTGGTACAATCCGGCACGATCGTCGTACTCGGGCACGCGGAGTGGGTCGAGGCACCCGAGCAGACGGGGCATCTCGAGCGCATCCGCTTCAAGCGCTACGGCGACAGCTGCTTTTCGATCTACGAGTACTTCCCGGACGATGCCCCCGCCGAAGACGCATCGCCCGCCGACGAGGACCGCTGATGACACTCGCGATCTATCCCGGGAGCTTCGACCCGATCACGCACGGGCATCTTGACGTTGCCCTGCGCGCCGCGCGCATCTTCGACCGGCTGGTCGTCTCCGTCTACGCCGCCTCCGCGAAGCCGTCCGCCCTCTTCTCGATCCCCGAGCGCATCGAGCTCGCGCGTGAGGCGATCGCCCAGAGCGGCGATCCCTATGCCGATCGCATCGAGGTGACAAGCTTCACCGGCCTGATCGTCGATCACGCGCACGAGATCGGCGCGACAACCATCGTGCGCGGTCTGCGCGCCGTGTCGGACTTCGAGTTCGAGTTCAAGTACGCGCACATGAACGAGCATCTCGCCCCGGACATCGAGGTCGTCTGCTTCATGACCTCCGCGAAGCACTCGTTCATCAGCAGCACGTTCATCCGCGAAGTGTCGTCGCTAGGGGGCGATGTGCACGGGCTCGTCCCGCAGAATGTCGAGGATGCGCTGCGCCAGCGGTATGAAGCACGCTGATCGCGGGGCGTTTTGGCAAATCGGGTCAACTCTTGCGAGAATACCCGGGAAACACAACGGATCGTGAGGCAACGATCATCACACGCACCGCACATGGGATCTTGGGGGCACGCAGATGAATGACCGCGGCGGACGGCAACCCGCGCCGGAAGGAACCGCAGATATCCTCTATCTTCTCGATCAGCTCGAAGAGCTGGTTGGTGAGGGACGCCGCATGCCGTTCAGCACGCGCGTGATGGTCGAGGAGGACGAGTTCGTCGGGCTGATCGATCAGCTGCGCGAAGCGGTGCCGAACGAGGTACAGCGCGCCCAGCGTGTCCTCAAGGAACGCGAGCGGATCATCGGCGAGGCGCAGAAGGAAGCCGCGCGCATCATCGAGCTCGCCGAGGAGGAGGCCGACAAGCTCGTCGCCCAGAGCGCGATCCTCACGGAGGCGCGTCAGCGTGGCGAGGAGATCCTCATCCAGGCGGAGGAGTCCAGTCAGCGTACGCGTGGCGAGGTCGACGCGTTCATCCTCGAGCAGATCGAGCTGGTGCAGTCGGCCGTGCAGCGCAGCATGGCAGTGATGGAGACGGCGGTCGAGCAGATCCTCGAGACGACGGACGAAGCGCGCGACGCGGTCGGGCGGACCGATCCCGTCTAGGCTCCTCCATGTGCCGAGGTGACAATCTCCGATTGTGGCGAAGATTCATCTTCAGAGATTCAATGGGAACAACGTGACGCCATTTGGTGCACATCCACGTTATCAACGTGTGAAGGGCAGGTGGAAACCAGTCGTTCGCATGGGGTAGAGTTCCGGCGGGCCAAAGGCCAACGACACGGAACGACACAATGTGGGTGTAGCTCAATAGGCAGAGCGGTTGCTTCCCAAGCTGACAGACGCAGGTTCGAATCCTGCCGCCCGCTCCACGTTGGGCGTCCTGACGACCGAGTTGCCTGAGAAGCGCTTCGTAGCGGGATTGCGCGTTCGCGTAGATGTCTTCGTGCGGACCCACGATGAAGACGACGCAGACGGTCTCGTCATCGTCGATCACGTTGACCGCCCTGCAGGCGCCTCTCTCCGGCAGACTGAACCCGAGTGATCGCGCCTGCCGGAGACTCCCACTCACGGTGTGCCCGAGAAACGGATCCCCCTCAAGGCGGAGCAGTTCCCGCACCACACGTTCGCGACAAGGTATCAGGCAATCGAGATCCTTCTCTGCATTGCGCGTGAGCTCGACGTCATACCGACGCTCACTCGACATCCGGATCAATCCCGTATTCGGCGGCATAATCGCGTAACCGGCGCGTCTTCCCCAGACGTCGCTCATCGCGGGCATCGTCTGCCAGCGCATCGAACGGATTGTGGACCTTCGCGATGCGGATAACCCCGCCCGTCTCGGTATCGAAGAAGAACGCGTCGCCGGCCTCGAGACCGAGCTGCGTGCGAATCTCCGCGGGAATCGCAATCCGCCCCTTCGCATCCATTGTCGCAATACCCATCGTGCACTTCCTCCGTGTCACGCCTGTGGGATTCTCCCACCATCGTGCCACCACACTCGGCACAACGGAATTCCAATGTTGAACGGCACGCACACCTTGCCGTATACTGCCAAGGTTACGCCGGGTGTTACTCCCGGCGTTTTCGTGCACGCGCACCGATCCCTTCGTCAGATCGGGTCCGCACGGCCGAAACAGATGGTACAGACAGCATGGCTCTTGATGATGGCCGCGTCGTCGGCCTGATTGACGACACCCGGCTCAATGTCGCTTCACTCCTGATGGAGCCGGTCGGTAATACGCGAGACGTCGAGCTTCAGCTTTCAGCCTTCGCGCTGGATGATGATCTGGTCGCTCGCAACGTCGAGGCAACTGCGAAGCTGACGCGCCTGCGCGATCAGATCCTTGTCACGGCGCATGCTCACGGTCACGTACAGCTCGAATGCGTACGGTGTCTGAACGAATACGATCAGGTCTTCGACGAATCGTTCTCCGAACAGTTCTTCCAGACCGTCGATGTTCGCACCGGCAGCGAGCTTACCTCGGAGGATCACTTCGAGGCCGAACTGGAACCCGAGGACGATGTTCGCTTCTCGATCAGCGAGAGTCACGAACTCGATCTCGGAGAATCCCTTCGGCAGTGGATTCTGCTGGCACTCCCGATGCGCCCCTTCTGTGGGGACGATTGCCCGGGTCCGGCGCTCACCGCGTCCGATACCCAGGCTCCCGCCGATGAGCGCTTCGCCGGGCTCGCCAGCTTGCTTGATGATTTCGACCCGGAGGATCCGTCCTAGACCAGGACAGGTCCCCGTCAGAAACAGGACACCAGTGGGGTAAGGGTCGGGGAGTCCCGGTCGCGGTCCCCGACAGTTCAGGAGGTTTTTCGTCATGGGTGCACTTCCCAAGCAGCGCATCAGCCGCGCGCATCAGGGCAACCGCCGTCGCCATCACTTCATCGCCGCTCCGGCGCTCGTCAACTGCCCGCAGTGCGGTGCCAAGAAGCGCGCGCATCACGTCTGCCCGACCTGCGGCGTGTACCGCGGTCGCCAGGTGCTCGAGATCGAGGAGCGACGACGCCCGGAGGCGTAGGGATCGTGATTCCTCACGGAATCCGCCCCGTCCAGCTCGCGAGCTCGATACGGTGAAGAACGCATGAGAAACGGGCGGGGCGCAGCATATGCCGCCCCGCCCGTTTCCATTGAGTCGCATCACCCCTGCACACACGTCCATCCTGCCCGCATAATGGCACCGACTCATCCGCGCTGATCCTCGCTCGCCGCACGCACGTCACTCCACCGCGAGCATCATGAGCGCATCAGATCGACTGGTGCACCGATCATCCAGACGCACCTTTTACAGGAACCAGGGAAAGACGATGTCATACGCGGCCATCACGGGTTGGGGCAAGGCAGTCCCGGAGCGCATCCTCACGAACGCCGATCTCGAGCAGATGGTCGAGACGAACGACGAATGGATCGTCTCCCGGACCGGTATCCGGGAACGCCGTATCGTCAGTGGCAATGAGAGCACCACCTCACTCGGCACCGCCGCCGCGCGGGAGGCCCTCGCCAAGGCAAATCTCACCCCTGGCGACCTCGATCTGATCGTGGTTGCCACCGCGACGCCCGATGACTTCCTCGTCTCCCAGGCCTGCCTCATCCAGGCGGAGCTCGGGGCTTCCGGCGGCGCCTTCGATGTCGGGGCCGCATGCGCCGGCTTCGTCACCGCCCTCTCCGTCGCCAGCCAGTTCGTGAATGGCGGCATCTACCAGCGCGTCCTCGTCATCGGCGTCGACACGCTCACCCGCTACATCGACTATCAGGATCGCGGCACCTGCATCCTCTTCGGCGATGGCGCGGGTGCCGTCGTCCTCGAGGCGACCGAGTCGCCGCGCGGCCTGCTCTCGACTGTCCTCGGGGCGGATGGCAATGGCCACAAGCACCTCTACGTGCCGGGGCGCACCAAGTACGTCGCGAACTCCGCGAAGCTCGTCCCTGAGTCGGCGGACATCTTCACCGAAGAGTCCCCGTACATGAAGATGAACGGCCGCGAAGTCTTCCGCTTCGCCGTGCAGGTGATGGGCGACGCTGCCGCGGAGGCCATTCACAAGGCGAACCTCACCCTCGATGATGTCGACATGCTGATCCCGCATCAGGCGAACCTCCGCATCATCGATGCTGCCGCACGCCGCCTCGAGTTGCCGATGGACAAGGTGTGGGTGAACATCGATCGCTTCGGCAACACGTCTGCCGCGAGTGTGCCGATCGCGCTCGCCGAGGCCGCCGAGTCCGGATCGCTCACCGAGGGCGACAACGTCGTGCTTGTGGCGTTCGGCGCGGGCCTCGCCTGGGCCGCCGGCGTCATTCGCTGGGGCACGGAGGGCATTGTCGCGAAGCCCGTCCCGGCCGAGGAGATCGCCCTCGACGCGACCGCGGTAGCCGCCGAGTAGCGGTCGCCCCGATTCGCGGACTGCAACCACGACCTGAACCGACCCGTGGCGACGATCGCCACGACCACGCGAGAAGGAGATGAACCCATGACCGACACCCAGACGTCCCCGGTCGCCATCGTTACCGGCGGCACGCGCGGCATCGGCCTCGCCATCGCCAAGCGCCTCATCGCTGACGGCTACGATCTGCTCATCACCTACCGTGGTGATGCCACCGCCGCCGAAGCCGCCCGCGAGGAGATCGCGGCGCTCGGCAGCACGCAGCGCGTCGAGTTCCTGGCCGCCGACATCGCGAATGCCGATGGCGCCGGCCAGACGATCGAGACCGCCATCCAGACGTTCGGCAAGATCGACGCCCTCATCAACAACGCCGGCATCACACGTGACAATCTGATCATGCGCATGAGCGAGGATGACTGGGATGCCGTCATCGACACCAACCTCAAGGGCGCGTTCCTCACCAGCAAGGCGGTCATCCGCCCGATGCTGCGTCAGCGCTCCGGTCGCATCGTGAACATGACGTCCGTCGTCGGGCTCACCGGCAATGCCGGTCAGGCGAACTACGCCGCCGCGAAGGCCGGTCTGGTCGGCCTCACGAAGACGCTCGCCAAGGAAGTCGGCTCGCGCGGGATCACCGTCAATGCGGTCGCGCCGGGCTTCATCGAGACGCGCCTCACCGACGTCCTCTCCGAGGACCAGAAGAACGCGCTCCTCAAGGCGACCCCGCTCGGACGTCTCGGTCAGCCGGAGGACATCGCCGGCGCCGTCGCGTTCCTGCTCTCGCCCGATGCGTCGTACATCACAGGGCAGGTGCTCTCGGTCGATGGCGGCATGTCGATGACCGCGTAATCATCCGATTGCGCAAACACATTCAACGAATCGGTTGCGAAACTCGCTACACTGACATCATCACTTGCCGGGGGAGACACCCCGGTCGCAACTCGCGGGAGGCACATGGGTGTTTCGGAAAATCCTGATCGCCAATCGAGGTGAGATCGCACTGCGGATCCTGCGCGCCTGTCGCGATCTCGAGATTCCAGCGGTCGTGGCCTACAGCGACGTCGATCGCGATTCGCTCGCCGTCCGCCTCGCGGACGAGGCCGTCTGCATCGGCCCCGCCCCGGCGGCACGCTCGTACAACAACATCCCGGCCGTGATCAGCGCCGCGCTCGTCACCGGGTGCGACGCGATCCACCCGGGCTACGGCTTCCTCGCGGAGAACGCCGACCTCGCCGAGATCTGCCAGCGCGTCGGCGTCACCTTCATCGGCCCGCGGCCGGACGTCATCGAGCGCATGGGCAACAAGGCTGAAGCCCGCAAGGTGATGAAGGCGGCCGGCGTGCCGCTGCTTCCGGGCACCGAGGGCACCGTCCCGACGCTCGTCGAGGCGCAGGCGGCTGCCCAGAAGATCGGCTACCCGGTCGTGATCAAGGCCGTCGCCGGTGGTGGTGGACGCGGCATGCGTGTCGCCTTCAACGAGGCGGAGCTGCTGCGCGGCTACCCGATGGCCGTCGCCGAGGCAGAAGCCGCCTTCGGCAACGGCGAGGTCTACATCGAGAAGTACCTCCAGAAGCCGCGTCACGTCGAGGTACAGGTGCTCGGCGACAACTTCGGCAATGTCGTCGCCGTCGGCGAGCGTGACTGCTCCCTGCAGCGTCGCCACCAGAAGGTCGTCGAGGAGGCCCCCGCTCCCAACCTGAACCGTCGCGTGCGGGACAACCTGCTCAAGACGGCGCAGAAGGGTGCGAAGAACGCCGGCTACACCAGCGCGGGCACGCTCGAGTTCCTGCTCGATTCGGATGGCAAGTTCTACTTCATGGAGATGAACACGCGCATCCAGGTCGAGCATCCGGTGACCGAGATGACCACCAACGTCGATCTCGTCGCCTGGCAGATCCGGATCGCCGCTGGCGAGAAGCTCGACATCCCGAATGATCAGCTGCGGCCGGTCGGGCACTCCATCGAGTGCCGCATCACCGCCGAGAACGCCGCGAAGGACTTCGCGCCGTCGGTCGGCACCGTCACGACCTACGTCGGACCGGGCGGCCCTGGCACGCGCATGGATTCGCACCTATTCACCGGCTACGCGATTCCGCCCAACTACGACTCCCTGCTCGGGAAGATCATCGTCTGGGGACCGACGCGTGAGATCGCGATCGCGCGCATGGAGCGCGCGCTGCGCGAAACCGTCATCACGGGCGTCACGCATACAATCCCGTTCCACAAGGAGATCCTCGCCGATCCCGAGTTCAAGGCGGGGAATGTCCACACCGGCTTCGTCGCCGAGTTCATGGAGCGCATCGGCGATCGCCTGACGACGAATGCCACCGACGACGATTTCGACTATCCTGTCTATCCGATCCCGACCACGACCTAGCCCCTCTCCTGCACACTGCCAAAGGACGCGCACGCACTCATGTCTGACCACGACTCGCCCTCATCCAGATCCGCCCAAGACACCGCTCAGTCGTCGAAGAAGAAGCGACGGCTGAGCGGAGCGGCACGCTATGCGAAGCGCCGCGAGAAGCTCGGGCTCGTGCGCCATCAGTCACGCGTGCTGGCGATGCAGGGGCTTTTCGAGCGCGATCTGACCCAGCACGACCTCGACGACATCCTGGCGCGCATGGATGAGATCGACGATCCGGATGAGGAGACCACCACGGTGATCCCACCGGTCGTCTCGGCGTACGCGCGTCACCTCGCGATGGGCGTCACGGCAAACATCGCGGAGATCGATCCGAAGATCGCGGCGGCGGCACCGGCCTTCCCGCTCGACCAGATCGCGGGGATCGATCGCAACGTGCTGCGCATCGCCGTCTTCGAGATGCTCTTCCAGGAGGACATCCCGCGACCGGCCGCGATCAACGAGGCCGTCGAGATCGCGAAGCACTACGGGGGCCCGAGCTCCGGCAAGTTCGTGAACGGCGTGCTCGGCACCATCGTGCGCGCCCTCCCGGAGCGCACGGCCACCCCATCGACGCCGACCTCGCCTGCCGGAGAGCCGAACGAGGCTGAGGCGACGACCACCGACGACATCACCGAGGCGTGGGTCGCCGCCGACGAGGCCGTCGCCGAAGACGACGCGCTCACGAACGAGACCGTTACGGCGGATGTCCCCCCAGCTGACGACATCACTGAAGCGTGGGTCGCTGCTGACGAGGCCATCGCTGAGCGCGAATCCCTCACGGACGAGACCGCCGAGACGGACGTCACCCCTGCCACGGACGACATCACCGAAGCGTGGGTCGCTGCCGACGAGGCCATCGCCGAGCGCGAGTCCCTCACGAGCGAGACCGCCGACACGGACGCCACTCCGGCCGACGACGACATCACCGAAGCGTGGGGGGCCGCCGACGAATCCATCGCTGAGCGCGAGTCCCTCACGGACGAGACCGTCGCACCCGACGTCTCCCCGGCTGACGACATCACCGAAGCGTGGGTCGCCGCCGACGAGGCTGTTGCCGCGAGCGAGACCGCCGAGGCGGAGCGCGAAGGTGAAGCTCCGGCAGCGTCCCCTGACCCCGCGGACGACACCACGAACGCCTGATCGTCCGACCGGCCGCCACAGGGGTCAGATCGCGCCGATTCCTCCCGGAATTCGGTCAGCTTCCTACCCGAGAGGCGGCCGGTCGTGTATCATCCCACCCGTATGCAGTCGTTCCATGCATCCCGATGATCGTCTCGATGACCATCGTTTCACGGTTCGATTGCGTTGGTTTCACGCCGGACAACGCACAGCCTCACAGGTCGCTGCACGTCCGCAGATGGGTGCCCGTCACCCATCACTGTCATATCTCGTTGAGGAGGATTCAGGTTGGCAACTGTACTGGAGCGAGTTCAGGGCATCGTCGCAGAGCGACTCGGTGTTGAAGAGAGCCAGGTCGTGGAGGGCGCCGACTTCATCGGCGATCTCAATGCGGACTCCCTCGATCTCGTCGAAGTCATCATGGCGATCGAGCAGGAGTTCGATCTGGAAATCAAGGACGAGGATGCGGAGAACATCCGCACCGTTGGTGATGCCGTCAAGTACATCAACGAGCATCAGGAGTCCTAGGCCTCGCGAGTGGATGCGGACGACCTGTGACAGCACGGGGAATGCACGCATCCGATGAGTCATCATCGGGACGTGCATTCCCATCCACCGGCGACATCGTTGCCGGAATACTGGCGAACCGTGTATCCATTCTGGTCGTCTCGACACCGCTGACAGAATCCGTGAACCATCCTCGCGCCAGGGAAGCTCCATCACAACGATCCCGAGTCACTGGACTCCGCCGGATCGGGAGTAACACACATGAGCTGGGCGCATCTCATCACCCTCTCGCCATGTGAATCCCATGCCCTGGTCGTCGGACGAACGTCCGACAGCGTCCACACGGGCATTGCGCTCCCTCCGACGCTCCCATTGCACTCGGATTGTTTCCTGTGCGATCGCGCCGATCGTTCTCGATCCCGCGCGACGCAATCCGGATTGCCCCCAACACTCGCCGTGACGATCACGCATCGACGGCAGTGCGAGGCGACCGGTCGGCCCCGTGAAGGACGGAGATTCGCCCGTCCTTCACGGTTCCCGGACGTTGCATAATGGAGTGGTTCGGCATCGTGGTGCCGACTGAGGAACGCAGAGGGAACACGACATGAGCACCTTACCCAGGAGAATCGGCACCGGGTCCGTACGTGCGCTCGCCAAGACCGCCCGTGCCCTGCGCGATCCGCTGAAGCCGGTGCGCGCCATCCGCGAGATCTACGGTCCGGATACCGAGGAGCCGGAAGTCTTTCAGGAGATGACGCTCCAGGAGCATCTCGTCGAGCTCCGCGATCGCATCATGAAGGTCGTCATCGCCCTCGTGCTCGCGATGATCGTCGGCTTCTACTTCCAGGGCGACATTCTCGACAACATCCGCGAGAAGGCGAACGCGCAGGAAGGTCTCGACGTTCGCAGCCCAACCGATCCGCTGACGCTGTCGTTCAAGGTCGCATTCTACGTCGCGATCTCGATCATCATGCCGATCATCATCTACCAGCTGGTCGCGTTCCTCACGCCGGGTCTGACCCGCAAGGAGAAGCGCGTGATGTTCAGCGCGCTGCCCTTCGTGTCCGTCCTGTTCGTCTCAGGCGTCGCGTATGGATTCTTCGTTGCCGCGCCGCGCGCGTTGAACTTCCTGTCGACGTGGAACCTCGGGGCCTTCAGCTGGCAGCCGGATGGCAATGAGGTCATCACCTTCTTCCTGACCTTGATGATCGGTCTCGGACTCGCGTTCCAGTTACCCGTCATCATGTTCATCGTCGCGAAGATCGGTATCCTCACGGCGAAACAGATGAAGCAGTGGCGACGCTACGCCTATCTGATCCTCTGTGTGGTCGCCGCGATCATCACGCCGAGCACCGACCCGTTCAACATGGCGATCGTCGCCATCCCGCTCGTGATCCTGTACGAAGTCGGTCTCGTCTTCGCCCGCATCTTCGCGAAGACCTCCCTCCGCGACAAGCTCCCGGAGATGGCCGAAGCCGCCGAGCCGGCCAGCCGCAAGTAGGCATCGGCATCGGCCATGCGAACGGGGCGCTCACCGCGATGGTGAGCGCCCCGTTCGTGCGTGTCGCCGAAATTGACCGTCGAACAGACCGGACCTGCTGACCTGCGACCGGTTCACGCGGCGTCTCAGCCGGCCAGCGTGTTGCAAAAGGTCGAGCTTCGCTCGATAGGTCAGACGAGCTCTGACCTGCTACGGGTTCACGCTGCACCCATCTGGACGAGGTCGTGCCGGAGCGCCCATCGTCGCGCTACGAGCCCTTCGGCATCAGGCGCTTCGCCGCGATCAGATCCGCCTCGCTCATCGGGCGCACCGGGATCGTGTACTCGTTGCGATACGTCACCATGCCGGGTCCGCCGCCCTTGATCTTCCGCACGTCGCGGCGCTTCGCCACATCCACCTCGACCGTGCCGCTCTCGCGACTGCCGCTGTAGTAGGCCGCGATCGCCGCCGCCGTCTCGATCGTCTCCTCCGACTCGTCATCCGGGCGCACCCAGCGCACGATCACGTGCGATCCCGGCACGCCACGCGCGTGCAGCCAGGTGTCGTTCGGACCGCCGATGTCGAACGTGACCATCTCGTTCTCCTTGCCGGAGCGTCCGACGTAGAGCATGTTCCCGTTCAGATCGATCAGCGGCGAGACGCGCTTCGGCTGCGCCTTCTTCCCGCGCTGCGGATGCTTCTCCCCCACCAGCTGACGCCCGCCCGTGTGCTCCTCGAATTCCTGCCGCAGCTGCTCGATCGCCAGGAAGCCATCCGCCTGCGATGCCTGCAGGCGCAGCTGCAGGAGATAGTCGCGCTCGGTCTCGTTCTCCGCGATACGCTCCGGCAGCTGATCGCCGGCCTTCTGCGCCTTGCGATAGCGCTCGAAGTACTCCTGCGCGACGTCCTTCGGCGAGAGCGACGGATCGAGCGGGATGCGCTCGCCCTCGACCACAAGTTCGGTGTCGCCCGGCTGGATCTGCCAGAGATACGCGTAGATCGTCTCGCCCCACGTGCGAAGCTTCTCGAGCTCGGCCGTCTTCGCGTGCTGCTCGCGGAACGAGCGCAGGCGCCCCTCGACCCGCCCGATCGCGACATCGATCGCCTCGATCAGCCGCTGCCGACGCTGTGCGTGCTCCTTCGGCGAATCCGCCTTGATACCGCTCCCGGCATCGAGCGAGAGCGCGATCGCCTCCGAGATCGACGACACCTTCACCGCCTCGGCATCGACCGCCAGCGAATCGAAGGCAAGTGCCGCATACGCCACCACGGCATCGTCGCGCTCGTAGACATGCGGATCCCACGCGCCCGTCAGCATCGGCTCGTAGAGGCCACGCACCGTCCGCGCCAGATCGCGCGTCTGCTCCGGCGCGATCTGCTCGATCGTCGCCGCCGTGTCGCCGAGCAGGCGGAATGCCGCCTCGCGCCCGATCTGCGGGCTGATGCTCCGCAGGCCGCGCACGAGCAGGTCCGCGACCTTCGTCTCCGGCTTCGCCCCGCGCAGCAACGACTCCACGCCGGCGGACGTCAGTGCCCGCGGATCCGGCTTGTCCGGCACCGGCGGCAGCGTGTACGGCTTGCGCGGCAGGATGGTCCGCACGCGGCTCATCTGTGCGGTGACGCGCTTTGCGCTCTCCATCACGATGCCGTCCTCACCGACGAGCACGAGATTGCTGTGACGCCCCATGATCTCGATGATGAGATCCACCTTCACCACGTCGTCCGCCGCCCAGATATCGTCCTCGGCGAGATCGTCCTCTTCCGGCGTGACCGGCTCCTCGACGCCCTTCCGCTTCTTCCCGCGATCGTCCTCCAATGCGATCTGCCGCTTCGCGATCGTCAGGCGGATCATGCGCTCGAGCGGCGGCTGCTCCACGCCAACGAGGATACCGCCGCGAACATACTTCCGCAGCAACAGTCCGAACGGCGTGATCAGGTTCGGATCGATCGAGGGCATCGCGTCCATGAAGAGCGCACGCGGCTTCTCGGCATCAGCACTCGCGGTGAAACCGCGCCGCTTCCCGCGCGCGTAGATCTCCATCGCAACGGTCAGCGGATCGACCATGCCGATCCGCTGCACGCGGCCATCGAGCGCATCCTGCTCCAGATCGTGGGCGATTGCCCCCACAGTCAACACGTCAAACACGAAAACGCCGCCCTTTCTCACCCAGGGTATTGATGATTTCTTGAAGGTCAGTGTAGGCTCTTCAGAACACATGCGACACGCACGCCGTGCACGCATCCATCCACGAATGTCACCCCACATGTTCAGGAGGAACCCTGGTCTTGGTAGCGCAGTCGGCCGCAGTCGCCCCATCGAATCTTCGTGAAGACCGATCATCCACCGCAGGAGCTGACGTGTCCACCCCAGCTGGTTTCCCCGACGATCCCGCCATCCAGCAGCTCTTCACCGAGGGCAACGTGCTGATCGATCGCCTGAGTGCGACGAATCAGCCGCGCGTATTCATCATCTCCGGACCCTCCGGTGTCGGGAAGGATAGCGTGATCGAGCAGCTGCGCACGTTCTACCCGGAGGCGCGCTACGTCGTCACGGCGACGACCCGCCCGATGCGCGCGAACGAGATCGACGGCGTGCACTACCTCTTCTACACGAAAGAGGACTTCGTCGACGGGATCGCGGCCGGCCAGTTCATCGAGCACGCGCTGGTCTACGACAATCACTACGGGGTGCCGCGCACGCCGATCGAGGACGGCCTCGCGCAGGGGCAGGACGTGATCATCAAAGTGGACGTCAAGGGTGCCGCGACGCTGCGCCAGTGCATCGCGGGCTCGGTCTCGATCTTCCTCGCGCCGGAGTCGATGAACGTGCTGCTGGAGCGCCTGCGCTCGCGCAAGACAGAGGATCTGGACGTTCTGCTGAAGCGCTTCCGCACCGCCAGCGAGGAGCTCGAGCGCGCGAACGAGTTCGATTATGTCGTCTTCAACCGCGAGCGTGAGCTCGACGCAGCGCTGGAGAACATCCGCGGCATCGTCGAGTCGGAGCGTGCGCGCATCCACAAGACGCCAATCAAGAT
>Ga0164243_10005687_pt1 | contig 19008 bp, 15 predicted proteins | sample OricompcompostOP_FD_108781 | JGI IMG/M metagenome (GOLD analysis project Ga0164243, IMG submission 108781) | Organic Plus compost microbial communities from Emeryville, California, USA - Original compost - Organic plus compost (OP) | ecosystem: Engineered > Solid waste > Mixed feedstock >... | reverse complement strand
TGGCACGCGGCCTGGGCGGGGATCCCGCTCGGGCTCTGCGTGATCGCCTTCACCCCCCTGCCCTGGTTCGAAAGGCAAGGGGTTCAGTGGGGCATCCGCGAGGAGGCCGGCAACCCGCAGACGACCGAGGACGCCAAGGCGTGGGTCGATGAAAGCAACTACTATTACATCAAGGTCGAGAACGAGCCCGTCGCCGAAGGGCAGAAGCGGACCCTCGTCCTCGACAACCTGATCCACGGCTACTTCATCCTCGGCCACCCCGAGCGGCTCGACTACGATTACGAGCACATCTACGGCCTCGTCGCGCACCGGGTGGCCGACGCCAAGGCGAAGGCGAAAGGCAAGTCGAACGCCTCGCAGGCCCCGCTCAGCACCCTCTTCCTCGGCGGCGGCGCCTACACGTTCCAGCGCTACATGCAGTACAAGTACCCCGCCACCACGGTCGACGTCGCCGAGATCGACCCGGCGGTGACGCGCGCGAACCGGATCGCCCTGGGGCTCCCCGCCGACACGACGATCCGGACCGAGTGGGGCGACGCCCGCCAGTTCGTCGAGCGTCACCAAAAGGACAAGACGTACGACATCGTCTTCGGCGACGCCTTCAACGACTTCTCCGTCCCCTGGCACCTGACGACCCACGAGTTCAACCAAAAGATCGCCCGGATGATGTCCGACGACGGCGTGTACATGATTAACATCATCGACGCCTACGAGTCGGACGAGAAGGCGGCCGACAAGGCCGAAAAGAGGATCAAACGGGAGGAAGTCACCGACCCGGCCGCGAAGGAGGCCGTGCGCCGCGAAGAGCTGGCGCGGGCGCACCGGTTCGGCGGGTTCCTCGGGTCGTGGGTCCAGACCGCGAAGAAGACGTTCCCCCACATTTACGTCTTCGGCACCGACGAGACGCCGGGCTCGGGCCTCCGCGAGACGTTCGTCGTGGTCGCGTCCAAGAAAGACCTGAAGCTCGACGACCTCGGGTCCCGGGACGACGACCCGCGGTTCTCCCAGGGCGATAAGCTGTTCGAACCCCGGCCGTTCGGCCCGAAGGACCGCGAACAGGTCGACCGCCGCGCCCGGGGGATCGTGCTGACCGACGACTACGCCCCGGTCGAGAACCTGCTCGCCCCCGTCGCCGAGACGCGGGGCGACGACTGAAAGCCGCCAGTCCCCGGGCGCGGCGGCGACGCCGCACCCGGGACTCCCCCTTCTCCCCCCGAACCGGTGGTTCAGCCATGACCGAAGAGCGACCGGACAAGCCCGACCGCACCTGGTGGTACGTCGGCCTGCTGTTCGTAGCCTTCTGGGCGGTCTTCCTATTGCGGTTTAACCCGATCTCCCCGGACAACGGCCCGGAACTCGCGGGGACGGGGCTCGCGCAGCCCGCCGACTATTCGTGGCGGCTGTTCGACCTCGACGGCGGGCCGGTCGAGTTCTCCCGGTTCAAAGGGAAGGCGGTCTTCCTCAACGTCTGGGCCACATGGTGCGGGCCGTGCGTGCGGGAGATGCCGTCGATCGCCGCGCTGGCGTCGAACCCGAAGCTGAAGGACGTGGCGTTCGTCTGCGCCTCCACCGACGACTCGGCCGACACGGTCAAGCGGTTCCTCGCCGGGAAGAACTGGTCGATGACGGTCCTCCGCGCCACCGACCTCCCCCCCGTGTTCGCCACCGACGGCATCCCGGCCACCTTCCTGATCGCCCCCGACGGGCGGGTCGCCTCCTCCCAAATCGGGTCGGCCGACTGGAACGACCCCAAGGTGGTCGCCTTCCTCGAATCGCTCGCCAAGGACGCCGCGACGAAGCCGTGACCGGACGGCGCGGATTATCTCGAAAGTTACCGGGGGTTGAAATCCGATCCCTAGTATACTTCCATTCAGAGGCACGTCGGCCCTGCGGCCGGGTCGGCGGGGCGCCCCTGAACCATCGAGAGGAGATGATCCGATGGCGGTGAAACCGATTCCCGACGGCTACCACTCGGTCACGCCTTACCTGTCGGTGAAGGACGCGGCGGGTCTCATCGCTTTCGCACAGACCGCCTTCGACGCGGCCGTCCTCTTCCGCACCGACCGCCCGGACGGCACGATCGGGCACGCCGAACTCCAGATCGGCGACTCGCGGGTGATGATCTCAGAAGCATGCGAGCAGTGGCCCTCGATGCCCGCCGCGCTCTACCTCTACGTGAACGACACGGACGCCACCTACCGCCGCGCCCTCGACGCCGGCGCGACCACGGTCATGGAGCCGGCGGACCAGTTTTACGGCGACCGTAACGCGGGCGTGAGAGACGCGTTCGGCAACTGCTGGTGGATCGCCACCCACGTCGAAGACGTCTCCCCCGAGGAAATCTCGAAGCGCGCCGCGGCCAAGATGGCGGCGGCATCCTGACCGTAACGGAAACGGTCAAGGGCGCACCGCCTGCATCAGGCCGGGTCCGACTTCCGATCCGCAATCCCCTTGCAAACGCGGGGGACAAACCCGGCCGAAGCCGGACCCGCCCGCGCCTTAAATCTTCAATTCGACGGGAGCGCCGCCCGCGTCGGCGCTCTTCTTCGCGGCCTCGATAAAGGCGACGATCTCCAGGGTCTCGCGGAGGTCGATCGGGAGTTGCCGGGTTTCGAAGAGTTTAACGATCTGTTTGAGCAACTCCCGGTAGATGTACTGCGTGCTGACCCCCTGCGTGGCAACATCCTTGGTGCCGAAGACGGTAAATCCGTATTTATCTGCCCCCGCGCGGATGCCGCGGATGCTCGCGACCCGGTCGTCGGACCAGATCCCGGTGGTCACTTCGGCCCCCGGGGTGCTTAGACAGGTCAGTCGGGTGCATCCGGGACCCATCAACGTGTACAGCATCTCGGTCGGGTGGATGCCGTAGTGAAAGAGGCCCGGGTTCCGCGGGTGGGTCGGCGCGGGGCCGTAAGTTGTGACGCCGACGACCGAGCCCGTCTCCCCCTTCCCTTCTTTCGCCGCGACCACCTCCGGTGCGTACCGAAGACTGGAACTCGACATCAGGGGGATGTGCTTCATCTCCGCCGTCTTGACCAGCGTGCGGGCGTCGTCGAGGGAGCAGGCGAACGGCTTGTCGACGTAGGTCGGCATGCCCCGTTCCAGGAACGGTAACGCGCGGGCGAGGTGGACGCTGCCGTCGACGCTCTCGACGAGCACGGCGTCGACCTTGCCGAACAGGTCGGCCGGGTCGTCGTAGAGCGTCACCCCGTATTTCTTGAGCGTCTCGGCGTTCGGGGCGATCGTCTCGGGCGAGATCTTCGACGTCCCCGGCACGCCGGCGACGACCTTCGCGCCGTTGACCCACTGATCCTCGGCGATGTCGATGTGGTTCAGCCGCTTCGTGAACTCGACCGCATGACTGGTATCGAAGTCGACAATACCGAGGCGGATCATCGTCAAGGCTCCCGGGCGTTTCGATCGGCGTCGGGCCTTTCGGGACGGACGCCCGCGCCTCGACCCCGCCATCTCAACGTCAGGCCGGGTCGGCGTCAAGCGGACGGTCCGCCCGTCACCCGCCCTCGCGGCGGAGAACGATCGCCCCGACGATCGATACGGCCAGAAGCACGAGCACCATTTTGGTCATGCGGCTCGTCTTGAGCGTAACGTGGGGTGTACGGTCGATAACGCCCTGGTATTCGCGCGAGAAGACCACCGCGGCCTTGGGAGACAACATGAGGTAGAGGATGTACGCGGGGATCACCCACCCGATGGCGCGAATCACGATCATCGGCGACACTTGAGCGCCGACGATCAACAACCTCAGAAGGGCAGAAACGACTTTCAACGCGAGCGACAATCCGATCAGAACCACCTCGGTCCAGCGCGCCCAAGGGCGGAGCTTCCGCAGGCCGCTCCCGACCGTCAATAGAATGGCGGAAAAAACAAAGTATAAGACAGTTAATGGGACATATACGGCCGAGTCCCCCTTCGTACCGGAAACGACGATCGCCGCGCCGCCGATAAATCCTATGGCGCCCAAAACCGCCCCGATGAGGTGGAGCGAGCCGGCCGCTTTAACGTCCATCTCGTGATTTAAATAACGCCGACGGACGGTTTCGTCGTCGCCGTGGGCGTTCGGAACCACGGCGATCAGCGAGGCCTTCGGGGAAGAGTAGGGGTTGGACTCGCCTTCGAACGGAGAGAGTTGGGCCATACCAATGCCTCGGTGAAACCGAAACCCGGCCGTTCAGAAAACATGCCGGCCGGAATCGATTAACACACAAAACACAATTAACAGTTTTCACATCTCATCGGCACGCCCAAACGCCACCTGCAATCCGCCCGTCACCTCCGCGAAAGCGCGATAACGAAGAACCCCGCGACCAGCGCCACGAAGGCGACGAGAACCATTTTCGCCAGGCAACTCGTCTTGTACTTGACGTGGGGCGTACGGGCGATGACCCCCTGATACTCGGGCGAGAACACCACCCCGGCCTTGGACGACAGCATCAGGTAGAGGATACACCCGGGGATCACCCACCCGAGAGAACCGCCGATCAAGGCCCCCATAGCCCTGGTCCCGGCCGTGGCGAGGACCAGGAGGATCGAGACGGCCTGGAGCGCGAGGGACAGACAGCACACAGTGACCTCGGCCCAGCGCGCCCAGGGGCGAAGGCGGTGCAGTCCGACCCCGACGGTCACGTTCACGAAGAAAAGAATGAGGTAGAAGCCGGCCGCGATAACCCCGAACGGAGAAATCGGCCCGCCCCCGGCGCGGTTGACCAACGCCACCCCCACCGCGATCAAGCCGAAGGCGATCAAGACCGCCCCCAGAATATGGAGCGAGCCGACGGATTTGATGTTCGTTTCGTAACTCAGATAGCGCCGCCGGATCACTTCGTCGTCGGCAAGACCGGGACCGGGACCGAGGCCCGCCTCGGCGACGAGCGGGGCCTGCGGGGCCGAATAAGGATTCAACTCCTCTTCGGGCGTTAACGGGGAAGACATGGGGAGCCTCAGTCGGGGAAAATGCGTGCCGGGTGAGACACGGAATCGGGCCGGGCCGGTTCGGGCGGCGGACGGCGTTGACGGCCTCGACGTCAAAGCATGTGTCTTGCCTTGATCTTAAGATACTGATTGATCAAAGGCGCCGTCAAATCGTCCGGGAAAACGTCGAGCGTCAGGACCCCGCGAAGGCGGAGGCCGGCGAGGGCGCGCTCGCGCCAGTTCAGGAGGGCGGCGGCGGCGGCGCCCTTGTAGAGCCCGGGGCCCGAGTCGGGGGCCGAGTCGGCCAGCGCGAAGATGTCGTGGTCGCGGAGGAAGACCCCCAAAGGGAGGTGCCGGCCGACGACGTTGCCGAGGTGGTCGGCCACGATCTGGGCGTTCACGTCGTCGAAAAGGTTCGTCATCAGGATGACGAGCGACCGCTTCCGGCAGCGCTTCTCCAGCTCGACGAAGGCGCGGTCGTAGCGGGGCTCGACGAGTTCGGGAAAGAGGTTGTGGACGCTGTGAACGATCCGGTTGATCCGGCGAGGCCCGCCGCCGGGGGGGACGTAGGCTTTGACGCCGTCGGAGAAGGCGAGCACGCCCACCTGGTCGCCGCGGATCAGGGCGACGTGGGCGAGCATGAGCATGGCGTTAAGCGCGTGGTCGAGCGGCGAGAGGCCGCGGCCGGTGTCGCCGGCCATCATCCGGCCGCAGTCGATCAGGAAGATCAGCCGTTGCGACTGGTTAACCTGGTGGGCCCGGACGGTCAGCTTGCGGCGGCGGGCGCTGGCGCGCCAGTCCATGTGGCGGGGCTCGTCCCCCTCGGCGTAGTCGCGGAGGCGTTCGAACTCGTTATCCGTGCCGAGCTTCCTGGTCCGGCGGACGCCGAGGGTGCTGAGGCGGTCGCGGCGGGCGAGGACGGTGTAGCGGGCGATCTGGCGGACGTCGGGGTAAACCCGCACGGTCGTCTCACAGGGGATCGCGACCGCCCGCTGCCAGAAGCCGAGCCGGCTGCCGACGAGGACGTCCACCTGCTGAAACCCGTACGTGCCGCGGCGGCGCGGGTTGACCGTATAGGTCAGCGCGGCGAGGCTCGCCGGGGGGATGAGAACAAGGAACTCGGCGGGGTCGGCGTCGAACGTGGCCGGAACGTCGTCGCGGACCCGGAGGCGGCGGTGCGCCCGGCTCAGGTTTTCGATCGTCAACTCGACATCCTGGGGCTCGCCGAGCGAGGCCACTTCTCCGCAGCGGCGGTCGGCGCGGAGCCGGCCGGCGCTGCGGAGCGAGACGAGGTCGGCCAGGGCGATCGCGACGATCGCCAGGTCGAGCGCGACCACGCCGGGGTGAAGCGCCTCGGTGACGAAAAGGCCGAGCGACAACAGGGCGGGCGCCAGGAGGGCCAGGGCGAGCCGCCGACCGGGCCAGATCATCGGAGGGGGACCTCCACCGAGCGGAGCAACTCGGTGAGCAGTTCGTCGACCCCGCGGCCCTCAACCTCGGCCTCGGGGGTCAGAACGACCCGGTGCCGCAAGGCCGGGAGGACCACTTCCTGGACGTCGTCCGGGAGGACGTAATCGCGGCCGTCGAGCGCGGCGAGGGCGCGCGCGCCCCGGAGCACGGCCACCCCCGCCCGGGGGGACGCCCCGAGCGCGAACGTGGGCCATTGACGGGTCTTCCGCACGACCGCGGCGATGTAGCGGAGGACGTGGTCGTCGACCAGGATGAGGGAACAGCGGCGCTGCATTTCGAGCACCTCGGCCGGCCCGGTCGCGGTCCGAACCGAGTCGTTCAGGAGGCTGTCGGGGCCGAGGCCGCGGGTGTGCAGCCGGAGGATGTTCGCCTCTTCTTCGTGGGCCGGGTAGTCGACGACGAGCTTGAAGAGGAAGCGGTCGAGTTGGGCCTCGGGGAGGTTATACGTCCCCTCCGACTCGATCGGGTTCTGGGTCGCCATGACGAGGAACGGCCGCTCGATCGGGTGGTTGACCCCGTCGATGGTGACGCGAGCCTCCTGCATGATTTCAAGAAGTGCCGAGTGCGTCTTCGCCGGCGCGCGGTTGATCTCGTCGGCCAGGAGGAGTTGGGTAAAAACGGGCCCGGGGCGGAACCGGAAGTCGTGGATGCGCTCGTCGTAAACGGGGGAACCGGTCACGTCGGAGGGCATCAGGTCGGGGGTGAACTGGATCCGGCTGAAGGCGCAGCCGAGGACCCGCCCGAGGGTCCGCACGAGCAGGGTCTTGCCGAGCCCGGGGACGCTCTCGATGAGGACGTGGCCGTCGGCGAGCAGCGCGGCGAGGACCCCTTGGACGAGGTGGTCCTGGCCGATGAAGACCTTGTTGACCTCGGCGACCACGCGGGCGGCCCATTCGGCGACGGGGGCGGCGTTGGCGACGGGGGACACGGGGGCGGGACCGGCGGGCGGGCCGTTCGAGGCCGAGGCGTCGGCGGCCCCCTGGGGAAAGACCGGGTCGGGTCGTTCGAAGTCGTTCATACGCGGGAGACTCGGCGTTCCGGGGGTGTAAGACCGCTCTCGGCCGTGCCGGAGCATCATAAAGGGTCGGCCGGCGCGTTGCACGGGGCGTCCCGTCGTCGGCGCGCGGGCCGGACACGGAGCGGGCCGATCAGGTCCCCGCCCGCGGGGCGTCGCGGCCGGGGGGCGAGCCCCGCCAACGGCGGTAGGCGTCCAGGATGGTACGGGCGGCGCGGGCCTGCCGCGTCCGCGCGAGCAAGGCGCCCAGGGCCTCGGGGTGGGCCACCGGGCGGTCGGCCCCGGACGGCTCGTCGGGCCGGGGGCGGCCGAGCCGGGGGGCCCTCGCGAGACAACCGGCCAGGCCGAGCGCGAAAAGTTGAGCCGCGACCATGCCGAACGGGGAGACCTTCAACAGCGCGAAGACCGACGGCGTCCGCGCGACGTCGGACAGCACGCTCGACCCCTCGACGAAGGCCACGCGGAGCGGGCCGAGGCCCTCTTCATCCTCGACGTCTTCGCCCCCGTCGACCCCTTCGGCCCAGCGCACCGTGCGGACGGCCAGGGGGCGCCGCGCCTTCTCCGTGAGCGGGAAGTTGAGCAGAAACGTGCCGCTGGCCGCGACCAAGACGCGGCCCCCTTCGTCTTCATCCCCCCAGTCGATCACCAGCGGCTTGTCGTCCCCCGAGAGGAGGACCCGCTCGGAGTCGACCTTGAGCGTCTGGTGCCTCGTCAGCGCCGCCTTCGCCGGGTCGACCCCCGCGGCCCAAGGCCCGCCCAGGGTCCGGCAGACGACCGGCGTCTTCCCGCCCTCGACCGCGAACCATTGTTCCGCCAACGCGGGCGATTTCGCCGGAGGCGGCAGCCGGACTTCCCAGCCCCCGGCCTCCTTGCGCGCCTCCGCGATCCGTTCGACGGTGCGCTCCGGCGCGTCGGGCGGGAGTTGTTCGCGGGCGCGGTCCCAGTATTCCGGGGCCGCGTCGTAGTCGCGGGGGACGTACACGAGGCTGCGGCCGGGCCCCTGGTCGAGCCAGGTGGAATACCATTCGGCCTCCTCGCGGGAGGGGGGGCCGGGCGTTTGCGCGAAGCGGACGAGGACGTCGGCCCAGCCGCCCAACTCGTCGGTAAGGCGGACGGCCGAGCGGACCTCGTGCCCGCGGGCGCGGAAGAGGTCGGCCAGCACGGCCGTCCCGTTCACGCTGGGCGGGCGCGAGCGCCCGTAGGTCGTGTCGACGCTCCCGCTACAACCCGGGAGGGCGAGGGCGGCAACGGCCAAGGCGAGCGCGGCCCGAACCGGGGCGGTCATGTCGCCTCCCCCGCGGCGAGGTGCCGCTCGAATTCTTGCGCGAGGGCCCAGGCGGCTTCGAAACCGCGGGGCGAAGGGGCGTGGTGCCCGTAATAGACCGCTTCAAAAAGCCTCAAGGTCGGCTCGACGCAACGGCGGAGGTTACGGTCGACGACCGAGCGGACGAGTTGCCGCCCCGTCCGGCCGGGGACGAGTCGGACCTGTTTAACCCGGTCGAGCGACAGGAGTTGGTGGGCGAACAGATAAACGACCGCGCCGGAGAGGTCGCCCAGGTCGCGGAGCCGGCGGGCTTCGGCCAGGGGGTCGTTGACGTCGAACCCGACCCCGGCCGGGAGCCCCTCGATCCGCGCCGTCGTACCGGTCGACTTCGACGGCCGGGTCAAGGCGTCGTCCGCCGGGGCGGGACGGTAGCGGCGCAAGAGTTCCAGGAGGATGACCAGAACGAGGGTAAGCCCGAGCAGAAAGAGTCCGATCACGAGGAGGTCGCCCGCCGCGCCGACGCCGGGGATCTTCCAGCGGTTGAGCCACCGAAACCAGCGGGCGACGCCCTCGAACCAACGGCCGATCGAACGAAAAAAGCCGTCGAGCCGGGGGGAATAAAGGTCGGGGCTGGGGAGTACCGGTTTCACCCGCTCGGCCTTGGCGTCATACCAGGGGAACGATTCGTCGGCGAACGCCCGCCGGACGGCCTCGCCGCCGACCGGTTCCGGGGCGGGCGCGTCGGTCCGCGCCGGGCCGGCCGAGGCCAGGGCGAGCCAGAGGGCGAGTCCCGGGAGGGCGTTTATCACCGCGAAGCCTCCTCCAGGGAGCGGCCGACGGCCTGAAGGCGGACCTTGACCTCCCAGCCTTCCAGCCGAATCCGCTGGTCGATGTAGGTGAGGAAGCGGGCCACGCCGAAAAACGAGATCGTCAGCCAAACCGCGAACTGCGACCGGACCCCGTAGAGGTCGCCCCAGCCCGGCTCGTTCCAGGTCAATTCGGAGGTCGTCAGCGAGTTAAACGCCAGGCCGGTCCCGAACCAAAAGCAGGCGATGAACGCCAAGCCGAAGCAGAACTGGGCCAGCCACCGGCCCATGAAATCGCCCCCGCGGTCGCTGGTCAGAAGCGTGCACCGCTTCATGGCACCGAGAGACTTGCCGCGCTCCAGGAGTATGACCTCGTTAAGAAACGCCAGCTTCCCGACCACGACCGGGAACGTCAACACGAACGACGTCAGCACCCCCCTGACGACGAACTGGTAGATAAACATGGCCGGGAGCCCGCGGACGAGGGTACGGACGACCCGGCCGGCCGACGGCCGCTCGCCGAACATCATGCCCCCGAGCACGACGGTCAGCGGGGCGGTGGCCCAGGGGGCTTCGACGGCGAGCAGGCCGAGGTAGTAGAGGAACGGGAACTCGGGGTCGGCGGTCAGCCAGGCGTTCAGTGCGGCGCAGGGGGCCACCCCGGCGAGTGCGGCCAGGCCGAGCGACCGCGGCCGGCTACGAACGACGACCAGCGCCAGGTCGAGCAGGTCGAGGAACGAGCGCTCCCGGATCTGGATCAGCGTGCGGTCGTCGGCCAACGTCGTGGGCTCCGGCGTAGGTTCGTTCGGTCCTTGTGTCCTGGCCGGTCAGCCGGCCGGCGCAACGTCGGCGGTCCGGTAAGCGGGTGACGCCGGCGTGCCGCGGCGTGCGCGGCCGCCGACGCCGATGTAAACCGCGAGCAAGACCGCACAGCCGACGGCGATCCCGGCCTTCACCGCGTAAGGGGCCTTCGACGCCGAGACGTACCCCTCCAGGAACGCGGCGAGGATGAACAGCACGGCCGACGCGCCGACGGTGGGGAGGGCGCGGGTCGCCTCGCGGCGGAGGGAGGCCAGGCGGGTCTGCCCCTGGGTGTCGATCAGGCCCCAGCCGAGCCGCAGCCCGGCCGCGCCCGCGAAGACGATCGCGGTCAGTTCGAACGGCCCGTGCGCCGTCACGAACACGAAGAAGTTGCGGGCGTTCGGGCTGGCCGCCATGTGGCCGAAAACGGTGCCGAGGATCATCCCGTTGGAAAGCAGCTCGTAGAGGCTGCCGAGCCCGAACAGGAGCCCCCAGGCGAAACACTGAAGGCCGATCGACGTGTTGTGCTGGATGTAGTAGCCGGCCATGATCGTGTCGTTGCGGACGGGGCCGTTCTGGCGGTCGGCGTCGACGGGCTCGGCATACATGGCGTCCATCTGTTCGACGAACGCCTCGCCGATCACCTTCTCGGCGAACCCAGGGCGGCCGGCGGCGAGAAGGGCGCAAAGGAGAAACCCGCCCCAGAAAACCAGGGCGGCCAGACGCAGGGCCGGGTCCGTACGGAGGCGGCGCGGGACCTCGCCGAAAAGGATCGCGCCCCAGTCCTCGAACCGGAACCCCTGGGCGCGGTAAACGGCGTTGTGCGCCCGGCCGACCAGCCCGTGGAGGTACGCGACCGTGTCGCGGGGGAGGTCGTGCGACTCGGCGAGCATAAGGTCGGTACAGGCGGAGCGGTAAAGCTCGCCGAGGCGGAGCACTTCGGCGGCGTCGGCCCGGCGCAACAGCCGGCCGTCAAGCCGCACCAGGAGTTGGTCGAGTTCGCGCCAGGACGCCTCGCGCCGGGCCAGTCGGTCGGCCACCCGCATCGTACGGTCACTCCCCGAGAAAGACCCGGTGGTACACGGCACACAGCACGGCGTCGGCCGACGACCCGTCGGCGAGCCCGAAGCGGGCGCGGAGCGGGCGGGCCAAGGGTTCGGCCATCTCCTCACGGAGCCCCGTCGAGAAGCGTTCGCGGCGCTTCACGTAGTCGGACAGCGCCCGGGCGAGTTCCGGCCCGGCCGCGACCCGGACCGGCAGGTGCCCGAGCAGGGCCTCGACCTCCGGCTCCCTCACGCGGACCACACCCGCCCGCCGCTGGCGCTCCTCGACCACCACCATGGTCCCGGCCGCGAGGTCGCCCAGCCGCTGAAACTTGGCCGTCAGCATCATCGACGTCAGGCCCGGCAGGTAAAAGAACGGGAGGAGGCCGTCGACCGCGCCGACCAGGTTGCGGAGCACCGCCTGCGCGCCGGTGATCGGCACCCCTTGGTCGGACACGACCCGGATGCCGAGCGCCATCTTGCCGAACGTCCGGCCGTTTAAGAACGCCTCCATGCCCGCCCCGTACCCCCAATCGAGCAGGAAGTACGCGACGAGGAACAGCCCGACGCCCGACGGCGAGCCGAGCGACAGGATGACCGAGGTCAGCACGGCGAGGAGGACCAGACCGAACTTCACCGTCAGGTCGATGAGGTAGGCGAAAAGGCGGTGGAAGGGCCCGGCCAGCGGATACAGGAAGACGATCCGCTCCGGGGTCACGAGCCGGACGGTCGTATCGAGCGGCCCGGCATCGACGTAGCGGGCCGGATCGTCGCGGTTCGATCGAGCCTTGCTCGGGGCTCGCGGCGTCGTGGTAGACATGAGGCTGGCTGCCCGGGGTGCGCAGGGCCTGACCGATTCCCATCCGCCCCGGCCCGTTCACGACTGTCGCCGTCGCTCAATGCGACCATGCTAACGGACGGGTCCCGTCTTCGCAACGACCTCGACGGCGCGGCCCGCCGCAAAGCCCGCGGATTTGGTGCGGATCGGAAACGCCCCGGGGAACCCGGACCGGCCTGGGGAGGGACACGAACGGGGTGGAGAGAAGGGCGAAGTGAGAGAGATGAGATCGCCCCCGGCCCCCTTTCGTCAACGCCTTAGCGGCGGGCGGGGATGGTCCGCCGTCCCGTGCCGCGCGGGGTGTTCGGGTCGTCAAAGGCGGTCCAGATGACCGTCTGGCTGCGGAGCTTGTCGAGGTAGGCGGTCGACTCCTTCAGGATCTTTTCCTGCCGGATGACCTTCTTGATTTTGTCTTGAACCTCGGCGAACGTGGCGGGCCCGGCGCCTCGGCGGCCTTCGACGCGGACGACGTGGAAGCTGGTGGGCCCTTCGAGCACGGGGCTGATCTGGCCGACCGGGAGCGACTCCAGGGCGGTGTTCACGGCGGGGACGGCGTAACTCCCGGGCGAGGTCTGCCAGAGCCCGCCGGCGGACTTGCTCGGGCCGTCGCTGGCCGACTTGGCCAGCGCGGCGAAGTCTTCGCCCCGGCGGAGCCGCGCCAGCAGGGCGTCGATCTTGGCCCGCGCCTCGGCCCGGCTCTTGCACTTGTCGACCTCGACGACCACCTCACGCCAGGTGATCTGCGCCGGCCGGTCGAAGTCTTTCAAGTGGGCCAGGTAGTATTCGTGCATCTCGGGCAGTTCGACCTTCATCCGGGGGCCGAGCTTCTGTTCCAGATACCCCTTGGAGAGGAACTCCAGCCGGAACTGCTCGCGGAGTTCGTCGAGCGACTCGCCCCGTTCGGTCATCTTCTGCTTAAGCTCGTAGATGTTCGCCGAGGCGGTCTTCCGGAGCAGCGGGGGGAGTTCCTCGTCGCTCCAGTACTTGTCGGCGACGTCCATGATGCTCTTATACTTCTTGGCGTCCTTGAGTTCCCGCCGGGCCTCCTGGAGCACGACCGAGCGGTCGATCAGGTCGTTGAGGACCGATTCGAGCAGCGCCCGGCTCGACGCCTCGGGGAGCTTCTGGCCGCGCATGCCCATCGTGTCCAGGCGCTTCACGTAAGCCGCCTTGAGCTCGTAAAGCGTGATCACGTCGTCGCCGATCCGCGCGGCGGGCATGCCGATCGTGAAGACCTTGCGCGTCGAGACCTGGGAGCGGACGGCCGTCGGCTCCGGCGCGGGGGCCGGGTCGGACGCGGCCGAAGCGGAGGTCGACGCGGGCCGCGTGGCCGCGCCCCGCGTCCCCGCCGGGGGGGCCGAGACCGGGACGGAGGCGAACCCCTCTCGGCCGCGGCCCAGGCCCGACGACGACTGTGAGTCCCCCAACGGCGGGAGCTCGACCGGCCCCTCGTCCGCCGCGGCCGGTTTCGCCGCGGCCGGGGTTTCGGCCGGCGCGGGCGCGGCGGCGGGCGTTTCGACCGGCACCGGCGGGGCGGCCGACGGCGGGGCGTCGGCCGGGGCCGGGACCGGGTCGGAGGGCTTCGACGGTGCGGACGCCGGCCGTCGAGCCGCGGGCTTGGGGATTTGGTCCATCGGCGGCATGATGTCAGGGTTCGCGCCGAGCAGCGGGTCACGCACGACCGGGGGCGCGGGGGGGACGGGCTTCGGCCCGACCTCAATGACGCGGGGCCGGTCGGCCCCCGCACCCGCCACGTCGGGGCGGACCACCGTCGCGGGCGGAGACGCGCCGGACGGCGCGGCGGCCTGTCGGGGGGCGTCCGAGGTGGGCGCGGGCGCGAGGCCCGCCGCGAACGCGGTCGGATCGGCCGGCGGAACGGCGGCCGGCGGGGCGGCCGACGGCGGGGCGACCGCCTCGGGCGCCCCCGGTACCGGGGTCTTTTCCATCTCCAAAACGGGCGGCGGCTCACCGGCATCCGGTCGGATGGACGGTTCCGTCGCCCCCCCCGCCGACGGAGGGGCCAGCGCCGGCATGACGTCCGGGTTCGCGCCGAGTAGCGGGTCGGGGCCGGCGGCCTGCCCCTTCGGAACCGACGAAGCCTCAGGCCCCCGCCCCACCCCGGGCCGGACGTTCCTGTCCATCTGACCGATCGGCGGCGGCAGACCGGCGTCCACCGGGGGGGAATACGAGGCCGCGGGCGTCGGCGACGCCTGTTCGGCTTGCGCCGCGGCGGGATCCGCGACCCCCGGGAGTTCGACAGGCGCCCCTTCGGCGGCCTTCGGCGTCGCCCCGCCCACGGCCGGCGGGGCGTCCAGCGCCGGCATGACGTCCGGGTTCGCACCGAGCAGCGGGTCGCGCACAGGAGCCGGTGCGGGCTCCGCCGGCATCGACGCGGGGGCGACAGGCTCGGGAGCCGGCAGGGCCGCCGGGGCGGACGGCGCCGGAACCGGGGCCGGTGCCGGTGCCGGAAGTTCGGACCTCACGCGGTCGTCCGGGTTCGCCCCGCTCGCAGGCGGGGCCTCCGCAGGGGGTGGCAGTTCGGCAGGCGGGGCCTCCGCGGGGGGGAGCGGTTCGGCGGGCGGGGCCGCGGGCTCGGCAGGCGGCGGCGCGGGTTCCGCGCCCGGGGCCGTGTTAGGAGCCGAGGGGTCCGGCGCGGAATGGGCGTCGGCCGCCACGGGGGCAGCGGACGCCGGGCCCGCCGGCTCGTCCGCCGTCGAGACCGGCCGGTCGCCGGCTCGGGGGCGGGGGCCCGCGGGAACGGCCCCGGCGAACGGCGCGGGGCGACCGGCGGGGAGATCCGGGGTTGCCGAGTCGGCCGCCGCCGAACGGCCGTCAGCGACCGGAGGCGTGGGAACCGTGGACGGGCCGCGCGACGCGGCGACGTAGGGGGGGCGGTGCCGGCTCCCGGGTTCGGACGGGTGCCCCGCGCGCATCGAATCCGGGTCGATGAGCGGGTTCTCCCTGTTGATCGCCTGGTGGATCGGCGGCAGCGTCCCCGACGGGTCGACCGGCGGCATGGTCGGGCGCGCCGGCGAGACGGCCGCGCGGTCGTTCAGACAGCCCGCCAGGCTGAGGGCCAGGGCCGGGCCGAGGAGTCCGGCGACGACGTGGCGGTTCATACGGCGTTCTCCATCCTTGGAGACAAATCGATTCCCTTCCCCTCGGACCCGTCGACCGCCCCCCCACGGCCGCACGAACTGCGGCGGCCGACCGGTCTTCCAGCGACGACGGGGTTCCGATGCCGATGACGCCCGGATTCGGGGTGCGGACACGACGGGGCACGGCCGAGGCGTGCGGGTTCGGCCCGGGGAGGCTATCCCAGACCGCAAAAACCCACAAGGCCGATTCTCAAACGCCGCACGCCCCCGCGCCGGGCCGGACGCCGGCCTCCCCCGCGCGCTTATTGCAAGAACGGCGAAAGGGAGATAATGATAAGCATGGCTTCAGGTCCACCCCGAACGAGGCGACAAGAATCGGAGCCGCAAAACATGTACAGCAGGTTAAGACACGCCGCCGGCAGGCTCCGGCGGGGCCTGACCCACGGCGCGGGCTCGCCGGGCGCCGGCCGAGGCGCGGAGGCGGGTCCGGACACGTACGACGCGGTCTTCGCGGCGTCGGCCGAGTACGCCAGACCCTGGGCCCAATCCCGGTATTACTTCTTGTGGTGCGTCCTGGTCGACCGCCTCCGCGCGGCCGGCGCGCGACGCGTCCTGGAGGTGGGGTGCGGGCCGGGGCAGTTCGCAACGATGGCGTTCGCACTCGGGGCCGTCGACGAATACCTCGGCCTCGATTTCAGCCCGACCGGGGTCGCGATCGCCCGGTCGTCGTGCCCGCAGGGGCGGTTCGAAGTGGCCGACGCCCGCACGACCCATTTGTACTCGGAATTCGACGCCGACGCCCTCGTCTGCACGGAGGTCCTTGAGCACATCGAGGCCGACCTCGACGTGATCGAACGCTGGCCGACCGGCCTACACTGCCTCTGCACCGTGCCGAACTTCCCGTACGACACGCACGTCCGGCACTTCATGGACGAAAACGAGGTCCGGGCCCGATACGGCCGCTACTTCCACAACTTCTCCGTCACGACGTGGCCCGACCCGCGGGACGCGGCCGGCCTGAAATACTTCCTCTTCGAAGGGGTCAGAGGGGCCGCAAGCGGGCCGCCTTCACAGGCGATCAATCACGTCGACCGGCTCGACGCATAACGGCGACCGAGCCCTCCCCCAAGGCTCGCCGACAACCCATCCGTGCACCGGCGGCATCGCCGAGGCGAAGCTTCCCCCCGCTTACGCCGATCTTTAACTTAACCCCATCCCCCCACCCATCAAACCCATCCCCCCCATCCATACCACAAGGCGGTGTCCCGCCCGGTTCATTTCCCCGCGATCTGCTCCTGGACGCTCGGGATGGTCAGCAAGACGCCGGCCGCAATGAGAACGGCGCCGAGGAGCGTTAACGGACGTGCCCGTTCGCCGAGGACGAGGAAGCCGAGCGCCATGGCGACGAGGAAACTGAGCTTGTCGACGGGCGCGACCCCCGAGACGGGGCCGAGCTTCAACGCGGCGAAATAACACAGCCAGGAAAGGCCGGTCGCGACCCCCGAGACGACGAGGAACGCCCAGGACCGGACGGGGATCTCCCGCAAGGAAACCAACTCGCCCCGGGCGACGACGATCCCGGCGGCGAACGCGACGATGACGACCGTGCGGACCAGCGTCGCCAGGTTCGACGGCACGTTCTCGACGCCCAGTTTGGCGAGGACCGCCGTCAGCCCGGCGAAGAGAGCGGAGAGGAAGGCGAGGCCGAGCCAGCCCATAAACGGTCTCCGTCAATCACCCGACTTGCGCGTTCGGACCCGGTCACGGAGCGACGACACCCGGGCCTGGCGCACGGGCGCGCGGGCGGCAGCGGGCGCCGGCGCGGCGGGGAGCGGCGGCAGGACCAGCGGGGCCGGCGGGGGGACCCGGGCCGGCGCCTCGGACGCCTCCAGGATCGACTTGATGAGCGGCGCGACGACCGAGCCGTGCGGCCGCTTTTCCTCAAGGGGGACGTACGCCGTCCGCTCGTCAACGACCCGGATCCGGCCGGGCCGGAGCCTGGCGAGCTTCTCGATCCGCCGGGCGCTGCGGTACGTCAAGACGGCGAACTCGTCTTCGACGTGGATGCGGGTCAGGCCCCAGCGCTCGGCCAGAATCCGCAACTCGGCCTCGGCCAGAAGATTCTCGCCAGGCCCGGGGATCGGGCCGAAGCGGTCGACCAGTTCCTGGCGGAAGTCGGCGAGGCGTTCAAGGCTGCGGACGCGGGCGAGCCGTCGATAAAGCTCGACCTTCAGCTTGGGGCCGGGGACGTAGTCGCGCGGGAGGTAGGCGCGCCAGGACAACTCGACCGAGCTATCGAACTTCGGCTTCTCGGGCTGGCGGGTGGCCGTACGCACGGCCGCCTCCAGGAGCGAACAGTACAGTTCGTAGCCGACGCTCTCGATGTGGCCCGACTGCTCCGGCCCGAGGATGTTGCCGGCCCCCCGGATCTCCAGGTCGCGGAGGGCGATCTTGAAGCCGGCGCCGAGGTCGGTGAACTCCTCGATCGCCTTGAGCCGCTTCACGGCGTTGGGGGTGACGGGCCGGTCGGATTCGAGCAAGAGGTAGGCGTACGCCCGGTGCTTATAGCGGCCGACCCGGCCGCGGAGTTGGTGGAGGTCGGCGAGCCCGTACTTGTCGGCCTCGTTGATGAAGATGGTGTTGACGTTGGGGATGTCCAGGCCCGACTCGATGATCGTCGTGGCGACGAGGATGTCGTACTCGCGCCGGATGAACGAGAGCATCGCCTTTTCCAGCGCCTCGCCCCCCATCTGCCCGTGCGCGACGGTGATCCGGGCTTCGGGGACGATCGACTGGAGCCTGTCGACGACGGTGTGGATGTCGTACACGCGGTTGTGGACGAAATAGACCTGCCCGTCGCGGTTCAGTTCGCGGTGGACGGCGCGTTTGACGGTCTCGTTGTCGAACCGGAGGATGCGGGTCTCGATCGACTTGCGGTCGGGGGGCGGGGTTTCCAGGTTCGAGATGTCGCGGATGCCGAGCAGGCTGAGGTGGAGCGTCCGCGGGATCGGGGTGGCGGAAAGCGTAAGCACGTCCACCGTGGCGCGGAGTTGCTTGAGCCACTCCTTGTCCTCGACGCCGAACCGCTGCTCCTCGTCGATGATGACGAGGCCGAGGTCTTTGAAACTGACGTCCTTCTGGACGATCCGGTGGGTGCCGATCAGGATGTCGACGGCGCCGGCCGCGGTCCGCTTCAAGGCGTCCTTGATCTCCGACTTCGGCCGGAAGCGGTTGACGACCTCGATGACGAACGGGAATTCGGCCATCCGCTGCGAGAAGCTCCGGTGGTGCTGCTCGGCGAGGATGGTGGTCGGGACGAGGACCGCGACCTGTTTGCCGGCGTCGACCGCCTTGAAGGCCGCGCGCATGGCGACCTCCGTCTTGCCGTAGCCGACGTCGCCGCAGATCAGGCGGTCCATCGGCCGGGGCTTGGCCATGTCGGCCTTCAGGGCCTCGATCGCGGCGAGCTGGTCGGGGGTCTCCTGGTAGGGGAAGGCGGCTTCGAACTCGGCGACCCAGTGGCTGTCTTCGGCCGGGTACGCGATCCCCGGCTGGCTGGCGCGCTGGGCCTGCACGTCGATCAGTTCGGCGGCGAGGTCGACCACCGCCTCCGCGACGCGCGCCTTGCGCTTCTCCCAGCTCGACGTCCCGATCTTCGACAGCGGGGGGTCGCCCCGGCCGCCGCCGACGTATTTCTGGACGAGGTCGATCTTCGCGATCGGGACGTACAGCTTCGTCCCCTCG
>Ga0164243_10005686_pt1 | contig 19008 bp, 15 predicted proteins | sample OricompcompostOP_FD_108781 | JGI IMG/M metagenome (GOLD analysis project Ga0164243, IMG submission 108781) | Organic Plus compost microbial communities from Emeryville, California, USA - Original compost - Organic plus compost (OP) | ecosystem: Engineered > Solid waste > Mixed feedstock >... | reverse complement strand
GCGGCCGAGTGGGACGAGCATCACATCTTCCCCAGGACCGTCATCAAGGAAGCCGCCGGGCTCGGCTTCGCGGCGATCTATGTCAGCGAGGCAAGCGGCGGGATCGCGCTCGGCCGGCTCGAGGCGGCGCTGATCATGGAGGCGATGGCCTATGGCTGTCCGTCCACCTCGGCGTTCATCTCGATCCACAACATGGCGTCGTGGATGATCGACCGGTTCGGGTCGCAGGCGGTCAAGGACAAGTATTTGCCCAGCCTCGTCACGATGGACCGGATGGCGAGCTATTGTCTGACCGAGCCGTCGTCGGGCTCCGACGCGGCGGCGCTCAGGACGAAGGCGGTGCGCGAGGGCGACCATTATGTCGTCACCGGCTCCAAGCAGTTCATCTCGGGCGGCGGCGAGAACGAGGTCTATGTCTGCATGGTCCGCACCGGCGAGGAGGGGCCGAAGGGCATCACCTGCATGGTGATCGAGAAGGACATGCCCGGCGTCTCGTTCGGCGCGCAGGAGCGCAAGCTCGGCTGGCATTCGCAGCCGACCGCGCAGGTGATGTTCGACGGCGTGCGCGTGCCGGCGGAGAATGTCGTCGGCGGCGAGGGCGAGGGATTCCGCATCGCGATGATGGGCCTCGACGGCGGGCGGCTGAACATCGGCGCCTGCTCGCTGGGCGGGGCGCAGCGCTGCCTCGACGAGGCGGTGCGCTATACCCGCGAGCGGCACCAGTTCGGCCAGCCGATCGCCGATTTCCAGAACACCCAGTTCACGCTCGCCGACATGGAGACCGAGCTGCAGGCGGCGCGCGCGCTGCTCTATACCGCCGCGGCGAAGGTGACGGCGAACGCCCCCGACAAGACGCGCTTCGCCGCGATGGCCAAGCGCTTCGCGACCGACACCGGCTCGTCGGTGGTCGATCGCGCGCTGCAGCTCCACGGCGGCTACGGCTATCTGATGGATTATCCGATCGAGCGGTTCTGGCGCGACCTGCGCGTCCATTCGATCCTGGAGGGGACCAACCAGGTGATGCGGATGATCGTCGGGCGGGAGTTGACGCGGCAATGACCGTGAACGGCGGTGATGTGACCGACGAGGTCCTGACGTTCCGCGAAGGCCGCGTCGGCCGCATCCGGCTCAACCGGCCGAAGGCGATCCATGCGCTCAACACCGCGATGTGCGCGGCGATGCTCGACGCGCTCGACGGCTGGGCGGCGGATCCCGCGGTCGAGGCGGTGCTGATCGACCATGCCGGGGGCCGGGGCTTCTGCGCCGGCGGCGACATCCGCATGGTGGCTCAGAGCGGCAAGGCCGACGGCCGGGCGGCGCGCGCCTTCTTCTTCACCGAATATCGCCTCAACCACCGGCTGTTCACCTATGCCAAGCCGGTCGTCGCGTTCATGGACGGCATCACCATGGGCGGCGGGGTCGGCATCGCCGCGCCGGCGCGCTTCCGCGTGGCGACCGAGAACACCCGGCTGGCCATGCCCGAGACGGGGATCGGCCTGTTCCCCGACGTCGGCGGCGGCTGGTATCTGTCGCGGCTCAAGGGGCGGATGGGCCAGTATCTCGCGCTGACCGGCCACCGGCTCGACGGCGCCGAATGCCTCGCGCTGGGCCTTGCCACCCATTACCTGCCGAGCGAGCGGCTCGATGCCGCGAAGGCGGAGATCGCCGGTGCGCCCGACGCGATCGCCGCGATCCTCGACCGCCTTTCGGCGCCGCCGCCCGAGCCGCGGATCGTCGCCGACCAGGGCGCGATCGACCGGCTGTTCGGCTCGGACCGGCTGGAGGCGATCCTCGCCGCGCTGGCGGCCGACGGCGGCGACTGGGCGCGCCGGCAGCTCGAAACGCTGCGGACCAAGTCGCCGCAGACGATGAAGGTCTCGCTCCGCCTGCTGCGCGAGGGCCGCGACATGCCGACCTTCGCCGACGAGATGGCCAGCGAATATGCCGTCGCGAGCCGGGTGTGCCGGCGCCACGACTTCATCGAGGGCGTCCGCGCGGTGATCGTCGACAAGGACAATGCCCCGCGCTGGAACCCTGCGACGCCGGAGGGCGTGACCGACGCGCTGCTCGACGAGATATTCGCACCCTTGCCGGCAGGCGAAGCGTGGACGCCGGAACAGGAACAGCCGCCATCCTGACGAAAGTCAGCATCCGGTGCTGCATGCGTTGCCGCTCGCGATTCTGGATCCCGGATCGAATCCGGGATGACGAAGAAGGAGAATGATGTGACCACCTACCAAACCCTCCTTGTCGAACAGCGCGGGCCGGTCACGCTGGTCACGCTCAACCGCCCGCAGGCGCTGAACGCGCTCAACGCCCGGGTGCTTGCCGAGCTGCTCGACGCGATGGCCGCGTTCGACGCCGATGCCGGCCAGGGCTGCGCAGTGCTGACCGGCAGCGAAAAGGCGTTCGCCGCCGGCGCCGACATCAAGGAAATGCAGGCGATGGGCTTTGCCGCAATGTACGGCACCAACCATTTCGCCGGCTGGGAGCAGTTCGCGCGGACCAGGAAGCCGGTGATCGCCGCGGTCGCCGGCTATGCGCTGGGCGGCGGGTGCGAGCTCGCCATGATGTGCGACTTCATCCTCGCCGCCGACACCGCGAAATTCGGCCAGCCCGAGATCAAGCTGGGCGTCTCCCCCGGCATGGGCGGGTCGCAGCGGCTCACCCGCGCGGTCGGCAAGGCCAAGGCGATGGAGATGGTCCTGACCGGCCGGATAATGGACGCCGAGGAGGCCGAACGCGCGGGCCTGGTCAGCCGCATCGTCCCGGCGGCCGAGCTGGTCGAGGAAGCGGTCAGGACCGCGACCGCGATCGCCGGCATGGCCCCGCTCGCGGTGCTCGCCAACAAGGAGATGGTGGACGCCGCGTTCGAGACCATGCTGGCGCAGGGCGTCCAGTTCGAGCGGCGGCTGTTCAACGGCCTGTTCGGCACCGAGGACCAGAAGGAAGGCATGGCCGCCTTCGTCGAGAAACGGCCGGGGAAGTGGCAGGGCAGGTAAGCGGCGAACGAATGGGGCCGTCCTGACGGAAAAGAGTAATCGTCATCCTGACGAAAGTCAGAATCCGGAGTCGGGGCGCAATCGCTCTTGCCCTGGATCCCGGATCAAGTCCGGGATGACAAATGCGATGGAGAGAGGGAAATGGCACGCATCGGTTTCATCGGTCTGGGCAACATGGGCGGCGGGATGGCCGCGAACCTGGCGAAGAAGGGCCACGACGTGCGTGCCTTCGACCTGTCGGCGGACGCGCTCGACCGGGCGAAGCAGGCGGGGTGCCTGCCGGTCGGATCGGCCGGGGAGGCCGCCGAGGACGCCGAGGCGGTGATCACCATGCTGCCCGCCGGCACGCATGTCGAGCAGGTCTATCGCGAGAGCGTGTTCGACGCCGCCTCCACCGCGGCGGTGCTGATCGACTGTTCGACGATCGACGTCGCGACCGCGCGGCGGGTCGCCGATGCCGCGGCCGGCAAGGGGCTGACCGCGGTGGACGCGCCGGTGTCGGGCGGCATCGCGGCGGCCAATGCCGGGACGCTGACCTTCATGGTCGGCGGCAGCGAGGAGGCGTTCGGCCGCGCCGAACCGTTCCTGCAGGACATGGGCAAGGCGGTGATCCGCGCGGGCGGCAACGGCGCGGGTCAGGCGGCGAAGATCTGCAACAACATGATCCTGGGCGCGACGATGATCGTCACCTGCGAGGCATTCGCGCTCGCCGAGAAGCTGGGGCTCGATCCGCAGGCGTTCTACGACATCGCCTCGGTCAGCTCGGGGCAGAGCTGGTCGATGACGAGCTATTGCCCGGTGCCCGGCGTCGGCCCGGAAAGCCCGTCCGACCACGATTACCAGGGCGGCTTCGCCACCGCGCTGATGCTCAAGGACCTGCGGCTGGCGATGGCCGCGGCCGAGGAAGCGGGCGCCGCCACTCCGATCGGCGCGAAAGCGCGCGAGCTGTACGAGGCCTTCGCGGCGGCGGGCAACGGAGGACTCGACTTCTCGGCGGTGATCACCTCGCTTCGCGACGGGCGATAGCCGCGGCGCGGCAGACGCCGCGACCCCGGCCAAAGGTCACAAAAGTCACACCCCTATACGCGTAGCGACGCCAGCGCCCGCGCGGCGCGCGGGGGCCAGGGAAATTCCATTCGGCTGTCAAAGAGCGTCCGGAACGTTACAGGAACATCCGCCTGTAGGAAAGCGCGTTGGGATGCGCCGGGCTCAATTCACGCCGATCCGCGGCGGGTCGGCGGCAGCAGCGGTGGCCATGTCGGGGTCCGCCCCCGCACCCGCATCGGCATAAGCGTCCGTCGGCATCAGGCCGGGGTCGCCGGCGAACACCGGCTGGTCGGTCACTTCGACAAGGGTGCCGATCTCGGTCGCGGCATAGAGCTTCTTCGCGAAGGCGAGCGGGACGTGGATGCAGCCGTGCGAGGTGCGATAGCCGGGCGTGGTGCCGGCATGGATCGCGACGCCGCCCCACGTCAGCCGCTCCATATAGGGCATTGGGGCCGAATCGTAGCGGTTCGAGCGGTGCCTCACTTCCTTCTGCAGGATCGGGAAGACCCCGACCGGGGTTTCCTTGCCGTCGCGGCCGGTGGAGATGGCGGAGGCGGCGACCATCCGCCCGTCGCGATAGACATAGGCGCGCTGGTCGGCGAGGCTGACGACGATGCCGAGCGGCCCGGCGCCGCCGGCGTCGTTCCAAATCCAGTCGTCGGGGGCGAGATCGGCGGCGGCCGCTTCGGTCGCGCCTTCCTCTGCGGCGATCGCCGGGCTCGCCAGCGCTGCGGCGGCGGCGCCCAGCAGGATGACGATCGGTCTCATGGCCATTTCCACACTTCGAACGTGCCGTGGGAAAAACGTTCGAGCGGCAGGTTCGTGTCCCTCCCGATCGGCGATTTCCGGCGATCCCAGCGGGCGTTGGGCGGGATTGCGGCGCGGTTGCGCGGCCCCGGAGGCGCTTGCCTCGTCGCTCTTCCGGTCGGTTCGCGATGCGGCTAAATCTGGTCCGATACTGGAGGGGCGTTGGCGGGATGGACGTGGCAGCGGGAAGCGACAGGCCGGATCGGCGCGGGATGCGGCTGGTGATCGGCGCCTCGGCCGTCGGCACGATCTTCGAATGGTACGATTTCTTCATCTACGGCACGCTCGCCGCGTCGGGGATCATCGGCCGCACCTTCTTCCCGGCCGGCAACGAGATGGTGCAGACGCTGCTCGCCTGGGCGGGATTCGCGGTCGGATTCGGATTCCGGCCGCTGGGCGCGGTGCTGTTCGGCTATCTGGGCGACCGGCTGGGGCGCAAATACACGTTCCTCGTCACGATCACGGTGATGGGCGTGGCGACCGCCGGGGTCGGGCTGGTGCCGTCCGCCGCCGCGATCGGGTTCTTCGCGCCGGCGATCGTGCTGCTGCTGAGGATCGCGCAGGGGCTGGCGCTCGGCGGCGAATATGGCGGCGCGGCGGTCTATGTCGCCGAACATTCGCCGCCGGGGACCGCCGGCTATCACACCAGCTTCATCCAGGCGGGGGTCGCCGGCGGGTTCATCCTCAGCCTGCTGGTGGTGCTGGCGACCAAGGCGCTGGTCGCGGACGCGGCCTGGTCGGCCTGGGCCTGGCGGCTGCCGTTCGTCTTTTCGCTGCTGCTGCTCGGCGTGTCGCTGTGGATGCGGCTGAAACTGTCGGAAAGCCCGGTGTTCCAGGCGATCAAGGCCGCCGGCGAGACGTCGCGCAATCCGTTCGTCGAAAGCTTCACCTATCCCGGCAACTGGAAGCGCATCCTGGTCGCATTGTTCGGCATCGCCGCCGGGCTGACCGTGGTGTGGTACACCGCGACGTTCAGCGTCCTGTCGTTCATCCAGCAGGCGATGCGGGTCGACGACACCGTCGCCGAGCTGATCACCGGCGCGGGCGTGCTGGCCGGGCTGTTCTGGTTCGTGCTGTTCGGGCGGCTGTCCGACCGCGTCGGGCGCAAGCGGCCGATCGTGCTCGGCTATGCCGCGACCCTGGTGCTGCTGTTCCCGATCTTCTGGGTGATCGGCAATGCGGCCAATCCGCACCTTGCCGCCGCGGCGCGGCGCGCGCCGGTGGTCGTCGCCGGCCCCGATTGCCGCTACAGCCCGTTCGCCGGGCAGCAGGCCGACGCCTGCGGCCGGGCGCTGGACTATTTCTCGAAGAAGGGCATCGCCTATTCGACCGCGCGCGCGCCGGCGCTGCGCGTGACGATCGGCGGCGCGCCGGTGCGCAACCCGACGCCCGACCGGCTCGACGCGGCGCTGGCCGCGCACGGCTATCGGCTCGACAAGGTGGTGCCGAGGCCGATCGGCATCGCCAAGATGCTGATCGCGATCGTGCTGCTGGGCGCGCTGTCGGGGGCGACCTACGGCCCGGTCGCCGCGCTGCTGGCCGAGATGTTCCCGGCGCGGATCCGCTACAGCTCGATGTCGATCCCCTATCATCTCGGCTGCGGCTATTTCGGCGGATTCCTGCCGTTCATCAGCCAATATGTCGTCGCCCGCACCGGCAATCCCTATGCCGGGCTGTGGTACACCTGGGTGGTGACGGCGATCGCGCTGGTGGTGACCCTGTTCGGCCTGCGCGAGAGCGCGCCCGCCGCAAAGCCGGCGCGACGGCTGGCGCTGGTGCGTCCCGGCCGCTAACGGCGGCGGGATGACGACCGCTCCGCTGCGCCTCAGGCTCGATACCGCCGCCCTCGTCCACAACTGGCGCACGCTCGACGCGATGAGCGGGCGCGCGGCGTGCGGCGCGGCGGTGAAGGCCGACGGCTACGGCCTGGGCGCGGTCGGCGTCGCCGAGCGGCTGGCGGGCGCGGGATGCCGCGACTTCTTCGTCGCGACCTGGGCGGAGGCCGGGATGCTGGCGCCGCTGGGGCTTCAGGTGTCGGTGCTGCACGGCGTGCGCGCGGCGGACATGGGCGCGGCGCTGGCCGGGATCGCGCGGCCGGTGCTGAGCACGCCCGCCCAGATCGCGCGCTGGCGCGCGGCGGGCGGCGGCGCGTGCGACGTGATGGTCGACACCGGCATGAACCGGCTGGGCGTGGCGCCGGCGGATGTCGCGGCGGGGCTGCTCGACGGGCTCGCCATCGAGACGCTGATGAGCCACCTCGCCTGCGCCGACGAGGACGTGCCGATGAACGCGCGCCAGCGCGACGCCTTCGCCGCGCTGGCGGGGCGGACGGGGGCGAAGCGGATGAGCCTTGCCAATTCCTCCGGGATCGCGCTGGGGCCGGATTACGCCTTCGACCTGACGCGGCCGGGGCTGGCGCTCTACGGCGGCCGCCAGCGCGCGGGGCACGAGGCGATCCGCCAGGTGGTGTTCCCCGAAGCCGAGGTGCTGCAGCGCCGCACCGTCCGCGCCGGCGAGACGGTCGGCTACAACGCGACCTGGACGGCGCCGGCGGATACCGAGGTCGCGATCCTCAACATCGGCTATGCCGATGGCTATTTCCGCGGCTTCTCGTCGCGCGGCGCGGCGCTCGCCGGCGAGGTGCGCCTGCCGGTGCTGGGGCGGGTATCGATGGACCTGCTGGCGGTGGGCGTCGACGCCGCCGGCACGCGCGAGGGCGACTGGCTGACGCTCGACTACGACCTGCCGGCGGCCGCGGCGGCGAGCGGGATGTCGCAATATGAGTTGATCACGGGGCTGGGGCGGCGGTTCGAGCGCGTCTGGGCCGAGGCTGCCTAGGACGCCGCCCAGTTCCAAGGATCGAGCGGCCGTGCGCGAATCCAGCGTGTCGCAAGCCATTTGTACCCGCGCGTTACAGGCAAACCAGCGTGCCGCGAGCGCGGATAGGGGGTGCCGGCGTCGTCCGCATTGTCAAAGAGGATCGCGTCGCCGATCCGCGGCGTGATCGTCAGATTGAGGTCGGGAAAAGCGGTTTCCCCGCCAGTGAAACCTTGATTCAGGTAAAGCAGAACCGTCTTGATGCGCTGGTTGGCGGCGCCCGCGATCGTATCGAGATGTAGTCGATATTGCTGTCCGGGCCCGTATCGCAGAACGGACAAGGCCTCGCCTTGATCGGTTAGCGTGCCGCTGAGCATTGCGATGCGGTGATTGATCGCGCGAATTACCAAGTCTTCGCGCGTCGGGCCGATCACCATGCCGTAGGACGTGCGGATCGGGTTAGGCACTGGCTGCCCCGAGCGCGGGTCGATCACCACTGACGGAGCGAGCAGATCGACCGAAGCGCGCGCAATATGTTCGCATTCGGCATTGCTGAGGAAACCGGCGTATCGCGCTACCAGCGGCGACGAGGACAGGATTTCTGGCTCGCTTAATCCGCACGGGGCGCCGCTCTCGTCCAACGTCATTGCGTCGAGCAGCGCGAGTTGCCGCTGAGCCGCCGCATCTGTGTTCGCGATCCCACGTAACAGGTGAAGCGCAGCGCGCCAGTCGGCCGGTGCACCGCTACCATTCGCGGTAAGTGCGGCGAGCATCAGCGTGGCGTCGGTTCGTCCCGCCGCTCCGGCGCGGGCGAGCAGCGACCGGGCGACGGCCAGGTCGCGCGCGAGTGGTTCGCCGACCAGCCGCCAGATCGCCATGCGAAACAGCGCGTCGGGATGATTTGCCGCGGCGGCCCGGCCGACGATCGCCACTGCCTCATCGGGACGGCCGGAAGCCAGCGCGGCTTCGGCCAGCGAGAGGGGGTCGGATGCTATCATGTCTGCGATCCTGCCAAAAAAAGAGGGCCGGCGAAACCGCCGGCCCTCTCAAGTGCGTCACGGATCGGAACGTCAGAACTTCGCGGTGAAGCCCGCGTAGAAGCGACGGCCGATCGGCTCGTAAATCCCCGAGCCATCACCGATCGCGGTCGCGCCGAGCGGCGGGTGACGGTTCGTGATGTTGTCGACGCCGAGGTAGAAGTTGTTCCCGCCCTCGATGTTAAAGCCGAACCGCATGTCAGCATAGAAGACATCCGGATAGTAGGGGATGTCGTAGTCGTCGAGATTCTGCGGCGGACGACCCTGGAACGTGATATGATTTTCGATCTCGCCCACGGTCATCTTCGACAGATAGCGCAACTGCGTATTGATGAAGACCGGGCCGAAGTCGGCGTTGATATTCCAGTTGAATGCATCACGCGGCTGGCCAACCTCTCCCAAATAATCGTCGGCGAAGGTCGGGTCGGACGGGTTGGTGTAGCTGCGATCATCGAGCGCATGCGTATAGTCGATCGACGTATCGAGCGTCACGCCGCCGAAACGATGCGTGTATGCCAGTGTCGCGTTGATACCCTTCACCCGAAGTTTGGCGAAGTTAAGCGACGATTGCAGCAGACTGCCTTCGATAATACGATATGCTTGCTCGCCGCTCGGGCCCGTGCTGCCCGCCGCCACGCGCTGGAACTGCCCGCAGAACGGGTTGTTCAGAGTGGGCGAGTCGTAACAATTGTTGACGATGTCCTGTGCAGACACTGCCGTGATCACGTTGTTGACCGTGATCTTATAGTAATCGACGGACAGCGACAGGCCGGGTACCCAGCGAGGCTGCAGTAGCACGCCGAAGGTATAGGAATCCGACTTCTCGACCTTCAAATTCGGATTGCCGCCGCTGACCAGCTCGAGCGACTGGGAATAGTTGTAATTGTAGCTGGTCGGGATGCCCGCCGCGGCGCAGTTGGCTGCGCGATATTGGGTGCCGCCCGCGATGTTATCGGCCGAGCAAGGATCGTAGAAACCCGGCGCGAAATTCTGCGAAGCAGGAGAATACAGCTCCACCAAGTTCGGCGCACGCACCGCGCGGGCGTAGCTGCCGCGGAAAGTGATGTCGTGGACCGGCGCATACACGACACCGCCATTATAGGTGTAAACCGTGCCGGCCGACCCCTTGTAGTCGGAGATACGGCCCGAGCCGGTCAGCGTGAGCTGATCGGCGAACGGCAGGTCCTTCAGGATCGGCAAGCGAACCTCGCCGAACGCTTCTTTCACCTCGAATGCGGGCGGATCGAACGCCGCGATCGCGTTGTAGAAGGTGTAGCCCGCCTCGACTAGCGGATCTTCCTTAAAGAAGTTGGTTTCGCGGCGATACTCGCCACCGAGCGCGAAGCCGACCGGGCCGCCCGGCAGGTTGAAGAACCCGCTGGTGTCGCCCGAAAGGCTAGCCGTCACGTCAAACTGTGTGATTTTGCCGCGCGAGACCGTGTCCTGATCGATATAAGCGCGCGCTTTCGCATTGTCACCTTGGCCGAAGGGGTTATACGGGACGCAGGCGGCCGCATCGGCGGTCACCAGGTTATTAGGGTCGCCATTCCAGCCTGTGGCATTGGCGATCGAAGCCGCCGCGCGCGGATCGGTTGACGGAAGCTGAGCGGCGCAGACGATCTGGCCGGCGCTGTTCCGCACGGCGTCGAGCGCCAGCAACTCGCGCTGAACGTTGACGTTGCCGAGAACCTTCGTGTGCTCGTCGAACTCGCCGTAGTTGACGGAAACTTCGTAATTCCAGTCGTTGTTGAACGTACCGCGCACGCCGCCGACGATGCGATAGGTTTCGCGCCTCGCCGCTTCGGAGCGGGTCCCAAGATCGGTCAGATTGCGTCGCAGGACAAATCGGTATGAGCCGTCATTGATCGCGGCGATCGCCGCGGCCTGATTTTGCGCAGCTGTCCGGATGACGTTACCATCGGCATCCTTCGTATCGGCGAAAGCGGCGCCCGTCGTCGGGCTGTAGCCCGCCTGTGCGACCGCGAGTAACTGCGACGTCAGCGTCGCGCGGGCCTGCGCGGAGAGGAACGGGTTATCGAGCCGCGGGCGCTCACGCGAGGCGTCGATCGTCGAACCGGTATAGAACGCCGGACCCGATCCGCCCTGGCTGAACGAATCGGTGCGAACGTACTTCGCTTCGATGAATGGCACGAAGGCATCCGAAACTTCGAAATGTCCAACCAGGTTCGCCGAATAGCGGTCAAGCTGCGGCTGGATTTGCACCAGCGCATCCTGACGACGGGTATCGCCGTTGCCACCGATGAACGAGCCGCCGGGCGTGCCCGTCAACTGAGCGCCGCTCAAGCCGACACGGGTCCCGGTCTCAGAAACGAGCGAACCGTCCGGATTGAACACGTAGTTGCAGGTATAGTAGAAACCACGGGAATCGCTACCGCAGGCGCCGTTGAGGCCCGGGATGGCGACGAGGCCATTGTAATTGATGGTCGCCGAGTGGATGTCGCGGAAAAACACCGCATCCGGATTGCCGTCGGTATTAGGCGTCGTGAACCCGCTCGCGATGCCCGGCGAATCGGTATCGACCGTGATAAAGCCGTCATTGTGACGCAGATACTTGCGCTGCGAGGCGTAAAGCGAATTCTGCCGCGCATATTCGAGGTCGATCGCGATATTGCCGCGGCCGCCGGCGAAATTCTTGCCCGCGAGCACACTTGCGTAATAGGAGCCGGCATCGCCATACTGGCTGATACCGCCTTGGCCGCGGACCTGCACGCCCTCGTAATGGTCCTTCAGCACGAAGTTCACGACGCCCGCGATCGCGTCGGAACCGTAGATCGCCGAATCGCCGCCGGTGGTGATGTCCACACGCTCGATGAGATCGGTCGGGAACGTGTTGATATCGGGCGATACCGCGTTGTTCAGGATATCCGCACCGACATGGCGGCGCCCGTTGACCAGCACCAGGGTGCGCTGCGTCCCGAGATCATACAGGTCGAGCAGGTTGAGACCGCCCGTGCCGAGGAAGCGCGTCGAGTTGGACTGGCTGAACGTCGAGCGAAGCTGGGGCAGATCGTTCAGCACGTCGCCGACCGACACATTTGCGGTCGCCTGAATTTCGGTCGCGCTTACGCTCGTGATGGGCGAGGTCGACACCGTATTGGGCAGCGGCGCGATGCGCGTGCCGGTGACGATGATCTCGCCACCTCCGGCCTGATCGTCCGCGGTCGTGTTGTCCTGACCAGCTGCGGCCGCGTCGTTGCTTTGCGCATATGCCTGCGTCGGCAGGAATGAGAGCGCGCCGACAATCGCGGTCGCGCCAAGGAGGTGAGTCAATCGCATGTAAAACCCCCGTTTGAATGGAACGGAATTGTTGCCCAGTTCCATCCAACCGAGATCGCCATCTTCTTGCAAGCTTCAGACGCGCCGGCGAGGGGCGATTCCTCCCGAAAGTGGCAATATTGTCACAATTGTCACTAGATATCGACGCAGCAGAGCTTTGTTCTAGGTCAATCGGCCTACCGCTCCACGCACATCGCGATGCCCATGCCGCCGCCGATGCACAGCGTCGCGAGGCCCTTCTTTGCGTCGCGCTTGGCCATTTCGTAGAGTAACGTCGTCAGGACGCGCGCGCCGCTCGCGCCGATCGGGTGGCCGATGGCGATCGCGCCGCCGTTGACGTTGACCTTCCCGGCGTCCCAGCCCAACTCCCTGCCGACCGACAGCGCCTGCGCGGCGAACGCCTCGTTGGCCTCGATCAGGTCGAGGTCGGCGATGCTCCAGCCGGCCTTTTCCAGCGCGCGGCGGGTCGCCGGGACCGGGCCGATGCCCATGATCGACGGATCGCCCCCCGCCGACGCCCAGCTGCGGATCGTCGCGAGGATCGGCGCGCCGCGCTTCTCGGCTTCCTCGCGGCTCATGACGACCAGCGCGGCGGCGCCGTCGTTGAGGCCCGAGGCATTGGCCGCCGTCACCGTGCCGTCCTTCCTGAAGGCAGGGCGGACGCCCGCGACGCTCTCCAGCGTCACCCCAGCGCGGATATATTCGTCGTCGGCGACCGTCGTGTCGCCCTTGCGGCCCTTGACCGTGACGGGGGCGATCTCGTCGCGGAAGCGGCCCTCGGCGCGCGCCTTCTCGGCCCTGTTCTGCGAGGCGACGGCGAATTCGTCCTGCTCGCCGCGCGTGATCTGGTATTTCTCCGCGAGATTCTCGGCGGTGATGCCCATGTGATAGCCGTTGAACACGTCGGTCAGGCCGTCCTTGATCATCGTGTCGACCAGGCTGACGTCGCCCATCTTCGCGCCCTGCCGCAGCGTCTGGCAGTGGGGCGAGAGCGACATGGACTCCTGCCCGCCGGCGACGACGATGCGGGCATCGCCGGTCGCCACCGCCTGCGCGGCCAGCGCCACCGCGCGCAGGCCGGAGCCGCACACCTGGTTGACGCCCCAGGCGGGGATCTCCTTCGGCACGCCGGCGGCCATCGAGGCCTGGCGCGCGGGGTTCTGGCCCTGCCCGGCGGTGAGCACCTGGCCCATGATGACTTCGGACACCTCCTCGCCCGCGACGCCCGCCTGCGCCAGCGCCGCCTCGATCGCGACGCGGCCGAGCTCGTGCGCGGGGACGGTCGCGAAGGCGCCCAGGAAGCTGCCGACCGGCGTGCGCCTGGCGGCGGTGATGACGATGTCCTGCATGGGGCGGCTCCTGCTGATTCGGTTCGGCGCCTATCTAGGAGCGGGAAGGGCGGTTAGCCAGCGGGCGAGCGGCTCCCACAGCTCGCTGCGCGCGCGGCCGCCGACGATCATGCCGACATGGCCCGCGCCGAGCGTGCGCGTGTCGGCGAGACGCGCGGCGCTGGCGGCGGGGACGATGCGGTCGCTGGTCGAGACGAAATCGACCGCGGGGCAGGGGAGGGCGGCGGGATCGACGCGGCGGCCCGCCACGGTCCAGTCGCCCCGGCCCGGCGCGTCGTCGGCGAAGAAGGCGAACAGCTCCGCCCCGGCGGCATAGGTGAGCGGCGCGCCGGCATTGGCCCAGTCCTCCAGCGTGACGAAGCTCGCCGCCCTTGGGCTCGCCGGGTCGAGATCGGCGAACGCCTCGTACTTGGCGATGGTGCGCGCGGGGTCGAGCCGCCAGAAACCCGATTGCAGCACCTCCATCGGCACCAGCCCGAGCGCGCGGCAGGCGGGCTCGGCGGCGGCCCACAGGCCGGCGACCTCCGCGCGCGCGGCGGCGCCGAAGCCGGCGAAATGCCATGGCGCGGCGAGCAGCGCGAGGCCGGCGACGGGCAGCGCGGCCGCCGCCGCCAGCGCCATCGTCCCGCCGAGGCAATAGCCGACCAGCACCGGCGGCTCGGGCAGCGCGCGCAGCAGCGGCAGCAGCAGCGCCTCGACATGGCCGGCGATGTCGAGGTCGCGCTCGCCGGGGGAGGGCGCGCCCCAGTCGACCAGCATCGGGCGGACCCCCTCGCCGGCCAGCCAGCGCAGCAGCGAGCGGTCGTCGGCGAGGTCGAGGATGAAGGGCGGGTTGATCAGCGACGGCACGAACACCACCGGCCGGCCCGCGCCGCCGTAATCGCGCAGCGCGGCACGGCCGGCGCGTTGCACCGCAGCGGGAAACGGGCGGGCGGCGCCGCGATCGGCGGCCTGGTAGGCGCGCAAGCCCGCCAGCGCCTTCGCGCGCCGCTCCGGCGATGCTGCGGTTTCGCTGCGCAGCATGTCGAGGAACAGCGGCAGCGGGCGCGGGCCGTGTTGCGGTGCATCATCAAACGATGGTAGACCGGAGTCGATCACGGTCGAGGGCTCTCCCATGAAGAAGCAGAATGCGGACGACGGCGCGGTCATCATCAAGAAATACGCCAACCGCCGACTCTACAATACCGAGACCTCGTCATACATCACGCTGGATCATCTTGCCGCGATGATCCGCGAGGGGCGCGATTTCAAGGTGGTCGACGCCAAGACCGACGCCGACATCACGCACAACGTGCTGACCCAGATCATCATGGAGGAGGAGGCGCGCGGGCAGACGATGCTGCCGGTCAACTTCCTGCGCCAGCTGATCGCGATGTACGGCGATTCGATGCAGGCGATGGTGCCCGGCTATCTCGATGCGTCGATGGAGAGCTTCCGCCGCAACCAGGAGCAGTTCAAGTCGGCGGTCGAGGGCGCCTTCGCCAACTCGCCCTTCGCCGAGATCGCCAAGCGCAACATGGAGATGTTCGAGGCGGCGACCGCGGCGTTCAAGGCCAAGCCGGCCCCCGCGCCGACGCCGACGCCCGCCAGCAAGGACGACGAGATCGCCGCGCTGAAGGCGGAGATGGCGCGGCTGCAGGACAAGATCGAGAAGCTCGCCAAGTAGCGCGATGCCGCCGGTCGACGCGCGCTGGTACGCCGTCGCGGCGTGCGGGGCGGTGGCGCTGGCCGCCGGAATCGCCGACTGGCGCCGCCGCCGCCGGCGCGACCTCGACCGCGTGGGCCCGATCCACTGGCCGACGGTGCAGATGCTGGCGCTGATCGCCGCGGTGGTGATCGGGGTGGCGATCACGCATCGGTGAGGGGGCGTCGGCTCAATAGAACCGTTTCAGCGTCAGCCGCCGCGTGGTGCCGTCGCACAGGCCGAGCGCCACGATGCGGCCGGGCGTGCCGACCGACCAGGTCGACAGCGCGTTGTCGGGATAGTCGCGGGGGATCGGCTGACCGTCGATCGTGCAGATCGTCTCGCCCTGCTTCCAGCCCTGGGCGGCGGCGGGGCTGCCGCGCATGACGTGCATCACGCGCAGCCGGTCGCGCTCGAAGCCGAGCAGCAGGCCGCTGGTCGAGCGCACCGGCGGCTGGTCGGCGTCGGGGCCGGGGGCCAGCACCATCCGCTTCGCACCGGGATCGAGCAGCACGTGATAGCGCTGCAGCAGGCCGGTACCGATCCGCCCCTCCGCACCGATCGCGTCGGAAAAGCCGCCGGGCGGCTCGATGCGCACCTCGATCTGCCGGGCGACGAGATCGCCGAGCCTGAGCGCCGGCACGATCGCGAGGCCGGTGACGATCGCGCCGCCGAGCCCGTAGGAGGTGGCGCTGGTCATCGGCGGCGGGTCCGGTTCGGCGGCCTGCCAGGTGCGGTGCGCCAGCGTCAGCATCGCGCCGTCGCCGGTATCGACCACCAGCGGATGCAGCGGATGGCCGCCGAGCGCGCCGTCGGTCAGATAGACGTTGGTGGCGGGCGAGGTACGCAGCGGGGCGCTCGCGCCGCGGAACGGCAGCTGGCCCGAGGGGAGCAGGCGGAAGCGGCCCGCCGGATAGTCGATGTCGAGCGCATAGCCGGCCAGCAGGTCGGGACCGATCAGCAGATCGACCGTCCCGCCGCCGCCCGCCGCGAGCGCGGGGACATCGGCGACCGCGATCTCGCCGCCCGTGCGGGTCAGGCCGCCCAGCGCCAGCGTGTGCGTCGCCGCCCAGCCGAGCGGCACGACCCCGCCGATCACGGTGGCATGGCCCTTCTGCGTGACCGCGATGCCGGCCTTCCGCACGTAATCGCGCGACAGCACCGAATAGCTGAGCCCGGTATCGAGGATCGCCGCGACCGGCTTGCCGTCGAGCGTCGCGGTGAAGCTGATCTGGTTGCCCGGCGTCAGCGTGAACGGCACCCAGTGCGCGGCGCTGTCGGGCGCGAGCCGCGAGACCGGCGCCACCGCGCCCGGCGCGATCGGCGGCGCGGGGGCCAGCGCGGTGAGCACGAGCAGCAGGGCGGCGAGGGCGCGCATCGTCCGCGGCCCTAGCGGCTCGCGGTCAAACCGCCAATGAACGGGGATAAGGAAAAGGGCGCCGCCGTCGTTCCCGCCTCTGCGGGGATGAGGGCCTTTGGCGCAGAGGTGTCGCCAGCCCGCGGCGCGATCAGAGGCAAGCCTCCAGGAAGGCCTGGTCGAAGCCGAACTGGCGCGCCTTTTCGAGCGTGTAGGGCCTGAGGCCCATCGCGCGATATTCGCCCATGATCTTGCCGTCGGCGCTTTCGTCGAGATACTCGAACTTGAAGAGTTCCTGCGTGACGATCACCGGGCCTTCCATGCCGATCACCTCGGTGACGTTGGTGACGCGGCGCGAGCCGTCGCGCAGGCGCTTGACCTGGACGATGAGATCGACCGAGTCGGCGATCTGGCGGCTGATCGCTTCCTTCGGCACCTTGATGTCGCTCATCATCACCATGTTCTCCATGCGCGCCAGGCATTCGCGCGGGGAGTTGGAGTGGAGCGTCGCCATCGAGCCGTCATGGCCGGTGTTCATCGCCGCGAGCAGGTCGAAACATTCGGCGCCGCGGATTTCGCCCAGGATGATGCGGTCGGGACGCATACGCAGCGCGTTCTTGACGAGATCGCGGATGGTGATCTCGCCCTGGCCTTCGAGGTTGGCGGGGCGGGTTTCGAGCGGCAGCCAGTGCGGCTGCTGGAGGCGGAGTTCCGCCGCGTCCTCGATCGTCAGCACGCGCTCGCCGGGGTCGATCATCTTCGACAAGGCGTTGAGCATCGTCGTCTTGCCCGAGCCGGTGCCGCCCGAGATGACGATATTGAAGCGGCAGGCGCCGGCGATCTTGAGCGCGGTCGCCATCTTCTCCGACATCGAGCCGAACTTGGCCATCATGTCGAGCGTGATGGGCTTGGCCGAGAACTTACGGATCGAGATGGCGGTGCCGCGAAGGCTCAAGGGCGGCACGATGACGTTGACGCGGCTGCCGTCCTTGAGGCGCGCGTCGGCGAGCGGGGTGGTCTGGTCGACGCGGCGGCCGACCGAGTTGCAGATGCGCTGCGCGATCTGGAACAGATGCTCCTCGTCGCGGAACTGGATCTTGGCAAGCTCCAGCTTGCCCTTGCGCTCGACATAGGTCTGCTCGGGGCCGTTGACCATGATGTCGCTGACCTCGGGATCGGCGATCAGCTCCTCGAGCGGGCCGAGGCCGAGCAATTCGTCGACCAGCACCTTTTCGAGCGCGAACTGCTCGCGGCGGTTGAGCGTCAGCTTCAGCTCGGCGAGCACCTCGCCGATGATCGGGCGGAATTCCTCGGCGAGCTCGTCCTTGTTGAGCGTCGCGGCGGCCTCGGGATCGACGCGCTCGAGGAGGCGCGGGAGGACCTGCTCCTTGATCTTGTGGATCGACGCCTCGAAGCCCTCGACACGGCTGCTGCCGGCCTCGCCCGAAGCGGCCTGCCGCTCGGCGAGGCGCGCCATCGCGTCCATCGCGCTGGCCGGCGAGGGGGCGGGCGGGGCGTCGCCGAGCGGTTCCGGCGCCGGGCCGGCCGACGGCATTTCGGGGATCGGCGGGAATTGTTCGGCGAGATCGGGCTCGCTCGGCCGCGCGAAGCCGCCCTGCATCGGCCGCGCCACGCCGAAAGACGGCCTGCCCGCCGTGCCGGTGCCGTTGCGTCGCCCGAATGCGCTCATTCCTGTCGGTCCCTCTGCTCTCGCGAGGGGCCGGGGTTAGCGGGGAAGGCTTGATAATTGCCTAACCATGTCGGACGGGGCCGGCGCGTGCGGCCCTGGGCCCCTGCCCTGGCAGGAGCACGGCGCGGTGTTCAGGCGGCGCGTTCCGCCAGGACGGTGAGGCCGGTCTCGCTCACTTCGGCGAAGCCGCCCTCGACGCGGAGCAGCTCGGGCTGGCCCTTTTCATCGCGATAGATGGCGAGCTCCGCATCGGCGCGGATCGACGACATCAGCGGCATGTGGTGCTCGAGCACGCCGAAATCGCCCTCGGTGCCGGGGACGACGACCATATACACGTCCTCCGACCGGACGAGCTTTTCGGGGGTGACGAGTTCGAAGTGGAGCATTGTTTCTTCTTCCTAAGCCCCTCCCCTTCAGGGGAGGGGTTGGGGGTGGGGCGTGTCTCACCGAGACCATCGCCCGCGTCCCCCACCCCAACCCCTCCCCTGAAGGGGAGGGGCTTCAGGTTGCTTACGCCTCCTGCGCCATCTTTTCGGCCTTGGCGACGGCTTCGTCGATGCCGCCGACCATGTAGAAGGCCGCTTCGGGCAAATGGTCGTATTCGCCATCGACGACCGCCTTGAACGAGCGGATCGTGTCCTCCAGCTCGACGAACTTGCCGGGGATGCCGGTGAACACCTCGGCGACGTGGAACGGCTGGCTGAGGAAGCGCTGGATCTTGCGGGCGCGGGCGACCGTCAGCTTGTCGTCTTCGCTGAGCTCGTCCATGCCGAGGATGGCGATGATGTCCTGCAGGCTCTTGTACTTCTGCAGGATCGACTGGACGGCACGCGCGGTCTCGTAATGCTCCTGGCCGACGACGCGGGGTTCGAGCACGCGGCTGGTCGAATCGAGCGGATCGACCGCCGGATAGATGCCGAG
>Ga0164243_10005685_pt1 | contig 19013 bp, 18 predicted proteins | sample OricompcompostOP_FD_108781 | JGI IMG/M metagenome (GOLD analysis project Ga0164243, IMG submission 108781) | Organic Plus compost microbial communities from Emeryville, California, USA - Original compost - Organic plus compost (OP) | ecosystem: Engineered > Solid waste > Mixed feedstock >... | reverse complement strand
GCCCAGGCGACCAATACTGAACTGACGATCTGGCAGGAACTCGGCATTCTCGGCATCGCCATGATCACGTCCAAAGGCGCGTCGGGCGTCACCGGCGCCGGTTTCGTCACGCTCGCGGCGACGCTTGCGATTGTGCCGGACATTCCGATCCAGTCGCTCGCCATCCTTGTCGGCATCGACAAGTTCATGAGCGAGTGTCGCGCGCTGACCAATCTGGTCGGGAACGGCGTCGCCTGCGTGGTGATCAGCCGGTCGGAAGGCGAACTCGACAAGGACAAGCTGCACGAAACCATGGCGCATCCCATCCAGATCGGCGAAGCCCTGGAACCGGGCGGATCAGCCGGCACTCCCTGAGAGGCCCGCCAGCAGCCGCTTTACGCGGACTTTTGTTCTTGTTATGTTCTAAACGGTAAATCAACCGGTGGGCGCGTAACATGCCCGAACAGCTCAGTCTTCCCGGGCTCGGCCCAAGCGGGCAGCGCGATTTTCTGTTTTTCGCGTTGCTGCTCGAGGATTCCGAAACGTCTCGGATCGTTGAGTTGCGCCGGCAGTTGTGCCGTGAGTGCCGTCTGGAAGGACGGCAGGTCATCCGGCCCAGCCACCTTCACGTCTCGCTGCACGGATTTCGCGAGTACGACGGGCTGCCCAGGGCTCTCGTCCAGATGGCGATGACAGCCGGAGCGTCGATTTCTGTGCAGCCGTTCGTCATCGAATTCGACCGCGCGATGAGTTTCAGGCGTAACACGCGAGAGCGGCCCTTTGTTCTGCGGGCTGCCCGCAATCCGGGAACGCTCGTCGCGCTTCATAAAATCCTTGGCGAGGCCATCAGGCGTGCCGGCTGGCGCGACGTGAACGCAAGTTTCACGCCTCACATGACATTGCTTTACGACCGGCGCCTTGTCGCGGAGCGTGAGGTCGAACCCGTCCAGATCCAGGCGCGCAGTTTTTTCCTTGTCCACAGCTTACGCGGGCGCGGCGTGTATCGTCATCTCGCGCGCTGGCCGCTGCAGGATGAGCGGTCATAACGATCTCAGAAAGTGATCGATCTCGGCGAACATTTCACGCTGGTGTCCAACCCAGACATGGCCGCCGGTAGGGTAACTCACCATGCGTGCGCCGCGGACATTTGCCGCAATGTGACGCGCGGCTGCGAATGTCCCGAACCGGTCGTCCGCGAGGGAGATCGTCAGCGTCGGCGCCGTGATTCGATCGAGCGCCATCGGCAGGGGATGGCTCGCGAGGCGGGTGTCGTTCATCAGGCCGTGCACCCGCGCGCTCACGGGCAAAATGTCCCAGAGGATTTTTTTCACGCGCGCCTGCTCGTCGGGGCTGGCGGCTGTCACAACGCGCGGGTCGGTCGCAAGCAAGGTGCGTGTCATGGCACGCGGCGCGGCGAGAAGACCAAGCCAGAACAGAAAATCCGAGCGCAAGCCAAACCGCATGATCGCCGCCGCGAGCGGAGACATCGATCCAGGATGGATATCCGGCGCGTAGGCAGCTGGCACGATCGGCAGCAGCGCGCTGCATCTGTCCGGATGGCGGATCGCGAATGCGATGGCCGACAGCGCGCCGGCCGAGCCGCCGATGACCGGCAAACGGTTGATGCCGAGAATATCCAGAAGCTGCGCGAAAATGTCGGCCTGCGCTTCCGGCGACGGGTCGGGAGGGAAGGACGAGCGCAGATATCCGAAGCGGGACGGCGCGATGATGCGGTAGCCCATGTCGATCAGCGGCCGTGCGAAGGCGAGACCCTGATCGAATCCGCCGCCGCTGCCATGGATCATCAGGACGGTGGGGCCGCTGCCCGCCGCCGCGTACTCGATCCGCCCGGCGTGGCTTTCCACGAGTTCGCTGCGGCCGAGCAGTTTTGCGTGCGCCTGCTTCATGTCAGCCGCAAAGCGGCGCCCTGTGACCAGTCCCGCTCCGGCGACAAGCAGCGCGGTCCATGCGAGCGCGATGCTCCAGTTCATTCATCCGCTCCGCGTGATTATCGGAGATCCTTATGCCCGCAGGGACGGTGCTACGGGTTGATGCCCGTCAACCCCTCATCCCGTCGCTTCCGGATGTCCATCAATGGGAGGCGTTCACCGCGGCACGCGACGCCATGGCGCCCAATCTTGCACACGAACACGCCGCCGCGCGCTACCGTGCCTGGAACTTTTTGTTGATTTGGCAACGCCACCCTTGTTTGAAAAAAGAGCGGGGTGCTTCGCAGCCGCGACAATCCATCGTATCATCGCGCGCCGCACAAGAGGAACAAATGGCAAAGTCGAAACCGGTCACGATCTACGGCATCAAGAACTGCGATACGATGAAGAAAGCGCGGGCGTGGCTCGACAGCCACGACGTCGCCTATGCCTTTCACGACTACAAGACGTCGGGAATCGAACGCAGCGAGCTGGAAGACTGGTCGAAGAAACTCGGCTGGGAGGTGTTGCTCAACCGCGCGGGGACGACCTTTCGCGGCTTGCCGGACAGGGACAAGGAGGCATTATCCGAGAAGAAGGCTATTGCGCTGATGATGGCACAGCCCTCGATGATCAAGCGCCCTGTACTCGATATCGGCGGCAAGCTGCTGGTGGGTTTCAAGCCGGAGCAGTATGCTGCCGCCTTCAAGGCGTGAAGCGATTTCGCGATGTCCGACTTTCTGTTTGTCTATGGCACCTTGATGCGGGCGGCACACCATCCAATGCATCGCCATGTCGCCGCGCATGCCGAATATATCGACGAAGCCTCGTTCGGCGGTAGGCTCTACCTCGTCCATCACTATCCCGGTGTGGTGGATTCGATCACGCCTGACGACCGCGTTCATGGTGAACTGTACCGGCTCCATTCAGCCGCCGCCTTCTCTGTTCTGGACGAATATGAAGGCTGCGGGCCCAACGTGCCGCAGCCGGCCGAATACATTCGCGTGCAGCGCACGGTCACGAGGGCGAACGGCACGGTCGTCACCGCCTGGATCTACCTCTACAATCATCCCGTCGACCGCTTGCCGCTGATCCCGTCCGGCAAGTTCCTGCCGCCATAATCCTTTGAGGTTCTCATGCAGATCGATCTTACCGGCCGCAACGCCATCGTCACCGGCGGAAGCAAGGGTATCGGCCTTGGCGTCGCGGCGCAGTTTGCGGCGTCGGGCGCGAACGTCCTTATCGCGGGGCGCGGCCGGGAAGCCCTCGATGCGGCGGTTATGTCGATCGGCAAGATTGCGAAAGGGAAGGTCGTCGCCGCCCGCGGCGATGTCGCGGTCGCGGCGGACGTGAAGCGCATCTACGAAGAGGCAATGCTGGCGTTCGGCAAGATTGACATCGTCGTCAACAATGCCGGCACTTCGCGCGCCGGTCCGTTTGAAAATCTGACCGACGAAATTCTCCAGGCCGATCTCGACCAGAAATTGTTTGCGGCGGTGCGGCTGACGCGCCTGGTCTGGCCGCAGATGAAGGAACGCAAGTGGGGCCGTGTCATCAACGTGCTCAACATCGGCGCCAAGACGCCGCGTGCGAATTCAGCGCCGACCACAATCTCCCGCGCGGCCGGAATGGCGCTGACCAAGGTGCTGGCAGGCGAGGGTGCGCCATTTAACATTCTCGTGAACGCGCTGCTGGTGGGCTTCATCCACGCGGATCAGCACATTCAGGCGGCCGTCCGCGCCGGCATCACGCTCGAGGAATATATGGCGCCGCGGGTGAAGGATATCCCGCTGCGTCGGATCGGTCAGCCGGAGGAGTTCGCCAACATCGCGTGTTTCCTCGCTTCCGAGCAGGCATCCTACATCACCGGCACGGCGATCAACGTGGATGGCGGGCATTCGCCGGTGGTGTAACCCAACGGTTTCTGTACGGGCGCCTTAACACTATACCAAGCATGTGCGGAATTTTCGCGGGCCCGCGCGAACCTGCATGGCACGCAATGCAGCAGCGTCCTCGCAATCTTAAGTGTTGTCTGGTACCAACCCGCTAGCTCGCAGGTGCCAGTTCCGCGGCTCGTTGTTTGTTCATGCTGGCGCGAAAAAGGACTTGGTATGAGCGACAAGAGGCAAGCCGCCGGCAATCTCATTCCCGCCATCATCAGCCTCGCGTTCGTGGCTTTCGCAATGATGTTCGGCATGGGCGAGTGGAAGCAGGCGCCGACCACCGCCAGCGTTGCACCGACGGTGACGCAGCACTAACGCCGTTCCTCGCCTTTAAAGTTGTCAAGTCTGCCGTGGCCGGCCTCTGGCCGGACGGCAGTGTTGCGCCCCGGACGGTCTCCCGGTGACAGACACGGGCTCCCGGCGCTGGCGCGCGTAAAAAATCCCGTTCAGTTTCGCCGTTTGAGTGTCCGGCCGCAGGCTGCTCCGGCGCTGTTTTTTTGGTTATTCGCCCACAAATCGCGGTTGCGCGAATCGTGTCGGTTCTGCCGCTGGCCTCACATGATGCTGCGTGAGGCGAGCGTTATCACGGCAGGTGACAACACGGCGCGATCCTCTTAATTTCCAGCCAAAGGGCGCAACCTTGGACACTGCACGGTTCGGATCCTGTCCGGCGGTGCGGTTCGATGATTGCGCCTCAAAAAAATGGCAGCAACACCCGGCAATTGCGTCGCCGCGGCACGGATGGAAAACGCCCGATGTTTCCGCTTCCCCATATCGTCGAGCGCGCCGCGGCCTGTCACGGCGGACGGCGAGCGGTGACGCAGGGCGGCTTCACGCTATCATACGGCGAGGTGACACGCCGCGCCGCGCAACTCGCCGGCGCAATGATTGCGCAGGGGATTGGGCCCGGCGAGCGCGTGGCGATCCTGTCGCGCAACAATTTTCGCTATCTCGAAGTCAATCTCGCCTGTGCCTATGCGGGCATCATCCTGATTCCGCTCAATCATCGGCTTGCCGCCAGGGAAATCGACGGCATCCTCGCGCGCACGCAAACGCGCCTGCTGTTCCTGGCGCTGCCGTTCGACCCCGGTGGCATTCCCGTCGTGACATGGGCGGACGACGATCCGCCGGGGGCGGCGAACCCCTATGAGGCGATGATCGCCGCGGCAGATCCGCTCTCCCGCGCGCATGACGCGAAACTCGACGATGTCGCGCAGATCTTTTTCACCAGCGGGACGACCGGCGAGCCGAAAGGCGCCTGCCTGACCCATCGCAACCTGACAGCCACCGCCTTTGACACCGTCCTGTCGCTCGAACTCAGCGGCGACGACGTCTGGCTGCATGCGCCGCCGATGTTTCATCTTGTCGATGCGGTCGCGACCTGGGGCATGACGCTGGTCGGCGGATTGCATGTGACCGAACATTTCGATCCGAAAACGTTCGCCGGCATTGTCCGCGCCAACAAGGTGACCCAGACGGCGCTGCCCCCGACGCTGCTCGACATGGTGCTGCGGCACGGCATCGACCGCGAAGACTATCGTTCGCTGAACCGATTGAGTTTCGGCGGCGCGCCGATGCCGGAACCTTTGTTTCGCAAATTATCCTCGGCCTTCGGCTGTCCGCTGACGCAATCCTACGGAGCGTCGGAAGTATCCGGCGGCGTGTGCCAGCAGCTTCCGCGCGACCTGTCGCGCAACGGCGGAAGGTTCACCAACTCGGTCGGCCAGCCGCTGCCGCATATCGACGTACGCATCGTCGGCGACGATGGCATGCCGCTTCCGGCCGGCGAGGTTGGCGAAATTGTCGTGTCCGGACCGCGTGTGATGGCGGGCTACTGGCGCAATGAGGCCGCGACCAGGGCCGCGATCCCGGACGGCTGGTATCGCACCGGCGATCTCGGTCGCTGCGACGCCGATGGCCATTACACCATCGCCGGCCGCAAGAAGGACATGATCATCACCGGCGGCGAGAACGTCTATCCGATGGAAGTGGAGAATGCGCTGCTCGAACACCCCGCGGTGGCGGAGGCGGCGGTGTTCGGCATTCCGAGCGAACGCTGGGGCGAGGAGGTGAGGGCGGTGGTCGTTCTCAACCCCGATGCTTCGGTCACCGGTGATGCTCTGCTCGTCCACTGCCGCGATCTCATCGGCGGCTACAAGGTGCCGAAAGGCATTGCCATCGCGGTCGAGCCGCTGCCGAAAAGCGGTCCGGGCAAGATCGCCAAAAACCTGGTCCGCGAAAATTATCTCGCCAATCATCTGGAGAAAGCATGACGGCCGATACGGAAAAATTCCGGCTGCGCCACTTCGTCGAGCGGCTGGTGCAGCAGGGCGAATGCGACGTGCACGACGCGCCCATCGATCTGATCGATGTCGGCGCGGTGCTGGAGGGAAATCCGAAGGCGGTCTGGTTCAAGGATGTCGGTCCGGAACATGCTGAACTGGTCGGCAATGTGATGGGTTCGCGCAAGCGGCTTGCGATGTCGCTCGATGCCGACGAGAAAAGCTTCGCCAGGGTGTTGCGCGACCGGGTCGCCGCGCCGCTTGCGCCGCTCGAGGTGCCGTCGGCCGAGGCGCCGGTGCATCAGGTGATCCAGGTCGGGGAGGACGCCGATCTCGGTTCGCTCCCGGTAAACCTGCAGCACGAGTTGGACGGCGGCCTCTACATTTCCGCCGGCATCGACTACGCGAAAGACCCGGCCAACGGCTGGACCAATATCGGCTGCCGCCGGCTGATGCTGCGCGGGCCGCGCTCGGCGGGTATCGATCTCAATGCGCCAAGCGATCTGCGGGCGATCTACCTCGCTGCCGTGGCGCGCGGCGAAAAGCTGCCGGTGGCGTTCACGGTCGGCTCGCACCCGGCGGATTTCCTGGCGGCCATGGCCGCTGCGCCGCCGATGGACGAGTTGCATATCGCAGGCGCGGTGCGCGGGCAGCCGATGCCGGTGGTGAAATGCAAGACCGTCGATGTGCTGGTGCCGGCGGATGCGGAAATCGTGCTCGAGGGTTATCTCGACGCGCGCGGGCTTGTGGAGCCGGAGGGGCCGTATGGCGAATACATCGGCTATTACGGCATCCTGAAAAAGAATCCGGTGTTTCACCTCACCGCCATTACGCGCCGCAAGGATGCCTTGTTTCAAACGGTGACCATCGGCGGCAAGAGCATCAATCGCACCGACACCTCGCAGCTCGGTTCCGCCAAGACCGAGGCGGCGGTCTGGAATGCGTTGCAGACTGCCGTGCGCGAGCCGGTGGCGGTGTGCTGCACAGCGTCGTCGGGCGGAATGTATAACGTCCGTGTCTCGCTGCGCCAGCGCGTGCCCGGCGAGGCGCGCAACGCCATCGCCGCAACCTTCGCCTCGCTCGGCGACGTCAAGCACGTGTTCGTCGTCGATGACGACATCGACGTGTTCTCGGACGACCAGATCGACTGGGCGCTTTCGACGCGCTTTCAGGCCGACAAGGATACGGTGATAGCGTCCGGCTTCCGCGCGGTGCCGCTCGATCCTTCACTGCAGGGCAACCGTGCCGGCGCCAAGGCCGGCTTCGATTGCACCAAGCCGTTCGGCAAGGCGAACAGCTTTGAGTTCACCATTCCGGTGCCGCCGAAGCTTCCCGAACGCAAGCGTGCAACCGTCGAGGAGACGCTGGCGGCGGGCCCCGCCACCTGGCTCGACCTGATGGCCGCAACGGGCACGCGCGATGGCCGCGAGCTTCTGCCGACTGTCGACAAGCTTTACCAAAGCGGCCGCCTCGGCCGTCTTGATGATGGACGCTACGTTTTGAACGGCGCGAAAGCCAACGGAGGACAAAAACAATGAGCAAGAGCAAGGCGCCGGTGGTGCTGGACGACAAGGGGCTGCCGGCGGGTTTTCTGCAGCACGTGAAGGGTTTCGAGACCATCAAGGTCACCTCGCCGGAGGCCGGCATCCTGCTGATCACGCTGGCGCGCCCTGAGAAGCTCAATGCTTTCGACGAGCACATGATCCGCGAAATCCGCAGCGTGATCTGGAAAGCGAATTTCGACGATACCATCCGCGTCGTGATGATCACGGGCGAGGGGCGCGCGTTTTGCGCCGGCCGGGATATTCAGGGGCTCGACTATGAAAACAATCTCGAGACCTCCGGCTATCGCGCCTATGTGCGCGCCAACCACGAGATGTTCGACGACTTCGAGAATCTCGAAAAGCCGATCATCGCGGTGGTGAATGGCATCTGTGCCGGCGGCGGCGTGGAGATGGCGATCGCCTCGGACTTCCGCATCGCATCGTCGACGGCAAAATTCCTGCTGCCTGAAAATCAGCTCGGCGTGATCCCGGCCTCGGGGGCCTGTTCGCGCATGATCCAGATGATCGGGATCGGCCGGCTGAAGGAAATGGTGATGGCCGCGTTGCCGGTCGAGGCCGAGGAGGCCCACCGCATTGGCCTCGTCACCCGCGTCCACCCGCCGGAAAAGCTGATGGAGGGCGCACTCGAGTTTGCCCGCCATCTTCTGAAGCTCGCGCCCGCCGCCATGGGCATGGGCAAGCAGATCATCAATATGTGCCAGAATGTCGATACCGAGACCGGCCGGATGTTGGAGCGGCTCGGCCAGTCGATCCTGATCAAGACCACGGACAACAAGGAGGGCATGAACGCCTTCATCGAAAAGCGTCCGCCGCGCTTTACAGGCCGGTAGTTCCGGCGCGGTATTTCGCCGGCCTGCCGCATTGATCGGACCTCCGTCCCCCGCCATAAATGCCGCGAGGGAAACACCAAGCGAGGCGCGCATGAGCGAATTTGTGATGATCGTCGATTTCGAGGTGCAACCTGGAACCGCCGATGAGGTTGTAAAACTGGTGTCGGAGAACGCCCGCAAGTCGGTCGAGACGGAACCGGGCGTCCTCCAGTTCGACGTGCTGCGCGTGGCCGATGACCCGAACCGCCTGGTGCTCTACGAGGTCTACAAGGACGAGCCGGCTTTCCAGAGCCATATGAAATCGCCGCACCTTTCGGCGTTCCTGGAAAAGGCCCGGCCGATGTTCGTCAAGACGACCTTTACGAAGACCACCCGGGCCGCGCATCCCGTTAAGAAATGATCCAAAGCGGCCGATGCATGGCGGAAATGCCGACAATACATTGACCGGGATCAAGGAAGATCGCGACGAGGAGGGCTGGGGTTCGCTATATAGTTGGGTGAAACGCAAATTTTGAAAGGAGAGGACAATGGCGAAGATCGTATTCGGTGCGGGCACCTCGCACACGCCATACCTGCTGGCGGCGGACGAAACGCTGACCAAGTTCCAGGAAACCGACAGCCTGATGAAACACCGCGACCGCGAAGGCCGGCAGGTGACCTACGGGGAACTTCTTGAAGAAGCCGACCCCAAGCTCGCGCATATGGTGGCGCCGAAGGAACTGGTCGCGCGCCAGAACGTCGCCCGCGAGGCGGTGAAAAAGCTGCGCAACACGATCAGCAACGCCAAGCTCGATGCCCTGATCGTGCTCGGAGATGACCAGAACGAAAGCTACAAGGACGACTGTCATCCGGCGTTCGCGATCTACTATGGCGAAACCATTCTGAACGACAACAAGCAACACACGACCTACTCGCACTTGCCGGAATGGTACATCAAGAACCGCTCGGCCTTCTTCGAGCCGGACAAGCCGCGTGACTATCCGGTGCATTCGAAGCTCGCCTTGCATCTGATCGAGTCGCTGATGGACAACAATTTCGACATCACGGCCTCGGCGCGTCTGCCGGAAGGCGAAGGCGAGGGGCACGCTGTGGCCTATATGCATCGCCATGCCATGGACAGCGCGCATCCGATCCCGGTCGTGCCGATCTTCCTCAACACCTATTATCCGCCGAACCAGCCGCGCCCGTCACGCTGCTACGACCTCGGCAAGGCGATCCGCAAGGCGGTGGAGGCTTTCCCGGGCAACGAGCGTATCGGCATCGCGGCGTCCGGCGGTCTCAGCCACTTCTACGTGGACGAGGAATTCGACCGCTCGATCCTGAAGGCGCTCAGCAACAAGGACGCCGATTTCCTCAAGAACCTGCCGCGCAACAAGCTGCAGGCGGGCTCCTCGGAAATCCTCAACTGGGTCGGCATCGCCGGCGCGCTGGAACATCTCGACCTGACCTGGTTCGAATACGTTCCCGGCTATCGCACGCCGGCCGGCACCGGCACGGGCATGAGCTTCGCGACCTGGTCGTAACGCAGCGGCGTTCGCTGGTGGCGAGGCGATCCTGCGCGGGTCGCCTCGTTGCTTCATGCGAGACATATTGACGCGGCCACGCTCTCCGGCTGCGTGCGGCATCCATTCGCTCACCTCAACCCCCGCCTCAAATTATGAGTGATGCCGTATCGCGTCTTAACGTCTAAAACGGCGTTGAGGATTGCGAACAAGGAGAGTACTGCATGGTCCCGAAACTGACCGGCACGCTGGCGCGCCGCACTGTGCTGAAGGCGACCGGCGCCGCAGCGGCATCGGTTTTTCTGCCTCACATACCGGCCGTCCGGGCCGAAGAAAAACAGCTCACGATCATTCTCGGATTTCCGGCCGGTGCGGGCATAGACGTGCTGACCCGCATGATCGCGGACAAACTGCGCACCAGCATGAACCGGACGGTGATCGTCGAGAACCGGCCGGGGGCGTCCGGGCGGACCGCGGTGGAGCACGTCAAGGGCCAGCCGGCGGACGGTTCGGCGGTCCTGTTCGTCCCCATGTCGCTGATGACGATCTTTCCGAGCACCTACCGGTCGCTGCGCTACGATCCGGTCAAGGATTTCACGCCGGTTACGCATCTCGGCGCTTTCAGCCTCGCGCTCGCGGTGCGGTCGGAGACGCCGGTGAAGACGCTGAAGGAATACGTCGCGCTGGTGAAGAAGGATCCCTCGGCCAATACCTATGGTTCGACGGGCGTCGGCACGCCGTCGCACTTTTTCATTGTCATGTTCGAGCGCGCGGCGGGCATCAATATGCTGCATGTGCCGCACAAGGGCTCGGCCGACGTGATGAACAACCTCCTCGGCGGTCACATCGGTGCGGCGATCCTGACGGTTGCCGACATCTCGCCGCAACATGCCAGCGGCAAACTGCGCGCATTGGCGTCGTCCGGGGCCAAGCGCGAGCCGACCATGCCGGACGTGCCCACTTTCAAGGACGAAGGCTACGATATCGAAGGCAGCTTCTGGTACGGCGCCTACATGCCGGCGGGCGCGCCGGCCGATGTGGTGGCCCGTCTCAACACCCATCTCATCCAGGCGGTGCGTTCGCCCGATATCCAGGCGTGGGCGACCAAGGCCGGGCTCAACTTGACCGGGGAAGGCCCCGAACAGTTGGCGGCCGTTCAGAAAGCCGATTTTGAGCGCTGGGCGCCCATCATCAAGGCATCCGGTTTCGTGGCCGAAAACTGACCTCGATGAAGGCTCCACCGTTCAAATATGCGCGCGCCGAAACGCTCGACGACGCACTGGGCGTTCTTGTGAGCCACGGCGACGAGGCGCGGGTGATCGCCGGCGGGCAAAGCCTGATGCCGATGATGAACATGCGGGTCGCCAACCCCGGCGTGCTGGTCGATATCAACCGCCTCGATGCGTTGCGCGGCATCTCGCTGTCCGGCGGCGTCCTGCGCATCGGCGCGCTGACCCGCCATTGCGAGGTGCTGGCATCGCAGGACGTTGCGAGAGCGGCGCCGCTTCTGGCGCTTGCCATGCCGCACGTGGCGCACGTCGCGATCCGCAATCGCGGCACCTTCGGGGGAAGTCTTGCGCTGGCGGATCCGGCCGCGGAAATCCCCGCCGTGTGCCTGGCGCTTGGGGCGCGCCTGCACCTGCAATCCCCGCGCGGCACGCGCATCGTGCCGGCCGGCGAGTTTTTCATCGACCTCTATATGACCGCGCTTGAGCCGGACGAGATACTCGTCGCTGCGGAAATCGACGCGGCCGAGGGCGCGGAGCGCGCGGCGTTCGACGAGATGTCGCGCCGGCACGGCGACTATGCCATCGTCGGCACTTGCGTGCAGGCAACGGTTTCCGAAGGCGTCTTCGCGGATGTCCGGATTGCCCAGCTCGGGGTCGGGACGACGCCGAAATTCGCTGCCCGGGCCGCAGGTGCGATCGAAGGCCGCCGGCTGGAAAGCGCAACGATCAAAATGGCATGCGACGCGCTCATGGATGACATCGATCCTTCCGACGATCTCGTCATGTCGGCGGCGACAAGGCGCTATCTCGCCGGCGTTCAACTCGGACGGGTTCTTGCGCGGCTGGCCGCCTGACATGCACGAGCCCGCCGAAACCGTGACGATCGACCTGACCGTCAATGGCGAGCGCGTGACGCGCGGCGTCGCCGTTCGCCAGCATCTGGCGGATTTCCTGCGCGGAGAACTCGGCTTTACCGGCACGCATCTCGGCTGTGAACATGGCGTCTGCGGCGCCTGTACCGTGAACCTCGACGGCCGGCTGGTCCGGTCCTGCCTCGTCCTGGCGGTGCAGGCGGACGGTTGCGCGGTCGAGACAATCGAGGGTGCGGGCGGACGCGAGGCCATGCGGCTGCTGCAGGCTGAGTTTCACAAACACAACGCGGCCCAGTGCGGATTTTGCACCCCGGCGATGCTGTTGACGGCGGCCGCTCTGGTCGAGCAGCAGGCCGTGCCGTCACGCGAGGAAATCCGCGGGCATCTGTCGGGCAATCTCTGCCGCTGCACCGGTTATCAGGCGATCGTCGATGCGGTGGAGGCGGCGTGCGTCGCTCATGCTGCGCCTGGCGAGTCACATTCATGACGGCCGGCGACAACGCGGCAAGCTATATTGGCCGGGCGCTGCCGCGCACCGGTCTCAACCGGCTGCTGAACGGGCAGGGGCAGTACGTCGACGATCTCACGCGCCCCCGCATGCTGCATGCCGCGATCCTGCGCAGTCCGCATGCTCACGCCAAAATTCTGTCCATCGATGCCGGCGATGCGAAAGCGGCGCCGGGCGTCGTTTGTGTAATGACCGGCGAAGATGTCGCCAAAATATGCGCGCCCTGGGTTGGCGCTCTCGGCACGGCGCCCGGCATGAAGTCGCCGCAACAATATGCGCTGGCGGTGGATCGCGTGCGCTATCAGGGCGAACCGGTGGTGGCGATCGCCGCGCAGACGCGGGCTCAGGCCGAAGACGCCGCCGAGCGCATCCGCATCGAATGGGAGGAGTTGCCCGTCGTGGCGGATGAGGAGGAGGCGCTCAAGCCCGGCGCGCCGCTGCTGCATCCCGAATACGACTCCAACATCTGCTACGAGCAGACCATCAATGTCGGGGACGCGGCGGGAGCGTTCGCCGGCGCGGCGGCTGTCGTCGAGGCGACGTTCCGCACCGGCCGCCATACCCACATGTCGCTCGAGCCGCGCGGCATTGTCGCCGAATTCAGTTCCGGCGATGGGCAGCTCACGGTGTGGCACGGCGGGCAGTCGCCGCACATGATGCAGTCTTTGATCGGACTGTTGTTTGGCCTTCCGGAATCGCAGGTGCGCGTCATTGTGCCCGATGTCGGCGGCAGCTTCGGACTGAAGATCCAGATCTTCGGCGACGAGATGGCGGCCATCGCACTGGCGCTGGAGACGAAGCGACCGGTGAAATTTGTTGCCGACCGCCTCGAAGCGTTCCAGACCGACGTGCATGCGCGGGGTCATCGTGTCCGCGCCCGCATGGCCGTCAGTGCTTCCGGTGAAGTTCTCGGCATGGATGTCGATGACATCCAGACGTTCGGACCGTTCGGTTCCTATCCGCGCGCCGGCGTCGGCGAAGGCCGGCAGGTAATCGGCCTGATCGGCGGGCCCTACCGCAACCGCAATTACACGGCGCGGCTGCGGGTCGCGTTCCAGAACAAAGGTCTCATCGGTCCCTATCGCGCGGTCGGGCACCCGGTCGCCTGTCTTGTCACCGAGGCGCTGATCGAGCGCGCCGCGCGCAAGCTCGGCATCGACCCGGCTGAAATGAGGCGCCGCAACTATATTCCCGACGACGCTTACCCTTGGAAACTCAATTCAGGCGCAATGGTGGAAAACCTTTCCCAGGCGGCGGCGCTCGACAAGCTTCTCAGGCGCATGGACTACAACGCGCTGCGCGCCGAGCAGACTTTACTCCGCGCCAAGGGCATCCATCGTGGCATCGGCCTCGCGAGTTTCATCGAGATGACCACGCCGTCGAGCGGCGTGTATGGCGAGGGTGGCGCCCCGATTGCGGCGCAGGATGCCTGCAGCATGCGGCTCAACGCCGGCGGCTCCGTGTCCTGCGCGGTGAGCGTGACGGACACCGGCCAGGGCACCTCGATGATGGTGGGTCAGATCGCCGCCTCCGTGCTTGGCGTGCCGCTCGAGCGCGTGAGGGTGATGCTCGGCGACACCGACACGATGCCTTATGGCGGCGGCAATTGGGGCTCGCGCGGCACCGGCGTCGCCGGCGAAGCCGTGCTGCTCGCGAGCCGTGCGCTGCGCGACAACATTCTCGCCTACGCCGCGACGTTGCTTCAATCCAGCGCCGACGCGCTGGAAATCCGCAACGGCGAGGTCTGCAATCGCAGCGACGGGGCGGCGCGCATCAGTCTCGCCGAACTGGCGCAGCTGGCCTATTTCAGGCCGGGCCGCTTGCCGCCGGGCTTTACGCCGGAACTGATGGTGACGCGCAGTTACGCCCAGCGCGATTACGGCAGCCTGTTCACCAACGGCGTCCACGCCAGCTACGTCGAAGTGGATCCCGTGACCGGCGAGGTGAAGCTGTTGCGCCATTGGGTGGTCGAGGATTGCGGCACGATTATCAATCCCATGCTGGTCGACGAACAGATCCGCGGCGGCGCGGTGCAGGGACTGGGCGCCGCGCTCTATGAGGAATGCATCTATACGCCCGAGGGTCAGCTCGGCAACGCGAGCCTCGCCGACTATCTCGTGCCGATGGCGGGCGAGATGCCGGATATCGACGTCGGACACATCGAGACGCCGACAAAAGCCTCGAACCTCGGCGCCAAGGGGGCAGGCGAGGCCGGCGTCGCGGGCGCATCGGGTGCGGTGCTCAATGCGGTCAACGACGCGCTGGCGCCGTTCGGTGCGGAACTGTCCGAAATTCCCCTTACGCCCGAGCGCATTCTGCGCGCGCTGGGAAAGGTCTGACCGCCTCGCTTTACAGCATTTCCGGAAGGCAGGATGTCGATGGCCGGGACAAGCCCGGCCATCAATGAGCAATCGGGAAACCGAGGCCTGGATCTGAAGCCGGGCTTTGGCCTTAGTTCAGCTTCAGGCCGGTTCCCGGGATGACGCGGCCCCACATCTCGTATTCTTCGGTGTAGCGCTTGCGGAAATCCTCCGGCGACCCGCCGAACGGGAGACCGCCGAGCGTTGCGATCTTCTCCTTGAACTGAGGCGTCGCCAGAACCTTGTTCACGGCAACGTTCAAGGTCTTGACGACATCGTCCGGCACCGCCGCGCGGCCTACCAGCCCGAACCACGAGGCGACGTCGAAGTCGCTCAGGCCTTGCTCGGCGAGCGTCGGAACGTTGGGGAACTGCGCCAGCCGTTCCTTGCCGACCACGCCGATGGCGCGCACCTGTCCCTGCTGCACGAGGCCTTGGGCCGAGATCGCGACATCGAAATAAAGGTCAACCTGGCCCGCGACGACCGCCGGCAGCGCCTGGCCCGATCCGCGATAGGGAATGTGGGTCATCTGGATGCCGGTCTTCTGCAGGAAGAATTCCGTCGCAAGCTGCGGAATCGTGCCGAGGCCGGCGGAACCGTAGTTCATCTTGCCCGGCTTTTCGCGCGCCGCGCGAAGCAGGTCGGCGAGATTCTTGATCGGCGAACTCGCCGGCACCAGCACGACGACCGGGCTGATCGAGACGCCGCTGATGGCGCGCAGATCCTTCATGGGATCGTAGGGCAGCGTGTCGTAAAGCCACTTGCTGGTGACCATGATGTTGCTGGCCATCATGATCGTATAGCCATCCGGCTCCGCCGACAGGAGTGCCGAGGTTGCGACGATGGCGCCGCCGCCGGGTTTGTTTTCTATCACGAGCGGCTGGCCGCCGAGATATTCCTGGATTCCCTGACCGAGCAATCGGGCGGTGATGTCCGAGGGGCCGCCGGCCGCAAACGGCACGATCAGCCGGACTGGCTTGTCCGGATAGGGGCCGGCCTGCGCCGGCATCGCGATGGCGAGGCCCAGCGTGGTAAGAACGGCTGCGAGAAGTTTCTTCATGGATTGTTCCTCGTTACAGAGTTTCTTGTTGCATCAGATCGGCGGGATGGCTTCGGCTTCGGACCGCGACAGGACGATCGCGTCCTCTTCCGAGATGAGCGCCCCGCGCGAGCGCAAGACGTCCCTGACGGCTTGCGCCGATGCCTCTTTGCCGTTCTGGGCGGAGAGAGCCGCATAGACACCGGCCGCTTCGCCCAGTGCCATCGCGGTGCCCATGTGACGCGCGCCGCCGTTGGCCTCGCGCGTTGCGGACACGGTGCGGCCCGTGACCACCAATCCCTGGACGTGCTCGGGCTGCATGACGCGCAACGGAATCTCGAACGGCTTCTCCGGCATCCATAAACGAACGCCGGTGCCGTTTTCATGATGCACGTCAACCGGACCCGCGCCGAGCGCGATCGAATCCTCGAAGCGCCGGTTCGCGACGATGTCCTCTTCGGTCAGCGTGTAGCGTCCGACGATGCGGCGCGTTTCGCGCACGCCAAGCTGCTCCGCGATCGACGACAGCACGGCATTCTCGAAGCCCGGAACGTTCTCGCGCAGGAACGGCAGCAGCCGCTTGATCTGCTGGCGCCCGTTGATGATGGCCTGGCTCACTTCGGCGGCATTGAGCGCGTCGATGCCATGCAGCCGGCTCATCAGGCTGATCGCGTCGCTGCCGCCGGGCGTGCTGCAGAAGGAGAGGCTTTCCCACGGCAGGTCGCCGCGCTTCACGCCTTCCACGGCGATTTCGCGTTTCTTCTCGCGCGGCAGATCGCGGAAGCGCCGGACGTCGATGTTGGAGAGACGGAATACCAGCGTGCAGGGCTGCTTGCTGTGATTGTCGAATTCGACGTCCGCGAGCGGGACGCCGGCGGCCGCCGCGATCACGCCGTCGCCCGTCGCGTCCACGACGAACTTCGCGCCCAGGCCGGTGCGGCCGGATACGTTCTGCAGCACGATGCCTTCGACACGGCCATCGTTGACGATCGGTCCCACCACCTGGCTTTGCAGCAGCACATCGACGTCGGATGCAAACTCGTCCGCCGCGATCTTCACGATCTCCGGGTTGAACGGGAAATTCACCAGCGGCAACGGATTGGACAGCGCTTCGCCCATGATGTAGCGGCGGAAGCCGTCGCTGCCGCCGGCCTGGCGCACCCGCTCGGTGAGTTCGAACGGAAGACCGCCGACCACCCGGGTCTCACGGTTAAAGAAGCCGACCCATTGCGCGACCATGCTTGCAGTGCCGGTGCCGCCGAGGCATCCGGCGCGTTCGATGAGCGCGGTGCGGGCGCCCGCCCGGGCCGCGGAGACGGCGGCAATCAGCCCCGACGCGCCGCCGCCGGCGACGATCACATCGTATTGCGTGGAGATTGGGGTATTCAGTGCCTCGTTGAACGATGTCGCCGACAGGCCGTTGGATCCGTTCCCCGTGCCGTTCGATTTTCCCACCTTGGCTTCAGCCATCCGTCTTCACCCGATTTTGAACGTGCCGCGATTTGACAACGATGTTCACTATGTGAACAAATGTGCGTACAGTGTGCGAACCGTAGCCAGGGAAGTCAAGCCATGGACGCAGCCTACGAAAACGCCGGCGGCGCGCGTGATCGAACCAGCCAAACCTTTGTTAACGGCTTTGCCCGCGGCCTCTCGGTGATCGAAGCGTTTGCGAATGCGCCGGAAGCCCTGAGCCTTACCGAGGTTGCGTCACGCGCAGGTCTCGATCGCGCGGTCGCGCGGCGCATGCTGCTGACGCTGGTCGAACTCGGATTTGTCACGCGCAACCAAAAAAGATTCAGGTTAACCCCGCGTGTCATGCGGCTTGGCTACGCCTTTCTTTCTCAAGCCGGTTTCGACGGGATGCTGCGTCCGTTTCTGGTCGAGCTCACGCAGAAACTGGCCGAGTCGGTTTCCGTCAGCGTGCTGGACGGCAACGAGACCGTGGTGGTCTGTCACGTCACGTCGACGGTCCGGAAAACCGGGCTCCTGCTGCGCGAGGGTTCGCGCTGGCCCGCTTATGTCATGGCGTCCGGGCGAGTGTTGCTGTCCGGGCTCGCGGATGCGGACATTCGCGCCCGTTTTCACGACGGCCTGCACGCCTTCACCAGAAAGACGCTCACCGATGTGGAGGCGGTGATCCGCGCGGTTCACCTCACGCGGCAGAGAGGTTATGGGCTGGTCGACGAGGAATTCGAGGATAGCCTGATATCGGTGTCGGTGCCGATCTATGACCGGCAGCAGAAGCTCGTCGCTTCGCTCAACACGAGTTCGGCGAAAAGCCGCCGGACCGCGCAAAACATGCGTGAACACGTCATTCCGCTGCTGCAGGAGACCGCCCGTGAAATCAGCCCGACGCTGCCGCTGGGCGTTCTGTCAGTCGGGTGAGGGTGCGGCGGTGAAGCGCGTCACCTTACCCAAGCGTGCTTATCCAAGCGTGCGTTTGTCGTGGATATCGTGGATGGCAATGCCGTCTTCGGCGGACGGCGGTTCGAGCCAATCGATATGCGCAAGCGTGTTGAGGGTGTCCTGATAACCGCACTTCCAATGGTCGATCATCGTCGCTGCTGAAAACTCATAGTCCTTGGAGTCAGCTTCGGTCGCCTTGCTCTGATAGATCAGGTGCAGGATATTGACCACGCCCGGCTTCGAGTAGTCTTCGATCATGGCGCGGTCTTCCGGCGTGAGGACGCTGTCGTCAAGCCGCTTCAATGCATCGAGCAGCCGGGTTTTCAGGCGATGGAAGCTCTTGAACACGTTTGTGTTCAGCCGCGTGCGGCTCGAATACATGATGTCTTTCTGCCGCGCCGCCACATCCGGCATGTTGCCCGGCAGGCGGCCGCGCGCGGAAAACAGGTCGACCTGGAACACCAGCGAGCTGAGGTCTTCGTCCTGCTGCAGCAGATATTGCAGCGGCGTATTCGAGACGATGCCGCCGTCCCAATAAAATTCTCCTTCGATCTCGATGGCGGGAAG
>Ga0164243_10005683_pt1 | contig 19013 bp, 19 predicted proteins | sample OricompcompostOP_FD_108781 | JGI IMG/M metagenome (GOLD analysis project Ga0164243, IMG submission 108781) | Organic Plus compost microbial communities from Emeryville, California, USA - Original compost - Organic plus compost (OP) | ecosystem: Engineered > Solid waste > Mixed feedstock >... | reverse complement strand
CGGGAGCGTGGATAGAAACCTCGTACCAAGCGCGGTTGAAACCCTCCAGCGACGTCGCTCCCCGCGCGGGAGCGTGGATAGAAACGCCTCGGCGTTGACCTGTGCTTGAAGCGCTTCCGGTCGCTCCCCGCGCGGGAGCGTGGATAGAAACAAAATCGAAGGACGTCCAGCATGAAGGCTTCTCGCGTCGCTCCCCGCGCGGGAGCGTGGATAGAAACGCCTCGAACGTGCCGTCGGGCAGCCGGACGATGGTCGCTCCCCGCGCGGGAGCGTGGATAGAAACAGCGTATTGCCGTCGGCGGTATCGATCGCCTTGGGTCGCTCCCCGCGCGGGAGCGTGGATAGAAACCATTACGGCGCGGACTGGGGCTTTTCGGTTGATCGTCGCTCCCCGCGCGGGAGCGTGGATAGAAACGTCACATGGTACGACCCTGCGAATTCCTTCCAGCGTCGCTCCCCGCGCGGGAGCGTGGATAGAAACACTCGCGAAGGCGAGCGGATCGGCAACGCGTCGGGTCGCTCCCCGCGCGGGAGCGTGGATAGAAACGACACCTGGCGCGCGGCATTCGAAGCCGGCGCACGTCGCTCCCCGCGCGGGAGCGTGGATAGAAACACTCTCGTCAATGACCATCGGCGTGCTCGGCTCGTCGCTCCCCGCGCGGGAGCGTGGATAGAAACATTCCAATTTGCGGCCCACGTCGCGGCGATCAGGTCGCTCCCCGCGCGGGAGCGTGGATAGAAACCGGGCTCCCCAACCACGACCGTGACGGGCGCCAAGTCGCTCCCCGCGCGGGAGCGTGGATAGAAACTTTGCCGCCAACCGATTTTCCGACGCCAAGGTGGTCGCTCCCCGCGCGGGAGCGTGGATAGAAACCCCAATGGACGGCGCTTTCAAGGTGCGTAGAAAGTCGCTCCCCGCGCGGGAGCGTGGATAGAAACCTACGGCCTCACATAGGCCAGGATGCGACGCGCCGTCGCTCCCCGCGCGGGAGCGTGGATAGAAACCCTCGATTGACGGCCGCTCGTTCGGCCCTATGCCGTCGCTCCCCGCGCGGGAGCGTGGATAGAAACTGCTGCTGTGCGTTTGGCAACGACGCCGTTGGCCTGTCGCTCCCCGCGCGGGAGCGTAGCTCGAAAGCCGCCAAGGGATAGCTGCGTCCTCTGCCCCGATTGAATTGAGAGCAGTTCAGCGAATGCTTTCATTAGAATTCACACATCGTCGCATAAAGGCGGCGGCCCTAAAGGCCAACATTCTGTCCACCGGACAATGATAATCGAGCGATACGATACTGTGCCGCTGCGGTAACGGACGCATGCCAGGGCGATGTCATTGGGGGTCATCTTGAGGGGACGAAGGTCTGGATCGCCGCGATCTGGATCGCCAAAGAACATGAAACAAGAGGCTGCCGAGGACAGATACAGGTGGGGACCAGGCGCCGAGGAGAGAGGTAAGAGCTAGCGCTAAAAGCGTGCGTTTGAACTGGATCATGGTTGGCCGCCGATCAGTTTGGCCTTGAGGCCGTCGAATTCGGCTCGGGTGAGTGCGCCTTCGGCAAGAAGGCGGTGTAAGCGTTCGAGCTCTTGACACATAGACGAAGGCAGCGGTGGCGGTTCGACAAGTTGGACCTTCTTGGGTTCATTGATGAAGAGATTGAGCCCGGATTCCCCGCCGCTGCGTGCGTCTTCCGGCCGATGAACGGCGTGAAGCGCCCAGGCCAGGGCGATGCCCCAACCAATGATGGTGCCGCCAAAGGCGAGATTGACGACGAGAATGACGTAGCGGTTCGGGTGCCCGCGTCGAAACGCGACGATTGTGGGTAAGGCGTAGACCGCGGCGATAGCGATGAGGAAGAGGGTGAGGCCGACTTTGTCGGAAGTCATCGATCGCTCCTCTAGGCCGCGCGCAAGAGGATCGACACGACAAACGTCGCCACCCAAACGAATCCATATGTTGGCTTCTGGCGGAGGCGCAGGGCGCGCACGAACAGATAGACTGGCGCCAGCAGCACGGCGAAGAACGTGATCCAGGCTGAGTTGTATCCGGCGGCCTTGAGCTGCTGTTGGTACAGCAGGCAGAGGATGGCATTCGCCGCAGCGGGAATGATCCAGAGCAGCGCCGACGAGAGCTGGTGGTCTTCATACGGTGTATTGAGCTGGTACCCGAGGATCATGACCTCGATCAGGAAGTAGACGAGCGGCGCGACGGCGAGGGCCCATACGAAACCATTGTTGATGTGGGCGGCGGCGACCGGAAGCGGTTCGTCAGCAGGACGGCTAGCCGACAATGCTGTCGACTGCGCCTTTGTCCTGCCTCGAACGGTTGGATGGCGTCGACGGCGCCTTATCGGGCCACAGCTTTCGGCGATCGATAAAAGGCAACCGCCACCGGAGAGCGAGGTATTCCGTTTGGCGTAAAGCCGAAATGCCGGACTGTCGCCGACTTGAAGTCGCTGTTTAACAAGGCTCTCGCATAAGAGCGATCGCACTTTAGGTTTGCCTTGAAGGTTCTGCCATCCGGAAGTTTCAACGTGACGCGCTGAGCAAAGCCGGAGGCCGCTCCTCGAACTTCCTCAAACCCCAGAATATCGAATTCATCGTCGTCGAAGGGCTTGAGTTCGAGAAGGTTGGAAGTCCGGCCTTGGACGTATTGGGAATCGCTGCGGCTGATGACGCCTTCATAGCCGGCCGCGAGCGCCACTTTGAGATGACTGTCCAACTCCTCGCGAGAGGAAGCAGAAGACGTCTCGACGGCTCTAATCGGGGATCGACGGCTGGAGAGAAACGACTGCAGTTGGTTAAGAATGCTCACTCGTTCCGAAAACGGCCCGGAGGATGAAGGGACGTCGTACACATGAAATTGGAGGGCTGGTGCACTTCTGCCAGACGCCGGCGCCCGTCTGTTTGCCGCGCTGATAATGGAAAAAAGATCATCGCAAAGATCATGATGGTACAGTTCGCCGTCGAGTATCAAATCTGGATGCATGTCAAAGACGGCCTTCAGAGGTATTTCGATGTGCGGACAAGAAGTAATCCTGCGGCCGGAGCGGGACCATACGCCATCGGCCGCCGCGATTGCACGAACTCCATCGAGTTTAGGTTGCGTGAAGAAGCAATCGGGCAGCTTGCCGCAATATTTGCGGGCCAGCATCGGCCGTATGAAGGGCATTGGTGCTCTCCAGGAAGTCCTTTGACTGCCAAGAGTTTCAGTCGGGTGCGCCTGAAATTTAGTCACGTGTATAGTTGGCATCTGGACATCGGTTGCGGCGGCGCGCGCTCTTCAGCAAGAGATCGAGGGTGCGACATTGACGATCGCGCCGAAGGCACGACACGTGACGCCTTCCGAAAGACCGGCCGTCATAGCGAACGAGATAATGGAACGCCTGTATCCCGGCGGGTCTCGCATCCAAAATCGGTGAAGAAGAGTGGATTCGCCCCGGCGCGTGCCGAGGCGGCTTCGACGTGGCTGCCCCACTTAAAATGAGTTCTTTGGTGAACTACTCGATTGGCCGAGTCGTGCTTCATTGGGAGTTCGCCGCCGGGGGCCTGCCAATGACAAGACCTTGCGAGCGCCGGCTGTCTCAAAAACCCAGGCGATGATGTCGCAAGAATTAGGCCAGCCTGGGAGGCCAAGTCAGTAGCCACGTGACCTGTCAACAACGTTGAGAAGCGGCCGGTCTTGCCGGAGCCGAGCGATGTTCTCAAACACAAGGTCGAGCGTCTTCGGCAGATACTCGTCTTCGTCGTCCGAGCTGACGTGCGGCAGCATCACCAGGTTGTCGACCTGCCAGAGCGGCGACGTCGCCGGCAAGGGTTCGGGATCGTAGACGTCGATGATGGCGCCGGACAGGGCGCCGCTATTCAGCGCGTCCGTCAATGCGTCGTGGTCGACCGAGCCTGCGCGGCCGATATTGATGAAACCGGCATCTTTCTTCATCAGCGCGAACCGGCGCCGATCGAACAAGGTGGCCGTATCGGTCGTCAGCGGTACGGCGCAGACGACGAAATCGGCCAGCGGTAAGATGACGTCGATATCGTCCGGCCGGTACATCTGATCGACGTCCGGGTGTGGCGCGCCGCTCTGGCGCACGCCGAGCACACGCAGGCCCAACTCGCGCGCCGCCTTGGCGACGGCACCGCCCATGTCGCCGACGCCGACGATGAGCGCTGTGCGGCCGCGAATGCTGGGGGAGAATAGCTGCTGCCAGCGTGCCTTGCGCTGGTTGCTGGCGATGGCGGGCAGGCGGCCGTGTAGCATCAGCAGCAGCATCAGGCCGGACTCGCGCATCTTTTCAGCGTGCACGCCGCTGTTGTTTGTGAGCGTGACCTGCGGCGGCAGCCAGTCGAGCGGCAATAGCGGCTCTATGCCGGCGCCAGTGACGTGGATCCAGCGTAGGTTCGGCGCCGCTTCCGTCAGGCTTAGCTTGGGGAATTTCGGATCGGTGAGGAGGTCGATCGCCGTCACGAGGCCGGTCGCCTCGGCAAGCAGCGACAGATTGTTCCAGCTTTCGCCCAGGCTGGTGGCGACATCCTGCTGGCTGCGCTGCTTCGCCGCTGCGATGAGGTCCGGCGTGATGCGGAAGACCCGCGGCTTAGCCGCGCGAGTTTCGAAATGAATCAAGGAAACCTCGGTGGCTGGGCAGGGCTATTCGGGCTTGGTGTGCGACTGAAGCTCGCTCCAGCCGAGCTTGAGATGGGCACGGAGAATGCGCTCGACCTTGGACGGCGATTTGGCGCGCAGCGCCGCGACGATCTTCTTGTGATCCTCGACGGCGCGGCGGGCATAGGCGCTGTCCTGCCGGCTGATCCAGCGGCGGTCGAGAAAAATTTCGCGGAAGCCGCGGATCATCTCGACCAGCCGGTACGAGCCGGAGGCCTCGGCGATCGTCAAATGGAATTCCTGGTTGATCCGCACACGTTCCTTGAAGGAGGCGGTGGGCATCGCTTTGATCAGATTGTCGAGCGTCTTGAGTTGTTCCGGCGTGATGCGCGTTGCGGCGAGACGAGCCGCGCACAGCTCAAGCGCCTCGCGGATATGATAGATTTCTGTCGCCTCGGCCATCACGTCGGTGACCTCGACGCCTCCGGTGCTGATTTCCCGCACCAGCCAATCGCCGATCAGGCGCGAAATCGCCTCACGCACCGGCGTGCGGCTGACGTTTAGCGCTGCGGCGATTTCCGTTTCGCGCAAGCGCGAGCCCGATTTGATTTCACCTGAAACGATCGCTTTGCGCAGATGCCGATACACCTGATCGGCGACCCGATCGCCGCGTGCGACGGGAAACTGGGCAAGGTTCTCAGCGACGTTCGACATAGTTTTCATTGCAACAAATCATCCTCGATGTCGTTCAGCGTCGAATCTTCGGCGAGCGGTTGTCGGACTTCCGCATGAAAGCCGACGAAATGGGCTGATGCAAAGCCATTGTGCAGATGCAGCACACTATTTCAGCGACCCGCCATCGGCTTTGCGTTGACTCAGTTTGTATCCTGCATGCAGGATACAGGAAGCTGGCACATCCCGCAATTCGAGTGTCGCCCGCCGCTGATCGCAGGCGGGCAAAAATCAAAAGGCCCATTTCTCATGATCAATCGTATCTCCCGTCGAAAATTCGTCGGTGGTACCGGTGCCGTGCTGGCCACCCCCTTTGTGCTCAAATCCGGCGCGCTCGCGGCCGATACCAAGTTGAAGTTCAGTCTGCCGTGGATTCCGCACGGCGGTTACGCCTTCCTGTTCGCGGCCAACAAGCTGGGTTACTGGGGCAAGCGCGGCCTAGACGTGCAGGTTGATCGCGGCTTCGGCTCAAGCGAGACCTGTAAGCGCGTCGCGCTCGGTCAGTACGACTTCGGTCTCGCCGACTTCGCGACCATGACCAAAATGGCGGATGACGGTCTGCCGCTCGTTTGCATCGGCATGGTCAGCCACGTGTCTCAGCTCGGCATTCTGACGCTGAAGAACAGCGGCATCGCGAACCCGCAGGATCTCGAAGGCAAGACGATGGCGACAACTGCCGGCAGCGCTGACTATGCGCTGTGGCCGGGCTTCGTGGCTGCGACCGGCATCGATGCCGACAAGGTCAAGATCAACATTGTTGGGCCCGAGTTGCGGCTTCGCCTGCTGACCGACAAGAAAGTCGATGCCATCGGTTCGGTCTACGGCTCCGACGCACCGATCTTCCTGTCGCGCGACATTCCTTACAATCTGATGCTGCACGCCAAATACGGCCTCGAGATGTACAGCAATGCGATCGTCGTGCACCGCGACCGCCTCAAGAATGTCGAGCAGTGCCAAGCGCTGATGGATGGTGCGATGGAGGGGCTCAAATACAGCTTCCTGGAGCCCGAGAAGACCACGGACATCCATCTCGACGCCGTCAAGGAGTACGAGCAGGCGAGCACCGACCGGAAGTTCGTGAAGTACGGCGTGCTGATCAACACGGCGGTCAGCCTGGCGCCGTATCTCGAGCAGGGCGGCCTCGGTCACATGGAAGAGCGAATAGTCGCAGGCACTCAGGACAAGATCGAGAAATACATCGGCGTGAAGGCCAAACAGGCGCCGAGCGCGCTCTACACCAACCAGTTCACCGGAAAGGTCAAGCTCACCGCCGACGAATGGAAGACCGTCAAGGCAAGCGTCAAGGACTACGCGCTCTGATGCTGGCAGAGAAGGTCCCTGTGAAACTGGAGCTCCGGCCGGAGATCGATCTGGCCGGGGTTTCCAAATCGTTCGGCCGCGGCAAGAACCTTGTGCACGCGGTCGACGACGTTAGTCTCGCGGTCGGTCATAACGAATTCGTTTCTGTCCTGGGTCCGTCAGGTTGCGGCAAGAGCACGCTGATGCTGCTGATCGCCGGTCTGGCGAAGCCCTCGAATGGCGCGATTTCGCTGAACGGCCGTCCGGTCACCGGGCCGCGCCGCACGAACGGCATCGTGTTCCAAAACCCAGTGCTGCTGCCGTGGCGTACCGTGTTGGACAATGTGCTCTTGCCTATCGAGCTGATGGGCGAACGGGTCGTCGATTACATCGACCACGCTCATGAATTGCTAAAAATGGCCGGGATCGGCGAATTCGCCGATCGTCTGCCGCATGAGTTGTCCGGCGGTATGCGCCAGCGGGCCGGCATCTGCCGCGCGCTCGTGCAGCATCCGACGGTGCTGCTGATGGACGAGCCGTTCAGCGCTCTCGACGCCATGACGCGCGACGACATGAACCTCGAACTGCTCCGACTATGGGAACTGGACCGCAAGACGGTCGTCTTCATTACTCACAGCATCTCGGAGGCGATCTTCCTGTCCGACCGCGTGGTGGTCATGAGCAAGCGCCCGGCGCGTATCCTCGAGGACATCGTCATCCCGCTGCCGCGCCCGCGCACGGTCGAGATGCAGGAAACGCCGCAGTTCGCGCAATTGCGCGGCCATATCCGCAACTTGATCCAGCGGTAGGGCACCGTGGCGCGACCGAACCGCAAACTCATTTATCTCTCCTTGATCGGCCAGTCGCTGGCGCCGCGCACCGGCGAGGCGCGGCTTAAGAATTGGCTCTGGGCGCTCGCGCTATCCGTCCTGCTGCTCGCAGCTTGGCAGGCGGCCGTGCAGATGCTGCGCATTCCGGACATCATCCTGCCGGCTCCGGTCGATATCGTAAGTTACTTCATGCGCCGCCAGAAGCTGCTGATGACGCATCTGTGGCCGACGCTACTACAGACGATTTGGGGCTTCCTACTGGCGGTCGTCGGCGGCGTGCTGCTGGCGATCCTGGTTTCGCTGACTGAGTTTGGCAAGCGCGCGGTCATGCCGCTGCTGGTGGTGGCTCAGATCGTGCCGAAGATCGCAGTTGCGCCGCTGTTCATGCTGTGGTTCGGCCTTGGCGACCTGTCGCGCGTGCTGATTGCGTTCCTGGTGGCGTTCTTCCCGATGGTGATCAACGCGGCTTCCGGCTTCAACAGCGTGAGCCAGGAAGTGGTGCTGCTCGGCCGTGCTTTCTCGCGCAGCCGCTGGGAATTCTTCCGCCGCATCCAATTGCCGCAGGCGCTCCCTTACATCTTCGACGGCATGAAGGTTTCGATCACGCTGTCGATCACCGGGGTCATCGTTGCCGAGTTCGTGTCGTCGCAGAAGGGGCTTGGCTACCTGATCATGTTCGCCAACGGTCAGCTCGACACGGTGATGATGATGACCTCTATCACCGTCCTCAGCCTGATGGGGCTCGCGCTTTACGGCATCGTCGCGCTGCTCAGCCGCGTGTTTGTGTACTGGCAATCTCCCAATGAGGCCTGAACGATGACGATCGAAGACGCGAGTTTCCAGGGCCGGCTGCGCCAGGCCATCAGCAAGGGCCATCGCGTCTGGCCAGACGGCAAGCAATCCGCGCTGCTGCTGACCTACGACATGGACGGCGACTCGTCCTGGATCTCGCGCGGGCTGGATGAGCCGGTGGCTCGGTCTGCCGGACAGTTCGAGGTCAATGTGGGCACGCCGTGCATCCTCGAATTGATGAAGTGGTTCGGGTTGAAATCGACGTTTTTCACGCCGGGGTGGATCGCCGAGCAGTATCCGAAGATGGTTGAGGCTGTGGCCAAGGACGGCCACGAGATAGGGCTGCACGGTTACTTGCATGAGCCGCCGCCGAGCCTGAACGAAGAGCAGGAGCGGGAAGTCATCCGCCGCGGTTCGGCCGCGCTTGAGGCGCTCACCGGCAAGCGGCCGGTCGGCTATCGCTCGCCGATCTGGCAATTCAGCGCCAACACCGTTCGCCTGCTGCACGAGGCGGGCTTTAAGTACACCAGCGACTTCATGCACACGATGTTGCCGACCTACAACGAGGTGTCGGGCAAGAGCATCGACATGATCAATCTGCCGGGCAGTTGGGTGCTCGATGACGCGGTCTACTTCCAGTTCCACATCACCATCCGCACCACCATGCGGCGTGCTGCGGACGTGCTGGAAATCTACAAGGAAGAATTCAGGGCCGTGCACGCCTGTGGCGGCCTGTTCACGCTGGTGATGCACCCGCAACTGAGCGGGCGACCGTCGCGCGTACTGATGCTCAAGGAATTCATGGACTACGTGAAGGGCTTCCAGGGCGTCTGGCTGCCGAGCCCACGCGAGGTTGTCGACTACTGGCGGTCCGAAAACCCACTGAATGAATTCGCAACGATATCCACCAAGACCTGAGCCGATCCAATGCGCGGCCGACGTAACCGGTGAGGAACTACGATGCTGGAAAAGACCAATATGTTCGATCCGAAGCTCTACGCCGGCGTGCGGCGTCCGTTGCTCGAAGCCGAAACCATGCCGGCCTGGTGCTACACCTCGCCCGACTTCTACAAGCGCGAGGTAGACCGCATCTGGCGCAAGATCTGGAACTTTGTCGGGTCAGTCGATCAGGTGGCCAAGAATGGCGATTACTTCACGTTGACCTTCGCTGGTGTGCCCGTGATCATCCTGCGCGATCAGGATGGTGCTTTGCGCGCCTATGCCAACACCTGCCGCCACCGCGGTTGCGAACTGCTGGAAGGCAAGGGCAATACCAAGCTGATCGTGTGCCCCTATCACAGCTGGACTTACGAACTGGGCGGCGCGTTACGCGGTGCGCCGGAGATGGACAAGACCGAGGATTTCGACAAAGCAGACTACGCCCTGATCCCGATCAAGATCGACACCTGGGGTGGCTTCATCTTCATAAACTTCGACGAGAATGCGGGCTCGCTGAAAAAGCAGCTCGGCGAGTTGCCGGAGAAGCTTGCGCCTTACGGCCTCGAGAACATGGCGATGACGCGCCGCAAAGTTTTCGAGATGGATTGCAACTGGAAGCTCTTCGTCGAGAACGCGAAAGAGGCCTACCACATCGCGACGGTGCATCGCGCCACCATTAACCGTTATGCTTCGGCGAAGTCAGCCGGCTACTGGGTGGAAGAGCCGACCGGCGAATACGTCGTCACCTTTGCGCAACATGAAGGTAGCATGGCGCTGCTGAAGGGCGCCAAGGGATTTCCAACCATCGAGACGTTGGAGGGCCGGCGCGAAGCTTGCGGCACCTATGCACCGCTGCTTTACCCGAGCACGTATCTGGCCTGCACGATCGACTGCGCCTGGTATCTCGAAATGCATCCGGTCAGCGCCAACAAGACAATCATGGTGCACGGCGCGTTGTTCCCGCGCGACCGGCTTGACCGGCCGGACTTCGACGAGATCGTGAAGAATTACTACGAGCGCTGGGACCTCACGCTCGAAGAGGACATTCTGGCCTCGGTGCGCCAGCAGAAGGGTCTCGAATCACCGTACGCACCGCCCGGCCGCTTCTCATATCGCGAACCGCTGGTGCACCAGATCGACAACTGGATTCTTGACCAAGTCCTCGATAAGTAACGAAGGCGCTCGGCCGTCATGAACCGTCCGGAAAGGCCGAAGAGCGACGCGCTCGCCCCGTACCGTCCTGGTATGGACAAGGGGTCGCGCCGCTATTCGGATCTGCACGAACATGTAGCCGCCTTGGCGGAAGCGGGGCTTCTGTACGTCATCGACGAGCCGATCAACAAGGATACTGAGATCCATCCGCTGGTAAGGTGGCAATATCGCGGCGGCGTACCGGAAACGCAGCGCAAAGCGTTTCTGTTCACCAAGCCGACCGACGGGGCAGGGCGCTCGTTCAAGGGAGCCGTGCTAGTAGCGGGTCTGGCGGGCAATGCCGCCATCTATCGGATTGGCTTTGGACCGGTGCTCGACAATGTCGGGGCGGTGTGGCGTTCCGCGATCGCCGCGCCGATCCGGCCACGCTTTGTCGACGACGCTGTTTGCCAAGAAGTCGTGATCGTCGGCGCCGCGCTGGATGAAGAGGGCGCGGGCTTGGATGCGCTGCCGGTACCGATCTCGACGCCGGGGTTCGACAACGCGCCGTATCTATCGGCCGGTCATTACATCACCCGCGACCCTGATACCGGCGTGCAGAACGTCGGCACTTATCGCGGCCAGATCAAAGGCCGCCGCTGCCTCGGCATGAATGCTTCGGTCGATTTCAATCAGGGCATCTACCAGCACTGGCTCAAGTACAAGGCGCGCGGCGAGCCGATGCCGTGCGCCGTCGTCGTCGGCTGTCCGCCGCTGATTTCATACGCGGCCGGCTACAAAGTGCCCGACACGCTGGACGAGATTTCGGTGGCGGGCGGCCTTGCCGGTGGGCCGATCAACGTGACGCGCGGCAAGACGGTCGATCTCACTATTCCGGCCGAAGCGGAATTCGTCATCGAAGGGTTGATCAGCACCGCCGAGCTGGAGCCGGAAGGGCCATTCGGAGAATCCCACGGCCACGTCAACCTGCAGGAATACAACGCCTTCATGGATGTGACGGCGATCACCCGCCGCCGCAATCCGATCCTGACCTCGATCATCAGCCAGGTAGCGCCAAGCGAGTCGAGCACCATTCGCCGTTCGGCAATGCAGCCGGAACTGCTCGACTACTTGAAGAATGGTGTTGGCATTCGCGGCATCCGCCGCGTGCACATGCACGAGCCGTTGTCGGCCGTTCTCGCCGTCTTCGTCCTGCAGTTCGCGCGGGACACGCAACAGACCGAAGTCTGGCGCGGCCTGAACGCTGCCGCGACACGCTATCGATTCGGCGGCCGCTGGATCATCGCAGTCGACGACGACATCGATCCGGAGAACAACGACGCGCTTTTCTGGGCTATGGCCTATCGCAGTCAGCCGCAATACGACCTGAAGATGGTCGACCACAAGGAGGCCGGTCACGGCCCACGCAACCCACGGGATAGTGGGGAACTAGCCGCCGTCTTGATCAACGCGACGTTGAAAGCTCCTTTTCCGCCGGTGGCCTTGCCCAAGCGCGAGTTTATGGAGCATGCGCAGGCGCTTTGGCAGCGCCTTGGTCTTCCGGCGTTGCGCCCCGAACCGCCGTGGCACGGCTACGATCTCGGCGCCTGGACGGACCAATTCGAGCGTCAGGCGCAGATGGCGACGCGCGGCAAGTATTTCGCGCTCGGCGACGAGCTTGCGCGTATGCGCCGCAGCGATGTCGACATGAATACGCCGATCGCTCCGACGGACTTCGACCAACTCCGCAAACCGCATTCAGGGACGTGATGGGCACTGGCACGCCGTTTGCTTCGATTGAAGCCGCAGATGAAGCGGCTGGTGGAGTATGCGCAATGGCAATAGCTGAAACCGTTGTGCGGTTGCGCCCAGACGAAGCAGCGTTCCCGGCTGCAGCCGACGACGTCATCACCTTGCAAGACGTCAGCAAAGTGTTCCGCTCGCGTCACAGCGAAGTGCATGCGCTCGATCGCGTCAGCCTGTCGATCCGCGCCAACGAATTTGTCTGCCTGCTCGGTCCGAGCGGCTGCGGCAAGTCGACGATCCTCGGCATGGTCGCCGGGCTGACGAAGCCGAGCACTGGCGCGGTGACTATCGGCGGACATTCGGTCGATGCCGCCCGCAAGCAGCATCAGATCGGGCTGGTGTTTCAAGACGCGGTGTTGCTGCCTTGGCGCACGGTTGCAGAGAACGTTTCGCTGCCGCTGGAAGTCTTGAAGTTACCGCGCGGCGAGCGCCAGGCCCGCATCAAAGCCGTGCTCGATCTCGTGCGGCTTGACGGTTTTGAACACCGCTTCCCGCATGAGCTGTCGGGGGGCATGCGCCAGCGGCTCGGCATTGCCCGCGCGCTGTCTTTCGATCCGCGCGTGCTGCTGATGGACGAGCCCTTCGGTGCGCTCGACGCCATCACGCGCGACAAGATGTCGATCGAGCTGCTCCGGATCTGGGAGCAGCAGCAGAAGACCGTGGTTTTCGTTACCCACAGCATCACCGAGGCGGCGTTTCTCGCCGACCGCGTGGTGGTGATGAGCGCACGGCCGGGCCGCATCATGGCCGTCGTCGACAATCCGCTGCCACGGCCGCGTACGTTCGACATGCGCGACGCACCCGAGTTCATTGCCCTATCGCGCCGCCTGCGCAAGCTGTTGGGGGAGGAATGAGGGGTATTTTCGAAGCATTCCGACGTGCAGGCGGCTCGATCGCCACGGTAATCGGCTTTCTTGTCGTGTGGCAGCTGGCCGTCATGCTGTTCCACGTGCCGACCTGGCTGTTGCCGGCGCCGTCGGCGATCTGGATCGAGTTCACCAAGCAGGCGCATCTGCTCGGCAAGCACGTCTACGCTACCGCGGTCGGCGCCATCGGCGGCTTGGCTATAGGATCTGTCGCGGGGTTGATCCTTGCGATCCTGATGGCACATTCGGCCATCCTCGAGCGCATCTTGATGCCGCTGCTGGTCATCGACCAGAGTATCCCGAAGATGGCCTTAGCGCCTATCCTCGTCATCTGGTTCGGCACCGGCACACTGACACGCATCGTCATCGCGATGGTGATTTCGTTCTTCCCGATGGTGATCAACTCGCTGCGCGGCATGACGACGGTAGACCGACGCGTCAACGACCTGATGCGCACCATATCGGCATCGCGCTGGGACATTCTAACCAAGATACAATTGCCGAACGCGATTCCTTACATCTTCTCGGGCCTGAAAGTTGCCGTGCCACTGTCGATCATCGGCGCGGTTGTCGCCGAATTCATGCAGTCGGATTCAGGTCTCGGCTATGTCGTGCTGATTGCCGTGGGCAACGTCAACACGCCCATGGTTTTTGTTGCCGTCCTGCTGATGGCGCTGCTGAGCCTCAGCCTGTTCGCGCTGCTCTCGTGCGTCGAATGGCTGACCATGCGGCGTCGCTTCCACCATTTGATCGCCCAAAGCGAAACTTAATGCCGGTGCGCAAAAGGAGACTAGCTATGTCGTCGAAGTTGAACTTGCTCGGTTCGGCCCTGGTTGCTGCCTTGTGCTTCGTCGCATCGCAGCCTCTCTCTGCGGCTGAGACCGTATCTGTCCGTTTGTCTTACACGCCGTTTGCCGCACACATCCCGATCTATGTCGCCGCCGCGAAGGGCTATTACAAGGAGGCGGGGCTCGAGGTGAACATCCTGCCAGGCCGCGGATCGACCTTCGCCGCCATGACCGTCGGAGCGGGCAAGGAGGAGTTCGGTGTGTCCGATCCGGCCGCAGTGCTGGCGGCACGCGCCAAAGGCGTGCCGATCGTTGCGGTCGCCAATCTCCAGCAGGACAACGGCGTGGCGCTGATCGCCACCGAGAAGTCGGGCATCACCAAGGTCGAGGACCTTAAGGGGCGCAAAGTCGGCATCCTGCCGGGCAGCACGACCACCATCTTCCTCCAGGCTCTGATGAAGAAGCATGGGGTCGCGATGGAGGACACCAAATCGGTGACGTGGCGCCCGGGCACCGACCTGCCGATGCTGCTCGACGGCACGATCGAGGCGGAGGCCACGGTCTACAACAACGAGATCATCACCTGGGCGGTCGAGCATCCCGAGCTCAAGCTGAAGGTATGGCCGATGGCTACGCTCGGTTTTGACACCCCGGGTTATGCGCTGGTGACGAGCGAAGAGCTGCTCGGCAAGAAGCCTGAGGTCGCGAGGGCCTTCACCAAGGCGACGTTGAAGGGCGGCGAATACGCCATGAAGCACGCCGACGAAGCGGTGGCGATCCTGGTCAACGCGGCGCCTGAGCTGAAGACCGAGATCGAAGCCAAGAAATGGCAGGCAACCATTCCGGCCAGCACCAGCGCGGCGACCAAGAAGGATGGCGCCGGTGCGCTGGACCAGGTCAAGTGGGCCTCGCTTAATGACTTGCTCAAGACCTACGGCGTCATCGACGCCAAGGTCGATCTCGCCGCCGTGCTTAAGGACAGCTTCCGCTGAGGTCGTCTGGCATTCGTGTGATTCAAGGGGCACTCCGATGGCAAAAGCCAAAAAAGTCAAAGCCAAAACCGTAAATCGCAAGAAGAGTGTTCCCGCCGAAGCGAAAAAATGGCCGCCCGCAGAGGTTCTGCCGGGGCTCAGCCCGGCCGTGAAGCCGTGGCCGAAGGGCAAGCGCGCCGCTTGCCTCTTTACCTTCGATGTCGATACCGAAGTCTCGTGGGTCTTCAGGAACTCGACAGATCCGATCGCGCTGTCGATGGGCCAGTATGAGCCCAAGGTCGGCATGCCGATGCTGCTGAACTTGCTCGACCAGTTTGCCATCAAGAGCACGTTCTTCGTGCCCGGCTGGGTGGCCGAGAAATACACGCCGATGGTCGACGACATCCTCAAGCGCGGCCACGACGTCGAGCATCATGGCTACCTGCACGAGCCGCCGAGCACTTTCAAATCCGAAGAGGAAGAGGAAGAGGCGATGCTCAAGGGCATCGAGACGCTGACGCGCATCACCGGCCGGCGGCCGCGCGCCTACCGTTCGCCGTTCTGGGAGTTCAGCCCGAACACCATCCCGCTGCTGGAACGGCACGGCTTCGAGTACACCGGCGATCTTATGGATACGCTCTTGCCGAACTACCATGTGGTCAACGGCCGCACGACGTCGATGCTCAATCTGCCCGGGCACTGGATCCTCGACGACCTCGCGCATTTTTATTACCACATCAGCGCGCGTAAAACGATTTTGTCGTGCGATCAGGTGTACCAGCTCTATAAGGAAGAGATCGACGGCATCCGTGCCTATGGCGGGCTGTTCACGCTCACCATGCATCCGCAGGCGAGTGGCCGGCCGTCGCGCGTGCTGATGCTCCAGCGCTTCATGCAATACGTGGTGTCGCTCGGCGACGTCTGGATTACCAGCCCGGGCGAACTTGTCGATTACTGGCGCAAAGCGCATCCGCCCGAAGCGGGTCCGATCTGATCGCCGGACGCCCAGCAGCCCTCAACCGTAGACGGCGATACCCGCGATGAAGCACGTTATTCTCGACGAAGTCGTTCCGGCCAGCGCGCCGTGGAGTGGCTTTGTCGCCAAAGGCCAGTACCTGCGCATTGTCGACCTGAAAGGGCGGCAGGCGGTCGACTTCCTCTGCTACAACGCGAACGATCGCACCGAACGTTATTTTGCGCCCAATACCATCAAGGCCGCTGGCACGATCTCGCTGACCAAAGGACACGTGCTCTTTTCCGACCAGGCACAGCCGCTGTTCACCATCGTCGAGGACACCTACGGCTCGCATGACACGATCGGAGGTGCGTGCAGCGCGCCAAGCAACTTCATGCTCTATGGCGTCAAGGACTGTCCCGGCTGCCGCGAGAACTTCCTGAAAGGCCTCGCGCGATACGACATGGGACGCCGTGACATCGTGCCCAACATCAATTTCTTCATGCGCGTGCCGGTCGTGGGCGACGGTGATGCGGCCATTGCACGCGGCGACTCCGAACCCGGCAGCTACGTCGAACTGCGCGCCGAGATGGACGTGCTGGCCGTGATTTCGAACTGCCCGCAGATCAACAATCCAGCGAACGACTACAACCCGACTCCTATCCAGATCATCATCTCGGAAGACAAGTGAGAAGCGCCAATGGTTGAAATCACGATGCTGAACCCGACGGACCTGCATCATCCCGTCGGTCCCTATTCGCAGGTGAGCCGGGTCAGGTCATCCGGCTTCGTGTTCCTCGCCGGCCAGACCGCGACCGACGTGCACGGCAACACCATCGGCGCCGACGACTTCGAGGCCCAATGCCGTCAGGTCTTCGCCAATGTCGAAGCCGGGCTCCACGCGGTCGGCGCGGGCTGGGGTAACGTGGTGCACTTCACCAACTACCTGATCACCCACGACGACCTGCCGACGTTTGTGAAATACCGCAATCAGGTGTTTCCGACCTGGTTTCCGAAGGGCGCACCGCCCAACACGCTACTGTTCATCGACAAGCTGCTGCGTAAGGAGTTCCGGGTTGAGGTGCAGGCGATCGCCGCGGTGTGATAGGACTCTCGCTGCCGATTTCTGCACAGAACCTGTGGAGTGCGTGCCGGTCTTTTGGCCGATGACACGGGCTGGCGCCCGACGGCGCCGACCGCACGCAGGCGTGCTTCGACCGTTGTCTGAGCGTATGTGCGCAGGAGTGCCCGGCGAAACGAATAGCTCGCAGAGCGCCTCGATAACATCGGTCGCCTTGAGCTTGCGGACCACACGGATGGCCAGCCTCACACGACTGAACTCGTCGATGATCCAAAACATCCGCAACGCTTTGCCGTCGTGAGTACGGTCAGCGAGGAAGTCATAAGACCAGACGTGGTTGGGATGACCGCGGTGGCCGTGATGTTTCGAGTGTAGCCGATATGGCGCCGCGTTTGGTGCGGCTGATCGCCGTCGCGCGCAGGGCGGCCGTTCGCATCATCATTGGTCGGTGCTCTTACTCCACCGACACGAATGTCTATTTATCGGACGTTTGGCTTGAGCAGGCGGCGCGCCGCCAGGGGAGCGGCTACACCCTTTCGCCAGTTTGTCAGGATGGGACGTGGGGCTGTGACTACTTCGGGGCTGTGCGCCCGGAGCCAAACGACATCATTGTCGTAAAGCATCGCTACAGCGCATTCCAGGCGACCGATTTGGAACTGATCTTGCGCGCCAATGGTGTGCGGACGGTCGTCTTAACTGGTGTGTCTACGCACGTATGCGTCGAGACGTCGGCACGTGACGCCTTTGTGCGCGACTTCTACTCGGTCATCGCGAGCGATGCGACGCCGCTTATTCTTCGGAAGAGCACGAGCGTGCCCTAGCGGTGCTTGACAGGTTTTTCGGGCAAGTCGTCGATAGCGACATCTGATGAGGTTGTGGAACCCTCGAACGGGTGAACAGGAAGGATTGTAGTATTCGGACTGGGTTCGTACGATAAGCATAACGGTAGCAGCGCGCGTGCATCGGGACAGCGCGCTGAGCCGGTGCAAGCTCGCGTCATTTAAGGCGCTTTGCCCGCGGCACGATATCGGTGCGGCTGGGGCCGAGGCCTGCGAACGGTTCGGCGATGTCGAGGACGAACAAATCGCCGCGATAGAGGTAGGTACCGGCGGTGACAAGGCGACCCTGCTTGTCGGTACGCCAGCGCCGCATGCAGACGAGCGATCCAGCCATCGAATAGTTCAACAGCTGCGCCGTTTCGTGATCGGCCGGACGCGTTGTGATTTCGAGCTGCGATTTTTCGATCGGGACGCCACTGAGGCGGAGGAGACGGGCGATCTTGATCGACGCGTCTTGTCCTTTTGGGAAGCGTTTGTAGACGGTCGACGCGACGTAGATATCCATCAAGGCGAAGGGCTGGTCCCGGAAACGATGCAGCTTCCGGATCAACGTGTAATCGTCATATAACGGCAGCCCGCGCGCGAGGTCGCTCGGAATGGCGGCCGACTTGGCCCGTTTCAGCACCTGGATGCTTTGCTCGGGACCGAGCGTCAACGGATCGCTGATGGCGGCTTTGAGATCGTCGTCCGTCGTCGGGATAGCCGGGCCTTGCAGGACGAAAGTGCCGAGGCCGCGTCCGCTGTCGATCAGCCCTTCGGACCGCAACAGCTCGAGCGACTGGCGCACCGTATTGCGTGCGACGTCGTACTCGACGCACAACTCTTCGATGGTCGGAATGCGACTTCCGACCTTCCATTCGCCGCTTGCAATACGACTGCGCAGAACGCTGGTCAGCCGGACGTAGAGAGCAATGCGATCGGCCTCCGGATTGAGCCGGTGGCGCATCTGCGGCAGAGCGTTGCTTTTGCTCAAGGCATGATCCGTTAGAAATCGGCGAGCGCGAAGACGTCCTCCGAATCACCATAGCCTACCAGGCGCTTGCCGACGAGGTCGCGGAGGGTTTCGGACGTGCCCCCGCCGAGGCTGCCGTAGCGTGCGGCGCGGTACATGCGGGAAACGGGATAGTCGTCGGTGAAGCCGTATCCGCCGAAGATCTGGATCGCTTCGCTGGTCACGCGGACCGACATCTCGTTGCAGGCGACCTTGGCGGTGGCCGCGAGTAGCGGATCGGGGAAGGGATCGGCGCTCGCGCAGGCGCGATAGAGCAGGCCGCGCGCCGCTTCGATTTCGCGCCACATGTCGGCGAGTTTCCAACGCATCCCTTGGAACTGGCCTATGCTACGGCCGAAGGCCTGACGGCTGCGGGCGTAGGCGAGCGCTTCGGTG
>Ga0164243_10005682_pt1 | contig 19016 bp, 18 predicted proteins | sample OricompcompostOP_FD_108781 | JGI IMG/M metagenome (GOLD analysis project Ga0164243, IMG submission 108781) | Organic Plus compost microbial communities from Emeryville, California, USA - Original compost - Organic plus compost (OP) | ecosystem: Engineered > Solid waste > Mixed feedstock >... | reverse complement strand
CGATTGCGCGGTTTCGGCACGTTCGGCGCTCGGAAACCTGGCCAAGCGGCGCGATCGCGCGGAAACGGCACCGCGCGCGTCGTACGATCCGGACGGTCGAGGGGGGATCGCATGCTGGGTCGTCTGGTCGTGCTCGTGGTCGCGGCAGCGGTGCTGCCCGCGCTGGGTACGACGGCAGCGGCCGCGCCCGCCGCGCCGACCTGCCAGGGACGGCCGGCCACGATCGTCGGGTCGCCCGGGGAGCGGGTGTTCGGCACCGACGGCCCGGACGTGATCGTGTCGCGCGGGGCCAAGCTCGTCCGCGGCGAGGCCGGCGACGACCGGATCTGCGTCACGGGTCCGCGGCCGGCCCGGGGGCAGGTGCGGGTCCTCGCCCAGGACGGCGACGACCGGGTGACCGTCGACGTCGACCGCCGGACCACCACCATCGTCCAGCTCGGCCAGGGTGACGACACGCTGGTCGGCGGGCCGGGCCCGGAGATCGTCCAGGGCCTGCCGGGCAGGGACGTCGTACGGACCGGCGGCGGCGCCGACCACCTCAGGATCTTCGGCGCCGAGCCGGTCGACGACGTGGTGAGCCTGGGCGCGGGTGCCGACCGGGTCATCCACACCGGCGCCGGGATGACCGACACCGCCGAGCTCGACGGGGACGCCGGCCGCGACTACCTCTACCTGGGCCGGGACGCCGGCGGCGCGCCGATGCTGGTCGACAACGCCGCCGGCGAGCTGCGCATCGGTGGCGTGACCGACCTGCGCTGGGAGGCCTTCGAGGAGCTCGAGGTGAGCCCGTTCGGTGCCTCCCGGCTCGACCTCGTGGGAGGCCCGCGGCCCGAGAAGTTCGTGGTCCCGTTCTTCCGGGTCGACTCGGCCCGCCTGGGTGGCGGCGACGACGTGCTCGGGTTCTACGTGCCCGAGCTGACGGACGGGGCGGTGCTCGACGGCGGCGCCGGGCGCGACCACCTCGCGCCGTCCCGCACGCAGGGCACGGCGCACATCGACCTGGCCGCGGACGAGATGAGGTTCTCCGACCCGGCGGTCACCGCCCGGGTGCCCCGGTTCGAGAACGCCTCGGTCACCGCCCGCCGGGTCCGGCTGCGCGGCGACGCAGGCCCGAACCGGCTGGCCGGCTTCGGCTGCGACACGCGGGTGCTCGGCGGTGCCGGGTCCGACGTGCTGGCCTACGCGCGGCAGTTCCAGCGGGTGTTCGACTGCCGGATCCGCACCGTGCTGCGCGGTGGGCCGGGCGCCGACCTGCTGCTCGGCGGCCCCCGGGCGGACCTGCTGTACGGCGGCGCCGGGACCGACCGGGCCCGCGCCGGCGGCGGTCGCGACCTGTGCCGTGGGATCGAGAAGCGGAAGGGCTGCGAGCGCCGCTGATCCCGTCAGCGGAAGTCGATGAGCAGCGTGCCGCTGTCGTCGTCGGTCGGCGGGTCGGCCGGTGACACCGCGGCGTTCTCCCGCACCGCCGTGTCGGTCGTCGGCGTCGGCGTGGACGACTTGACGACCTTCGCGCGGTAGCAGCGGGTGAGGTACGGCAGCTGCATGCCGTCCATGCCGCGGCCGTAGTCGTCGTAGAACGCCAGGAGCTCCTCGAGCTTGGCCGCGCGCGCCTCCTCGTCGAGCACCGCGATGTTGGAGCGGGAGAGCACCAGGTCCTGGATCGTGGTGCGGTCGACGTGCTGCCAGTGCTTGAACGTCTCGGACTGCACGAGCAGGAAGTGCAGGGACTTCTTCAGCACCTCGGTCGGGTCGACCTCCTGCTCCTGGCGGCCGATGATCTCGCCGAGCCGGCGCACCCACGGGATCCGCTCGTCGCGCATGTTCCACACCAGTGAGAGCCGCCCGCCCGGCCGCAGCACCCGGACGATCTCGTCGAGCGCCTTGTCGGTGTCGAACCAGTGGAACGCCTGCCCGACCACCACGACGTCGTACATGCTGTCGGGGCCGGGGATCTCCTCGGCGCTGGTCTGGCTGGTGCGGACGCCCGGGAGCCGCTCCCGGAGGATCGCGAGCATCGCCGGGTCGGGCTCGGTGGCGTGGACGTCGTGACCGAGCGCGACCAGCTGCTCGGTGAGCTTGCCGGTGCCCGCCCCGAGCTCGAGCACGGTGAGGGGTTCTTCGTCGGTGAGCCACACGACCGCGTCGCGGGGGTACGTCGGCCGGCCGCGGTCGTAGGCCTCGGCGACCCCGCCGAACGAGCGGGCGTGACGCTGGTGGTCGTCCATCACTGCGAGGCTACCTGCTGGTTAGGCTGCGGCCGTGTCAACGGATCCCCTTGCGTGGCTGGTGTCTCTCGAAGGGGTGCCGTCGGCCTACGCCGCCGCCCGCGACGGGATCGACGTCATGCTGAGGGACCGCGGCCTGCGCCGCACCTCGCCCGAGCTGACCGCCGAGTCGCTGCTGCGTGGCGCGCAGGCGAGCGCGGTGCTCGAGGGGTCGGGGTCGTCGCTCGAGGACGTCCGCGAGGGAGCGGGGGACGACGTCGCCCAGGCGGCGGTGCGCGTCTCCACCGAGCTGCTCGGCCTGGTGCCGGTCGTCAACCGGTCGCCCGCCCAGGCGCTCGCGCGGCTGCACGCCCTGGCCGGGGCGGGTGCGGTGGACGCCGAGCAGCTCGGCCGGCCCCGTGGGGCCGAGGCCGCGAGCCGGGTCCAGGAGGTCGCCCGGGTGCTCACCTCGACCACCGAGGCGCCGGCGCTCCTGGTCGCCGCGCTCGTGCACGCCGAGCTGCTCACCGCGGCGCCGTTCGCCTCGCACAACGGCATCGTCGCCCGCGCCGCCGAGCGGTTGGTCCTGGCTGCGCGCGGCGTCGACGAGAAGTCGCTGGTCGTGCCCGAGGCCGGTCACCTGGCCAACCGGGCGGCGTACGAGTCCAACCTGCAGGGGTACGCCGACGGCGGCCGGGCCGGCGTGCACGCGTGGGTGCTGTACGCCGCCGAGGCGTACGCGGCGGGCGCGGAGGCGAGCCCGCTCAACGACGCCGGTTGACCGGAGCCCCTGAAGGTCTGCTCCGTCTCACCGGGTCTCAACCCGCCCGTCGCGAGTTCGCGGGCTCACTCGCGGGCTTACTCGATCACCACTGGACGGCGGGATTTCGATGCGCCCGTCGCGAGCTCGCAGGCTCACTCGCGGGGCTTACTCAATCTGCATGTGCCCACGCGCTTTGCTCGTTCCTCGCAAAGCCCTGCACATGCAGGTGGCACCCGAGCTCTCACAGGAATCTCGAGTGCCACCGCTGACACGTGATCCGATGGCTACCAGGCGTGCATCATCTCGTTGCTGCCCCGGGAAGCTCCCGGCGACAAGCTCCCTGTAGGAAGGGTGGATCGCCGCGTGGGTACCCGGATCACGTGCTGCTCTTGGAGTTGTGGTCTCGTTTCTACGCCGGTAGCGAGCCGGGTTCAAGGGTTGACTTTTCGGCCGTGGACGAGGTGGTCAGGCGCCCAGTCGTCGGCGCCGCGCGTTGGCCCACAGCACCCCGCCGACGGCCACGACACCGCCCACCGCGAGGGCCGCGATCGTCGGCTTCGCCGGGGGCAGCACCCGGCTGCGCAGCGCCACCGGCTTGGTGAACACCAGCACCGGCCAGCCCCGCGACGCGGCCGTCCTGCGCAGCTCGCGGTCCGGGTTGACCGCGTGCGGGTGGCCGACCGCCTCGAGCATCGGCACGTCGGTCACCGAGTCGCTGTAGGCGTAGCACTCGGCCAGGTCGTAGCCGCGCTCCTCGGCCAGCTGACGGATCGCGCGCGCCTTCTCCTCGGCGTACACGTAGTGGCTGATCTCGCCGGTGTACTTGCCGTCCACGATCTCGAGCCGGGACGCGACGACGTCGTCGGCACCGAGCAGCTCGCCGATCGGCTCGACGACCTCCGTCCCTGACGCGGACACGATCACCACGTCCCGGCCGGCGAGCCGGTGCTCCTCCATCAGCGAGACCGCCTCGTCGTACACCAGCGGGTCGACGACGTGGTGCAGGGTGTCCGCGACGATCTCGCGGACCGTCGCGACGTCCCAGCCGGCGACCAGCTGCGACATGAACTGCCGCATCTTCTCCATCTGGTCGTGGTCGGCGCCGCCCACGAGGTAGACGAACTGTGCGTACGCCGACCGCAGCACCGCCCTGCGGGAGATGAGTCCCCCGGCCTGGAACGGCTTGGAGAACGCGAGGGTGCTCGACTTGGCGATGATGGTCTTGTCCAGGTCGAAGAAGGCCGCGGTGGGCGCCATGCGGCCATCGTAGGTGCCGCGAACCGTCCACAGACGGCGATCCCGGACGGGTCGTCCACAGCCGCGCCGTTGACCGCGATCCCGTCCGCGACGACGGGGGATCGTCGCCGCATGACCTCTTCGCTGACCCCACCGCTCTTCGTCACCGCCGACCGGTCGCTCCTCGAGGAGCTGCTCCGGCTGGCCGCCGCGGCCGGCGTCACGCCCGACGTGGCGGGCGACCCGACCGCCGCGCTGCGCACCTGGTCGACCGCGCCCCTGGTGCTGATCGGCATCGACCAGGCGGCCGCGATGGCCGCCATCGACCCGGGCCGGAGACCCCGGGTGCACATCGTGGCCGCCGGCCCGGTGCGGGACGAGGTCTTCCGCACCGCGGTGGTGGTCGGCGCCGAGGCGGTCGACGAGCTGCCGCGCTCGGAGGGCTGGGTGGTCGAGACGCTCACCGACCTCGGCGACGTCGGTGCCCGGCGGGGACTGGTGGTCGGTGTCCTGGGCGGCTCCGGTGGTGCCGGGGCGACGACGATGGCGTGCGCGCTGGCCCAGACCGCGTCCACCACCGGCGACGCGGTCGTCATCGACTGCGACCCGCTCGGTCCGGGCGTCGACCGGGTGCTCGGGCTGGAGGCGCAGGAGGGGTTCCGCTGGGACGCCCTCTGCCAGACGACCGGCCGGCTGAGCGCCCGCGCCCTGCGCGAGGCGCTGCCGCGGCGGGGCTCGCTGGGGGCGCTGTCGTGGTACGCCGGCGCGTCCGGCAGCCTGCAGGCGTTCGCGGTCCGCGAGGCGCTCTCGGCGGCGCGGCGCGGTCACGACACGGTCGTCGTCGACCTGCCCCGGTCCCCGGACGCCCTGGTCGACGAGGTCGCCGCGCGCTGCGACCTGCTGCTGGTGGTCGTGGTGCCTACCGTCGCCGGGGTCGCCTCGGCCACCCGGGTGTGCGCGCGGTTCCCCGGCCATCCCGGGCTGCGACTCGTCGTCCGGGGCGAGGGCCTGGCGGCCCGCGAGATCGCGCGGGTCACCGGGGTCGGCGTCGCCGCGGAGATGCCCGACCAGCGACGGCTCGCCGAGGCGATCGACCTGGGGCTCGGACCGGTCCGGTCGGCCCGGGGCCCGCTCGGCCGGGCCAGCCGCCGGGTGCTCGATCTGGCGTCCGGCCTCGGCGCGGAGCTCGCGGCATGAGCCCGCTCGCCGACGAGGCACCGGCCGCGCTCGTCGACGCGGTCCGGGAGCGGCTCGCCGGCGAGCCGGGTGAGCTCACCCCGCACCGGGTGGCGATGGCGCTCCGCGACGCCGGCCGCCCGGTCGGCGACGCCACGGTCCTGGCGGTGCACGAGGCGCTGCGTCGCGACGTGCTGGGCGCGGGGCCGCTCGAGCCGCTGCTGCGCACGCCGGACGTGACCGACGTCCTGGTCAACGGTGCGGAGCACGTCTACCTCGACCGCGGCCGCGGGCTCGAGCGCACCGACGTGACCTTCCCCGACGAGCAGGCGGTGCGTCGGCTCGCCCAGCGGCTCGCCGGCCTGGCCGGCCGTCGGCTCGACGACGCGACGCCGTACGTCGACCTCCGGCTCGGCGACGGCACCCGGTTCCACGCGGTGCTCGCACCGGTCGCGCGGCCGGGGACGGTGATCTCGCTGCGGGTGCCGCGGCGGGCCGGATTCACCCTCGACGAGCTCGTGACGGCCGGCACCGTCGCCGAGGAGGCGGCCGAGGTGGTCCGTCGGACGGTGGCGGCGCGGCTGGCCTTCCTCGTCAGCGGCGGCACCGGGTCGGGGAAGACCACGCTGCTCAACGCGCTGCTGGCCCTGGTCGACCCGGCCGAGCGGCTGGTGCTCGTGGAGGACTCGTCGGAGCTGCGTCCGGCGCACCCGCACGTCGTGGGGCTCGAGGGCCGGCCGGCCAACATCGAGGGCACCGGCGAGATCACGATGCGGTCGCTGGTGCGGCAGGCGCTGCGGATGCGCCCCGACCGGCTGGTGGTCGGCGAGGTGCGGGGCGCCGAGGTGGTCGACCTGCTGGCGGCGATGAACACCGGGCACGAGGGCGGGTGCGGCACCCTGCACGCCAACTCCGCGACCGACGTCCCGGCCCGGGTGGAGGCGCTCGCGCTGGCCGCCGGGCTCGACCGGGCCGCCGCGCACAGCCAGCTCGCCGCGGCGGTCGACTGCGTGCTGCACCTGGTGCGGGGTGCCGCGGGGCGCCGCCGGCTGGCGCAGGTGGCCGTGCCGGTCCGGGAGGAGTCGGGCCTGGTGACGATGGCGCCGGCACTGCTCGTCGACCCGGACGGCGCCGTCCGCCCGGGGCCGGCGGCGCGCCGGCTGGCCGCCCTGCTCGACGAGCGGGGCGCGGGATGACCGCCCTGGCGGTCCTCGCCGCGGCGGCGGCCGTGCTCGTGCTGGTGCCGGCCGCACCGAGGTCGGCGGTGCCCGCCGGGCCGGTGCGCCCCGGATGGGTGCCCGCCCTCCTCGGCGCGGTCGTGGCCGTGGCCCTCCTCGGTGGCTCGGCCGACCTGGTCGTGCTCGCCGCACTGGCCGGCGGCACCGCCTGGGGAGGGGCGCTGGTGCTGCGGCACCGGGGCCGGGCCCGCGAGGCCCGGGCCACCGCCGACCGGGTCCTCGAGGGCTGCGAGCTGCTCGCCGGCGAGCTGGCCGTGGGCCGCCCGCCGGGGCCGGCGCTCGAGCGGGCGGCCGCCGACTGGCCGCACCTGGCCGGCGTGGCCGAGGCGTTCCGGGTGGGGGCGGACGTCCCCGCCGCGTTCCGGGTCGCCGCGGGCGCTCCCGGTGCCGAGGACCTGCGGGTCGTCGGTGCCGCCTGGCAGGTCGCCCACCGCACCGGGGCCGGGCTCGGCGACGCGCTCCAGCGGGTCGCCGCCGACCTGCGCGCCGGGCAGGTCACCCGCCGGATCGTCGACGGGGAGCTGGCCTCGGCGCGCGCCACCGCCCGGCTGCTCGCCGGGCTGCCGGTGCTCGCGCTGCTGATGGGGTCGGGCACCGGCGGCGACCCGTGGGGCTTCCTGTTCGGGCACCCGGCCGGGCTGGCCTGCCTGGGGGCCGGGCTCGCCCTCGGCCTCGCCGGGCTGTGGTGGATCGAGGCGATCGCGCGCGGCGTCGACCGGTCGCCGTGAGCGCCTGGTGGGTGGCTGCGCTCGCCGCCGTCGCGGCCGCGCTCTGGTGCCGGCCGGTCCCTCGCCTCGCGGAGGGTCCGGCGCCGCAGCGGCCCGCCCAGCGCCCCGGCTGGCTGCTGCGCCACCGGGCGCTGTGGTCGGGCCTGTCGGGGGCGGGCGCGACGGTGCTGGTCGGCGGCACCGTCGGGCTCCTGGCCGGGCTCGTGGGCGCCGTGGTGGTCTGGGTGACCATCGGCCGCGCCGAGCCCCCGGAGGCCCGCCGCCAGCGAGAGCTGGTCCGCCGCGACCTCCCGCACGTCGTCTCGCTGCTGGCCGGCGCGCTGTCGGGCGGGGCCGCACCCGGGGCGGCGCTCGCCGTCGTGTGCCGGGCGCTCCCGGGGCCCGCGGCCCACCGGCTCGAGCCGCTCACCGCCCGGCTCGCCCTCGGCGCCGATCCCGCGCAGGTCTGGGCCGAGCTGGCCCGCGACCCCGAGCTGGCTGCGCTGGGTCGCGCCCTCGCCCGGGCGCACGAGAGCGGGACGCCGGTCGTCGCCGCCGTCCAGCGCCTCGCCGACGAGCTCGCCGACCGGGCCCGGGCGGAGGTCGAGGACCGGGCCCGGTCGGTCGGGGTCAGGGCCGCGCTTCCCCTGGGCCTGTGCCTGCTGCCGGCGTTCGTGCTGATCGGGATCGTGCCGCTGGTCGCCGGCCTGCTCGGGGCGCTCTCCCTCGGTTGAGGTCCCGGAAACGTCCACAGGCGGCCGTGCGACGGCGTCGTCCACAGGGGCGCGGGCCGTCGGTCGCGTCCGTCGGCCCGCGGCCGCAGATTCGTCCGACGACGGGCCGCACCCGGCGGCCCCGGACAGGAGGAACCCAGTGCACATCTCTTCGCTCAGGACTCGGGACGAGCGCGGCATCACCACCGCGGAGTACGCCGTCGGCACCGCGGCCGGCGCCGGGCTCGCGGGCCTGCTCTACAAGCTGCTCACCGGCGGCTTCGGCAACCGACTGCTCAAGACGCTCTTCGACCACGTCCTCGGGCTGCTCGGCATCGGATGAGCCGCGATCGGAGGACGCCGCCGGTCGTCGGCGAGGAGCGCGGCGCGGTGACGGCGGAGCTCGCGATGAGCCTGCCGCTGCTGGTCGCGGTCACCATCGGGCTGGTCTGGCTGCTCTCCGTCGGCGCCGCCCAGATCCGCGCCGTCGACGCGGCCCGCGAGACCGCCCGTGCCGTGGCCCGCGGGGACGCCGTGGCCGAGGCGGTGGCCGTCGGGCGCCGGGTCGCGCCGGAGGGTGCCGAGGTGACCGTGACCAGGAGCCGCGGCGAGGTGGTGGCCACCAGCCGCGCCCGGGTCGAGGGGCCGGGTGGGCTGTTCGGCTTCCTGCCGGCGGTCACCGTCTCCGCCGAGGCGGTCGCGGCCGACGAGGACGCCGGTGTCCCGTAGGCGGGAGCGCGCCGAGCGTGGCGCGGCCACCCTCCTCGTGGTCGCCCTCCTCGGTGCGCTGCTCTTCTGCGGCGCGGCGCTGGGCGTGGTGCAGGCGCTGTTCGAGGCCAACCGGCACGCGCAGTCGGCCGCCGACCTGGCGGCGCTCGCGGGCGCCCGCGCGCTCGTCGACGGTGCGGACGGCTGCGCCGCGGCCGGGCACAGCGCGGCCCGCAACGGTGTCGCCCTGCTGTCCTGCGACGTCTCGGGCAGCACCGTGACGGTGCGGCTGCAGGCCCACGGGCCGCGGTGGCTCGGTCAGGCCGAGGACGTCACCGCGACGGCTCGTGCCGGGCCCGCGGACGCGTACCGCGGTCCGTGGGCGCCGCTCCCGCCGTGACGGAGCCGGTGCCGGTCGGGGCGACGCCGGTCAGAGGTGCGGGTGCTGCCGCGAGTCGTCGTCGTCGACGTCGCGGCGGCGCTCCGCCTCGACCCGGTCGAGCTTCGCCGAGAGCTCCTCGAGCCGCTGGTGCTCCTTGCGCTGCCGCCAGGAGCGGCGGGCGCCGAACTTGCCGAGCGAGAAGCCCCACAGGATCGCCAGCCCCGACGCCACCCCGAGCAGGAACAGGGTGAGCGCGCCGACCTCGATGCCGAGGATCTCGACCTCGCCCCCGGAGACGTCGGCGGTGAACACTGCGGACACGATCACGGCGGCGCCGGCCAGGACCAGGACCAGCCCGAGGATCAACATGTCCGCAGGCTACTCCCGGGCGAGGCCGCCGGCGGTGAGCAGCACGTCGAGCAGCCGGACCGCGCCGTCCTTGTCGAGCGGGTGGTTCTGGTTGCCGCACTTCGGCGACTGGATGCACGACGGGCAGCCGTCGACGCACTCGCAGGACGCGATGGTGTCGCGGGTCGCGGTCAGCCACTCGCGGGCGGCCCGGAAGCCGCGCTCGGCGAACCCCGCGCCACCCGGGTGCCCGTCGTGGACGAACACGGTGAGCCGACCGGTGTCGGCGTGCCGGGCCGTGGAGACGCCGCCGATGTCCCACCGGTCGCAGGTGGCGAACAGCGGGAGCAGCCCGATCGAGCAGTGCTCGGCCGCGTGCGCGGCGCCGGGCAGCACGTCGGGGGCCAGGCCGGCCTCGCTGAGCGCGTCGTCGGGGACCGTCCACCACACCGCGGTGGTGCGCAGCGTGCGCACCGGGAGGTCGAGCGGCTCCTCGGCGATCACCTCACCGCTCGGCTGGCGGCGCTTGAGGTAGGAGACCACCTGGTGGGAGACGTCGACCTCGCCGACCGAGAGCCGGCAGTCGCCCCAGCTCCGGGAGTCGCGCTCCTGGACGACGACGATGTCGGTGACCTCCCGCGCCGACGTGGAGTAGTCGGGGTCGGCCCGGCTGATCACGGCGACGTGCTCGTCGAGGTCGAGCGACTCGACGAGGTAGGTCTCGCCGCGGTGCACGTACACCGCGCCCTGGTGGGCGCTGCTGTGCGCCCGGCCGCCGTCGACGGTGCCGACCACGCGACCGGTGTCGGCCTCGACCAGCTGGACCTGCGCGCCGCCGGTCGACCGGATGTCGGCGATGTCGGCCGCGCGGCGGCGGTCGGTCCAGTACCAGCCGGACGGCCGGCGTCGCAGCAGTCCCGCCGCGACCAGGGAGTCGAGCACCGCCCGGGTGCTGTCGCCGAACAGGTCGAGCTCGTCGGCGGTCAGCGGCCGCTCCTGGGCCGCCGCGCACAGGTGCGGCCCGAGCACGTAGGGGTTGCCGGGGTCGAAGACGGTGGCCTCGACCGGGCGGCCCAGCAGGGCCTCGGGGTGGTGGACGAGGTAGGTGTCGAGCGGGTCGTCGCGCGCGACCAGCACCCCCATCGCGTCCTGCGCCCCGCGGCCGGCGCGGCCGAGCTGCTGCCACAGCGCCGCGCGGGTGCCCGGGAAGCCCGCCATCAGCACCGCGTCGAGCCCCGAGACGTCGATGCCGAGCTCGAGAGCGTTGGTCGCCGCGAGCCCGACGAGCTCACCCCTGCGCAGCGCCTGCTCGAGCTCGCGCCGCTCCTCCGGCAGGTAGCCGCCGCGGTAGGCCGCGACCCGGTCCGCCAGCGCGGGGTCGACCTCGGCGAGCATCCCGGCCGCCGAGAGCGCGACCTGCTCCACGCCCCGCCGGGAGCGCACGAAGGCCAGCGTGTGCACGCCCTCGGCGACCAGGTCGGCCAGGAGGTCGGCGGTCTCCGAGGACGCGGCGCGGCGCACCGGGGCGCCGTTCTCGCCGACGTACGACGTCAGCGGCGGCTCCCACAGCGCCAGGGCGACCTCGCCGCGCGGGGCGCCGTCACCGGTGACCGGGAGCACCTCGAGCCCGGTGAGCCGGCGGGCGGCGACCTCGGGCTCGGCGACCGTGGCGGAGGCGAGCACGAACGTCGGGGACGCGCCGTACGCCGCGCACACGCGCCGCAGCCGGCGCAGCACGTGGGAGACGTGGGCGCCGAACACGCCGCGGTAGTGGTGGCACTCGTCGACCACGACGTAGCGGAGGGTGCGGAGGAACGCCGCCCAGCGCGCGTGCCCCGGCAGGATCGACCGGTGCAGCATGTCGGGGTTGGTGAGCACGTAGTCGGCGTGGTCGCGCACCCAGTCCCTCTGGTCGAGCGGGCAGTCGCCGTCGTAGGTCGCCGCGCGCACGTCGACGCCGAGCCCGAGCAGCGCCGAGAGCTGGTCCTGGGCCAGCGCCTTGGTCGGGGCGACGTAGAGCACCGTCGCGCCGCGCTGCCCGCGCGGGCCCCGGTGCCGCTCGATGTCGGTCAGCGCGGGGAGCTGGTAGGCCAGCGACTTGCCGGACGCGGTGCCGGTGGAGAGCACGACGTGGGTGCCCTCGTGGGCGGCGTCGGCCGCCGCCGCCTGGTGCGTCCACGGCCGGGTCACCCCGCGGGCGACGAGGCTCTCGACCACGCGCGGCGACGCCCACTCCGGCCAGTCGGCGTAGCGGGCGGCGCGGGCCGGAAGCACCTCGAGGTGGGTCAGCCGGTCCTCGCGACCGGGGACGGCGGCCAGCCGGCGGACGACGTCGGCGACCGCGGAACCGCGCTGCTGGGCCACCTGCGTCACGCCTCCATTGTGGACACCGGCACCGACGTCGGGGGACGCGGTGCGGGCCCCGGCAAGTGGTTCACACCTTTACTTCTTGTGCGTTGTGTGGGGAGGCGTGATTACATATTGCAGGCCGGGCGTCGTGGTAGCACATGCTTTCCGGCGGACCGGCTGTCGTCTGCCACCTTTGTCAGGAGACCTCGTGGACCTCACGCTCGAGACGCGCGACGTCGATGGGCGCACCATCGTCTCGGTGGGCGGCGAGATCGACGTCTACACCGCGCCGAAGCTGCGCGACATGATCACCGAGCTGGTCGGCGGGGGTACGTACCACCTGGTCATCGACATGTCCGGCGTGGAGTTCCTCGACTCCACCGGCCTCGGCGTCCTGGTCGGCGGGCTGAAGAAGGTGCGTGCCCACGACGGGTCCCTCGAGCTGGTGTGCAACCAGGACCGCCTGCTCAAGATCTTCCGCATCACCGGCCTCGCCAAGGTGTTCGTCATCCACGACTCCACCGACGCCGCCCTCGCCTCCTGAGACACCTCTCACACCTGCCGTCCGGCCCCGGGAGGGGCCGTGCGTAGACTGCGCGCGTTCATGACCTGAGCCGCAGGCGATCCGTCGAGCGGCGTCCCTGAATTCGCAGGAGGAAGCACATGACCGGGATTTATCCCGCTGTCGTGGAGGTCTCCGGCGGCAACCTCGTTCTGGTCGTCATCGTCGCTCTGATCGCGCTCGGCGCGCTCGCGATGGGCATGATGTTCCGCCAGCAGGTCCTCGCCGCCGGTGAAGGCACCGACAACATGAGGAACATCGCCCAGGCGGTGCAGGAGGGCGCCGACGCCTACCTGCAGCGCCAGTTCCGCACGCTCGGCATCTTCGCGGCGGTGGCCTTCTTCGCGCTGCTGGCCCTGCCGGCCGACGACGCGACGGTGCGGATCTTCCGTTCCGTCTTCTTCCTGGTGGGTGCCGGGTTCTCGGCGTCGGTCGGGTACTTCGGCATGTCGCTCGCGGTGCGCGCCAACCTGCGCGTGGCGGCGGCGGCCAACACCGAGGGCCGCGACCCGGCGATGAACATCGGCTTCCGCACCGGTGCCACCGTCGGCATGCTGACCGTCGGCCTGGGCCTGCTCGGCGCCGCGGTCGTGGTGATCGCCTTCCAGGACGAGGCGCCCGACGTGCTCGAGGGCTTCGGCTTCGGCGCCGCCCTGCTCGCGATGTTCATGCGTGTCGGTGGCGGCATCTTCACCAAGGCCGCCGACGTGGGTGCGGACCTGGTCGGCAAGGTCGAGCAGAACATCCCCGAGGACGACCCGCGCAACGCCGCGACCATCGCCGACAACGTCGGTGACAACGTCGGCGACTGCGCCGGCATGGCCGCCGACCTGTTCGAGTCGTACGCCGTCACCCTGGTCGCCGCGCTGATCCTGGGCTCGCAGGCCTTCGGCGACAAGGGCCTGGTCTTCCCGCTCCTGGTGCCGGCCATCGGCGCGCTGTCCGCGATCGCGGGCGTCTACCTGACCCGTCCGCGGGCCGGCGAGAACGGTCTGGTCACGATCAACCGCTCCTTCTACATCTCGGCTGCCGTGGGCGCGGTCGCCAGCATCATCCTGGCGTTCGTCTACCTGCCCGGTGACTGGGAGGACCTCGACGGCGCCACCGGCGCGGCCGCCGGGCTGCTCGTCAGCGACGTGCCCGACCTGGGCCCGAACGCCTTCGCGGCGTTCGCCGTCGTTATCGGCATCGTCCTGGCCGCGGCGATCCTCGCGCTCACCGGCTACTTCACCGGCACCGAGTACCGGCCGGTCAAGGACGTCGGCCGCACCTCGCTGACCGGCCCCGCCACCGTGATCCTCTCCGGCCTCGCGGTCGGCTTCGAGTCCGCGGTCTACACGGCGATCGTCATCGGCGCCGCGGTGTTCGGCGCGGCGCTGCTCGCCGGCGCCGGCGGCATCTTCGCGCTGTTCGCGGTCGCGCTCGCCGGCTGCGGTCTGCTCACCACCGTGGGCGTGATCGTGGCGATGGACACCTTCGGTCCGGTCTCCGACAACGCCCAGGGCATCGCGGAGATGTCCGGCGACGTCGACGAGAACGGCGCGCAGATCCTCACCGAGCTCGACGCCGTCGGCAACACGACCAAGGCGATCACCAAGGGCATCGCGATCGCGACGGCGGTGCTCGCGGCGAGCGCGCTGTTCGCGTCGTACGTCACCTCGGCCATCGAGAAGCTCGACAGCTCGGGCGCGAGCGACGAGGACCAGGCCAACGTGGCGCTGGGCTTCCTGGTGTTCGACGCCAAGCTGCTGGTCGGCACCCTGCTGGGCGCCGGCGTGGTGTTCCTGTTCTCCGGCCTGGCGATCAACGCCGTCGGTCGCGCCGCCGGCGCGGTCGTGTTCGAGGTGCGCCGCCAGTTCGCCGAGATCCCCGGGATCATGGAGGGCACCGGGCGTCCGGAGTACGGCCGCGTGGTCGACCTGGTCACCCGCGACTCGCTGCGCGAGCTGGCCACCCCGGGCATCCTGGCGATCCTCTCGCCGATCGCCGTCGGCTTCGGCCTCGGCGTCGGGCCGCTGGCCGGCTTCCTGGCCGGTGCGATCGCGACCGGCACGCTGATGGCGGTGTTCCTGGCCAACTCCGGTGGTGCCTGGGACAACGCCAAGAAGCTCGTCGAGGACGGCAACCACGGCGGCAAGGGCTCCGAGGCCCACGCGGCCACGGTCATCGGTGACACCGTCGGCGACCCGTTCAAGGACACCGCCGGTCCGGCGATCAACCCGCTGATCAAGGTGATGAACCTGGTCTCGCTGCTGATCGTCGGCGCGATCGTCTCGCTGTCCTACGGCGACGACGAGAACGACGTCGTGCGGATCCTGATCGCGATCGTGGCCGCCCTCGGCATCGCCGCCGCGGTCTACATCTCCAAGCAGCGGTCCACCGTGATCGGTGGCGACGACGCCGGGACCCCGGCGCCGCCCGCCGCTCCGCCCACCACCCCGGTGGAGAACCCGACCGCCTGACCTCAGTACACGCTGACCCGTCACTAACTTAGTGACGGGTCAGCGTGCTTTTGGGCGACGGGTCAGCGGACCCGGAGGCGCAGGGTGGTGGACGACGAGCGCGTCAGGGTCCTGCTGCCGAGGTAGACCGCGCGGAGCCGGTGCGTGCCGCGGACGAGCCTCGGCAGCCGGACGGTACGGCGTCCGTTGTCGGCGGCCTGGAGCCGGACAGTGCGCACCACCTTGCCGCCCTGCAGCAGCCGGACGGTGCCGGTCGGGTGCGCCTTCGCCGGAGTGACCCGGAGCGCGACCAGCCGGGCCCCAGCCCTCGCGAGCCGGGTCCTGGTGCCGGCCGTGGGGACCCGGACGACGTTCGTGATCCCGAGCCCGTCGAGGAACCCGGGCAGCCGCGCGGTGACGGTCGCCGCGACCGGGCGGCCGGCCTCGGCCAGGGTCGGCACGTACTCGCGCGACGTGGCGCCGCGGATCGGACCGGCCGAGCTGTACCACTGGTACTCGAACAGCGGGCTGACGAGGCCGCCGAGCCAGGTGCCCGGGTCGATGCTCAGGACCCCGCCCGTCCGCGGCGTGCCCGAGATCCGCGGTGCAGCGGTGGCGACCAGCTGCTCCACGGTCTCGGTCGAGATCGTCAGCGGGTTGCTGACCGACGCACCGCTCTTGCCGGCCTTGGTGCCGGTCACCCTCGCGGTGATCTGCTTGCCGGCGTCCTGCGCGGTGACCTGGTAGGTCGGGGCGGTCGCGCCGGCGATCGGGGTGCCGTTGCGGACCCAGGCGTAGGTGTTGGTGACGTCGGCGGTGTCCCAGACGGGGTCGGTGACCGCCAGCGTCTGCCCGACCTCGGGGGTGCCGCTGATCGACGCCGCCGTGGTCGCCCTCGGCGCACCGGCGACGCCGCCCGGGATCGGGATGATGTCGGTGACCAGGCTGAGCGGCAGCAGGCCGAGCAGGCTGCTCACCGTCTGCGCCGCCAGCTGGCAGCCGGCCTGCGCCTCGGTCGGGACGAACCGGGTCACGTTGCCGACGCCCGGGATCGCCACGCCGTCGCACAGCCACGTGATGTCGGTGGTCACCAGCGACTGCAGCACCGGTGAGAGCAGGCCGAAGACCGGCTCCACGAGCGACAGCGGGTCGCCGACGTCGCCGGTGCCCAGGAGCTGCGGCGGTGCCGTGAGTACCTTCTCGAGCAGGCCCAGGTCCAGGCCCAGGAGCTGCTGCTGCGCCGGCTCGACGGCCGCCGGTGCGGCCTCGGGCTCGGCACCGGCGCTGGTCGTCCCACCCACCAGCGCACCCGCCGAGACAACGGCGGTGATGACGGCGGCGCTCAGGGCGCGCGCCAACGGACGCTTCGTCAAGGTTTCCCTCCCCCTCAGGCGCGACCCTCCATCGCGCGTCCCGAGGCTAGGTGCGCGATGCCCCCTGTGGATGCGTACGACGGGATTGCCGCGCCTGGTCCAGACCGCGGTCGCACTACCCTCGCCGGGTGACCGCTGACCTCGCCGCACGGCTCCGCGCGGCCCTGCAGGAGGCGGGCTTCACCTACGCGGCCGTCGCCGACCTGCTGGGCCCGGAGGCGCACGCCGCGCTCGGCCGCAACGAGACCACGCCCGCCCGACGACGGACGACGGACGGATCGCCGCTGGCCACCCTGGTGCGGCTCTTCCTGCTCCAGGTGCCGGTGCCCGAGACGGCCGCCGCGGCGGCGCTGCCCGGGCTGCTCGGCCCGCTCGAGGCCGCGGGCTTCCTCGCACACACGCCCGACGGCGTGGTCGCCCGGCTCGACGTCCGGCCGTACGCCGCGGACGACACCGAGCTCTGGGTGGTCAGCGACCTCACGCCGGGGCTCGACGGCGGACCGCAGCAGGTCGGCAGCGAGCACGTGCTGGGGATCAGCTCGGCGTCGACGTCGCTGGCCCAGCTCACGCTGCGGCACCGGGTCGGCAGCGCGCTCGACCTCGGCACCGGTTGTGGCGTGCAGGCCCTCCACCTGGCCGGCCACGCCGACCGGGTGGTCGCGACCGACGTGAACCCGCGGGCCCTGCAGATCGCGCGCTTCAACGCGGACCTCAACGAGCTGCCGCGGGTCGAGGTGCGCGAGGGCTCCTACTTCGAGCCGGTCGCCGGCGAGCGGTTCGACCTGATCGCGACCAACCCGCCGTTCGTGATCTCGCCGGGCACGGGGGAGCGCCTGGTCTACCGCGACTCCGGGCTCCCCGGGGACCGGGTCGTCGAGCAGATCGTCCGCGCCGCCCCCGACCACCTCACCGAGGGCGGCTGGTGCCAGGTGCTCGCCAACTGGGTCGTCGAGCGCGGCCGCCCCTGGGACGAGCGCCTCGCCGACTGGCTCGACCCCGGCTGCGACGCCTTGGTCGTGCAGCGCGAGGTGGTCGACCCGGCGGCGTACGTCGAGCTCTGGCTCAAGGACTCCGGCCACCACGGCGGGCCCGGCTACGCCGAGCGGTACGACGCCTGGCTGGCCTGGTTCGAGGAGCAGGGGATCGAGGCCGTCGGGTTCGGCTGGGTCAACCTGCGCAGGGGCGGCGGGCGGCACCGGCTGCTCGAGTGGCCGTACGACGTGGAGCAGCCGATCGCGCCCGCGATCGCCGAGTGGGCCGACGGCGTCGGGGTCGAGGTGGGCCCCGAGGTCCGGCTGCGGGCGCGTCCCGACGTCCGCCAGGAGACCGTCGGCCCGGTGGGTGCCGAGGACCCGGAGACGATCGTGCTGCGCCAGCAACGCGGGTTCCGGCGGGCGCGCACCGCCGACACGGTCGTCGCCGGTCTGGTCGGCGCCTGCGACGGCGAGCTGACCGTCGGACAGATCCTCGACGCCCTCGCCGAGCTGCTCGACCGGGACCCGGCCGCGACCCGGACGGCGTACCTCCCGGTGGTTGCCGAGCTCGTCGAGGAGGGCTTCCTGGTCTACCCGTGACCCCGCGTTAACCTCTGGTGTGGCCACTCCAGGTTGGTATCCCGATCCGTCCGGTCAACCGAACATGTTCCGCTACTGGGACGGCCAGGCGTGGAGCGAGCAGACGACCTCCGACCCGTCGTCGCCGCCGCCCGGGGCCCCCGCCCCGCCGCCACCGCCCACAGCGCCGACCCAGGCCCCGGGCCAGCAGTACCCGCAGCAGCAGTACGACCCCTACCAGCAGCAGTACGCCCCACAGCCGCAGCCGGGTCAGTACGGCGCCGGGGGCGGGTACGGCGGACAGCCGCCGGTCCCGGGGACACCCGGCGGGTCCGGCGGCTCGGGGAAGCGGATCGCGCTGATCCTGCTCGCGGTCGTCGTCGTGGCTGCGCTCGGCCTCGGCAGCTTCTTCGTCGTGAGCGCCGCCACGGACGACGACGGCGACAAGAAGGCGTCCGACGACACCTCGCAGACCGACGAGCCGACCGCCGAGCCGACCGACGAGTCCGGGTCGCCCACCGACGAGACGGAGAGCCCGAGCGACGAGCCGACCGACGAGACCGAGTCGCCCACCGACGAGACCGAGGCCCCGTTCAGCGGCGACCCGTGCGTGGGCGCGCTGCCCGGCGCCGGGGGCCAGGTGCGCAACGGCCGGATCAGCGGCGGCGGGCTGACCCTTCCGCGGGTCAGCGGCTACAGCGCGGTCGAGCAGCAGATCACGACGACCTTCACCTTCGCCGACGAGGTGGCCGCGGTCGACAAGACCATCGTGCAGGGCTGGATCGCGCTGTACGCCGTCGGCGGGCTCCCGCGCGACCACGGCTACACCGACCTCGCCGAGTCGGCCGACCAGGTGCTCGACTGCATGACCCAGTCGCCGAACTTCTACCGCGGCTTCACCGGCCGCGACGACCTCGAGCGCAACGCGATCGAGGTCGACGGTCACGAGGCGTTCTCGGTGACGACCCAGATCCGGATCGACGACCCGAGCTTCGACCTGAAGGGCGACCACGCCCGCGTCGTGGTCGTCGACACCGGGGACGAGGACCACCTCGGGCTGTACGTCAGCGTCGTCCCGATCGGTGACAAGAAGCTCATCCGGCAGCAGGAGAACATGACCGAGAAGCTCCGGGTCGGCGACTAGGGCACGTCTCTTAAGTGGTGAGCCAGATGGTGATGGCGCGTAGGACGACCGCGCCTCTGTAGACGGTGGCGAGCTTGTCGTAGCGGGTGGCGATGCCGCGCCATTGCTTGTGGTCGTTG
>Ga0164243_10005681_pt1 | contig 19018 bp, 16 predicted proteins | sample OricompcompostOP_FD_108781 | JGI IMG/M metagenome (GOLD analysis project Ga0164243, IMG submission 108781) | Organic Plus compost microbial communities from Emeryville, California, USA - Original compost - Organic plus compost (OP) | ecosystem: Engineered > Solid waste > Mixed feedstock >... | reverse complement strand
GGATTGAACTGTCGACCTCTCCCTTACCAAGGGAGTGCTCTACCACTGAGCTACGGCAGCGCGAGGCGCATTGCGCTTGCGGCGGCCTTACTGCCACACCGCCTTGCGCCGCGCAACCACGCCCTTTGAGCTTTTACACCGTGCCTTTTACACACGCCCCACGCTTGCATAGGTGAAACCGTGCTCGCGGACGTCCTGCGGATCGTAGACATTGCGCAGGTCCACCAGCACCGGCTGGCGCAGGACCGATTTGAGGCGCCCGAGATCGAGCGCGCGGAAGGCGTCCCATTCGGTGACGAGGACGACCGCGTCGGCGCCCTCGGCGCAGGCATAGGCATCCCTGGCGAAATCGACGCCGGGGCCGACGGCCTCGACCGTCTCCGGCCCGGCCGGATCATAGGCGCGGAGCGTAGCGCCGGCCTTGCGCAGTTCGTCGACGATGGTGATCGCCGGTGCCTCGCGCATGTCGTCGGTGTTGGGCTTGAAGGTCAGGCCGAGCAGCGCCAGCGTCTTGCCCTGCACCGAGCCGCCGCACGCAGCCACCACCTTGGCGGCCATCTCTCCCTTGCGCGCCTCGTTGACGGCGATGACCGCCTCGACGATGCGATTGGGCACGCCCATCTCGCGCGAGGTCTCGGCCAGCGCACGGGTGTCCTTGGGGAAGCACGAGCCGCCGAAGCCCGGGCCGGCGTGCAGGAACTTGGAGCCGATGCGCTTGTCGAGCCCGATGCCGCGCGCGACCTCCTGCACGTCCGCCCCCGCGACCTCGCAGAGATTGGCGATCTCGTTGATGAAGGTGATCTTGGTCGCGAGGAAGGCGTTGGCGGCGTATTTGATGATCTCCGCCGTGCGGCGCTGGGTGAACAGCAGCGGGGATGCGTTGAGGAACAGCGGACGGTAGATCTCCGACATGACCTCGCGGGCGCGCTCGTCCTCGACGCCGACCACGATGCGGTCGGGCCGCTTGAAGTCCTCGATGGCCGCGCCCTCGCGCAGGAATTCGGGGTTGGACGCCACGGCGAAATCGCCATCGGGCCGGCGCTCGCGGATGATGCGCTCGACCTCATCGCCGGTGCCGACCGGCACGGTCGACTTGTTGACCACCACGGTGAAGCCCTGCATGGCGTCGGCGATGTCGCGCGCGGCCGCATAGACATAGGTCAGGTCGGCCTTGCCGTCGCCGCGGCGGGAGGGCGTGCCCACGCCGATGAACACCGCATCGCTCTCTGGAACGGCGGATTTCAGGTCGGTGGTGAAGGTCAGGCGGCCCTCGCGGGCGTTGCGCCGCACCAGGTCTTCCAGGCCGGGCTCATAGATCGGGATCTCGCCGCGCTTGAGGCCCTCGATCTTCTTCTCGTCGAGGTCGACACAGACGACGTCGTGGCCGAAATCCGCAAAGCAGGCGCCGGAAACCAGTCCGACATAGCCCGATCCGATCATGGAGATGCGCATGGTGATCCGTCTTGAAAGGCCGCACTCGAGGGCGGCATGTGCTGTTTAGTGGGTCGGCGGCGGCCTGTCACCAATGCAGGAATGCATAGCTCCGCTGCGTGTCAGATGGTCACTCCGGCAGGAAAGCCCCGAGACAGAAGCCTTCTCGCAGGTTATAACTGTTCCATCATGACGTCGCGACCGTCCCCCCGCAGCTCCGCATCCTACGCGAGCGTGTTCCGGAATGCCGTGGCTCGTCTGCACGACGAGCGCCGCTATCGTGTCTTCGCCGACCTCGAGCGCGTGGTCGGCCGCTTCCCGCACGCCATCTGGCACCGCGATGGACAGCAGCGCGAAGTGACTCTGTGGTGCTCCAACGATTATCTCGGCATGGGCCAGCATCCGCTCGTGGTGTCGGCCATGGCCGAGACGGCTGAGCGCATGGGCGCGGGCTCCGGCGGCACGCGCAACATTTCCGGCACGCACCATCCCATCGTCCTGCTGGAGCAGGAACTGGCCGAGCTGCACGCCAAGGACGCTTCGCTGGTCTTTTCTTCGGGCTATGTCGCCAACGACGCGGCGATCTCGACCATCGCCCGCCTCCTGCCGGACTGCCTGATCCTTTCGGACGAGCTGAACCACAATTCCATGATCGTGGGCGTGCGCAATTCCGGCTGCGAGAAGCGCATCTTCCGCCACAACGACCTGGCGCATCTCGAAGAGCTGCTGCGCGAGGCCGACCCCGCGCGCGCCAAGATCATCGCCTTCGAGAGCATTTATTCGATGGACGGCGACATCGCCCCGATCGGGGCGATCTGCGATCTGGCCGAGCGCTACGGCGCCATGACCTATCTCGACGAGGTGCACGCGGTCGGCATGTACGGCCCCCACGGCGCCGGGGTTGCCGAGCGCGACGGCGTGATGGACCGCGTCGACGTCATCGAGGGCACGTTGGCCAAGGCGTTCGGCGTGGTCGGCGGCTACATCGCCGCCTCGCGCGACATCGTGGACGCGGTGCGCTCCTACGCGGCCGGGTTCATCTTCACCTCGACCATGCCGCCGGCGGTTGCCGCCGCGGCCTGCGCCTCGATCCATTACCTGCGCGGTTCGAGCCACGAGCGCGAGCTGCAGCAGCGCAACGCCGAAGCCACCAAGCGCGCGCTCCTGGCGCGCGGCCTGCCGGTAATGGCCACCGAGACGCACATCGTGCCCGTGATGGTGGGCGACCCGGCGCAGGCCAAGGCCGCCTCCGACCGCCTGCTCGAAGTGCACGGCATCTATGTGCAGCCGATCAACTATCCGACCGTGCCGCGCGGCAAGGAGCGCCTCCGCTTCACGCCGACGCCCTTCCACGACGATACGCTGATCGCGGCCCTCGCCCAGGCGCTCGACGAGACCTGGGAAGCGCTCGGCCTGGCCCGGCTGGCGGAAGCGGCGTAAGGCACGCCGCTTCGCCGAGAGATTTCAGGCGCGCTGTTGTGCGAGCAGGTCGCGGATGTCTTCGAGCAGCTTCTCGCTCTTGGTCGCCTCCGGCGGAACCGGCTTTTCCTCTTCCTTGGCGCGCAACCGGTTGATGGCGCGCACCACGAAGAACAGCACCAAAGCAACGATCAGGAAGTTGATCGAAACGGTGATGAACTCGCCGTAGCCGATCGTCGCGCCCGCCTTCTTGGCGTCCACATAGGTGGTCGCGGGGGCGCCCGCGAGCTGGACGAAGTAGTTGGAGAAATCGAGGCCGCCGGTGATGAAGCCGATGATCGGCATGAAAATATCATCCACCGCCGAGCTGACGATCTTGTTGAAGGCGGCGCCGATGATGACGCCGATGGCCAGATCGACCACGCTGCCCCGCAGGGCGAATTTCTTGAACTCCTCGAGCACCCCAGCCTCCTCTGGAATTACCGGGTCATTGCAACCTGAAGGTTCGTGACCGCGGGATCAACAATCCCAGCCTGTTTCACAGAGATAAAATCAGCCGGGCTGTGGGGCACCTGCGGCCCGCCGACGAAGACCTTCAGCCCCTCGCGCGTGGCCACGATATCGCCCTGCCGCAGCGTCGCGTCGGCCAGAATCGGCACGGTGAAGGTGGCTTTCTCGTTCACGCTCTGGCAGCTCGAACCGGGTGCCGGATTGGCGAAACTGGCCGCCGTATCCGGCGGCAGGCCGCCATCCGCGATCCGCTGGACGAGGAACTGCGTCGCCTCGCCATTGCCGGCGGCGTCGCACATCTGCCGCGCCGACTCCTCGCTGCCGGAATCCCGCAGGTTGAGGCGGATGGCGAAGCGGCGCTGGTCGCAGACGCGCACGCACACGCCGCGGACAAAGGGCTGCTGCATGGCGTGCGAGGGCGGTGGCTCCCTTTCCGGCGGCGGTGCCTCCTCGGGCGCGCCGAACAGCCCGAAGAACCCTGTCCGGGGCTGGCCACTGGGTCCGTTTCGCTTGGCCTGGTTACGCAGGAATTCGAGAGGGCTCTCCGCCTGTGATACGACCGGCACGGCAACCGCGACCAGCGTACCGATGAGGAGACTTGCGACCAGGCCAAGGCACAGGGGAGTTCTGTAGGGCATCCCGACTCTTCCGAAACCCGGAAGATAACGGCCGAAGCCTTTTCAAAGTTCGACCGTCAACGCTGCAAAGTGCCGAGAAATATCATCACCACCTCGCGTCGGTGCGGCTCGCGGCGGTGCTCGATAAGATAGGGCGATTGCCAGGTGCCGAAGAGTGGCTGGCCGTCCGCCACCGGGATCGACAGATGGGTGGCGGTGAGCATGGCCTTGATATGGGCCGGCATGTCGTCGGCCCCTTCCTTGCGGTGCCGGTAGGGCATGTCCTCCGGCGCCAGCCGCTCCAGCGCGGAAACGAGATCGCGCTGCACGTCGGGATCGGCGTTCTCCTGGATGGTGAGCGAAGCGGAGGTGTGGCGCAGATAGAGCGTCACGAGACCGGTATCCGCCCCGATCTCGCGCAGCCAGCCGTGAAGGTGGGATGAGAGGTCGGTAAAGCCCGGCCCACGTGTCTCGAGCGTCAGCGCCGTGGTGCGCACGAAGGCGGCGCCGCCCGATCCGGACCCCTGCGAAGCGGTACCCGGCATCAGCGGGCCGGCTCGTTGCCGAGATTGTCGCGGGCGAAATCGCGCACGGCGTCGATCACGCTCTGCAGTGCGCGGCCGAGCGAGGTCATGAAGCGGTTGATCTCCGCCTCGCCCGCCTTGGCGCCCGGCAGGCCGGGACCATCGTCCTGCCTGCCCAGTTCTGTCTTGAGGCGGTCGACCTCGGCGGCCAGGCGGTTGATCTCGTCCTGCATGGCCTGGCGCTCGTCGTCGCTGGAGCGGCAATGCAGCGCCTGGTCCTCGATCCGGCACAGCGACATGGTGCCGTTGGTGCGGTCGAGACGGACGAAACCCTCATCCGTGCGTTCCAGGGCGAAGCGACCGCTTTCCAGCGGTGTCTGCGCATTGGCGAGCTGCGGCAGCAGAAGGAGACCGGCGATCAGTAGATAATGTTTCATGCCTGCGCTCTTGCGAAGGATAAACCGCGAAAGAGGCCTGATGTTCCAAGGGTATCACAGCGCCTGTTTTTCACCTCTTCAGGTGCCAGACAAGGGCTCTGCCCACGCTTCGACGACGATCATGGTTACTTCGGCTTTAACAAGCCACGAATAATCGAGGAATAATCAACATCTATACAGACAAGTATTATTGCATATTCTTCTGTTAACAACAATTAACATTTTATTTACCGTATTGTTCAAAAACTGGACAGTACGAACCAGGATGCGTGTGGAAGCATGATTCGGCTGAAGCACGCCGTGGCCTGCATTCGGTGTAACGCTTCGACCGGCGCGCTTCCAGGCACGCCTCTGGAGGACTCCAATGGGGGCAAGCGAACCCTTCGGCGGCCATCATAACCCGGCGGGGGATCTGCGCTGGCGCGACATTTCCGAAGCGCGCACGCCCACCAATCCCACGAAGCGGCGCGACGAGATTTTCGCCTCCTTGCGTTCCCAGGGCAGCGGTATGCACCAGACCGGCGAACGGCTTGAAACTCTCACCGAACGGCTCGACTCCCTGCGGCGCGAGCATCATGGCGAGCCCCGGGGGGAATCCCGCGGCACGCGTCCGGCCGAACCGTTGAGCGAGCGCGAGCGGGCCCGCCAGCGCTCCCGCGACATGGCGTTGGAGCAGCAACGCGCTTTGGAGCGCCTGAGTGCGCGGCTGGAGAAGCGTCCCCTGCCAATCGCTCCCGAGCGACTGGCGCAGGCCAGCGCCGCCCCGGTGCCCACACCGTTTGCCCGCAAGATTGAAACCGACCGTTCGGAAGAACTGGCGGACGCCCTGATCGAGGGCCTTATCCAGGCCGCCGGCCCGGCCCTGGAGGAAGACGCCCCGGAGCAGGACGCGCCTGGGCAAGACGCCGGGAATACGGCCGAAGACGATCGTCTCGAGGACGAGATCGAAGAGGTGGTGCAGGCCGAGATGGAGCCTGTCGAAACGCCTCGCCGCAGCTTTGGCCTGCGGGATGCCGTGGCCGAGATCCAGGCTCGCCAGTCCGCCTTGGCCGACCGCCGCCTCGCCGACTTCGCCGCCCGCTTCTCGGCCATCATCAGTCCCGGCGCGGAGCATGATGCCGACGCGCCCGAGGCACGGCCGCAGAACCTGCTCTACATCGAGCGCGGCGCGCCCGCATCCGAGGAGCCGCCGGCAACCAGAGCCGAGTCCGCGCCGCAGCAGCAGCCTATCCCGCCGGATTTCGACGCCGAGCGCTTCCTGGAGCGGCTGGTCGAGCGCATAGACTCCCTGCCGCGCCTGGAGCGCCTCGAACAGGGCATCGCCCAGCTTGTCGGCAGCCTGCAGGACACCACGCAGGCCTCGCTCGACATGGCCGACGTCGCTGCCACCCGCGCGGCCGAGACGACGCTCGCCATGATGCGCCGCCGCCCCGACGACCGGCTCGATCAGATCGAGCAGGCACTGGCCCGGCTGGAGGATTCGCGCGGCGATTCCGAGCGCCGCGCCATCGAGGCGCTGGACGCCGTGCGCCAGACGCTCGAACACGTCGCCGGCAAGTTGAACCACGTCGGCGCCGGTTCCGCCGGTGCGGCGCCGCTGGTGGCGCCGGAGCCGCCCCGCGCCGTGGCACAGCGCGCGCATGAGGCCGCGCTCCGCGCCAGCATTGAAGTTCCCAGCGGGGCTCCCAGCGAGGCGGTCTCGGAGCGCTCCCGCTTCATCGCAGCCGTGCGCCGGGCCAATCAGCCGCAGGCGTCCGAGCCCAAGCCGGAACTCCGGCCCGAGCTCAAGCCTGCTGCCTTCCGTGCGCCGCCGCGCCCGCAGGCCAAGGCCCCACGTCCGAAATTCACGCTCGACGTCCGTCGCCGGCGCCGGCTCCTCGTCGGAATCGCCGCGGTGCTTTTCCTGCTCGGCTCCTACGGCGCCGCGCACCGCCTGCTCGAATCCCGGCTCGGCGCCACAGAGCAGCCGCAGACCGCGGGCTGGACGACGGAGCAGACCGGCGCCCCCGCGGACTACCATCCCCCGGCGGAAGACCCCGTCGCGGCGGTCGACCTCAGCACCAAGACGCCAACCGCGCAAATTGCGACGGCCGAACCTCTGACGCCCGCGCCCTCCACCACTTCCGGCACGTCCGATCCCGCGGTGACGGGCTCCATCAGCCCCTTGTCAAATGAGTCGCTCCCCGCCGAGATCGGCTCATCGAAGCTGCGCACCAGCGCGCTGAGCGGCGACCGCGCCGCCCAGTACGAGGTGGCCATGCGCTATCTCGACGGGAAAGGCGTCGGCCGCGACTCCCAGCGCGCCGCGGACTGGTTCCGCTACGCCGCCAGTCAGGGCCTGGCGCCCGCGCAATACCGGCTCGGCAGCCTATACGAGAAGGGCATCGGCGTTGAGCGTGACGCCACCATCGCCCGCGGCTGGTACGAGCGCGCCGCAGAAAGCGGCAATCTGCGCGCGATGCACAATCTCGGCGTGATGTTCGCGGAAGGCAGCCTCGGCAAGAGCGATTTCGCCAGCGCGCTGCCCTGGTTCCGCAAGGCCGCCGCCAGCGGCCTGCGCGACAGCCAGTACAATCTCGGCGTGGTCTATGCGCGCGGGCTCGGCCTCAAGGCCGATCTCCCCAAGGCCTATCGCTGGTTTGCGCTGGCTGCCAACCAGGGCGATGCCGACGCCGCGGCCAAGCGCGACCAGATCGCCGAGAAGCTCGACACCGCCACGCTGGAGAAGGTGAAAGCCGAGATCGCGGCATGGAAGCCGGTCCCCTCCATCACCGAAGCCAACGAGGTTCCGGCGCCGCCGAGCGGCTGGAACGACCAGGCCGCGACCACGGCGCGCGCGCCGGCTCCGGCCAAAGTAGTTCGCTAAAGGTCAACCGCGATCCGGCGACAGGCGCGCCAGCGGCAGGCGAAACACACCCTCCCCGCCAAGCAGAAAAGCGCTCGGCATCGCCTCGAACAGCGGCGCGAAGGCGCGGTCGCACACGTTCAGCCCGCCGGCATAGCTGCCGAAGGCCGGCAGCACGGCGCGCACCCCGTCCGTGAGCACGCAGCGGGTGCGCACGCCACGCCCGCGCACATGCACCTTGGCGACCGGATGCAGATGCCCGGCAATCTCGCCGAAGGCGGCGCCGGGCTTCGGCTGATGGCGCAGCACGATTCCGCCGAGCCGCAGGAAAGGCAGCCAGTCCCCGCGCACGCCGCGCGGCGGATCGGGATCGTGGTTGCCGGAAATCCATATCCAGTCGCGCCCGCGCTGCAAGGCGCGCAGCATGTCGAGATCGGCTGGCGCGATGCGCTCGCCCGCGCGGCTGTCGTGGAAACTGTCGCCGAGCAGCGCCACGACGGCCGGATCAAAACGCTGGATCAGCGCCCGCAGGGCGGCGAGCGTCGCCGCCGTGTCGTAGGGAGGCAGCAGGCCCCTGCCCCGCGCGGCGAAGGCCGAGCCTTTCTCCAGATGCAGGTCGGCGACGACCAGCATGCCCACATCCGGCTGCCACAGCGCGCCCTCGGACAGGACGACAAACGGCACCCCCGCGATCGACAGCGGCGCGGTGCCCGAAACGGTGACGGAGAGGGTGGACGACAGGCTCATGGCTCCTCCGCCATGGCTTCGGCGATCAGGTCTCCGGCGGCTTCCTCGAGCAGCGCATCCTGCGCGGCGCCATAGACCGGCTCGCGGCCGATCTCGAGGATGCCGGGCACAGCCAGCGGCGAGACGCGCTCCAGCGGACGATGCACGATATGCCCCCTCACGCGCGCCAGCATGTGGCCTAGGCGGGCGATGTCGAGCATGCCGCGCGCGGCATCGGCCCGCGCCGCCCGTAGCAGGACATGGTTCGGCTCGTGGCGCCGCAGGACGTCGTAGACGAGATCGGATGACATGGTGACCTGACGGCCGGTCTTCTTCTGCCCCGGATGGTTGCGCTCGATAAGCCCGGCAATGATGGCGCAATCGCGGAAGGTGCGCTTCATCAGGGCGCTTTCCGCCAGCCATTCCTCCAGATCATCGCCCAGCATGTCCTCCGAGAACAGTTCCTCCAGCGAGACAAGCCCCTTGTCGATGCGCGCCGAGATGTCATTCAGCCCCCAGACGGTCAGCGCATAATCGGTGCCGACAAAGCCGAGCGGGTGCAGCCCGGCGCGCTCCATGCGCCGCGTCAGCAGCATGCCCAGCGTCTGGTGCGCCAATCGCCCCTCGAAAGGGTAGCAGGTCATGAAGTGCTTCCCGGCGCGCGGAAAGGTCTCGACCAGAAGCTCGTCCGGCGAGGGCAGCGTGGAGCGGCGGCGCTGCGCCTCCAGCCATTCCTGCACCTGGCCCGGAAAGCGGTGCCAGCTTTCCGGCTCGGCGATCATTCCGCGCACCCGCGACGCGACGCCGCTGGTGAAGGGCATTTTGGAGCCGGCATAGCTCGGCACGCGCGGGTCGCGGGCGTTCGAGCGCGTGACATAGGCGGAATTCTCGACCACCGCCTGGAACGCCAGGATCTCGCCGCCGAAGACGAAGGTATCTCCCGGCGTCAGCGCGTTGACGAAGCTTTCCTCGACCTCGCCGAGCACGCGTCCGCCACGACTGATGGGCCCGGTCAGCCCGGCACCTGCACCGCCGCCGCGCATCAGGCGGATCTTCAGCATCTCGGCTTCGGTGATGGTGCCGACGTTCAGCCGGTATTGCAGGGCGTGCTGGGGATTGGCGATGCGCCAGAGCCCGTCCTTGGTCTGGCGGATGCGGGCGAAGCGGTCATAGGTTTTGAGCGCATACCCGCCGGTCGCGACGAAGTTCAGGACATCATCGAAATCCTCGCGCGAGAGCCCGGCATAGGAGGCGGTGCCGGTCACTTCCGCATAGAGGTCGTCGGCCTGGAACGGCTCGGCGCACGCCATACCGAGAATGTGCTGCGCCAGCACGTCGAGCGCGCCGGCGCGCAGGGGTTCGGTGTCCTGCTGTCCCTCCAGTGCGGCGGCGCGCGTGGCCGCGCATTCGACGAATTCGAAGCGGCTTCCGGGCACGAGGATGGCCTTGGAGGGCTCGTCCAAGCGGTGGTTGGCCCGGCCGATGCGCTGCAACAGGCGCGACGAGCCCTTGGGCGAGCCGAGATGGACGACGAGATCGACGTCGCCCCAGTCGATACCGAGATCGAGGGTGGAGGTGCACACCACCGCGCGCAGCTTGCCCGCCGCCATGGCGGCTTCGACGCGGCGGCGCTGCGCCACGTCGAGCGAACTATGATGCAGCGCGATTGGCAGGCTTTCCTCGTTGATGCGCCAGAGCTCCTGGAAGGCGAATTCGGCGACGAAGCGCGTGTTGACGAAGATCAGCGTCATGGCGTGGCGCCTGATCTCCTCATAGATCGCCGGCAGCGCGTGGCGCGCGGCATGGCCCGACCAGGGCAGGGTTTCCTGCGTGTCATGGATGGTGATGTCCGGCTCGGCTCCGCCCTCCACGACAAGAAGGTCGGCCATGTCCTCTCCGCCAGCACCCTTCCCGTCGGCTTGGGGCACGAGCCAGCGGCGCAGGTCGTCGGGGTTGGAGACGGTGGCCGAAAGCCCGGTGATCGCCACCTCCGGCGCCAGCTTGCGCAGCCGCGCCAGGCCAAGCGCCAGCAGCTCGCCGCGCTTGTTCGGGGTCAGCGCATGGACCTCGTCCACGATGATGCGGCGCAGGCCGGAAAACATCGCCGGCGCCTCGCGGCTGGCGATCAGCAGTGCCACCTGTTCGGGCGTGGTCAGCAGGATATCGGGCGGGTCGATCTTCTGCCGCTGGCGCCGCGCCTGCGGCGTGTCGCCGGTGCGCGATTCCAGCCTCACCGACAGCTTCATGTCGGCGACCGGCCGCTCGACATTGCGCGCCACGTCAACGGCCAGCGCCTTGAGGGGCGAGATGTAGAGCGTGTGCACGCCGCGCCTCTGCGCCGGCGCGCCGGGCTTCCACGATGGCCTGTCCGCCAGTTCGACAAGGCTCGGCAGGAAGCCGGCCAGGGTCTTGCCCGCGCCGGTCGGGGCGATCAGCAGCGTCGAGCGCCCACGCGCCGCCTGGTCGAGCAGCGCGATCTGGTGCGGCCGCGGCTGCCAGCCGCGCTCGGCAAACCAGCGCGCGAACCGCTCGGGCAGAAGCGGCGCAATCTCGGCAAGCTCATCCATGCGGGCGGAAGCGGGCATCGCAGCCTTAGATAAGCAAGCGGGATGGTTTTCCCATGGGCATGGCCCCATATCCTGCTGCAAGCATGGCGCGATCCGAAGACCTTCTCTGCCGAACCAGCAAGGGGCTGTGCTGCCGCCCGGCGGGCGTGCACATCGACCCGACGCGTCCGGTCGAGCGGGCGCTGATCACGCACGGCCATTCCGACCACGCCCGCGCTGGCCATGGTAGGGTTCTGGCCACACCCGAGACCTTGGCCATCATGACCGCGCGCTATGGCGAGAATTTCGCCGGTGCGGTGCAGCCGCTGGAATATGGCGAGGTGATCGATCTCGGCTCGGGCGTGCAGGCAAGCCTGCATCCGGCCGGGCATGTGCTCGGCTCCGCGCATGTGCTGCTGGAATGGCACGGTTTCCGAGCCGTAGTCTCCGGCGACTACAAGCGCGAGCGCGACCCGACCTGCACCGCCTTCACGCCGGTGCGCTGCAACCTCTTCGTCACCGAGGCGACGTTTGGCCTGCCGGTCTTCCGGCATCCGCCCGCCGAGCAGGAAATCGCCACGCTGCTGGATTCGGTGGCGCTGTTTCCCGAGCGGGCGCATCTGGTGGGCGCCTATGCGCTCGGCAAGGCACAGCGGCTGATGGGGCTGTTGCGCGAGGCCGGATATGAGGCGCCGATCTTCGTCCACGGCGCCATGCTGGCGTTGACCGAGCTCTATCAGGCGCACGGCGTGGAACTGGGCGACATCCAGCCCCTGGGCACCCGCAGCCGCAAGGACTTCGCCGGCGCCATCGTCATCTGCCCACCCTCGGCGCTGCGCGATCTCTGGGCGCGCAAATTCCCCGATCCGGTCACCGCCGCGGCATCCGGCTGGATGCGGGTGCGCGCCCGCGCCCGCCAGATCGGGGTCGAACTGCCGCTGGTCATCTCCGACCACGCCGACTGGACCGATCTCGGCAGCACCATCCTCGAGACCGGCGCCGAGGAGGTCTGGGTCACGCATGGCGCCGAGGAGGCGCTGGTGCACTGGTGCATCGCGCAGGGACTCGACGCCCAGCCGCTGCACCTCGTCGGCTATGGCGACGAGGAGGGCATCGAAGCCCTGGAGACGGTGGACGAGGCGAGCCCGTGAACCGCTTTGCCCACCTCCTCGACCGCCTCAGCTACGAGCCGCGCCGCAACGCCAAGATCCGGCTGATGGCGGACTATTTCCGCGAGGTGCCGGACCCCGAGCGCGGCTGGGCGCTGGCGGCTTTGACCGGCGCGCTCAGCTTCCGCCACGCCAAGCCGAACGTCATCCGCACCCTGATCGCCGAGCGCACCGACCCGGTGCTGTTTGGCCTGTCGTGGGACTATGTCGGCGATCTCGCCGAGACGGTGGCCCTGATGTGGCCGGTGGAGCGGCGGGTGAACTCTGTGCCGCCGCTTTCCGAGATCGTCGCGGGCCTGCACGAGAGCGGCAAGATCGATCTGCCCGGCCGCCTCGCCGGCTGGCTCGACGCCCTGGACGAGACCGGGCGATGGGCGCTGCTCAAGCTCATCACCGGCGCGCTGCGCATTGGCGCCTCCGCGCGGCTGGCCAAGACTGCGGTCGCTAGCCTAGGCGGGCTGGAGCCGAACGAGATCGAGCTTGTCTGGCACGGGCTCGCGCCCCCCTATGAGGAGCTGTTCGCCTGGGTCGAGGGCCGAGGGCCGCGGCCCGAAAACATCGACCCCGCGCCCTTCCGCCCGCCCATGCTGGCGACCGCCCTGGAAGACACCGCCGACTGGCGGGAGGCGCTCGATCCCAACGACTTCTCCGCCGAATGGAAATGGGACGGCATTCGCGTCCAGGCCGCAGCCGGACGTGACGAGGGCGGCCGCCTGGTGGCGCGGCTGCATTCGCGCACCGGCGAGGACGTTTCGGGGGCTTTTCCGGACCTGCTGGAAGCCATTGACTTCGAGGGCGCGATCGACGGCGAGCTTCTGATCCTCCGCGACGGCCGCGTGCAGAGCTTCAACGTCCTGCAGCAGCGGCTGAACCGCAAAAGCATCACACCGAAACTGACCGCCGAATTCCCCGCCCACATCCGCGCCTATGACCTTCTGGTCGAGGGCACTGAAGACCTGCGCGATCTCCCCTTCGCCGAGCGGCGGAAGCGGCTGGAGGCCTTCATCGCGCGCCTCGACAATCTGCGCATCGACCTGTCGCCGCAGATCCCCTTTACAACATGGGAGGAGCTTGCTGCCGCGCGCTCCGACCCCGCCGCCGGCGGCGCCGGTGTCGATGCCGAGGCGGTCGAGGGCGTCATGCTCAAGCGCGACGACAGCCCCTATATGCCCGGCCGGCCGAAGGGGCTGTGGTTCAAGTGGAAGCGCGATCCCTTCAACGTGGACGCGGTGCTGATGTACGCCCAACGCGGCTCGGGAAAGCGCTCCTCGTTCTATTCCGACTACACCTTCGGAGTCTGGATCGAGGGCGAGAACGGGCGCGAACTGGTGCCGGTCGGAAAGGCCTATTTCGGCTTCACCGACGAGGAATTGCAGCAGATCGACCGCTTCGTGCGCAAGAACACGATCAACCGCTTTGGGCCGGTGCGCGAAGTCGTCCACGAGCCCGAAGCGGGGCTGGTGCTGGAGATCGCCTTCGAGGGGCTGAACCGCTCGACGCGCCACAAATCCGGGGTGGCCATGCGCTTTCCGCGCATCGCCCGCATCCGCTGGGACAAGCCGCCCGGCGAGGCCGACCGGATCGAGCATCTTGAGGCCCTGCTGCGCGCCACGTGACCGGCGGACGATTTTGGACGGCGGCCGCTTGTGCTAGAGAGATCCCTGACGAACGGATGGATTCCAGCGAATGGCGAACGGCTCTTCCAACACCTTGACGCGCTTCTTCGGCGGCTCGCCGGGCTGGGTGCTGCTGAAGCTGATCCTGCTGTCGATCGTGATCGGCGTGCTGATGGCGGTGCTCGGCATCGACGCCATGTCTATCGTGCGCAATGTCGAGCGCCTGTTCCGCAGCGTCTTCCAGAACGCCTGGGGCGCCGTGCACGCGCTGCTGCGCTGGTTCCTGCTTGGTGCGGTGATCGTCTTCCCGATCTGGATCGTGCTGCGCGTCACGCAGATGGGCAGCGGCAAGTAAGCTGCCTGCTCGCCGGATTCAGTCGCCCGGCCCTTCGCTGGCGATGCCTTCCATGTCGCGGCCAACCAGCGCCGCGAGCGTGCCGGTCTCGTGGTGGTCGATCGTCTCGAGCAGGCCCTGCTTGATGCGGGCTACCAGCCCCGGCCCTTCATAGGTCAGCCCGCTGTAGATCTGGATCAGGCTGGCGCCGGCGCAGATCTTCTGCAGTGCTGTCTCGGCGCTGGTAATGCCGCCCACCCCGACCAGAGGCACCCTGCCCTCCACGCGCAGCGCGGTCTGCGCCAGCATCCAGGTGGCGCGGCGAAAGAGCGGCGCGCCCGAAAGGCCGCCGGTCTCGCCCGCAGCCTCGCCGCGCAGACCCTCGGGACGGCTGATCGTGGTGTTGGAGACGATCAGGCCATCGATCCTACGCGCTAGGGCCACCTCGACCACGTCGTCGAGATCGGCCAGCGCCAGGTCCGGGGCGATCTTCAGCAGGATCGGCCGCTGGGGCACGCCCCGCGCCATCGTCTCCTCGCGGGCCGCGACAACGCGCGCCAGAAGATCGTCCAGCGCACCGCGCGCCTGCAGGTCGCGCAGGCCCGGTGTGTTGGGCGAGGAAATGTTGACGGTGAGGTAGGAGGCCAATTCCGCGAAGGTGTGCACGCCGGCCACGTAATCGGCGGCCTTGTCGGCGCTGTCCTTGTTGGCGCCGATATTGATGCCGACCACGCCGCCGCGTCCGGCCCGGCGTTTCAGCCGGTGCAGGGCGGCAACATGGCCGCCATTGTTGAAGCCCAGCCGGTTGATGACGCCCTTTTCCTCGGGCAGGCGGAAGATGCGCGGCTTGGGGTTTCCGGGCTGCGGGCGCGGCGTGATGGTGCCGACCTCGGCAAAACCGAAGCCCAGCCGCAGCACGGCGTCGGGAACCCGCGCGTCCTTGTCGAAGCCGGCCGCGACACCAATAGGATTGGGGAAACGCAGGCCGAACGCCTCGACGGTCAGGCGCGGATCGTCCGGCGGGGACGCCGGCAGCGGCGTGCGCTCCAGGCCGAGCAGCGTCATTTCATGCGCACGCTCGGCATCCATGCCCTGGAGCAGGGAGCGGAGCAGCGGCCAGGCGGTGGTGATCATAGGTCGAAGTCCGGGAAACGGTGCCGTCCGTCCTCGCCAAGCGGCAGGTCGACGGCCCAGAGCACGGCGGACAGCGGCAACTCCCCATAGAGATGCGGAAAGAGCGCGCCGCCGCGCGAGGGCTCCCAGCGAAGATCGCTCCCCAGCGCCGCCGCATCCACGGCCACGAGGATCAAATCCTCTTGACCGGAAAAATGCTTTGCCGCCGTCTCCGCCACCTGGTCGGCAGCGGAGAAATGGATGTAGCCGTCCTCCAGATCCACCGGCGCGCCGGCAAGGCGGCCCGCGCGCTCCAGATCGCGCCAAAGGACATCGGGGAGAATCTTGTAGATCGCGGCGGTTTCCATGCGAGATTGCTTAGAGTTCCTTGGGCTTACGATCAAGCAAGCCGCTGGACAGCGTGACAGCTTCGGAGTAATTTCCTAAGGAATTGGATTAAATCCCGGCACACGACAATGCTCACCCACAGCCGCATCTGGACCGCGATCGACAGCCTTGCACAGAGCAATGGCCTGTCCGCGTCGGGGCTCGCCAAGCGCGCAGGACTGGACCCGACGACCTTCAACAAGTCCAAGAGGGTGGCGCCGGACGGGCGGCCGCGGTGGCCCTCGACCGAATCGCTGGCCAAGATTCTCGACGCCACCAGCACCTCGCTGGATGCCTTTCTCGACGTGGTGCGTGGCCCGGGTGGCGGCTCCGGCAGCGGCAAGCCGATCCCGCTGATCGGCTTCGCACAGGCAGGACGCGGCGGCTTCTTCACCGATGGCGGCTTTCCCGCAGGCTCGGGCTGGGACGAGGTCAGCTTTCCCGACGTGCAGGACGAGCACGCCTATGCGCTGGAGATCTCGGGCGATTCCATGCTGCCCTATTACCGCGACGGCGACGTCATCGTCGTCTCGCCGTCGGCGACGGTGCGCCGAGGCGACCGTGTGGTGGTGAAGACCAGCGAAGGCGAGATCATGGCCAAGGAGCTGAAGCGCCGCACCGCCAAGGTGGTCGAGCTGCGCTCCTTCAACCCCGAGCACGAGGACCGCGTGGTGCCCGTCTCCGACGTGGCCTGGATCGCCCGCATCCTCTGGGCGAGCCAGTAAGGCTAACTCAGGCCGCGGCCAGTTCCCCGGCCAGCGCCTGGCGGATCAGGCCCCGCGTCTCCTCAAGCCCGAACACCTTGACGAAGGAGCCGAAACGCGGCCCGCGCTCCTGGCCGATCAGCGTCTTGTAGAGCATGCCGAAAAAGGCCTGCGACACGCCGGGGCGGCCGTCGGGCGACTTCGCCTTGCCGCTGGTGTCTGGATAGAAGGTGCGGCCGATCTCGTAGACCACCGCCTGGATAGCGTCGGCGGATGAATCTTCCGGCAGACCCCGCAGTGCCTCGTCGAGCGCGGTCAGCGCCTCGCGCGCGGTCTCGTCCGGCGCGGCGAACACCTTCTTGGGCTTGGCGAAGGCGTGGTAATACGCCACCGCATAGCCGACCAGGGCGGCAAGGCGCGGATGCGTCTCCGGGCCGACATTGGGTGCGTAGCCGCGGATGAAGCCCCACAGCACGTCCGGCGTCTCGGCGTTCGATACCGAGGCGATGTTGAGCAGCATCGAGAACGAGAGCTGCACATCGCCTGCACCGACATGCTCCGCGGGCGGCGGATTGCCGGAATGGATGTGCCAGACCGGGTTCATCAGCCGATCGCGCGGTGCCTGGGCCGGCTCCTTCTCGAGGAAGGTCAGGTAGTCGTCGACATTGCGCGGGATGACGTCGAAGTGCAGCCGCTTCGCCGAGCGCGGGTTCTGGTACATGAACAGCGCCAGGCTCTCGGGCGAGGCATAGGTCAGCCATTCCTCGATGGTCAGGCCGTTGCCCTTGGACTTCGAGATCTTCTGGCCGCCCTCGTCGAGGAACAGTTCGTAGTTGAAGCCCTCCGGCGGCTCGACGCCGAGCACGCGGCAGATCTGGCTCGACAGCTTCACCGAGTCGATCAGGTCCTTGCCGGCCATCTCGTAGTCGACATGCAGCGCCGCCCATCGCAGCGCCCAGTCTGCCTTCCACTGGCACTTCACGCGCCCGCCCGTGACCGGGGTCTCGACATGCTCGCCGGTTTCCGGATCGACATAAGTGACGGTGCCGCGCTCGACGTCGCGCGCGACCATGGGCACCTGCAGCACCACGCCGGTGCGCGGGCAGACGGGCAGGAAGGGCGAATAGGTCGCCCGCCGCTCCGGCCCAAGCGTCGGCAGGATGATCGCCATGACCTCGTCGTAGGAGGCCAGCATCCTGAGCAAGGTCTCATCGAAACGGCCCGAAGTGTAATAGTCCGTCGCGCTGGCGAATTCGTAGTCGAAGCCGAAGCGGTCGAGGAAGGCCCGCAGGCGGCCATTATTGGCCGCGCCGAACGAGCCCGCCGGATCGCCGAAGGGATCGGGCACGCGGGTCAGCGGCTTGCCGAGATGCACCGCCATGGCCTCGCGATTGGGCACGTTGTCGGGCACCTTGCGCAGGCCGTCCATGTCGTCCGAGAAGCACAGCAGGCGCGTCGGCACCTTGTCCTGCGTCAGCACGCGGAAGGCGTGGCGCACCATGGTGGTGCGCGCCACCTCGCCGAAGGTGCCGATATGCGGCAGGCCCGAGGGGCCATAGCCAGTCTCGAACAGCACCGCCTGTGCCGGGTCGCGTTTCTGCCGCTCCAGTCGCTCGACGAGCTTGCGGGCCTCCTCGAAGGGCCAAGCGGTTGAGACGCGCGCCAGTTCGGCGAACTCGGCGGAAAAGATGTCGGACATGGCGGGGAACCTAGAAGCCTGACCGGCTTCAGTAAAGGCCGATCGGAAACCAGCGGAGATAAAGGTCGGCGAGCGTGCCGCGGTTCTCGAGTTCATCGAGCGCATAGTCGAGCGCGATGCGCAATTGCGTGTCGTCGGGGCGCACCGCGATGGCAAGGCCCTCACCGAAATAGCGGCTCTCAGTGAAGGGGCCGCCGATGAAGGCGCAGCAATCGTCCTTGCCGCCCGAGGCGAGCCAGTAGGACAGCGCCACGCCATCCCCGAACACCGCATCGGCCAGGCCCTGCTTCACCTGCGCCTCGGCATCGACCAGGCTCTTCTGCGGCAGCGTCTTCACGCCGGGGAAGAAGCGGGTGAGATAGGCCTCGTGGGCGCTGCCCTCGACAACGGCCACCTTCTTGCCCTTGAGGCCCTCGGGGGTCGTTGCAAGTGTCGAGCCCTTCTTCGCGGCAAAGCGCGCCGGCAGGCGAAAGTAAGGCCGTGTCAGCCCCAGCTTCTCGCGCGCCTCGACACTCGGGCGCAGGCCTGCGATCAGGGCATCGGCGCGGCGGCTGTCGAGCGCCGGCTGCAACTGGTCCCAGGGCAGCGCCTGCACGGTGCAGGAGAGCGCCAGCTCGGTACAGAGATCGCGCGCCAGATCGACATTGAAGCCGGCCGGCGCGCCGTCGGTGCCGAGGAACTGGAAGGGCGGATAATCGGTCGAGGTGAGAAAGCGCACGACGCGGCGGCCGGCCAGATCGGGCTTGGCCCCGGCCTGCGCGGCGCGGTCGCGGAAATAGGGGATCACCGGCTCGGCGGCCATCGCGGAACCCGCAAATCCGAACAGCACAACAAGGCAGCCGAGAAAGAATCTGGACATGAGCGAGATCGCCGCCGCAAGCTTCCGCCGCTTATAGTCCGCGGGGGTGGGAAGCGATAGCCATGCCGGGCAGGATCGCGGG
>Ga0164243_10005680_pt1 | contig 19023 bp, 22 predicted proteins | sample OricompcompostOP_FD_108781 | JGI IMG/M metagenome (GOLD analysis project Ga0164243, IMG submission 108781) | Organic Plus compost microbial communities from Emeryville, California, USA - Original compost - Organic plus compost (OP) | ecosystem: Engineered > Solid waste > Mixed feedstock >... | reverse complement strand
CGCGGTCGGCGCGTTCGCGGCCCTGCTCATGGTGATCATCGAGCACATCCGCAAGCCACGCGAGCTCGGGAGGAACCTCTACGAAGCGTTCACGGAGGCGGCCAGCACCAATGGCATGGTCTTCTCCCTGCTCATCGGCGGCGCCATCTTCTCCGCCTTCATGGTCGCGGCTGGCGCGCCGCAGTTGCTCAGCGACTGGCTGCTCGGCCTTTCGCTGCCGGGGTGGAGTGTGATCGTGCTGATCCTGCTGATCCTCGTCCCGCTCGGCATGTTCCTGGATCCGACCTCCATTTTGCTGATCATGGTGCCGCTCACCTATCCGGTCGTGACCGATCTGGGATATGACGGAGTCTGGTTCGGGCTGCTGTTCGTGAAGATGATCGAGATCGGACTGCTCACGCCACCGCTCGGCCTCAATGCCTTCGTGGTCTCGGGCCTGCGCAAGGACATCCCACTGAACACCGCATTCCGCGGAGTCCTGTGGTACGTGCGCCTGGACATCCTGATCGTGGCCCTCATGTTCGTGTTCCCGTCGATCACGTTGTTCATCCCCAACCAGATGGGAGTCGGATGATGATCAAGGCAGCCAAGGTCCTGGCGACTGTCGTCCATCTCCTCGCGCGGCTGCTGGCAGTGGGTGCGCTGCTGGGCATGCTCTACGTGATGCTGATGGTCACCTACGAGGTGGTGCTGCGCCAGACCAACCAGCCCGGGATCACCGGCTATGTGGAGTACGTCGAGGTGGCGCTGACGCTGACGGTCTTCCTCGCCCTGGGCGAGACCGAGCGTCGTCGCGCGCACGTCTCGGTCGAGATGGTGATCGGACGCCTCAAGGGGCCGGCCTATGTCGCCGTTCGCGCGCTCAGTGGCGGCGCCGCGGCCGTGGTCGCGATCCTGCTGGCCTGGGCATCGTGGGATGTCCTCGCCGACTCGTTGGCTCGGGGGGAGTACAAGCTCGGCCTGGTGAGCATCCCCATGTGGCCGGCACGCGCCGCGGTGTTCGCCGGGTTCGCCGTGCTGGCCATGGAGCAGGTGATCACGGCGGTCGAGGACATCGTCCACCGCGACGACCCCGTGGAGGAGGAGCCCGGCCTGGCCAGCTACGGCGTCTGATCGCTACCGGTGCCCGGCTCGGTCGTCGCGACCGAGCCGGGCACCGTCACGTCATGGCTGGAGGCGTGGGTCGGCGAGCAGGCGCCTGATCTGCGCCACGAGCGCCAGGGGTTCGTCGAGCATCACGTGGTGCCCGGCGTTCGGCACGAACCGGTGGGGCACCGCGAGCTTCCCCTCGCTGTGGGCGCGATGTGCGCTGGGAGCCAGGTAGGAGTCGGCGCCGATCACCAGGCCCAGCGGGCAGCGCACGGCTGTCAGCTCGTCGTCGAAGCGGGCCAGGGAGCGGGCGCCGGTCGACCGCGCGAAGACGCGTGGGTCGAAGCGCCACTGCCAGCCGCCGGACACCGCGTGGAGGCTGTGGCGCGCGACATGGCGCAGATACCAGTCGTTGGCGCAGGGCTGTGGCGGCACCAGGCGGAAGCGCGCCAGGGCGGACGCGAGGTCCGGATAGGTGCGCTCGGCTCGCCCCGGCGCCGGAGCCGGCATCACCTGCGGAGGCTCGGGCGTGCCGGGCCAGACCGGAGCGTCGACGCCGATGACGCGGGCGAACGCGCCATGACTCCCGGTGGCGGCGAACGTGCTCACGATTCCACCGAAGGAGTGCGCAACCACGGTGGCCGGCCCGTCGGAGACCGCGCGGCACACCGCGACGACCTCCTCGGTCCAGTGCGCCAGGGCGTAGACGTCGCGTCGGTCGCTCAGGCCGTGCCCGGAGAAGTCCATGGCCACCACCCGGCCGATGGGCTCGATGAGCCGCGCCAGGGGCGCCCACCATTGCGCATGCGCGCCGCCGCCGTGCACCAGCACCGTTGCCGGGCCGCGCTCCGGCCCCCAGGTGAGATAGCGGATGGTCGCGCCCCGCACGTCCACGGCACCTGAGCCGGTCGGCGGCTCGGCGTCGCGGAACCAGGCGGGTACGTCGTCGCCTTCGTCCGCCGTCGTCGCATAGCGAGCGGGGGTCGAGGTGGAGCCGGCTGTCGGAGACGCGTGGGTTCCAGGCAATGCGAGGGCTCCTTGTGCACGGCAAATGAGGCCCGTACTGTATCAAACAACCGTTTGGTGCGAGATTTCTCGCTTCGATCGCTTCGCTCGCCTCGGCCGCGGGGCACTGGCATGGATGAGAGGTCAGGATGCTGTCGCTTGCGGACGCCTACCACACCGGTTTCGTGGTGGCCGACATCGATTCGGCGATGGCGGAGCTCACCGCCCTCTTCGGGGTCGAGTGGACTCCGGTCGAAGACCGGAACATGAAGGTGCGCACGCCCGATGGTCCCTTGGAGGGGCGCCTGCGGTTCGCCTACACCCTCGGCGAGGCTCCGCATCTGGAGCTCCTCGAGCCCGTGCCTGGAACGGTCTGGGACCAGCCAGCCGAGTTGACCTCGGGTCTCGGTGCTGCCCATCACGTCGGAGTCTGGACCGAGGACTTCGCGGAGACCTCGGCCCGACTCGAGGCCGCCGGGTTCCCTCGACTGCTCACCTTCGACGACGGGTCGGGTCGGGCGCTGGGCTTCGCCTATCACCGCCTCCCGAGCGGAGTGCTCGTCGAGCTGGTGGATGCCGCGCGACGGCCCGAGCTGGAGGCATGGCTGCGTGGCGGGGCCTACCCTGCCGGCCGGCAGGCGGCCGTCAGGTGAGCCCTGGCCCTGCCCCCGTCGCCTCCCTGCCGCCGGTCGACCTGACCGCGGAGGCGTCGTACCTCCTGGCGACCTACGCCTGGGCGATCGACGCACGTGAGCCGAGCCTGTTCTCCCGCGTCTTCACCGCCGACGTCGACGCCGACTACGAGGGATTCGCGTGTCATGGGCTGGAGGAGCTGGCGGCCCGACTGGATCAGCTGCACCATGGACTGCGCTCCACGCAACACCTCGTCGGCAGCGTGCTCGCCGAGCCGAGCGACCCGGACCGTGCCGGGGTGCGCAGCCACGTCCGGGCGAGCCTGGTCGCGGACGGCGGCCGACGTCTGGAGGTGGCGGCCCGCTACGAGGACGAGCTGGTCCGCGGCCCCCACGGCTGGCGGATCCGGGCGCGCCGGGTCAGAGGCATGTGGATGAATGGGGATCGCACTATCCTGCCGTGGATGTCGCACGACATGCGCGCTGAGCAAGAGATCGGAAGGGGCTGACCAATGTCCGCCAAAGAGGGCACCGGTGGTGGCCGGCGCGGCCGTCCGCGTCGAGGGCCCGACCCCGACCGGGTGCAGGAGATCGTCGACGCCGCTGCCGAGATCATCTTGACCAAGGGATACAGCGCGACCAGCATCCAGGACATCGCGGACTCCGTCGGCATCCTCAAGGGCAGCCTGTACCACTACGTGCGCACCAAGGAGGACTTCCTCTACCGCATCATCAAGGACGTCTACGACGAGGCGCTCACCGACATCGCTCGGGTCACCGACATGGAGGCGCCGCCCCTCGAGCGCCTGGCCGCCTTCATCCACGCCCACATCACGTTCGCGGCCAAGCACCTCGTCGCCTACACCATCCAGGTCCGGGAGTTCGACCGCCTGAGCCCGGATCGGCGCGAGGAGATCCGTCAGGGCGGGGAGAACTACGTGGAGGCGCTCCAGCGGATCCTCGAGGACGGACAGGGCACGGGCGATGTGGACGCAAGTCTCGACCCGCGGCTTACTGCTGTCGTGATCACCGGGTCGTTGAACTCGATGACGCGTTGGTATCAGCCCGGAGGCTCGCTCGCGCCCGAGCAGCTGGCCGATGTCTATGCGTCGTTCATCATCTCGTCGGTCGCCTCCAGTGAGGCCGCCGACGGCGCCGGCGGACTGGAGAAGCTGCGCGTGGCTTTCCGCGGCATCGCCCCGGGGAGCTGACCCGCCACGCATAGTGATGCCCGAGGGCCGGCCGGTGAGGCCGGCCCTCGGGCATTTCGCGACCTCCGGCCCGCCGGGGTGCCCGCCACCCGGCGGGCTTCGTCGTCTTCGGGTCTTGGCAGAACCTCGCGCGTCGGCTAGATTTCTACCTACCGATCGGTTGATTTAAGTGAGGTGAACCGTGCTGACCGAGGAAGATCTGGCGGCGATCGTCGGGCGCCCCCTTCCGGGTGGGGAGTACACGTTGCAGCCGTACGTCGACTGGCTCGTCCACGACGCCGTCGAGGCAGGCGTGCCGGGCGAGGTCGCTCACCCGCTCTTCGGGTTCATCGCCGGCCTCCGGGGCAAGGGCATCAGCCTCGACGACCTCTTCGAGATCTGCGGGGCGACGGCCGCCGACGGACCGATGTTCGGCGAGCACGAGACCGAGCTCCATCAACCGCTCCGCCCCGGCGAGACCTACCGGGTGAGCGGCGAGTTCGTCTCCGCCGAGCGCAAGCAGGGCAAGAAGACGGGCATCTTCGACATCGTCGGCTTCAGGCTCCGGCTGACCGACTCCGCCGGCACCCTCGCGGCGACCACCTTCAACTCCTTCGTCTTCCCCAGGAGGTCCGCGTGAGCATCAGCGTCGGCGACCGGTTGCCCGAATGGCTGCTGCCCCGGGTCAGCCGGGAGAAGATGAAGACGATGGCGCTGGTCCTCGACGACCCGAACCCCATCCACTGGGACCTCGCCGCGGTGCGTGGGCTGGGCATGGGAGAGCGTCCGATCAACCAGGGCCCCAACAACATGGCCTATGTCATGAACATGCTGGCCGACTGGGCCGGCGGACACGAGCACCTGCGCAGGCTGCGCGTCCGCTTCCAGGCCAATGTGCTCGGTGACGACGAGGTGGTCGCCCGCGGGACCGTCGTCGCCCTCCGCGTCGAGGGTGGTCGCACCCTCGCGGAGTGCGACGTGGAGCTGGTGGGTGCCGCCGGCGCCGTCGCGCTCTCGGGCACCGCGACCGTCGACGTGAGCGGTCGGGCCTGAGCGATGGCCATCGACGTCGGCGTCGGCCTGTGGACCTTCCAGTCCACGGCCCACCACCCCCGCAGCCTCGCGCGCCAGTACCGGGGCTTCCCCGCGGTGGCGCAACGGGTCGAAGAGCTCGGCTACGCCGACATCTGGCTCGGCGAGCACCGGTTCTGGTACGACGCGTGGTGCCCGGCGCCCCTGATGCCGATCGCGGCCGCGGCCGCCGGCACCGATCGACTTCGCTTCGGGACCGCGATGATGTTGCTGCCGCAACACGACGCCGTACGACTCGCCGCCGTGGCCGAGACGGTCCAGGGCGTAGCGGCGGGGCGTCTCGAGCTCGGCGTCGGCCTGGGTCACCGCGATGCGGAGTTCGACGGCCTGGGCCTGCAGCGTCGTCAGCGGGGCAAGCGGATGGAGAGCGGCCTCGACGTGCTGGGCGAGCGCTTCCTCCCGTCGTCGGTGTGGGTCGGCGGCATGGCGCCCGCCGCGTTGCGCCGGCTGGGCAGCCGCGGGATGTCGTCGCTCATGCCGCAGACCCTCGATGCGGAGACCACGCGGCGAGCGATCGCCACCATCGACGCCGCCGCGGCGGAGGCCGGCGTCCCGCGAGGCCGCGTCGGCATGCTGAAGGACGTCTGGGTCGAGACCGGCGACCACGACCGCGCCTGGTTCCTCGCCCGACTGCGCGAGCACTACCTCGAGGAGGCGGGAGCCTGGTGGGTGATGAAGGGCGAGCGGCACGGCTTCGCGATGCCCGACGACCTCGAGGCCCAGGTGCAGCGGGTGGTCGACTCCGCCGTGGTCGGCACGCCCGACGAGGTGGCCGCCGAGCTCGCCTCCCTCGAGGCGCTGGGAGTCGACCACCTCGTGGCCCGGCCCTGCTTCGACTTCGTGGCACCCGAGGTCCTGGATGTCGAGTTGGAGGTCTTCGCGACCACCGTGCTCAAGGAGGTCGGCCGATGAGACTCGGCGTCGTCATCGACGGCGGCACGATCCCGGCCGCGCTGGCTCCAGTCCTGGCTGAGCTGACGGAACGAGCCGGCCTCGACCTCGTCTGGTGGCGCTCGTCCGCCCCACGCTCGACCCTGGCCCTCGCCGCGAGCTGTGCCCGGGTCGACGGGCTGGTGGTGGGTGCCGAGGTCGTCGTCGACGACACGCATCCGCTCTACCTCGCCGAGGAGCGGAACGTCGTCGACCAGCTGCTGGGCGGGCGCCTGGTCGTCGGATTGCGGTCGAGCGGTCGCCGGGAGCTCGACCGGGAATGGCTGCAGGTGCTCCTGGCAGCCGGTGCTCCGGCGCCCTTCCGGCACGAGGGCCCGCACTTCACCGTGCCGGCCGGTCTCCCGGAGAACCGGATCAATCCCGAGCGGCAGGTCCGGGTGACCCCGGCGCCCTTCAGCCTCGAACCGCAGGTGTGGCTGCTCGACGCCCCCGAGCTGGCGGGCCGCTACGGCATCAGCCCCCTCGTCGGGGCCACCACGTCTGCGGCAGACGCCGAGCGGCAGTGGGCCGCCCTGGCCGCCGACCTCGCCGAACGCGCCGCCCGGCTGCGCCGTCCCGGCGTACGAACGTGGGACCCGGCGACGACCGACGCGGCGGCACTCGCGATCGAGCTGCGCGCCGAACGCGACCGCTGGGGCCTCGACACCCTCGCGCTCGACCTCCCCATGGAGCCGGGCAGCGCGGAGTGGACGGCGGCGCTCGCCGAGCTGGCCGGCGTCGTACGCCCGCGGCTGCAGGCGCACACCCTGCCACCGGGACTCGAGGAGTTCTGGGACGACCTACGCACGACGCGACGAGAGACGAACGAACGAGAGGTGACGACATGACCGAGGCCTACATCGTTGAGGCGGTCCGTACGGCGACCGGACGGCGAGGAGGTGCGCTGAGCGGCATCCACCCGACCGATCTGCTCGGCCGGGTCTTCACCGAGCTGTTCGAGCGGACCGGCGCGGACCCCGCGGCGGTCGACGACGTCATCGCCGGCTGCGTCGCGCAGATGGGCTCCCAGGCGTGGAACATCGGCCGCAACGCCTGGCTGTCGGCCGGCCTGCCCGTGCACGTGCCCGCGGTGACCATCGACCGGCAGTGCGGCTCCTCGCAGCAGGCCGTGCACTTCGCGGCCCAGGCGATCAAGTCGGGCGAGATGGACCTCGTCGTGGCGGGCGGGGTCGAGGTGATGAGCCAGGTGCCGCTCAACAGCTCCGGCAACCCCGAGCTCGGCTACGGCTACCCGTTCGGCGGCGCGGGCTGGGCGGAGCACTACGGCGACCAGGAGATCCACCAGTTCCGCGGCGGCGACCTGATCGCCGAGAAGTGGCAGGTGAGCCGCGAGGAGATGTTCGACCTCGCCCTGCGCTCCCACGCCAACGCGGCGCGCGCCCAGGACGAGGGGCGCTTCGATCGCGAGATCCTCGACATCGACGGGCATACCCGCGACGAGGGGATCCGCCGAGACTCGACCGCGGAGAAGATGGCGCAGATCAAGCCCATCCGCGAGGGCGGCATGCACAACGCGGCACTGGCCAGCCAGATCGCCGACGGGGCCGCCGCGCTCGTGGTCGCCTCCGAGCGCGCCGTCGAGCGGTTCGGCCTCACCCCCCTGGCGAAGGTCCACACCACCGCTGTGGTCGGCAGCGACCCGGTGCTCATCCTCACCGGCCCCATCCCCGCGACCCGGAAGGCCTTCGAGAAGAGCGGCCTCAAGGCCGACGACATCGACCTCTACGAGTGCAATGAAGCCTTCGCCGCCGTCGTGCTCGCCTGGGCGAAGGACTGCGGGATCGACCTCGATCGGGTCAACGTCAACGGCGGCGCCATGGCCCTCGGCCACCCGTTGGGTGCGAGCGGGGCCAAGCTCATGACCACCTTGGTCCACGAGATGGTGCGCAGCGGCGCGCGCTACGGCCTGCAGACCATGTGCGAGGGCGGCGGTCTCTCCAACGCCACGATCCTCGAGAGGGTGTGACGAGGTGCTCGTCAAAGACGCCGTCGGCGTCGTGACCGGCGGCGCCTCCGGGATCGGCGAGGGCGTCGTGCGCATGCTCGTCGAGGGCGGCGGACGTGCCGCCGTACTCGATCTGCCGGGGTCGCGCGGAGCCGAGCTCTGCGAGGAGCTCGGTGAGGCCGCGGCGTTCTTCCCGCTCGACGTGACCGCCCCCGACCAGGTCGAGGCGACGATCGACGCCGTGCGGCAACGGTTCGGCCGGATCGACCTGCTGGTCAACTCCGCGGGCATCAGCCCCGCCGCTCGGATCGTGGCGCGCGACGGCACGCTCTATCCACTGGAGCGGTTCCGGCAGGGCATCGAGGTGAACCTGATCGCGGCCTTCGACGTGCTTCGGCAGGCGGCCGGCGTGATGGCCGCCAACCCGCCCTCGGCGGAGGGGGAGCGCGGCCTCGTCGTCAACATCGGCTCGATCGCCGCCTTCGAGGGCCAGGTGGGCCAGGCGTCGTACTCGGCCAGCAAGGGCGGCGTCGTCGCCATGACCCTGCCGTTGGCCCGCGACCTGGCGACGCAGGGCATCCGGGTGATGGCCGTCTGTCCCGGCACCATCGACACCCCGATGGTGCAACAGGCGAGCGAAGAGATCCGCACCTACCTCCGCGACGCCAACGTCTTCCCGAAGCGGCTGGGTCGCGCGGAGGACATCGCGCAGGTGGTGCGCACCTGCATGGAGACGACCTACCTCAACGGCGAGGTCATCCGGGTCGACGCCGCCGTCCGGATGGCGCCCCGATGAACCAGCCGATATCAGAGCAGAGAGGCATGAGATGAAGGCGACGATCGCCGACCCGCGACCGCGGGCCGAGTCGACCGAGGAGGGCGCTCGGATCCACGGCTGGCGCTGCGCGAGCTGTGCCCACCCGGCCACCCAGTCGATGCTGCGCTGCCCGCTGTGCCGCGGCGCGATGACAGAGACCGAGTTCGCCACTACGGGTGAGGTCTGGGCATCCACCTGTCTGCGCGTGCGGGTCCCCGGCCACGAGCCGCCGTTCGCCGTTGCCTACCTGGTGCTCGACGACCAGGGGCCGCGCGTCCTGGTGCACACGCCGGGCGGCGAGCCGCTTCCGCCGGGGAGCCGCGCGCGGGTCACCGCCGTCTCGCCCGACGGCGACCTCGTGGCTACCGCCGTCGAGGAGGTGGCGTGATGGACGCCCACGTCTACGGAGTCGGTACGTCGCACTTCGGTCGCCAGCCCGGAGTCGCCGGTCCCATGCTGGCCCAGCAGGCGATCATCGAGGCGCTCGGCGACGCCGAGGTCGACTCGATCGACGCCGTCTTCGCCGGCACGGTCTTCGGTGCTCCCGGCACGGCGCAGCGAGCCCTGCAGACGCTGGGCATCACCGGCGTCCCCATCCTGACCTTCGAGAACGCGTGCGCCACCTCCAGCACCGCCCTGCACGAGGCACGGCACGCGGTCATGAGTGGTCGCTACGAGCGCGTGCTCTGCCTGGGCATCGAGACGATGACCGCGCACTTCGCCGGTCCCATCACGCCCGAGGTGACCGATGCCGAGGGCCGCGCCGGGCTGGCGCTGCCCGGCGTCTATGCGATGGTGGCGAGCCGCTATGAGCATCTGCACGGGCTGGACCGGCAGGCGCTCGCCGCGGTGGCGGTGAAGAACCGCGCCCACGGTGCCCTCAACCCGCGTGCCCAGCACGGCTCCGAGGTCACCGTGGAGGAGGTCCTCGCCTCCCGGATGGTCGCGGACCCGCTGACGCTCATGCAGTGCTGTGACATCTCAGACGCCGCGACCGCAGCCGTGATCGGCGTACCGCGAGGCAATCCTCGCGACGTCAGGATCGCGGCGTCGGCACTGCGGTCGGGGGAGCTGTGGGATCACCGCAGCACCCAGCCGTGGGGCTATGACCTGATGGCCAGCGTCGCGTCGGACGCCTACGAGGAGGCCGGGATCGGCGCGCAGGAGATCGACCTCTTCGAGGTGCACGACGCGTTCACGATCGGCGAGATCACCGCCACCGAGGCGCTCGGCCTCACCGAGCCCGGAGGCGGCGGCGAGCTGGTGCTCAGCGGGCACACGACGCTCGGCGGCCGGCAGCCGGTCAACCCGTCGGGTGGCCTGCTCAGCCGCGGGCACCCGCTGGGCGCGACGGGCCTGGCCCAGATCGCGGAGGGCGTGTGGCAGCTCCGTGGCGAAGCGGGGGCCCGACAGGTGGAAGGAGCTCGCGTCGCCGCCGTCGAGACGATGGGCGGCGGCACTGCCGGGATCGACGGCAACGGGTGCGTGGTGGTGATCCTCGGTGGCTGAGAAGACATGGGAGAGAACGATGATCGACGATGACATGCTGGGTGGGGAGCGTCTCGCGGACCCCTATCCCTACTTCGCGGACGTGCTGGAGCGCGAGCCGGTCCGCTGGAACGAGAAGCACCGCGCGTGGTTCATCCACAAGCATGCCGACGTGCTCTGGGCGCTGCGCAATCCCGCCTTCTCCTCCGACCGGGTGCGTCCGGTCGAGGCGCGCCTGTCGGTGGAGCAGCGGGAGGTGCGCAAGCCGACGTACGACGTCTTGCGCCACTGGATGGTCTTCCTGGACCCGCCGGAGCACACGCGACTCCGCAAGCTGGTGATGCCGGCCTTCAGCCCCAAGTCGGTGGCGCGGATGCGCGAGCGGGTGCAGCAGGTCGTCGAGCAGACGCTGGTCGAGCTGGGGGATCGCACCTCGTTCGACTTCATCGCCGACTTCGCCTACCCCGTGCCCGCGATCATCATTGCCGAGCTCATCGGGGTGCCCGCAGAGGACCGTGACCGATTCAAGAAGTGGTCCGACGACATCCTCACGCTCGTCTTCGGGGCCCAGGGCGAGGCGAACCGGCGCGACGTGGCGCAGCGAGGCCTGCAGGAGCTGACCGACTACCTGCGGGAGCTGATCGCGGAGATCCGCAAGCACCCGGGCGACGACAGCGTCATCGCAAACCTGCTCCAGGCCCACGACGCGGACCCGCCGCTGACCGACGAGGAGATCGTCTCCACGTGTGCCCTGCTGGTCTTCGGCGGGCATGAGACCACGACGAACCTGATCGCCAACGGCACCCGCCAGCTGCTTCTCCACCCCGACCAGTGGGAGCTGTTGAAGGCGCGACCCGAGCTCATGGGCAGGGCCGTCGAGGAGCTGCTCCGATTCGACGGACCCTCGCGCCTGGAGGCTCGGCTGCTCGTCGAGGATGTCGAGCTTCGCGGCCAGACCCTCAGGGCCGGGGACAACGTCTTCCTCGTCCAGAGCGCGGCCAACCGCGACCCGGAGGTCTTCGAGGATCCGCACCGGCTCGACATCACGCGGGAGCGCAACAACCACGTCGGCTTCGGCTTCGGGGTGCACCACTGCCTGGGCAACTTCCTCGCCCGACTCGAGGCGGAGATCGCCTTCTCGGCGGTCCTCCGTGCCCTGCCCGACCTGGCGTTGGCGGGCGAGGAGACATGGCACACCACGATGATGAGCCGGGGCATGAAGACGATGCCGGTCAAGCGGACGGGGGAGGTGTGAGCGCGAGCCTGCCGCTCGCCGGCCAGGTGGCGGTCGTCACCGGGGCGAGCGGCGGCATCGGCCGGGTGATCGCGCAGGAGCTGGCGCGCAACGGTGCGGACGTCGGTCTCGTGGCTCGCCGCCGCGAGGCGCTGGAGGAGACGGCGGCCCTGATCGCGCCGACCGGACGGCGCGCGGCCGTGGCGGCCGCCGACATCACCGACGAGGAGCAGGTCGCCGCGGCGTTCGCGCACCTGGCCGCCGAGCTCGGCGATGCCAGCGTGCTCGTCAACAACGCCGGCGGCGCGCGCTTCCTCGCGGGGCTGGAGGAGATGCGCCTCTCCGGGTGGCAGAAGACGGTGGACCTCAACCTCAAGGCGCCATTGATCTGCGCCCGGGCGGTACTGCCCGGGATGATCCGCCGCTCGGGCGGCTCCATCGTCCACATCGGTTCGATCGTCGGCGAGGCCGCCCAGCACGGCATGGCTCACTACGGCGCCGCCAAGTCCGCTCTCGGCATGCTCAACCGCAGCCTCGCTCGCGAGTGGGGCAAGCACGGCGTGCGCAGCAACATGGTCGTGCCCGGCCTGGTCGACTCCGGCGCCCACGACCACTACGCCGACGACGACAACATGGGTCGGCTCTACACCGCCGAGATCCCCCTCGGCCGCTGGGGCAAGCCCGACGAGATCGCCGCCCCCGTGGTCTTCCTGGCCTCCGATGCCGCCTCGTTCATCACCGGCACCGCCCTCGTCGCCGACGGCGGCCAGATCGCCTGACCGCCCAACCGCCCAACCTCGCCGAGCCGCCAAAATCTTGCTGCCGAGCCGCCAAGTTCTAGCCGTCGAGCTGCCAGATTCTTGCTGTCGAGCCGCCAGTTTCTAGGCACCGAAACGGCAGGTATGCGTGCACATTTGTGGACGCGCCCTGCTGGACGCTGCAAGCCGGGCTGCCGCTGGAGCGAAATCCGCGGCTCGGCGCTGCAGAATCCGCGGTTCGACGCCAAGTTCTTGGCAGCTCGACAACTAGAACTTGGCGTTTTCGACGGCTAGAACTTGGCAGCTCGGCGGGTGGGTGGGATCGGCGGGGTGGGTGAGGTGGGGACAGAGGAGGGGCGGCGTAGATGGTGCGCCGCCCCTCTTGATGTTCCTGGGGTCCGGGTCAGGCGGCGCCCTCGGCGGGAGTGGCCGGGGGCGTCAGCTCCTGCAGCATCTGGCGACGCAGTAGGAGGGCCTTCTTGGGCAGGCCCAGGAGGACGGCGCCGACCATGCGGCCGTCGCGGAAGTAGCCGACGGCGGCCTCCGTGTCGAGGTCACCCTCGATCACCTCGATGCGGTCGGCGATCGCCAGGTTGCCGAAGGACTGGATGCGTACGTCGTACTGGTCGGACCAGAAGGACGGCAGCGGGTGGAAGGGCCGCGGATCCGCGGGCTCGCCGGCGAGGTCGCTGACCAGGGTCGCCGCCGCGCGGCGGGCGGTGTCGGCTGGCATCTGCCAGTGCTCGACCCGACGCGGCACGTCGTCGAACATGGGGTTGGGGAAGCGGGCGACGTCGCCGACCGCGACGGCGCCGGGGATGCCGCCCATGCGCATCCAGTTGTCGCAGGCAACCCCGTCGGCGAGGTCGAGGCCGTTGCCCTCCAACCAGGAGACGCACGGATCGGAGCCGATTGCCTGCACGTAGGTGTCGCAGCGCAGCGTGGTGCCGTCGGCAAGTGCCACCAGGTGGCCGCCGCCCTCGTCGGTGATGCGCTCCACCTGGGTGCCCAGGTGGAAGCGGACGCCGTGTGCCTCGTGTCGGCGCTGGACAGCCGCGCCGACGGTGTCGCCCAAGGGCGTCTTGAGGGGTACGTCGTCGATCGCCACCACATGCACGCTGCAGCCGAGCTTCACCGCGGTAGCCGCCACCTCGCAGCCGATGAACCCGGCGCCGATGACGACGATGGTCGCCCCGGGCCGCAGCCGCGGCTGCAGGGCGACGCAGTCGTCGTAGGTGCGCACGGCGCAGCCGGATCGCGCGATCCGCTCCGGCAGGCGCCTGGCCGCAACGCCTGTGGCGGCGACGAGGCCGTCGAAGCGGAGTGTCGATCCGTCGGAGAGGCTCAGGGTGCGCTGCTCGAGGTCGCAACCCTCGGCGCGTACGCCGAAGCGCCAGTCGGCGCGGGCGGCTTCCGGCCGCTGCTGGAAGGCGAGCACCGTCAGGTCCGGAGCGGCCGTCAGTGCGGCCTTGGAGAGGGGCGGCCGGGTGTAGGGCGGGTGCGTCTCCTCGCTGATGACGACGATCTCCCCCTCCCAGCCCGACGAGAACAGCGCCTCGGTGACGCGGAGTCCACCCAGGGAACCGCCGACGACGGCGATGCGTGGCATGTGTTCCTCCTGGGCCTCAGTCGACGATCCGGATGGCCTGGACCGGGCATGCCATCACAGCCGCCTCGACGTAGGAGCGCTGCGAATCCGGCGCCTCCGCGTGGTAGACGAGCTCACCGTTGTCGTCGAGGTCGAAGACCTCGGGTGCGGTGAAGACGCACTGCCCGTAGTGCTGGCAGAGGTCCATGTCGACGTGGACCTTCACTGCGTGCCTCCCGGGAGGTAGAAGCGGTCCTCGAACTCCTTGGCGAGCTCGACGTTCTCGGCGTTGCCCGGGTGCGGCACCCAGCGGTCGCCGGCGGTCTGGTAGCGCGTCGCGAGCTCGATCAGGACGCCGTGCGCCTTCTCCTCTCCGATGAAGTTCCACTTCAGCCACGGCATGGTGTCGGGGTTGCTGTCCTCCTCCAGGAGCACCGGCAGCCCGGCCGCGCGGCACTCGGCCATCGTGTGGCCGAAGTTGTCGGAGAGAAACGCGATGTGGTGCACGAACTCGCCGCGCTTGGCGAGCACCTTGTGCACCCAGCTGTCTGCGTCGCCGGGGGCCCACATCTGCACGGAGACGCCCTTGGGGTCGGGGTTCTGGAAGGTGGCCCACACCATCGAGGTGCCGTCGGAGCTGCCGTTGCTGTAGGTGATCTGCTCGGTGTGGCCGGGGCTGAGGACGTTGAGGATGTCCTTCCAGTCGGCGATGGCTTGGTCGAGATCACGTACGCAGAGCGAGAAGTGGTCGATGTGAACGTTGGTCACGGGCTGTCCTTTCTGAGGGCGACAGGTGCCTGAGAGGCACGCCGACATTATTACACCGACCGTTTGGTAGAAGAAACCCTTCGCGGCCGTTCCGGATTGCTTGACAAGGCCGGAGTGTGGCGTGTTTCATAGCAAACAACCGGTTGGTGGAATTAGTCAACCGCCCCGAGCAACAGGAGGATCCGTGGACTTTGCGCTCACCGAGGAGCAGGAGGCGTTCCGCAAGTCGGTGCGCTCCTGGGTCGAGAAGGAGTGCCCCAAGGACGTCGCGCTCGAGCTGGAGCGCCAGGAGTTCGAGTACCCCCACGAGCTGTACCAGAAGATGGCCGAGGCCGGCTTCCATGGGATCGGCGTCGCAGAGGAGTACGGCGGCTCCGGGGGCACCGAGCTCGACCAGGTGCTGCTGATCCGCGAGCTCTCCCGGTCCCTCGGCGGCATCGCCTGGATCTGGGGCATCAACGCCTTCGCCGGCTCGAAGTCAGTCGGCTACTACGGCACCGAGGAGCAGAAGAAGCGCTTCCTGCCCGACATCGCCTCGGGAGCGAAGAAGTTCGCCATCGCGGTGACCGAGCCGGCCGGTGGCACCGACCTTCTCGGCGTCCTCAAGACGACGGCGAAGAAGACCGAGGGCGGCTGGGTGATCAACGGGCAGAAGATCTGGTCGACCCAGGCCCACGTGGCCGACTACCTGCTGCTCCTGGCCCGCAGCGACAAGGACGTCGCGAAGAAGACCCAAGGCACCACGCTCTTCCTGGTGCCGAAGGGCACCCCGGGGCTCGAGGCCCGGCAGATCCCCAAGCTCGGCATGAAGAACGTCGGCTCGTGCGAGGTCTTCCTCGACGATGTCTTCGTCCCGGACGACCTCGTGCTGGGCGAGCCCGGTCAGGCCTGGTACATGCTGCTCAAGACGCTCAACAACGAGCGGATCATGATGTCCGCGTTGGCGCTCGGGATCCTCGACGGAGTCATCGAGGAGGCTATGCGCTACCTCGACGAGCGCGAGGTCTTCGGCAAGAAGCTCGGCCAGATGCAGGTGCTCCAGCACTACATCGCCGACATGCTCATCGCGCAGAAGTCCGCCGAGCTGCTCATCTACGAGGCCGCCTGGCGCCAGGCCGAGGGTCTCGACTGCGGCATGAACGCCAACATGGCGAAGATCGTCGCCTCCGAGGGCGCGGTGACGGCCGCGGACCGCGGCATCCAGATCTTCGGCGGCATGGGCTACGCGCTGGAGACGCAGATGCAGCGCTACTGGCGTGATGCCCGGCTCTACCGAATCGGCCCCATCGCCAACGAGATGGCCCGAAACTCCATCGCCGAGATGGCGGGCCTGCCACGCTCCTTCTGACGGCGGTGCGGTCAGGAGCGGCAAGGTCGGAGCAGGACTGACAGGAGTGACAGATGGCCAGTCGAGTGAGCGAACCTGTGTGGCAGGTCGCGGAGCCGGTCACGGAGCAGGCGACCAGGCCCGAGCCACGGCCGAGCCCACCGGCGAGCCCGGGGGGCCCGGCGGCGGGCCCGGGAGCCGAGGTCCGGCGTACCTGGGCCGAGGCGGTGCCGATCGGCGACATACCGGTGCGGGGCGCGGCACTCTGGCCTGACGCCGAGGCGCTGGTCTTTCCGGAGGCTCGGCTCACCTACTCCGAGCTCGCGGAGGACGCCGAGCTGGCGGCCCGGGCGCTGCGCGCGATGGGCGTGGGCCCGGGCGACCACGTCGGCATCCTGATGGCCAACTGTCCAGACTTCGTGCGGGTCCTCTACGGCGCCACCATGATCGGCGCGGTGGCGGTGCTCATCAACGCCCGCTACCAAGGCGATGATCTCGCGCACGTCATCACCGATGCCGGGATCACGGTGCTCGTCACCGGCGATCAGGTGGGGCAGCCGCACGGCCTCGCCGAGCGGATCGAGGCCGCCCTGCCCGACCTGGACCCCTCGGCGGCCGACGGGCTCCCGGTGGCCAGCGCCCCGTGCCTGAGTCAGATCGTCGTCCTCGGTGCGGCCGAGACGGTGGCGGCGGCGTACGTCGACAGGTCGCGTTTCGAGCAGCTGGCGCAGCGGGTGCCACCCGACGAGGTCGATCGGCTGCGTCGCACCGTGCCCCTGCGGTCCGTCGGCATGATGATGTACACCTCGGGCACGACGTCGAAGCCCAAGGGCTGCCAGTTGTCGCACGAGATGGTGGTGCGCAACGGCATCGCCGCCGGCGAGCGACTCGACATCCGCCGTGGCGACCGCTTCTGGGACCCGTTGCCGATGTTCCACATGTCGTCGATCCTGCCGATGACGGGGTGCCTGCACACCGGGGCGACGTTCATCTCGATGGGTCACTTCGATGCCGACCCCGCGCTGGAGCTGATGGACCGTGAGCGGGTGACCCACGCCTTCCCGACCTTCCCGACGATCACGCAGGCGATCGCCAACCACCCACGTTTCGGCGAGGTGGACTTCTCCGCCTTGCGGCTGGTCAACAACGTGGCCACGCCGGCTCGGCTGCGCGAGCTCCAACAGCTGTGGCCCGGTGCCGCCATCGTGACCGCCTACGGCTCGACCGAGACCGGCGGAGTCGTCTCGTTCAGCAGCATCGATGACACGCTGGAGCAGCGCACGGACACCTGTGGCAAGCCCTTCCCGGGCATCGAGGTGCGCATCGTCGACGGCGAGACCGGGGCCGAGATGCCGACAGGAGAGCGCGGCGAGATCTGCGTGCGCGGCTACTCGCTGTTCGAGGGCTACCACAACAACCCCGAGCAGACCGGCACGGCCGTCGACGCCGACGGGTGGTTCCACACCGGCGACATCGGTGCCGTGGACGCCGAGGGCCGGATCTCCTACCTGGGCCGGCTGAAGGACATGCTCAAGGTGGGCGGGGAGAACGTCGCCGCCGTCGAGATCGAGGAGCTGCTCCAGCAGCACCCGGCGGTCAGCATCGCGCAGGTCGTCGGGATCCCGGACGACAGGTATGTCGAGATCCCCGCGGCCTTCGTCGAGCTCGTCGACGGCGTGGAGGCCAGCCCGGAGCAGATCGCGCAGTGGATGCAGGGCAAGATCGCCACCTTCAAGCTTCCCCGCCACGTGCGGGTGGTCGAGGAGTGGCCGGTCGCGGCGACCAAGATCCAGAAGTTCCGGTTGCGCGACCAGCTGTGCGCCGAGCTGGGGATCCCCACATGACGGCGCCCACCTCGGTCGCGGCCGAGCGGGGCGAGGCGGACGGGTTGGTCACCCGCTTCGACCACGTCGCGGTGGCGGTGCCGGACATCGCCGACGCGATCCCGCTCTACCACGGTCTGCTCGGCGGCAAGCTGATCGCGGGCGGTGACGATGAACGCCTGGGCTTGCGCACGGTCCAGCTCCGCTTCGACCCGGGCACCAAGATCGAGCTCCTCGCGCCACTCCACGAGGATTCCTATCTCGCCGCCTACCTGCGCAAGCACGGCCCCGGCTTCCACCACATGACCTGCTTCGTCGACGACGTGGCGCGAGCGGTGGCGGAGCTGGAGCGTGCCGGCTACGAGACCGTCGACACGTCCGCGGCCGACGAGTTCTGGCAGGAGACCTTCGTGCGGCCCAGCTCGGGCTTCGGCACCCTGATCCAGCTCGCCCGCAGCACCTTGGAATGGACCACGCCCGTCATGCCTGCGGGAGCCACGATCGACGACGTCGTCGCCGGCCGGATCCTGTGGAACGAGGCACGCCCCCGATGGAGGGAAGACCGATGATCACGTTCGTTGCTGTCGTCAAGCGCAAGGAGGGCCTCGGCTTCGACGACTTTCGCAAGCTGTGGTGCGAGGAGCATCCCGAGCTCGTGCTCGCCATGCCGGGCGTGCGCGGCTACCAGCAGCAGCTGGCGCATGACGGGGCGCGTCGGGACTGGCCGATCGACGGCGTCGCGGAGCTCTCCTTCGACGACCCGGCCGCGATGAAGGCCGCCTTCGCCTCCCCGGAGGGCCAGGCCGCGACCGACCACCAGGAGCTCTTCGCCGGCGACGTGACCTGGTTCCTCGCCGAGCCGCGCGGCTACGGGGCGCGCGCATGAACACGGCGTACGGCGACTCGGCGGCGGCACTGCGGGAGGACGCCTTCGTCCTGGGCGGCAATGTCTTCGGCTGGACCGCGGACGAGGCGGAGTCGCTCGAGGTGCTTGACGCGTACGTCGACGGTGGCGGCCGCTCGATCGACACCGCGGACGCCTACTCGGCCTGGGTCCCGGGGAACCGGGGTGGGGAGTCGGAGGAGATCATCGGGCGCTGGCTGGCACGGAGCGGGCGCCGCGACCAGGTCATGTTGGCGACCAAGGTGGGGCAGCTGCCCTCGGCCCCGGGTCTGAGCCGCGCGAGCATCCGGCGCGGCCTGGAGGACTCGCTGCGGCGGCTGGGCACCGACCACGTCGACCTCTACTACGCTCATTTCGACGACCCGGACACGCCGCTCGAGGAGACCGTAGCCGCCCTCGACGAGGTGGTGCG
>Ga0164243_10005679_pt1 | contig 19024 bp, 13 predicted proteins | sample OricompcompostOP_FD_108781 | JGI IMG/M metagenome (GOLD analysis project Ga0164243, IMG submission 108781) | Organic Plus compost microbial communities from Emeryville, California, USA - Original compost - Organic plus compost (OP) | ecosystem: Engineered > Solid waste > Mixed feedstock >... | reverse complement strand
TACTGACGGCGCACCAGGTGGCCCGGGCCCTTGGGGGCGACCATGCAGACGTCCACGCCGGCCGGGGGCTTGATGAAGCCGAAGCGGATGTTGAAGCCGTGGCCGAAGAACAGGGCGTCGCCGTCCTTGAGGTTGTCCTTGATGGACTCCTCGTAGACCTGGGCCTGGATCGGGTCCGGGACGAGGATCATGATGACGTCGGCCTCGGCGGCGGCCTCGGAGGGGGTCACCACGCGCAGGCCCTGCTCCTCGGCCTTCGCCTTGGACTTGGAGCCCTCGTGCAGACCGACGCGGACGTCGACACCCGAGTCACGGAGCGACAGCGCGTGGGCGTGGCCCTGGCTGCCGTAACCGATGACCGCGACCTTGCGGCCCTGGATGATGGACAGGTCGGCGTCGGCGTCGTAGAACAGCTCGGCCACTTTGGGTTCTCTCCTTGGGTGCAGGTGTTGCGTCCCACCGTATGACGGTGGGGGTGAGGGAGGTCTCGGGGTCTCGGAATGCGGGCGGCCGGATTCCCCCGGCCGCCCGAACGGCGTCCTACGCCGACCGGTCCAGGGCGCGCAGCGACCGGTCCGTGATCGAACGGGCGCCGCGGCCGATGGCGATCGTGCCGGACTGGACGAGCTCCTTGATGCCGAAGGGCTCCAGCATCTTCAGCATGGCCTCCAGCTTGTCGCTGGAGCCGGTGGCCTCGATCGTGACGGCCTCCGGGGAGACGTCGACGGTCTTGGCGCGGAACAGCTGGACGATCTCGACGATCTGGGAGCGGGTCTCGTTGTCGGCGCGGACCTTCACCAGAACGAGTTCACGCTGGACGGCCGAACCGGGCTCCAGCTCGACGATCTTCAGCACGTTGACGAGCTTGTTGAGCTGCTTCGTGACCTGCTCGAGCGGGAAGTCCTCGACGCTGACCACGATGGTGATGCGGGAGATGTCGGGGTGCTCGGTGACACCGACCGCGAGCGAGTCGATGTTGAAGCCGCGCCGGGAGAACAGGGCGGCGATCCGGGCCAGGATGCCCGGCGTGTTCTCCACCAGGACGGAGAGCGTGTGCTTGGACATGATCTTTTACGTCTCTCTCGCTCAGTCGTCTTCGTTGTCGCCGAAGTCGGGGCGGACGTCCCGGGCGGCCATGATCTCGTCGTTGGAGGTGCCGGCGGCGACCATCGGCCACACCATGGCGTCCTCGTGGACGATGAAGTCGACGACGACGGGGCGGTCGTTGATGGAGTTCGCCTCCTCGATCACCTTGTCCAGCTCGTCCGGCGACTCGCAGCGCAGGCCGACACAGCCCATGGCCTCGGCGAGCTTGACGAAGTCCGGCACGCGCGTGCCCTTGGCCTGCGGGTTGACGTCGTCCGGGCCGGAGTGCAGCACGGTGTTGGAGTAGCGCTGGTTGTAGAACAGGGTCTGCCACTGGCGGACCATCCCGAGGGCGCCGTTGTTGATGATGGCGACCTTGATCGGGATGTTGTTCAGGGCGCAGGTGGTGAGCTCCTGGTTGGTCATCTGGAAGCAGCCGTCGCCGTCGATCGCCCAGACGGTCTGCTCCGGGACGCCGGCCTTGGCGCCCATGGCGGCCGGAACCGCGTAGCCCATGGTTCCGGCGCCGCCGGAGTTCAGCCAGGTGGCGGGCTTCTCGTACTGGACGAAGTGCGCGGCCCACATCTGGTGCTGGCCGACGCCCGCCGCGAAGACGGTGTCCTCGGGGGCGAGCCGGCCGATGCGCTCGATGACCTGCTGCGGGGAGAGCGAGCCGTCCTGGGGCAGGTCGTAGCCGAGCGGGTAGGTGTCGCGCCAGCGGCTGAGGTCGTTCCACCAGGCGGTGTAGTCGCCCTGGTGGCCGTCGGCGTGCTCCTTCTGGACGGCCTGGACGAGGTCGGCGATGACCTCGCGGGCGTCACCGACGATCGGCACGTCGGCGGCGCGGTTCTTGCCGATCTCGGCGGGGTCGATGTCGGCGTGGACGATCTTGGCGTACGGGGCGAAGCTGTCCAGCTTGCCGGTGACGCGGTCGTCGAAGCGGGCTCCGAGGGCGACGATCAGGTCGGCCTTCTGCAGCGCGGTGACGGCGGTGACCGAACCGTGCATGCCCGGCATTCCCACGTGCAGCGGGTGGCTGTCGGGGAATGCGCCGAGCGCCATCAGGGTGGTGGTGACGGGCGCTCCGGTGAGTTCCGCGAGGACCTTCAGCTCGGCGGTGGCGCCGGCCTTGATGACGCCGCCGCCGACGTAGAGGACGGGGCGCTTCGCGGAGGTGATGAGCTTGGCGGCCTCCCGGATCTGCTTGGCGTGCGGCTTGGTGACGGGCCGGTAGCCGGGCAGGTCCATGACGGGCGGCCAGGTGAAGGTGGTCTTCGCCTGGAGGATGTCCTTGGGGATGTCGACCAGGACCGGTCCCGGGCGGCCGGTGGAGGCGATGTGGAACGCCTGCGCGATCGTCCGGGGGATGTCCTCCGCCTTGGTGACGAGGAAGCTGTGCTTGGTGATCGGCATGGTGCTGCCGACGATGTCCGCCTCCTGGAAGGCGTCGGTGCCGATCGCCTTGGAGACGACCTGCCCGGTGATCGCGACGAGCGGCACGGAGTCCATGTGCGCGTCGGCGATCGGCGTGACCAGGTTGGTGGCGCCCGGACCGGACGTCGCCATGCACACCCCGACCTTGCCGGTGGCCTGCGCGTACCCCGTGGCCGCGTGGCCGGCGCCCTGCTCGTGGCGGACCAGCACGTGGCGGACCCGGGTGGAGTCCATCAGGGGGTCGTACGCCGGCAGGATGGTGCCCCCGGGGATGCCGAACACGGTGTCGGCGCCGACCTCCTCGAGCGAGCGGATGAGGGACTGCGCACCCGTGACGTGCTCGGGCATGGACTGCTGTCCTCCGGATCGGGGCCGGGGCTGTGGGTGAGCCCCGGAGGCCTGCTCGGTCATCGGCATTCTCTTCTCGATGCTGAGGGTTTTTGCGAGGTTTGGGCGGAGTTTCGGCGTTGCATCACAGGTGCTGGTGCAACAAAAAACCCCTCGTGCCATAAGGCAAGCGAGGGGAGCGCGCCGGGTGTGGGTCACTGGGATTCCGGGTCGGTCCGGACGTCACCAGCTTCAGCCGACGCGCTTTCCAAGTACGAGAATTCGGGTGCGCATGGCACTGACCCTCCCCCCGGCGCGCACCCGGTGTCAAGTGGGTGGGACGGGAGTCTCATTATGTGAGCGCAGGCCCGTCCCGCCGCCGAGGACGGCGGGCACCCCTTTGGTGTACCTCCCCGTACCCCGTTCGGCGGGCTCCCGCGCGCCGCCCACGAACGCGGGTTCGACGGGGCCGTTCGGCACCGGGTAGTGACCGGCGGCGAGCGCCCGGCGCAGCCGGTACTCGTCCAGCGGACCGGAGAAGGCCATGCCCTGCCCGTGGGTGCAGCCCATGGAGCGCAGGGCGACGACCTGCTCGGGGAGGTCCACGCCGTCGGCGACGGACTGGAGCCCGAGGTCGCACGCGATCCGCAGGAGCCCGCCGGTGATCTTGTGCAGCCGGGCGGACTCGACGACGCCCTCGACCAGGCCCCGGTCGAGCTTGAGCACGTCGACGGGGAGCCTGCGCAGGGCGGTGATGGCCGCGTAGCCGCTGCCGAAGCCGTCCAGGGCGATCCTGACGCCGAGCCGGCGCAGTCCGCTGAGCCGGCGCTCCAGCTCGTCCAGCGGGATCCGCGGGTCGAGATCGGCCAGCTCGACGACGAGCGACCCGGACGGCAGCCCGTACCGGGTCAGGAGCGTCTCCACGGAGCCGAGCGGCATCGACCGGTCGAGCAGCCGCCGCGCGCCCACCCGTACGGCGACGGGGACCGCGTGGCCGGTCGCGGTGCGCTCGGCCGCCTGCTCGACGGCCTCCTCCAGCATCCAGCGGCCCAGCTCGGCGGTCTTGTCGCTGTCCTCGGCGACCCGCAGGAACTCCGCGGGTGTGAACAGCACCCCCTGCGAGGACCGCCAGCGCGCCTGCGTGGCGACCGACGCGATCCGGCCGGTCTCCAGGCACACCACCGGCTGGTGCAGCAGCGCGAACTCGCCGTCGTGCAGCGCGGCCCGCAGACGCGTGGCCAGCTCCGCCTTCCGGACGACGTCCTGCTGCATCTGCGGCTTGTACAGCTCGACGCGCCCCTTGCCGCCCGCCTTGGCCCGGTACATGGCCAGGTCGGCGTTGCGCAGCAACTCCCCCGCTCCCAGGCCCGGTTCGGCGAAGGCGACGCCGATGGAGGCGTTGACGCGGACATCGTTGCCGTCGATGAGGTAGGGCTGGGACAGCGTCAGCCTGAGGCGGTCGGCGAGCTCCAGGATGTGCCGTTCCCGGGCGGCGCGGTCGCGGGTACCGTCCCCGGTGATCAGGGCCGCGAACTCGTCGCCGCCCAGCCGCGAGGCGATGTCCCCGCCGCGGACCGCGTCCTGGAGTCTGCGGGCGGCCTGGACGAGCAGCTCGTCCCCGGCTTGGTGTCCGATGGTGTCGTTGACGCCCTTGAAGCCGTCGAGGTCGATGAAGAGCACGGCCGTGTTGCGCAGGGCGGTGCCCCGGTCGGTGGCGCGGCGGCCGGACAGGGCCTGCTGGACGCGCTTGGTGAACAGGGCGCGGTTGGGCAGGTCGGTGAGCGGATCGTGCTCGGCGTTGTGCTGGAGCTGGGCCTGGAGGCGGACCCGCTCGGTGACGTCCCGGCTGTTGAAGATCAGGCCGCCGTGGTGCCGGTTGACCGTCGACTCGACGTTGAGCCAGCCGCCGTCGCCGGAGCGGAACCGGCACTCGATGCGCGTGGTGGGTTCCTCCAGGGGGCTGGCGGCGAGGAAGCGGCGCACCTCGTGCACCACGCAGCCCAGGTCCTCGGGGTGGATGAGGCCGGCCAGCTCCGAGCCGACCAGCTCCTCGGCGGAGCGGCCGTAGACCCCGGCGGCGGCCGGGGAGACGTACCGCAGGATGCCGTTGGGCGCGGCGATCATGATGACGTCGCTGGAGCCCTGCACCAGGGACCGGAAGTGGTTCTCCTTCTGGGCCAGTTCCTGGGTGAGGGTGATGTTGTCGAGCAGCATGATGCCCTGGCGCACCACGAGGGCGAGGACCACGGTGCCGCCGGTGATCAGCACGACGTGGTCGACGCTGCGGCCGTTGAGGACGTTGTACAGGATGCCCAGGGTGCAGACGGCGGCGGCGAGGTACGGCGTGAGCGCGGCCAGGGAGCCGGCGATGGGCCGGGTGAGCGGATACCGGGGCTGGTCGCCCGGCTGCGGTGCCGCCGGCGGGGCGGGGTGGTGGTGGCCGGCGCCGCGCTGCCCCGGCAGGTGCTCGTGGACCACGCGGGAGTGCCCGCCGTCCTCGCGCCCGGCGTCGGCGGGGCCGCGCCGGGGCGCCGCCCAGGGCGCGTAGGCGAGGAGCAGGGAGCCCGCGAACCATCCGGCGTCGAGCAACTGGCCCGACTGGTACGTGTGGTGGAGCAGCGGCGAGGTGAACAGGGCGTCGCACATCACGGTCAGGGCCAGCGCGCCGATCGCGGTGTTGATCGCGGTGCGGTTGGTCGAGGAGCGCCGGAAGTGCAGGGCGAGCACCATGCTGACCAGGGCGATGTCCAGCAGCGGGTAGGCGAGCGAGAGCGCGGTGTGCGCGACGCTGGGGCCCTCGGACTTGGCGGCCTGGGCGAGGGCGAGGCTCCAGGCCAGCGTCAGCAGCGAGCCGCCGATCAGCCAGGCGTCCAGGCCCAGGCAGACCCAGCCGGCCTTGGTCACGGGCCGTTTGGCGAGCACCAGGAGGCCGACGATGGCGGGCGGCGCGAAGCACAGGAAGAAGCCGTCCGCGTACGAAGGGCTCGGCACTGGCCGTTCCAGGACGACCTCGTACCACCCCCAGACCAGGTTGCCGAGGGCGGCCATCGCCGAGGAGAGGGCGAACAGCAGCCAGGCGGGCCGGAAGCGGATGCGGCGGCTGCGGGCGTAGCGGAAGCAGGAGACGGCGGCCACCGCCGCGGCCGCGGCCAGTCCGAAGTCGCCCATGATCAGGGCGAGTCGGTCCGAACCCCAGCCGAGCGCGGACCCGACGGCGTAGGCCGCGCACACCAGGGCCAGCGCGCACTGCTGGGCGAGGGCCGAGCCGCCGAGCGGGGGGCTCGGCAGGGTCAGCCGCGGTGTCCGCCGGTCCCGCACTCCGTCGACGCGCGTCGGGGAGGGCGGTGGCGAGCTCACCGGTCCCTCCCGGTGCGCGCCGCTCGCGGGTCCCGCGGGTCCCGGTGGGGCGGGCGGGTCTGCCGCCTCCGGCCCCCGGGCCCGCGCTGATGCTGACCGTGACGGCAGCCGTGACCGCCTTGGTGGCCGCGTCCGCGGGCGGCCGTCCGCCAGGGTCGCCGTCGGCGCCCCCGCAGCGTCGGATCGATCGTCCATAGGCCGTGCATCGCCCGTCGCCCCCCTCACACATCTGGTCTGTCCGTCCCCGGCGCCGAACGGTGCGCGGCGCAGCCCCTGTCCGGACGATACACCAGTCTCGTCACTCAGGGACATAGCATCTCTACTCTCCGTGACGACCAGCGCATATGCGCGTACGGACCGCTTCCGAAGGGTTGCGGACGGTACTCGAAGCGGATTTCCGGCTTGTTGCGTGGCGGCGAGCGCGTCACCCCGCGCGCGGTCGGCCGGTGGGCGTCACGCGCGGTTCGCGCCCGTCGTAAGGATCACGTTGCGCAACGGCTCCCGGTTCACCCAACGAGTCAACTGGTCCACCAGCAACCGCTTCGCGCGCGGCAGGAACGCGGACGTGGGTCCGCCCACGTGCGGGCTGATCAGCACGCCGGGTGCCCGCCACAGGGGGTGCGCCGGCGGGAGCGGCTCGGGGTCGGTGACGTCGAGGGCCGCCGTGATGCGGCCGGTCTCCACCTCCGCGAGCAGGGCCTTCGTGTCCACGACGCCGCCGCGGGCGACGTTGACCAGGAGCGCGCCGTCCTTCATACGGGCGAGGAAAGCGGCGTCCGCCAGGTGCCGGGTCGTCTCCGTGAGGGGCGTGGAGAGGATGACGACGTCCGCGTCGGGCAGCAGGGCGGACAGATCGGTGAGTGGGTGCACGGGTCCGCGCGCCGTGGTGCGCGCCGAGCGCGCGACGCGCGCCACCCGCGCCACCTCGAAGGGGACGAGCCGGTCCTCGATGGCCGCGCCGATCGAGCCGTAACCCACGATGAGGACGTTCTTGTCGGCGAGCGCCGGGCGGAATCCGCCGCGCCACTCCCCCTTGTCCTGCGCCCGCACGAAGTCGGGGATGCCGCGCAGGGACGCGAGGATCAGCGCGAGCGTGAGTTCGGAGGTGCTCGCCTCGTGCACCCCGCGCGCGTTGCACAGCCGCACGCCGGGCCGCAGGTGCCTGAGGCCCGGCTCCACGTGGTCGATGCCGGCGGACAGCGTCTGCACGACCTCCACCGCGGCCATCTCGGGCAGGGGGCGCTGCCCGACCGCGGACGCCTTCATATAGGGCACGACGTAGAAGGCGCACTCCGCGGGATCCGCGGGGTAGTCCTCGCCGCCGTCCCAGAAGCGGTACGCCGGACCTGCGGGAAGGCCGTCGATGTCGTCCGGCCGGAAGGGGAGCCACACGTCAGCAGTCATGCCTGGAGGCTATGTCAGGCGAACTGGTGTGCAGAGGTTAGGTTGGGGTGCCGGAAGAGGGAGGGTTACGGCCAGGTGGAGCGCAGGACGATCGGCGCGGGCGCACTCGCGGTGGGAGCCGTCGGCCTCGGCTGCATGCCGATGAGCTGGGCCTACAGCTCGTCGCGGCAGCGGGGCGAGGAGTCGCTGAGAGCGGTGCACCGGGCACTCGATCTGGGCACGACGCTGCTGGACACGGCCGACATGTACGGCCCGTTCACCAACGAGCTGCTGGTGGGGCGGGCGTTGAAGGAGCGGCGGCCGGACGCCTTCGTGTCGACCAAGGTCGGCCTGCTGGTCGGTGAGCAGCACATCGTGGCCAACGGCCGCCCCGGCTATGTGAGAAGGGCCTGCGACGCGTCGCTGCGCCGGCTGCAGACCGACGTCATCGACCTGTACCAGCTGCACCGCGCCGACCCGGAGGTGCCCGTCGAGGAGACCTGGGGCGCGATGGCCGAACTGGTGCAGGCGGGCAAGGTACGGGCGCTGGGGCTGTGCGCGGTCGGCGCCCGTGGCGGACGGCGGTCCGGCGCACGCCTGCACGACGCCACGATCCGCCAGCTCCAGCGGGTGCAGCAGGTCTTCCCGGTGAGCGCGGTGCAGGCCGAGCTGTCGGTGTGGTCGCCCGAGGCGCTGGAGACGCTGCTGCCGTGGTGCGAGGCGCGCGGGGTCGGCTTCCTGGCCGCGATGCCGCTCGGCAACGGCTTCCTGACCGGCACCCTCACCCCGGGCCAGGGCTTCGAGCCCGACGACGTGCGCGCCCGGCACCCCCGCTTCACCGCCGAGATGATGGCGGCGAACCAGCCGATCGTGGTGGGGCTGCGCCGGATAGCGGCCCGGCACGGGGACGGGGTGACGCCCGCGCAGGTCGCGCTGGCGTGGGTGCTGGCGCAGGGGCGGCACGTGGTGCCGGTGCCGGGGGCGAAGCGGGAGCGCTGGGTGACGGAGAACGCCGGGGCCGAGGGGCTCCGGCTGACGAGCGAGGACCTGGCCGAGGTGGCGGAGCTGCCCAGGGCGCGGGGATCCTGGGACTGACGGCGGGAGCCGCCCCGGCGGGCCGGGCCCCGGACCCGTGACCGGCGATCGGTGACCGGTCCCGGGAGATCGGGAACCCGTGAGGCCCGGGCGGTGTATGAAGAGTGAGACCCGCCGCGTCGAAGGGACCGTGATCGTGCAACGTCGAGCCGTGTCGGCCGTGTTGGCCGCCGCCGCACTCCTGCTGACGGCCGGATGCTCGTCCGGCGACGGTGACGCGCCGGGGAAGAGCGGGGGCGTGACACCGAGCGCCACCGCCTCCGGGGCCCCGCCGAGCGCGCGGGCGACCGCGACCCCGCCCGCGAAGGGCACGGTCTCCGTGGTGCGCACGGTCGCCGAGGGCCTGAAGACCCCCTGGGGCCTCGCCCCCATCCCGGGCGGCGAGCTGCTCGTGTCCTCACGTGACGAGGCCACGATCACCCGGGTCGATCCGGAGTCGGGGAAGAAGACCGAGCTGGGCGAGGTCCCCGGGGTGTCGGCGGCCGGCGAGGGCGGGTTGCTGGGGATAGCGCTGTCCCCGGACTTCGCCGCGGACCACATGATCTACGCCTACTTCACCTCCGCCTCGGACAACCGCATCGTGCGGATGCTGTACGACGCGAAGCGGCCCGCCGGGGAGCAGCTGGGCGCCCCGGACACGGTCTTCAAGGGCATACCGAAGGGCTACATCCACAACGGCGGGCGGATCGCCTTCGGCCCGGACCGGATGCTGTACGCGGGCACCGGCGAGAGCGGCGACACCGGGCTGTCCCAGGACAGGAAGTCGCTGGGCGGCAAGATCCTGCGGATGACGCCCGAGGGCGAGCCGGCGCCGGGCAACCCGTTCCCGGACTCCCCGGTGTACTCCTACGGCCACCGCAATGTGCAGGGTCTGGCCTGGGACCGTGAACAGCGGCTGTTCGCCTCGGAGTTCGGACAGGACACCTGGGACGAGCTGAACGCGATCAAGCCCGGCGACAACTACGGCTGGCCCGAGGCCGAGGGCATGACCGACGACAAGGACTTCCACGGTCCGCTGGCCCAGTGGGCCACCGACGACGCCTCCCCCAGCGGTCTGGCCCACGCCAAGGGGTCGCTGTGGATGGCGGGGCTGAAGGGCCGGACCCTGTGGCGGGTCCCGCTCGACGGCGTCAAGGCGTCGGCCGACCCCCAGCCCTTCCTGAAGGGCGAGTACGGCCGGCTGCGGACGGTCGTGGCCGCGGGCGGCGACAGGCTGTGGCTGGTGACGAGCAACACCGACGGAAGGGGTGACCCGAAGAGCGGCGACGACCGGATCCTGGAGCTCAAGGTGAGCTGACGGGGCCGCTCTCCTCGCCGCCGCCCTCGTCGTCCTCCTCGGGGGCCGCCGGCTCCGTGCGCCGTACGACGACCTTTCCGGAGGCGAGGTCTATCGGCCCGCGTCCGGGGTCGCTGTCCCCGACGTCCTCGCGGCTCAGTTCGAGGCGTTTCTGTTCGTCGTGCTCGTGCTTGCGGCCAGGCGCGAAAAGCTCTTCGAACGCGTTGAACACAGGACCTCCTACGACCGGCGTCCCTTGAAGCGTATGCCTCAGGCGCGCGTTCCGGAGGTGAGCGTCTCCACCGGGAACAGCCCGAGCCGGTGCGCCAAGGCGGCCGCCTCGCCCCGGCCGGAGACGCCGAGCTTGCCCAGGATGTTCGACACGTGGACGCTCGCGGTCTTCGGGGAGATGAAGAGTTCCTCGGCGATCTGGCGGTTGGTGCGGCCCGCGGAGACCAGGCGCAGCACATCCCGCTCGCGGCTGGTGAGGCCGAGGGTGTCGGCCGGGTCGGCGGGGGGCGGGGCGGTGGTGAGGCTGAGGCGGGCCCGCTGGGCCAGCAGGGTCGTGGCGTCGGCGAGCGGGCGGGCGCCCAGGTGGACGGCGGTGGCCCGGGTGAGCCGGAGCAGTTCCGTGGCGCGGGCCCGCTCGTCGTCGCCGCCCGCGGTCAGCAGCGCCTCGGCCAGGCGGTGGCGGACCCGGGCGAGGTCGTAGGGGCGTTCCAGGGACTCGAAGGCGGTGACCACGTCGGACCAGGTGTCGGGGTCGGTGCGGTCCTCGGCCCGGGCGAGTTCGGCGCGGGTCCATTGCTCGTAGGCGAGCCATACGGGCGCGCCCGTGGCGAGGGTGCGCACGGCGTCGAAGAGGCGCCCCAGGAAGGCGGTCCGGCCGGCGCGTCCGCCGGGCGGCGGGACGGCCCGGGCGTCGGCCTCGGCGACGGCGGCGCTCAGCAGCAGGGGCCAGACGTAGCGCTGGGTGCCGGGCGGGAAGCCGGCGTCGAGGACGCGGTCGGCCTCGGCGCGGGCGTCGAGGAGGCGGCCCTCCGCGGCGGCTATCCCGAGGGCGAGGTGGGACATGGGGAGGTTGTGCTGCGGCATCGGGTCGTGGGTGCCGTAGGAGGCGCGTGCGGCGGCGAGGTGGCGGGCGGCCTCGGCGGTCTCGCCCCGGTCGAGCGCGAGCTGGGCCAGGCGGTTGGCGGCGCCGCCGCGCGGCTTGACGGACTGGCTGGTGCGCTGGGCGCTGACGGCGGCCTCGGCCGCCTCGTCCCAGCGGCCGAGGGAGACCAGGGACTCGGCGAGGTTCACCCACACCCAGGCCTCGGAGTCGCGCAGGCCCCACTCCTGGGTGAGCCGCAGGCCCTCACGGAGGATGTCGACGGCCTCCGCCGAGCGGCCGACGCCTTCCAGGACGGACGGCAGGTTCACATGGCTGCGGCCCACCACGGAGATGAGACCGCGTTCCAGGACCGTTTCCTTGACCTCGTGCATCTGGTCGAGCCCGGCGCCGTCCCCTGCCTCGACCATGAGTCCGCCGAGGGTGAGGCGGGCGTTCAGCTCGATGTCCTCGGCGCCCACCATGCGGGCGTACTCCACGGCCCGCTCGGCGGCGGACACGGCGTCGGGGCCGGGGTCGCGCAGCATGGACCAGCTGGCGGCGGTGGCGAGCACCTCGGCGTGCACCTCGGACGGGGGCAGGCCGCGGACGAGGTCCTGGGCGGTGCCGATCTCCTTCCAGCCGTCCCCGCGGGCCAGGGCCTGCACCAGCCGGGAGCGCTGGATCCAGAACCAGGCGGCACGCAGCGGGTCGGGGTCCTCCTCCAGGAGGTGCAGGGCGCGCTTGGTGATCTTCAGGGCGCGTTCGCGCTCCCCGCAGCGGCGTCCGGCGACGGCCGCCTCGGCCATCAGGTCGAGGTAGCTCAGCGGGGCGGCGGCGGGCTCGGCGGCGCCGCCGCGGCGTGCGGCCAGCGGAGGCGGATAGGCCTCGGTGTAGTCGACGGGGCGCAGGGTGGCGCGGATGCCGGCGGGGGTGGCGTCCCAGAGTTCCATCGCGCGTTCCAGCAGCCGGAGCTGTTCGGAGTGGGCGCGCCGGCGGCGGGCGGTGACGGAGGCGTCGAGGACGGCGGGCAGGGCCTTGGCCGGGTCGTTCGCGTGGTACCAGTAGCTGGCCAGCCGCATCACGCGCTCGCCGGCCGGGACGAGTGTCGCGTCGGCTTCGAGGGCTTCGGCGTAGCGGCGGCTGAGGCGGGAGCGTTCGCCGGGCAGCAGGTCGTCGGCGACGGCCTCGCGGACGAGGGAGTGCCGGAAGCGGTAGCCGTCGTCGCCGGGCGCGACGGTGAGGATGCTGGCGTTGACGGCGGCCCGCAGCGCCTCGATCAGATCGTCCTCGGCGAGGTCGGCGACGGCGGCGAGCAGCCGGTACTCGACGGTGGAGCCGCCCTCGGCGACGAGCCGGGCGATCCGCTGGGCGCTCTCGGGCAGCCGTTCGACGCGGACGAGGAGCAGGTCGCGCAGGGAGTCGGTGAGGCCGGTGCAGCCGCCCTCGTGGGTGGCGACGGCGAGTTCCTCGACGAAGAAGGCGTTCCCGTCGGAGCGTTCGAAGATCGCGTCGACCTGGGCCGGGTCGGGTTCGCGGGCGAGGATGCCGGCGATCTGGCAGCCGACCTCGTCGCGGGTGAAGCGGCCGAGCTCGATGCGGCGGACGGTGCGCAGCCGGTCGAGTTCGGCGAGGAGCGGGCGCAGCGGGTGCCTGCGGTGGATGTCGTCGGAGCGGTAGGTGGCGAGGACGACGAGGCGGCCGGTGCGCAGGGTGCGGAAGAGGTAGGTCAGCAGGTGCCGGGTGGAGGCGTCCGCCCAGTGGAGGTCCTCCAGGGCGACGACGACCGTGCGGTGGGCGGCGAGGCGTTCCAGGAGGCGGGCGGTCAGTTCGAACAGGCGGGCCATGCCCTCCTCGCCGGAGCGGTCGGCGCCGAGCCCGGCGGGGGTCTCCCCCACCTCCGGCAGCAGGCGCGCCAGCTCGTCCTCCTGTCCGGCGGCGGCCGCGGCCAGTTCCTCGGGGAGGCGGCGGCGCAGGGCGCGCAGGGCGGTGGAGAAGGGGGCGAACGGCAGGCCGTCGGCGCCGACCTCGACGCAGCCGCCGAGGGCCACGACGGCGCCCGCGCGGGCGGCCGCGGTCGCGAACTCCTCGACGAGGCGGGTCTTGCCGACCCCGGCCTCACCGCCGATGACCAACGCCTGCGGCTCGCCCGTGCCGGCACGGGCGAGCGCGTCGTCCAACGTCTCCAACTCGGTCGTCCGGCCGACGAACACGGGGCTTACGGAGCGGCTCTCCACAGCCCCGAGCATCGCACGCGGCGCGGGCGGCGCGGCACCGGTTTTCCCGGTGCCGGGCGCCGGCCCGGCCTCCGGCGGCCTCACGCGGCGCGGGTGGCTCGCCGGTGGCCGGGCCGGGCGGTATGCGAGGGCGTGTCCTCGGCGTTCCGCGCGGGGCGCCGGGCGGCGCGGCGCGCTGCGCGGCGGACCCGGACGGCCTCGCGGACCAGGCGCTCGTGCTCGGCCTGGCGGATCAGCTCGTCGGTGCGCAGGTGGTGCATCTCGTGGTCGAACATGGTGGATTCCCCCTGGTGGATCCGGCTGTCATCGCTTTCTGCGATGTCTCCACCTTCGTCTCCCAGGGGGGTCGGCCACATCGGGAGAGTTCCGCATCTTGCCGGGCCGGCGGGGGCCTTAGACACGGCGAAGGGGCCTCAGGCCGCCGTCTGAGGTGCTTACGGCGGCCTGAGGCCCCTGGTGTTGCGCGGTGGCTCAGCCCGCCGAGGGCAGGCCGAGCAGCGCGTCGGTGTACTTGAGGACGGCCAGGAGCAGGCCGATCACGCCGAGGGCGACACCGCCCCAGGAGACGGACTTGATCCAGGCGGGCTGCGGCTTGCCGGGGGCCCCGAACGCGGGCCGGGCGAGCACCACGACGCCGACGACCAGCGCGACCACCGCGAACAGGCCGGCCACCAGGGCGGAGGTCTGCCAGGCGTCGCCGTAGACCGCCTTGATCTGCGTGGCCACGCTCGCCTGGGACGACGTCTCCAGCTGGCCGATGAGCGTCTCGCGGGCGGCGGCGACGGTGCCGATCCAGCCGCCGGTCAGGGACACGAGGCCGAGGGCGGCGGAGACCACCGCGGCGGCGCCCTGGCCGACGAAGGAGGGCGCCGCTTCCGTCGCCTCGGCGGCCACCTCCTCGGGCTCGTCGCCGGTGACGGCGTCGGCCCGGGCCTCGGCCGCCTCGGTGGCGTCCACGGTCTCGTCGTCGGCCTTGGCCGCGGTCACGGTTTCGTCCACTGTCTTCGTTCCCATGCTCGGCACCGTACGGATGCTTCCTGAGAGGTGTCTTAATGATCGCTGTGCGCGCCGCGCGCGCGTGTCGCGCGCCACTCCGGGGCGAGGACCGACCAGATCTCCAGGTCGTGGCGCACCCCGCCGTGGAGGTGGGCCTCGCGGCGTACGCCGTCCCGGCTCATGCCGAGGCGGCGGGCGACGTCCAGGCTGGCGGTGTTGCCGGCGGCGGCGACCCATTCGACGCGGTGGATGCCGCGTTCCTCGACGGCCCAGTCGATGAGCACCCGCATGGCGCGGGTGACGAGGCCGCGCCCGGTCGCGGCGGGCTCCAGCCAGCACCCGACCTCGCAGGTGCCGGCCGCGGCGTCGAAGTGCAGCGTGAGGACGCCGCCGACGAGTTTTCCGTCCAGCCAGATGCCGTGGTACGAGGCGCTGTCCGCGGCGCGCAGATCGGCGTACCGCTGGAGGGTCTCGCGGGCGGACGCCGCGTCGGTGACGGCCGAGCCGAACGGGATGAACCGTCCGATGAACTCCCGGCCGCGCTCCAGGTGTGCCAGGAACTCGTCGGCGTGCCACGGTTCCAGCGGCCGCAGCTCGGCTCCGTCGTCACCCAGGGATATCGCGTACATCGCTCCGCTGCTCCTTCTCGAGTTCCGCCACGACCTTGTCGAGCCTCTCATGGGCGGCCCGGCACTCGGGCGGCTCGATGCTGATGCGGGGCATGCGCTTGTCGAGCCAGCGCGGCAGCCACCAGTTGGCGCCGCCGAGCAGGTGCATGAGGGCGGGGACGAGGAGGGTGCGCAGCACGAACGCGTCGAGGGCGACGGCCGCCGCCAGGGCGATCCCGAACATGGCGATCACGCGGTCGCCGCTGAGGACGAAGGCGAGGAAGACGGAGATCATGATGACCGCGGCGGAGTTGATGACGCGGCTGGTCTCGGCGAGGCCGACGCGCACGGCCCGCCGGTTGTCGCCGGTCTCCAGCCACTCCTCGTACATCCGGCTGACCAGGAAGACCTGGTAGTCCATGGAGAGCCCGAAGAGCACGGACACCATGATCACGGGGAGGAAGGGCTCGATCGGCCCGGCCCGGCCCAGGCCGAGCAGTTCGCTCCCCCAGCCCCACTGGAACACGGTGACGACGACACCGAAGGCGGCGGCCACGGCGGCCACGTTCATCACGGCGGCCTTCAGCGGGATGCCGACGGACCGGAAGGCGAACAGGAGCAGCACACAGCCGAGGCCGATGACGGCGCCGACGAACAGGGGGAGTTTGCCGATGATCACCTCGGCGAAGTCGTCGTAGCCGGCCGTCATCCCGCCGACCTGCACGTCGAGGGAGGTGCCGGTCTCGGCGCGCGGCAGGACGTCGTCGCGCAGCCGGTCCACGAGCTCGCTGGTCCGGTGGGACTGCGGGGACGAGTCGGGGACCACGGTGAGGTAGGCGGTGTCGCTGTGCGCGTCGTACGTCACCGGGGTCACCGCGGCGACGCCCTCGGTGGCGCGCAGGGTGGCGTCGAGGTTGTCCAGGGCCAGCTTGTCCTCGGCGCCGCCGACCCGGGTGACGAGGGTGAGCGGCCCGTTGACGCCGGGCCCGAAGCCGTCGGCGAGGAGGTCGTAGGCCTGGCGGGTGGTGGAGCCGGCCGGGTTGTTGCCCTGGTCGGAGGTGCCGAGGCGCAGCCCGAGGGTGGGCAGGGCGAGGACGGTGATGACGGCGAGGGCGAGGGCGCCGAGGGCCTTGGGGTGGCGCTCCACGAAGGCGGACCAGCGGGCGGCGAGCCCGGTGGGCAGTTCGGGCTGGGGGCCGTGCTCGGCCAGCCGGCGCCGCTCGCGGCGGCTGAGGGCGCGCATGCCGATGAGGGACAGCAGGGCGGGCAGCAGGGTGACGGAGGCCGCGACGGTGAGGACGACGGTCAGTGAGGCGGCGATCGCCACGCCGTTGAGGAAGCTCAGCCGCAGGATCAGCATGCCGAGCAGGGCTATGCACACGGTGGCGCCCGCGAACACAACGGCGCGCCCGGTGGTGGCGACGGCGTTGGTGATCGACTCGGCCACGGGCAGGCCGCGTTTGAGGCCGCGGCGGTGTCTGGTGACGATGAACAGGGCGTAGTCGATGCCGACGCCGAGCCCGACGAGCATGCCGAGCATGGGGGCGAAGTCGGCGACCGTCATGGCGTGCCCGAGGAGCGCGATGCCCGCGTAGGCGGTGCCGACGCTCACCAGGGCGGTGGCGATGGGCAGCAGCGAGGCGGCGAGCGAGCCGAAGGCGAGGAAGAGCACGACGGCGGCGACGGCCACGCCGACGATCTCGGCGGTGTGCCCGCCCGGTGACTCGGTGAGGGCGACGGCGGACCCGCCGAGTTCGACCTGGAGTCCGCCGGTCCGCGCGGCCTTCGCGGTGTCGACGACGGCCCGGGCCTCGCCCTTGTCGAGGTGTTCGGCGCCCGCGTGGAAGGTGACGGTGGCGTAGGCGGTGTGCCCGTCCTCGCTGATCCGGGCGGAGCCCTGCTTGCCGTAGGGGCTGTCCACGGACGCGACGCCGGGCAGCTGGGCGATGTCGTCCAGGGTGCGCGTCATGGTCTGTTCGACGGCGCCGGCGCGGACGGTGCCCGACGTGGTGTGCCAGACGATGCTGTCGCTGTCGCCGCCGAGGCCGGGGAAGCCCTCCCGCAGCAGCTGGGTGGCGCGGCCCGACTCGGTGCCGGGGACCTCGTAGTCGTTGGAGTAGGCGGAGCCCGTGACGGCGGCGGCCGCGGTCACCCCGCCGAAGGCGAGGAGCCAGAGCAGTACGACGACGAGGCGGCGTTGGACACACCAGCGTGCAAGAGCTGCCACGGACGTGCTCCCAGGGGGACGATGTGTGGGTCTTTGACCGGGAACAGTCGTTCATGGAGTGAACAGCCCGCAAAGAACGCATGAGCGATGTGAAACAACCCTTGCATCAGAAAATGATCGTTTGCCGCGATCGTGGGGTTGTTCACAGCAAAAGAAGGAAGGTCACAGGACAGTTACGGCGATTGTGTCTTCGCAGGTGGCACCTCTCACAGAATTGCCCCGGCGCACCGGGAACTTATTCTGAGCGCACGGCCCGGCCGCTCCGTATCCTCTTCCGCCTCCCCGGATACAAGGAGCCCGTCCACCCATGCCGGACCGCACCCCGCGCCCGTCGAGCGAGCACCTCGCCGAACGGCTGACCCACCCCCGCTGGCAGCGCGCCAACCACTACGACCCCCGCTGGGTCGTCGACAACCAGATGGGGCCGAACGCCCTCTGGCTGCTGGAGTGGCTGGCCCCCGCCCTCGGCCTGGACGCCCTGCGCCCCGGCGCCCGCGTCCTCGACCTGGGCTGCGGCCGGGCCATGACCTCCGTCTTCCTGGCCAGGGAGTACGACGCGCAGGTCACCGCGGCCGACCTGTGGATCGAGCCCGACGACAACGCGCGCCGGATCGCCGAGGCCGGTTTCGCCGACCGGGTGCTGCCCGTGAAGGCCGAGGCGCACGACCTGCCGTTCGCGGAGGGCTGCTTCGACACGATCGTGAGCGTCGACGCCTACCAGTACTTCGGCACCGACGACCTCTACCTGCCCACGCTGACCCGGCTGCTGCGGCCCGGCGGGCGGATCGGCGTCGTCGTCCCGCGCTGCGCGAGGAACTGGACGGCGTGGAGCCGCCGGAGCATCTGCGGCCGTACTGGGAGCCCGCGTACTGGTGCTTCCACAGCGCCGGCTGGTGGCGACGCCACTGGACGCGCAGCGGTGCCGTGGAGGTCGAGGCCGCCGACTGGCTGGACGACGGCTGGCGGGACTGGCTGCTGTGGTGCGAGGTGGTCGCCGAGGAGAGCCCGGAGGAGTTCCACCGCACGATGGCCCGCGAGGCCGCCGGGATGGTGCGCCGGGACGAGGGGCGCACGCTGGGCTTCGTCCGCGTGGTGGGGCGCCGCCTGTGACGACGAGGGGGACGCACCGGATGCCGGTGCGTCCCCCTCGGGGTGTCCTGCCGCGGGCTCAGCCCTCGGTGACGCCCAGCTTCTCCAGGATCAGCTCCTTGACGCGGGCCGCGTCGGCCTGACCGCGGGTGGCCTTCATGACCGCGCCGACCAGGGCACCGGCCGCGGCGACCTTGCCACCGCGGATCTTGTCCGCGATGCCCGGGTTGCCGGCGATGGCCTCCTCGACGGCGGTCGTCAGGGCGCCCTCGTCGGAGACGACCTTCAGACCGCGCTTGTCGACGACCTCGTCCGGGGTGCCCTCGCCCGCGAGGACGCCCTCGATGACCTGGCGGGCGAGCTTGTCGTTCAGGTCACCCTTCGCGACGAGCTCGGTGACCCGGGCGACCTGCTCGGGGGTGATGGAGAGCTCGTCGAGCGCCTTGCCCGACTCGTTGGCGCTGCGGGCCAGCTCGCCCATCCACCACTTGCGGGCGGAGGCCGCGTCGGCTCCGGCGTCGATCGTGGCGACGATCAGGTCCAGCGCGCCGGCGTTGAGGATCGCCTGCATGTCGGTGGCGGAGATGCCCCACTCGGCCAGCAGCCGGGTGCGGCGGGCCAGCGGGAGTTCGGGCAGGGCCGCCCGGATCTCCTCGACCCACTCGCGCGAGGGCGCGACCGGCACCAGGTCCGGCTCGGGGAAGTACCGGTAGTCCTCGGCCTCCTCCTTCACGCGGCCCGAGGTCGTGGACCCCGTGTCCTCGTGGAAGTGCCGGGTCTCCTGCACGATCGTGCCGCCGGACGACAGCACGGCCGCGT
>Ga0164243_10005678_pt1 | contig 19024 bp, 13 predicted proteins | sample OricompcompostOP_FD_108781 | JGI IMG/M metagenome (GOLD analysis project Ga0164243, IMG submission 108781) | Organic Plus compost microbial communities from Emeryville, California, USA - Original compost - Organic plus compost (OP) | ecosystem: Engineered > Solid waste > Mixed feedstock >... | reverse complement strand
GAAAGGGACCTGGCCCCGATATCCTGATAGCGTGGAAAACCGGGCGGCTTTGCAGGCCGCCTCCATTCCGGCGCATGAGCATCGTCGAATAGAGACGGCGGGCGATGGGGCATCGCGCCCCATCGCCTGGTTTGGTTGCGCCTTACTGTTCCTTGCGACGAAGCCCAGCGGACGCCGCGACGAACACGCCGGCTGCACCGAGCAGCCCGGTGATGAGGAGGAACGGGGTTGTCCCACTGTCCTGGGTGGGGCCGACACCCGTATTCGGCAGGTTCGGCTCCGGCGTGACCGGGGTCTCCTCACGCTCCAACGTGATGGTGACGGTCGTCTCGAGCTCGGTGATCGTGACGTGGTCGAGGGCCTCGAGATACGGCTCGGCATTCACGGTGATGTCGTGTTCGCCGTCGGCGAGGCCGGGGAACGAGAACTCGCGACCGGATGGCGTGTCCGCCGGGATGTCCTGGCAGATCGGATCGACTTCACCGCTCACGCAGACCTGGCCGGCCGGGATGTTGCCGCCGTCTGAGGTCTCGATGACGACGTTGAGTGTGAAGTGCATCATCTGTGCGGATGCATTCGAGGCCGCCATGCCGGCGACCAGCGCGAGCATGGCAACAACAACGACGCGAAGGCCCTTGATCATGGATCTGTTCCTCTCCGGAGGTCGAATCGGTGGTTGCGGTCGATGATGTGGCATTCCCAGGTTCGCTCGCTCGATTTCTCCTGCCCCTCCCCATGTTGCGCCGGTCCCGCCGCACCCTTCCACACCCGGCAAGGGCGCCTCACCGGCGGGTTCACCGGCCTGTTGTACGGCAGACTGGTCCAGGCCAATGGGCTGCCGCACCCTGCGGCTATCCTGCCGGAACAGTACCGGAGCGAGCATCGTAGAAATTACTGATATTTGCCGCATGTCCCTACCGGACAGTCCGGTCAGATGTCCGGCATGTCGAGTCCAAGACGGACCGCCATCGCCGCCGCCGCGGCGCGCGACCCGACATCGAGCTTGGCGAAGATGCTCGCGACATAGGTCGTGGTGGTGCGATAGCTGATACCGAGCCGGGCGGCGATCTCGCGGTCGGTCAATCCCTCCGAGATGAGGGTGATCACCTCACGTTCGCGGGCGCTCAGGCGGAATGGTGCGCTCCGTTGGGCCGCTTGTGCCTGGCGAGGGATGGTGTCGGACCACTCCTTGGCGGCGACTTCGTCCGGAAGGGTTCGGACAAACGCGATGGCGGTGGCGGCATCCATTGCCCGGCCAGCAGCGTAAGCATCCGTCCAGCGGTCGGCGCTGATCGGCGCTATCGACGTGCCCCTCCAGCGCGCGAAGGGCGGGTCGTGCGCCTCGATCGGAGGAAGGCCCAGTGACGCACGCATCTGATCGGCAATGCCGAATAGCTGCGCGGTGATATGGGGCATTGTCCGGGACAATTCCCAGGCGATCTCGACAATGACGACGGCGACCATCCAACGCTCGCCGACGCGGTGGTACGCCTGGAGCGCGTTCTGGAAGTAGCCCAGCGCCGTGTCGTGACGGCCTTGCGTGCTCGCGATGCCACCGAACGCCCGCCAGACGATGGACATCACCGCGACATCGTTCGTCGCTTGTGCCTCGTTCTGGCATCCTCGGGCGAGGGTTGCGGCCACCTCGAGATTCCCGAGTTCCACGGCCGCGAGCGCCGCGAGCCCCCGGACTGCCTGTGAGCGTCCCGGGCCCGTCGTCGCGGACCCGGAGCGCGTCGCCTCCATGCGCGTGGCTTCCTCGAACAGGGCATATGCCGCAGCGGGGTTGCGCTGGATCAGGGCCGCGACCATCCGTGAGACTATGATGGCGAGCTGGCTGTCGACGTCATTCAGGCTATGGGCAAGCGCCATCGCCTCGTCGTGGAGGGCGGCGACGCCGGGCGCAGATTGATACGTCATCATGCGCGACAGATCGATCATGGCTCGCAGGCGAAGGGGGGACGGAACGAGGTCTCCGTGGGCAATGATACGCTCCGCCCACAGGCGGCCCTCCTGCAACATCGAATGGCGGAGCCAGTATTGCCCGAGCGGCGCAAAGAGCTCGGCGAGCAGGTGCGGTGCACGACGATCCGCCCAGGACATGCTGGCGCGAAGGTTGTTCAGCTCCGCATCGATGCGGGCGAGATGGCGCGGAAGGTCTATGCCCCGGAATAGATGCGGCTCGACCTCCCGAGCAAACGCGATGTGCGCGCGAACGAGGCTGCGGTAGGCGTCGTCGGTCTCTTCGTGAAACGCCAGCTGCTCCAGTCCGAACTCGCGGACAGCATCATAGAGGGTGAAGCGCACGTCACCGGTGTCATCGGTTAGCTGGCGGATGAGACTGGAATCGACCAGCGACGACAGCGAGGTGAGCGGGTGCCGGTTACCGCCCTGCTCGCTGATGGCCTCGACGGTGGCTATTGTGAAGCCCGCCGGCACGACAGAGAGCCAGCGGAGCATCCGTCGATCCTCGGCCGGAAGCAGGTTGTAGCTCCATGCGACAACCTCCTCGATGGATTGCTGACGCGTGGGAATGCCGTAGGGACTATCCCCGTGGATGGCGGGGTGATGGCCGAGGCGATGCCGGAGTTCGGCAAGCGTCAGGGCTCGCGCGTGCGAGGCGGCGAGTTCGATCGCGAGGGGAATCCCTTCCATCTGCCGGCAGATATCCGCGGCGATCGCATAGGATTCGGGTGTCAAGACGAAGTCCGGACGATACGCCCTGATGCGCTCGACGAGGAGTGCGACCGCATCTGGAAGCACCGTCGGGATTCCGCCTGGGCCCGGATGAAGGCCCAGAGCGAGCGGCTCGACCGTGAGCAACTGCTCGCCATACACCCGGAGCGGCGCGCGACTCGTGGCGAGGATCGAGAGCTCGGGGCAGATGTCCAGCAAGCGGGCGAGATCGATCCCGGCATCCGTCACATGCTCAAAGGTGTCGAGAATCACCAGCATACGGCGGTTCCGGATCACCAGGCCGATCGCATCGACGAGGGGGATGGCGCCCCCATCGCGGATATCGAGCGCCTTGGCGATCTCCACGATCACCATGTCCGAGGTCGACACGCCATCCAGCGGGACGAATCGGACGGCATCGAACCATGTATGGTCTCGAAGAAGGCTGCGCGCCGCCTCGATGGCGAGACGTGTCTTGCCAATGCCTCCTGGTCCGGTCAGGGTGAGTAGCCGCACGTGTTCTGGGCCCAGGAGGTCCTCGATGGCGGCGATCTCGCTCGTGCGTCCGATACACGGCCCTGGCGCTTCATACGGGAAAGGTTGCGCGTTCCGCTGCTCGATGGACGAGGCTTGGTTGGGCGTACCCGGCGGTCGGGAGGCAGGCATGGGGCAGGTATCCCCGGAGAAAGGGCGGCGCGGCTGAGGCCAGTCTAGGGGAGGCGCCGGCGCTTGGCGAGATGCCCGCCAGGCTCGCGGAACCGTCACCGGCGTGTTCGCAGCATCCAGGCCCCGGCACGATATGTCGCCGTCGCCCAGGGATCAGGCGCCAACCTCCCGGAGCCATTTGATGACGTCGGGCATCGCCACGATGGCGATGAGGCCATGGTCAATATGCGGGAACGGCAGATAGGTGACCCGGGTGCCGATGGACCGCTCGTGCGCAACGAAACGCTCGGTGATCTCCGGCCGCACCAGCGTGTCGGCTTCGCCCTGCACAACCAGCAACGGCACGGCAAGCGGCTTCGATCCCGGCGTGTTGGCCGCGAGCAGGTCTGCCCAGGGCTGGGTGGTGGCCGGATCGTGGAGGAGGAAGTTGCCGACGACCGGATCGGTGATCTCGTGGATCTGCTTGTTCTGGCTGAGCAAGCAGAGTGGTGCGACGCTCTGCGCGGCCTCGATCCCGGCCGGGGTGAGGATCGAGTCGAGGCGGACCCCGGCCACGCCAGCGTAGACCTCCGCATAGGCCAGAAACGCATACGATCCGATGGTCACGCCCGAGACATCGCCGACATCCGCGTCGAACAGCGCCCCGAGATCGGAAGCCGGCGCGGCGACGGCAGCGGCGAGCAGATCGAACTCGGGTGCGTAGGTGGGGGCGAGTTCGCCCGCAAACAGGGCGGCCTGTCCTCCCTGGGAATGGCCCCAGAGGACGAGCCGGTCGCTCGCACCGGTCTCTGGGAGACTGCGGGCGGCGCGGGCGGCGTCGAGCATGTTCTGGCCCTCGGTCGGGCCGACGAGATAGGAGTTTGGCGATGGCGCTCCCATTCCGGCGTAATCCGTTGCTGCGACGATGTAGCCCTCTTCGAGGAGCGCATGCAGTCCCTCGATCAGGTCGAATGGGTCGATGCCCATCGACGGGGCGCATCGTGGGGCAGCGCCGGTCGTCGGGTGGCCCCACGAGACGACGGTGCGCCCGCCGGACGGAGCGGGACCGGCCGGGGCGACGATCACTCCGGAGACCAGAATGTCCGCTCCATGCACATCGCGGGAGTGGTAGAGGATGCGCCACGCGTTGGCGCCTGCCGGAGCGCTCAGCAGTCGCTCGGACCGGATGATCGCGCCGGGAGCACCGGCTGGGACCGGACTGGGCAGGACGTAGAATGCGGCGTCGTCCCGATGCTCCGCGACTCCCTCGGCGAGGCGTCGACTGTCATTGAGGGCGATCGACGAGATGGTCATGCAGATGAGCGTAGCGACGATCAGGCCGACAACGAGGCGCGCCGGCCGCGTTCCGCCGTCGACGTGCTCGATGCGGGCTGGTTCGGGGCGGGTTGGCACATGGCGGTGGGCTGTCATCGAATGGCCGCTCCCGGAAGGACGGACCGTCGCTTCGCGCGAGGACGCTAGCGACGGACTTCAATCATGAGCACCCAACTGTCCAGCACGGCCACGATGAAGGCGATCATGAACCCTGCAGCGAGCAGGTAGAGCGCATCGGTTCCCACCAGGAACACGCCGATCCCGGCGGCGACCTGGGGCAGCGTTGCCAGCTGGAAGAAGAGGATCGCAACGATCCCCTGCTTGCGGTAGGTTGCCTTGCCCTCTTCGAAGGCACGAACCCCGGTGGCGGTGACCACGCCCCAGAGGCCGATCGCGCCGAGCAGGATGATCCAGGCGATTGCGGTCTGCCCCAGGTCTGGAACCAACAGCGCACAGCACATCATCAGGATGCCCGCGATCAGGGCCAGGCACCCGGCGCCCCGCGAGATCAGATGCGGAGCTTTCAGCAGTTGGTCCAGGCTGATGGACATTGCCACGAACAGCAGGCCCACGAGCACCCCGGATGCCCCGGCGAGAGCGATCAGAAAATCGTGCCACGATTCCATGCGGCAATCCCCTCCCCCGGCAGCGCGTCAGGATCCGTTCATGAGCCGGAAAGCGTCTCGCCCAGCCAGCCGTAGACCACGTCATCCCAGACTTGCTGACCCAGCCATCCGCAATGGCCACCGGCGCCCGAGGCCACGGAGAGGTGCTTCAGGGTCGCTTTGGTACCCATGGCCGAGGCGAGCGCCGCACCGCCGCCCCCGACTGGGTCACCCTCGCACTCCACGATCAGGGTAGGACAGCGGATCTCGTTCGCCTGGTCGAGCATGGTGTAGGTCTTCAGGGTGTCCAGGTAGTCGGCTGGCGAATCAAGCCCATGCGCGGCCATCCGCGCGCCGAAGAACTCGCGCGAATCCGGGCTGAAGCGCATCTTGGCCTCGATCGCGGGCACCGCCACCTTGCCCACGATGCCGGTTGGCAGATGGGCCGCCATGTCTGGCTGGGCAGGGTCGCAGATCAGGGCGGCGATCCGGTGTTCGACCGTCGCCGCCTGCGGCGCGAGATACCCGGCGAACGAGCGGCCGACGAGCACGAGCCGGGTGAGGTCGATCCGAGGGTCGGCCGCAAGCTGGTCGATCAGCGGGGTCAGCACGGCATCGAAATCGGGACGGAAGAAGAGCCCCTGTTCATACAGCGCCGCCCCCTGCCCGGGTCCCTCGAACGTCACGGCGTTGTAGCCGCGAGCGAGCGCTGCCGGGACATTGGTCCAGCCCTCTTCGGCCGTGGAATCGTAGCCGCAGGGAAAGAGCATCGTCGGTCGTGCGATAGGGGCGTCGTCGGGGGCGTAGCGATAGGCCTTGAGCGTGGTTCCATCGTAGGGGAATGCGAACGCCTCACCATGGGCATCGAGCATGGGCAAGGCCTTCTGAAAGGCGGCCACCTGCTCGTGGTACGCGCTCAGCAACCGTGGATCCGCAAGATTGTGGCGCAGGAAGAAGAACGACTGGCGGAAATACTCGCTTGCCCGGAGATACTGGCTGCGGGCGGATTCCCGCTGGCCGGCTGCCGCGCTCGCGTCTCCGGCTGTCAGTGCCGCCTCCGCCCGGCGATTCCATTCCGCATGCCAGGTGTCCGGTGTCGGCTTGCCGATCGCATGCGCGGCGGCAAAGGCCTCGCCGAGGTCGGCCATGCCGGCATAGGAGGCGGAGAGGGGCCGGGCAAGCTGTCCGTCGTAGAAGTCGTTCTGGAACACGAGCCGAATGGGGCCTGTCACGGTCGAACCTCCTGGTGCGCTCACGTCTTCGTCGCGGGACCCGGCGCTGCCTGCATTGCCCGTCATCCCACCTTCGCGTGTCTCCCCATGCCCCTCGACGATTCTCGCCGAACGAGTGCGGTTCCGGAAGGCTAGCCGACCGCAAATCCTGGCGGCAAGACGAGACTTGACATCAGCCGTACGGTGCCGCACCGTAAAAGGCGGAATCCTTGGGTCCCGTTTCGGCGGTTCGTTCATCCTACCCGCGTCGTCGCAGAGATCAGATCGTGTTCTGGCGTGCCACGTCAGCGGTGCGACAGGGGTGCCTGTCCGCCACGAATGGCCGCGAGACCCCACTCGGAGGGAGCATCATGTCTTCAGATCGTCCATCGTCCGATCCCGCGCGCGACATGCCGGGTCTGCGGCTTACGCGCCGGTCCGCCTTGCTGGCCGGCGGCGGGCTGGCGTCCGCGCTGGCGCTGGCCGGATTCCGGGCCGCTGCCCAGGAAGCCACCCCGGCGCCCGGGAACGGACCGGTGTCCGTCGCCGCCAAGTACCTGACGAATCCCCGCGGCTTCACGTGGGATGAGCAGGGGGTGCTCTATGTCGCCCTGGCCGGTACGGGCGGCGCCGAGATCGTCGACCTCGACAACATCGGCGGCCCCGGGCAGACGGGTGATTCGTCGGTCCTGGCGAAGATCGATGGGGGCGTGCCGGTTGCGGTTGCCACCGGGATGCCGTCGACCCAGATCCCTCGGCAGCGCACGATCGGCATCGCCTCGGTGGCGACGATCGGCGAGGACCTCTATGTGCTGATCGATGCGAATGCGATGGAGTTCCGCCCTACCGGTGACCAGCCGGACGGGGTCTACAAGATCTCCGCCGATGGGACGGCGGTGCTGCTTGCGGACACCGCGCAGTGGGTCCAGGACAATCCCACCTCGTTCAAGCCGGCCGACTACAACCCGCGCGGTGAGGTCTTCGGCATGGTGGCGGACAAAGACAGCCTGTGGGTCGTGGAGAGCAACTCCGGCCAGGTGTTGCGGATCGCGCTCGATGGCACGATCACCCGGATAGCGGACCTCTCCGAAGGCCATCCGCTGCCGACCGGGCCGGTGCTGTCGCCCAATGGCGGGATCTATGTAGGCTATCTCACGGCGGTGCCCTACTTCACCGGGGCGGCCAAGGTCGTCGAGGTCACACCGGATGGCAAGGTGACCGACGCCTGGACCGGGCTGACGATGGTGATCGCCGTGGCGATCGATGATGAAGGAACCCTGTACGCCGCCGAGATGGCGACGAACAACACCACCACGCCGCCGTATGTCGCGCCGGAGACCGGCCGTATCGTTCGCCAGACCGGGCCCTCCACGCTGGAGGAGGTTGCGACGAACCTGAACTACCCGGTGTCGCTTGCGTTCGGCCCGGACAAGGCGCTCTACGTCGGGGCGCCGGCAATGGGCTCCAGCGACGCCGACGGCTACATCCTGCGGATCGACACGGCCAAGGCCACCGGACCGGTGGATGTGCGCAGCGTCGCAGATACGGTCGGCGGCCAGGGGCTCGGCATCCCGAAGAATGGCGACTTCGGCAATGCCACGCCCGCCGACAACGCGGCGGAGACGCCTGCGCCCCTCGCGACGCCATCAGCGACCGAGGAAGCACCCGCGTCGGCGAAGACGATCGACCTGGAGGCAGGCGACTTCTACTTCAAGCCGAATACGATCGAGGCGAAGGCGGGAGAGCCGATCACGGTGACGGTGAAGAACGTCTCGCCGCTGCCGCACAATTTCAGCATCGATTCGCTGAAGGTGAGCATCTATATGCAGCCAGGCGAGTCGAACTCCGTGACGTTCACCCCGCAAAGCGGCTCCGAGGAGTTCTATTGCGATCTTCCGGGCCACCGGGAGGCTGGAATGGTGGGCACGCTCACGGCAAGCTGATGGCGGGCGACGCTGCCGGACACTCCGTCAGGCAGCGCATCGCCTGGACCAAGGGAAGCCATCGGAAATCGGGGCGGGCGCTCGCTGTCGAGCGCCCGCCCTTTCCTTGTGCTTGCTCCGAAACGGGTCCGGGCGCGGACATGCCCATGATCGATCGTCGTTCGTGGTACGGCACTTGCACAGAGGCAAATTGTGCTTACCAGAGAGCGATCTCTGAAAACACATCACGCCTGCCGGTGGGGTGGGCGCGAACGCAGTCTACGCATCGGGGAGGAGCAAGCCATGCGAAGCTCGTTCTTGCGTTGGCGCATCGTTGCGACTGTTGCAATGATGCTATTCGGCCTGGTGGCCAGTGGAGGATATGCCGCCCAGGCGGCTCCCGCCCAACCGCCGTCAGGGAGTGTTGCCGCTCAAGCGACGGTCGATCTCGAGTTGTGTCTGTATGTCCAGGCGCAGGGATATCTTGGTCAGGACGGACTCGTTCTGGACGTAAACGCGCTCGTAGCAGCAGCGTTGACCCTCGGACTGACGCCGGACCAGCTGTCCGTCATCATCGAGGGTGGGTGCGCGCCGCTGCTCGCGCCAACGCCGACTCCGGCGCCGCCGGAGACGTTGCCGACGTTGCCACCGTACAACACGCCAACGCCTCTTCCCCCAACGCAGGTGCCACCGACGGAAGTTCCGCCCACAGCGGTTCCGCCGACAGCCGTTCCTCCGACGCTGACGCCGACCCTCGCGCCGCCAACTCTCACCCCGACCTTGGCGCCGCCGACGTTGACGCCTACCACGGCGCCGACCGTCGTTACGCCGGACCCGAACACCGACGGCACGGTGAACATCGCCAAGTTCTATTGCAACGGCGTGACTGATACCGTCTTCCAGGCTGGTGATATCTCCGCTGCGGCAATTCCGTCCAGCGCCGGGGAATGCCAGCCGGGTTCGGCAACGTTCACCTTCTATTTCATCGGGGACCAGACGGCTGACAACGCGCAGCTGGTCGTCGACGGCACCGGCACGATCGGGCTTCCGGCCGGTGAGTACGAGGTCGTGGAAGAGGGCACGCAGGCCCGCACCGTGATTACGGTTGCGGACGGCGGCATCCTCAACATGATCGTCACGAACCCGACCGACGATGCCCTTCCGACGATCCCGGCGGACCAGGGAACGGTCAATGCCGCTCGCTTCTTCTGCACCGGCTTGACCGATACCGTCTGGCAGGCGAGCTTCGTCGGTGGTGTCGGCGCTGCTGCGGATATCCCGTCCACGGCTGGCGATTGTGAGGCCGGATCGACCACGTTCACGTTCTACCTGGTGGGCGATGGAACCGCCGACAACGCGCAGCTGTCCGTCGATGGCTCGGGCACGATCGGACTTCCGGCGGGCGACTACGAGGTCGTCGACGAGGTCACCCAGTCCCACACGTTCATCACGGTCATCGCTGGCTCCACCCTCTCGCTGGTGGCCTCCAGCCCACTGGCCGAGCCGGTGCCCACGGAGCCGGTGGTGACGCCGGACCCGAACACCGAGGCGACGGTCAACATCGCCAAGTTCTACTGTGACGGGCTCTTCGACGTGGTTTGGCAGGGCGGCGGCGTCTTGAGCGCGGCAGCCGACATTCCGACCTCGCAGGGCCGCTGCACGCCGGGCGCGGCGACCTTCACCTTCTACTTCGTCGGTGATGGCACCAACGCCTATGCCCAGGTTGTGGTTGATGGTAACGGTTCGGTGGGTCTGCCGGCCGGTGAGTACGAAGTGGTCGAGGAAGAGACCCAGGCCCGCACCACCATCACGGTCTTCGACGGTGAGATCTACTCGCTGGTCGTCTCGAACCCGACGGGCGACTTCCCGACCCCGGACCCGAACGGCGACGGCACGGTCAACATCGCGAAATTCTATTGCACCGGGATCGATGATCCGATCTTCCTCTCCGACTACATCGCCGAGTTCATGCCGGCCAGCGCCGACGTGAATGACGGCGGCATCCCGACCTCGGCCGGCCAGTGCTGGGAGGGGTCGGCAACGCTCACCTTCTACCTGGTTGGTGACGGCACCGACGATCACGCCCAGGTCGTCGTCGATGGAGCAACCACCGTCGGTCTGCCGGCTGGCGAGTACGAGGTGGTCGAGGAAGAGACCCAGGCGCGCGCGCTCGTGGATGTCTACGCGAACACCATCACCTCGCTGGTTGTGCTGAATCCGGCTGGCGATCAGCCGACCCCGACGGTCACGGCTGAGCCCACGCATGGACCGAAGCCGACCCACGCACCGAGGCCGCAGCAGCCGACCGCGGTGGCGACGTCGGCGGTGAAGGAACTGCCGAACACCGGTCAGGGCAGCGACTCCGGCTCCAACATGGCGATGGTCGCCATGTTGGCTGGTGCCAGCATCCTGCTGGCGGCGGGCGCGCTTTCTCGACGGCGAACCCGGTAGCACCAGCGTCCAGCTGAATGAATGGGAGCGTCCCCACTGACGCGCACCCCACCCCGGAGGTTTTTCCTCCGGGGTGGGCGCGTTCTGCGGGGTGATGCGGCCGAGGCGTCGGGCGCCATGGGGACACTCCGTGAGGCCGATGCGCACGATTCCCACTTACTTTCGCCCGCGCCCTCCTGCGGGGTCTGTTGAATGCCTCGGTGGTCAGGATGCATTGCGACCGTGCGCCGGGTAGGCATTCCGGGCTCTGCCTGCCTCGTACGGAGGTACGGTCAAGCAGGCCGATTGTCGGCCGTTTCACCCGACCGCGGTATGAGCGGTTTGCCCGGCGGAAATGGATGCGCCATGGCAGGGTCATGGGTGGTCAGGAGGCAGCATTGTCCGTAAGGGTGACGTGCATTGACGGTGCGTTTGCCAGCGGACAACCATTGAGCATTCGCGCGCCGTACCAGCTCACGTCTCTGGGGCGGCGCATGGTAGGCCCATCGGTGGGGTGGGGGGCGGCCCGGGGCGCGGGGTGAGGGAGGAGATGGTCATGCGAGGGGCGGACAGGTTCCGGAGAGGTTTTGCGGTCCTGGCGATGGTCGTGGCTATTGGCCTGGCAGGTTCGGGTGTTCCGGCGCAGGCGGCCACGGGCACGCTTCCGGATGGAACTGGATTTCTCGCCCAGGAGTCCACGGACAACGACACCGGCAGCGCGGAGACGGCGATTGAGGCGGCTGACGCCTCGCCTGAATCCACGGAGCCTGCGCCGACGGAGCAACCAGACGGTGATGCGGTAACCGCCACAGCTGAACCGTCGTTCCAGGCGACCGAGACGCTGGAGACGGCGCCGGGTGAGGTCAACGAAACGCCCAGCGCGAGCGAGGAGGCGTCGGCAGCGGGCGATGAGGTCGTTCCCGCCTCGCAGCCGACGTTCGTGTTCCCGGACCTGAATACGCGAGGAACAGTGAACGTGGCGCGGTTTGCTTGCTCCGGGATCGCGAGCGCATCGATCTCGGTGGGATCGATTGCGGCGGCCGGCCTGCCCTCCGGACCTGGATCCTGCACCCCGGCAGGTGGCGTGGTCACCTTCAGCTTCCAGGGTGGACTGCCGAATTCGTCGCAAATGGCGGTTCAGCACACGGGGAGCATGGACCTCCCTGCCGGGACGTACTCGGTCACCGATGAGGCTTCCGGAACGCAGACGACCGTCACGTTCGGTGATGGCGAGGTGGTGAACCTTTCCATCTTCGTGCCAGCGGTTGGTGCGCCGCCAACCGTAACGGCGGGCACGGGCACCGTCAGTATGGCGGTATTCCAGTGTACCAACGTCAATGGCACGGTATTCAGTGTCGATTCCGTATCAGCTGCCGCACAGGTCGACTGTACGATCGGGACGGCGACGATAACCTTCTATCTGGTGGGCGACGGAACGGCCGACTACGCGCAGGTGGTCGTCGACGGGTCGGGCGCCATCTCGCTGAACGCGGGCGTCTATGAGATCGTGATCGAGGAGACCCAGGCGCATACCTTCATCACCGTTCCGGCTGGCGGTGTCGTCTCGCTGACCGTCACCCGTCCGATGATGTCCGGGGCCGGGCAGATGGTGGAGGGGGCGTCGGCGTCTCCTGGCCTTCCCTCGGCGGCGAGCGGACAGGGGAGCGGCGGCACCTCCGGGGCACCCACGTCGGTCTTGCACGACCTTGCTGGTTCCAGCGGACGTCTTGCGGAAATCTCAAGCGCGGGTTTCGCGGCCCGCGATGGGGTGAACAGCGGCGGATCGTCCGTCCGTTCCGGGCAGCCGGGCGCAAGTGCTTCGAATCCCGCGATACAGGAACGAGGAATCACGGTGACGGCGTTTCCGAAGGCTGGCGCGGGCCAGGAGCGTGGCATGGTTCCATGGGAAGCAGGGGCGTTCCTGTTGGCATCGTGCCTCTTGGTTGCCGGGAGTACAGTGCTGCGAAGGCGCGGCCGGTAGCGGGTATTGACGCCAACGGAAATCTGGCTTGCCAACAGCACCCCGGTGGCACCGGTGCCACCGGGGTGCTGTTGGGCCTCTAGGTGCCGGTCAGGGGAACCGGATACCGAGCTTGATCGATTGCTCGGGCTGTTCGTCGATAGCGCGGTAGGCTTCGACAGCATCGTTGAAGGGGACGATCGGAAAGAGGATGCCATCGCTGCGCAGCCGTCCCGTCCGAAGCCAGTCGAGGCCGACGTGGACCATGCGATCCAAGGTCCAGGCGGGAGCGTCACGCATGGGGAGGCTCTCGGCGCGGACCGAACGAAGCGTGAGCTGATTGATGTGGAACTCTTCCCCTAACAGCAATCCGGTGGCGTCTCGTCCATAGAACGAGACGACGCAGACCGTGCCGCCGAAGCGGGCCGACCGGATCGCGTGGTGCAGGGCGCCGATACTGCCGGACGTCTCGATGGCGACATCGACGCCAAGGTTGCTCGTCTGCGTGGGCCGTTCGGTGTAGCCCCCGACAATCCGCGTGCCGGCTCCGCCGGTGTAGTCCGGGGCCCCCGTGAGCCGGCGGATCGCCAGGCCGGTGTCGCCTTCGGGCTCCGCCAGCGGGTCGATCGTGACATCGGCACCCTGGGCCAGCGCTAGCTCGCGACGGGCCGCGATGGGGTCGACGGCGATCACCATGGCCGCCCCGGCCAGCCGGGCAAGCTGGGCGGCGAACAGCCCGATCGCGCCAAGCCCGAATACCGCCACGCGGTCCCCGAGCCGGATGCCCGCATCGCGGATGGCGAGCGCCATCACGACGGGATCGAGGCAGAGGGCTGCCTCCGCCGACACGTCGGGCGGGAGGGGATCGACGCGTTCCTCCGTGACGGTGTGCGTCTCGCGGATCGGCAGGTGGCCGAAGACACGGTCGCCGACGGCAAACCGGGTTACGCCCGATCCGACCTCGGTGACGACGCCGACCGCCATGTTGCCGAGCCGGCGTGGAAAGCTCGCACGTGCCTGGGCCGGGTCCTTCGGGATGACCGCGCCCCAGGCGCTGTCATATGGCCGGCTGGCCACCGGATCGTTGCGATAGCCGACCAGCTCGGTGCCATGTTTGGGTGACGCGAGCTCTGTGCGGACGCGGATCTCGGTGGGGCCGAGCGCCGGCTCGTCGTAGGGACGGAATGCTGGAACCCGGGGGGCAGTGGCAATCAGTTCGCGCGGCATGGGGTGATTCGCTCCTCGGGCACCTCAATGGACGTGGTGACAGTATCGCGGAGGAGGTGATGGAGCGGAAGTGGACGGATGCCACGCGGGGCATACGACGAGGCGAGGGAATGACTCCCTCGCCTCGCGCGTCTTGATGAAGATGGCGCGGATCTCAGTCGGTGATCTTCTTCACCGTCTCCGAGACCTTATCCTTGGCATCGGCAACGCCTTCCTTGACGTTGCCCATCACCTTGTCGGCCTTGCCCTCGGTCTCGGTCTGCTTGTCGCCGGTCACTTTGCCAACGCCTTCCTTGACGTTGCCGGAGACCTTGTCGCCGAGGCCGGACAGCCGGTCCTTGTTTGCGTCGCTCATGGGGGGCACCTCGCACTCTGTTGCATTCGCCAGGCTTTTCCCGGCGCGACATCGTTCTATAGGCACGAGGCGTGCCACAGGCGGCACGGTGACAGGCTGCCGTCTGCCGGGAGGGGATATGAAGGGCACTCGCGCCACCACGTTTCTGGCAGCGCGGCGCATCGCATTTACGCTGCATCAGCACGCCTACGATCCCGCCGCCGATCACAAGGGGCTCCAGGCGGCGGCCGCACTCGGGGTCGATCCCGACCGCGTGTTCAAGACGCTCCTCGCATCGGTCGATGGCCGACCGGTCTGTGTGGCCATTCCCGCGAACCGTGAATTGAGTATGAAGAAGGTAGCGGCGGCATTCGGAGGGAAGACGGCGGAGATGATGGCTCCGGCTGATGCCGAGCGGATGACCGGATACGTGGTCGGCGGTATCAGCCCGTTTGCCCAGAAGCGTTCCCTGCCCAAGGCCATCGATCGTTCGGCGCTCGCCCATGCAACCATTTACCTCAATGGCGGAGGACGCGGCGTGCAGATCGCACTCGCCCCGAGCGACGCGGTTGCCGGGTTGGATGCCGTCGTGGCCGACCTGATTGCGGAGGGCAGGCGGCTCGGCTGAGGCGTGGAGCCGCACCTTGGGACGATCAACGGGGCAAGGGGAATCGTCGGCCCTTGACAACGCCGAAGATGTTACTTAGCCTAACTAATGATATGAGATGCGCACCAGCGCAAGGACGATTGCCGACATGCAGCGCGCTCAGGGGGATTCGATGACGTGCCAATCACCAGCCGAGCCGGATTCGCGCCTGGATCCGGCCATCACACCGGTTGCCGAGCGCCTGTTCGAGCTGATCGGGCGGTTTCGTGGGCCGCGCCCGCTGCATCTGGCGCGAGACAGCAATCCGGAGGAGCAAGAACAACACCGCCAGCGCCACGGCCAGATGCGAATGCTGGTCACGCTGCTGCGAGAGGGGTCGCTCACGGTGCAGGACCTTGCGCGGGCGCTCGACGTCTCCGCGCCCACCGCCTCGGTGCTGGCGAAGAAGGCCTTCGAAGAAGGCCTCATCGAGCGACGGGGTGATCCGAGCGATTCACGGGTCGTCTGGCTGGACATCACACCGGCAGGGCGGTCGCGGGTGCTTGCCCACCGGGCCGGTCGTGTCCAGCGGCTCGAGCAATTGATCGCAGGGCGCGATGATCTCGATCTGGCCGAGCTTTCACGGGCGGTGGACCTGCTGATCCAGCTCTTCACGCCGATCTCGTCCGAACCCGCTCCGCCAGGATCCAACGAGGGGGAGCGTCCTCCGCTTGCCCACGCAGGCTCCATGGCGAATCCGCACGATCGTACGGAGGCGAACCGGCCATGACCGCGACGCGATCCCTTTTCCCGTTTCTGCGGCCCTATCGACGATGGGTCATCGCCGCTCCCCTGCTCATGCTGCTCGAGGTCGTGATGGACCTCATGCAGCCGCGTCTGGTCCAGACCATCATCGACAGCGGTGTCGCAAAGGGCGACCTCCAGGAAGTGTTCCGGACCGGCGGCCTGATGGTGGCGCTGGCACTGATCGGTGCTTTCGGGGGAATGGCCTGCACCGTCTACGCGATCAAGGCAGCGCAGTACTTCGGTGCGGACGTCCGCAGCACCCTGTTCCGCAAGGTTCAGAGCCTCTCCTTCTCGAACCTCGACCAGCTGGAGACGGGCAAGCTGGTCACCCGGCTGACCAACGATGTCACCCAGGTGCAGGAGCTCGTCGGCATGGCCCTGCGCATGTTGGTTCGCGCGCCGTTGCTCCTGGTTGGCAGCGTCGTGATGGCGGTGCTGACGTCGGCCAAGCTCTCCCTGCTGTTCGTCGCGTTGATTCCCCTGATCCTGCTCATCATGGCGCTCATCTTCCGGCGCGCCTTTCCGATGTTCTCCCGCGTTCAGGCGCAGCTCGACCGGATCAATGTCCGGATGCAGGAGAGCCTGGCCGGCGTGCGGGTCATTCGTGCCTTCGCCCGCGCGCCCTATGAGATCGGCCGGTTTGCGGGGGTGAACGACGACCTGGTGTCGGCCAATCTCGCGGCGGTACGGTTCGGCGCCATCGTCATGCCATTGATGATGCTGGTGATGAATGCGGCGGCGGTGGCCGTCCTCTGGTTCGGCGGGCATCAGGTGAACGACGGCAAGCTGGAGGTTGGCCAGCTTGTTGCCTTCTCCAACTACCTGATGCAGAGCCTGATGTCGCTGATGATGTTCAGCATGCTGGTGATGCGCATCTCCCGCGCGGAGGCCTCGTCCGAGCGGATCGACGAGGTATTGCGAACCGAGCCCACCATCGTGAACGCCCCGCAACCGGTTGTCGCGATGTCCGGGCCGGGGCGAATCGAGTTTCAGCACGTCTCCTTTCGCTATCCCGGCGCCGAGGTCGACGCCATCCACGATGTCTCGTTTACGATCGAACCGGGGAAGCGGCTCGCGATCATCGGATCCACGGGCTCGGGCAAGTCGACGCTGGTTCAGCTGCTTCCGCGCTTCTACGACGCGACCGAGGGACGCATCCTGATCGACGGGGTCGATGTACGACAGGTCGATCAGCAGGTGCTGCACACCTATGTCAGCCTCGCCTTGCAGGAGGCGGTCCTCTTCTCGGGCACCATCCGCGACAACATTCGCTACGGGAAGCCCGATGCATCCGAGTTCGAAGTCGTGCGGGCCGCGACCATCGCGCAGGCCGCGGAGTTCATCGGCAAACTGCCCGACGGGTACGACGCGCTGGTGGGGCAGCGGGGTGTCAACCTCTCCGGAGGACAAAAGCAGCGGCTTTCGATCGCCCGGGCGATCCTGCCGCATCCGGCGGTCCTCGTCCTTGACGACAGCACGAGCGCCGTGGACACGGCGACCGAAGCCCGCATCCTCGGGGCGCTGGACGACCTGAACCAGACGCGGATCGTGGTGGCGCAGCGCATCACCACCGTGATGGGCGCGGACTGGATCGTGGTGCTGGACGGCGGGCGGGTGGTGGGGCAGGGCACGCATGAGGATCTGCTTGCGACCTGCGAGATGTACCGCGAGATCTATGCATCGCAGATGGAGGTGATGCTCGATGGCGCAGCATAGAGGCGGCGGCCCAGGCGCCCGGTTTACCGCGGAGAAGAAGCGCGCCAAGGATACACGCGGCACGACGCTGCGCATCTGGAACTACCTGAAGCGGCGCAAGGCTGGTCTCGCGCTGGCGTTGGTGTTCATCGTCATCAATACCGGCCTTTCGTTGCTGGGGCCCTACCTGACGGGCAAGGTGATCGATGAGGCCATCATTCCCGGGGACCTCGGCAAGCTCGAACGCCTGATTGCCGTGTTGATCGGCGTCTATCTCGCGACGTCGGCGCTGACCTGGGCGCAGGCATGGGTGATGGCGGGCGTGGCGCAGTTGGCACTCCGCGACATCCGGACCGATCTGTTCGGCAAGCTGCAGGTCCTCGAGCTGCGTTTCTTCGATGAGCGGCCTCACGGCGAGACGATGAGCCGCCTGACCAATGATGTGGACAACATCAACCAGGTCCTCACGGAGAGCGTGACCCAGATCGTCTCCGGCGTGTTGATGGCCGGCGGCGTGATTGTGCTGATGGTTGTGCTCAACCCGATCCTGGCAGCCACCGCGATTGGCTCAACGGTCCTGCTCACGTTTGGCGTCAACCGGTTCGTGGGCAGCCGGACGCGGGAGGGGTTCCGTGCCCAACAGAAGGAGCTTGGTGCCCTCAACGGCTTCATCGAAGAGACGGTCACCGGCCAGCGTGTGGTGAAGGCCTATCACCGGGAGGAGGCCTCGATTGCCGATTTCGATCGCCAGAACATCGCGCTGCGGGGAGCGTCGCTGAAGGCACAGACCTTTGCCGGCTTCGTCGGCCCGATGATGAACTTCATCTCCAACGTCAGCATCGCCGTGGTCGCGGGAGTGGGTGGCATCCTCGCGATTCAGGGATCGGCCAGCGTTGGAACGATCGCCTCGTTCATGGCCTATACCCGCCAGCTTGGGCGGCCGCTGAACGATATCGCCAACCTGTACAACCAGATCCAGGCGGCCATCGCCGGGGCGGAGCGTGTCTTCGAGATCATCGACTGGACGCCGGAGGTCGACGCACCGGATGCATCCGGAATCGAGATCGTCGGCGACGTCACCTTCGACCATGTCACCTTCTCCTACGGGAAGGATCAGGCACAGCCGACCCTGAGCGATATCACGTTCCATGCAACGCCCGGACAGACGATCGCGCTCGTCGGTCCCACGGGAGCAGGCAAGACGACGATCGTCAACCTGCTGACGCGCTTCTACGAGATCGACTCCGGCGCGATCCGGATCGATGGGCACGACCTGCGCACCCTCCGCAAGGACGAGTTGCGACGCCAGCTTGGCATGGTGCTGCAGGACAGCTTCCTCTTTGCCGGAACTGTGGCGGACAACATCCGCTACGGGAGGCTGGGCGCGAGCGACGAGGATGTGATCGCCGCCGCGAAGACGGCCAACGCCCATCCGTTCATCGAGCGGCTTCCACATGGTTACGAGACCGACGTGACCGAGCGGGGCAGCAATCTGAGCCAGGGGCAGCGGCAGCTGATCGCCATCGCCCGCGCCGTGATCGCGGATCCGCGCATCCTTATCCTGGATGAGGCGACGAGCAGCGTGGATACT
>Ga0164243_10005677_pt1 | contig 19025 bp, 20 predicted proteins | sample OricompcompostOP_FD_108781 | JGI IMG/M metagenome (GOLD analysis project Ga0164243, IMG submission 108781) | Organic Plus compost microbial communities from Emeryville, California, USA - Original compost - Organic plus compost (OP) | ecosystem: Engineered > Solid waste > Mixed feedstock >... | reverse complement strand
TGGATCAAACTGCTGCATATTCTCTCGTCTACGGTGCTGTTCGGCACAGGTGTGGGTACGGCGTTCTACCTGCTTTGCGTCGTGAGGCAGGGCGACGTACGTGTGGTCGCGAGCGTGGCGCGGTTTGTCGTCATGGCCGACTGGCTCTTCACGGCGACAACTGCAGTGCTGCAACCGCTCACTGGCATGTATCTGGTGCATCGCACACAGCTGCCGCTGTCGACGCCGTGGGTGGCGTGGTCGCTGGGACTCTATGTGCTGGCGATCGCCTGTTGGCTGCCCGTGGTGCGCTTGCAGATCCGCATGCGCGATAGCGCTCAGGCCAGTGCGGCGAACGGGTTGCCCTTATCGGCGGATTTTCAGCGCGCCTTCCGAGCGTGGTTTGCGCTGGGTTTCCCGGCGCTCGGCGCGTTCCTCGCCATCTTTGCTTTGATGGTGATCAAGCCCGCCTGAATCGCGATGTGCTAGAGCGCATCGACTTGGTCCAATGTGAGACAAAGTGAAACAATTTTACTAATGATATCGTATTGATTCCGCGTTCCCGGAATAAACTGCGAGAGTCGCATTGAAACAAGTGTCATCGAAATTCGAAAGTTTTACAGCTCTGGATGAGGAACACCGGCAGGCTCTGCTTCTGGTTGCATCGGGGGCATCACTCAAGACGTGCCTGAACGCGCTGACGCTCGCCGCTGGTCGGCTGATTCCGGGCACGCGCGCTTGCGTATTGCTGGCCAATGCAGAGCTCACTGCGATGGACGATGGCTACTCATCCCATTTTCCGGCCGGTTTTGCCGCGGCGATCCGCGGTTTGCCGATTGGCGAGGCCTTTATCGCCACAGCCGTTCACGAGGGGCGTCCCGTGGTGTGTGCCGATGTCGAACGCGCACTGGAATGGGACAAAACATGGCGTGCGCTTTGTCTGGAGAACGATATCCGGGCGTACTACGCGCATCCGACATTCGGACAAGGAGGTAAAACGGTTGGGTTTTTCTGCCTCTGTTTTTCAGAGGCGAGGGAGCCCACCGCGTGGGAACAACGTGTGACAGAGTTCGGTGCGCTGGTCACTAGCATCGTGGTGGAGCGCGACGGTGCCGCAGTGCATCTGCGCAACGAAGTACGAGCACTTGCCAGGTTGCAGGAGCTGAGCGCAGAGCTGGTGGGGCCTGGCGAGCTCGATCCGTTGCTGAAAAAAATCCTGGCCGCCGCCGCTGATATCTCGGGAACGGACAAGGGAAATATACAGATTTTCGATCCAGTCAAGAAAACTTTGCGGATCGCTGTGCACCAAGGTCTGAGCGCCCGGTTCGTAGAGCATTTTGCTCAAGACGGATGGGACGCGAGTTGCGGAGAGGCGGCCAAGCAGGCTCGGCGATTGGTTGTAGAAGATGTAGAGCAACTGAAAGAACTGGAAGGCACCTTGGGGCTCGAGATTGTCCGTGGGGATGATATTCGCTCAATCCAGTGCACGCCTCTCATTAGCCGCAGCGGGCAACTGCTGGGCATGTTGAACAACCATTATCGCCAGCGCGGCGGCCCCACTCCCGACGCATTGCGTTATATCGACCTCCTGGCACGACAGGCGGCGGAACTCATTGAGCGTCATTTGGCGGAGTCCGAACTGATTCAAGAGCGCAAGCACAAGGACGAGTTTCTGGCCATCTTGGCGCACGAGCTGCGTAATCCGCTCGCCGCGTTGCACAACATGTTGGAAATCCAAAAACGGACGGAGCATGATTCAGGGGCTACGAAACGGGCGCGCGAGGGTATGGAGCGCCAACTCAAGCACCTAGTCAGGCTGGTTGACGATCTGCTGGATATAAACCGCATCAATCGCGGAAAAATGGAGCTTCGCATAGAGACGCTCAACTTGGATAACGTGCTGCAGCAAGCCGTCGAATCATGTCGCCCCATGATCGAGCGACTGGGGCATCGCCTGAAGGTAGAACAATCAGCCGCAGCGATCACGCTTTTGGGCGACTCGGCACGCCTGGCTCAGGTGTTCAGCAATCTGCTATCGAATGCAGCGAAATACACGCCGCCCGGTGGTGATATTGAACTGATTGCATGCACGCAAGACAACAATGTAGAAATCACCGTGCGGGATAACGGTTCGGGAATTCCACCGGACCAGCTCGATAACATATTCGAGATGTTCACTCAGGTGGATCGGACCTTGGAACGCGCGCAGGGTGGTTTGGGCATCGGTCTGATGTTGGTTAAACGATTGGTTGAAATGCACGGTGGATCAGTGCAGGCGTATAGCGGTGGGCTGGGTAAAGGCAGTTCCTTTGTGGTTCGGCTGCCTGTGGCCGCACCTCAGGACACGCCCGTGCCGGAACCCAAGCTCAGAGGTCCAAGCGTTTCACGCCGTATTCTGCTGGTGGACGATAACCGAGATGCAGTGGAGTCTCTGGTTGTTTTATTGGAGATGGAAGGCCATCAGGTAAGCCTCGCATACGATGGGGCGCGCGCTATCGAACTTGCTGAAGAAATGCGCCCGGAGGTGATTCTGATGGATATCGGACTGCCCGGGATGAGCGGACACGAAGCTTGCCGCCGTATCCGCCAGCAGGAATGGGGCAGGCAGTTGACCATCCTCGCATTCAGCGGTTGGGGGCAGACCGAGGATCGTCAAGCCTCGCTAGACGCCGGTTTTGACGCACATCTGGCGAAACCGATTGATCTGGATTCATTGCTGGAGTTTTTGTCCAGCGTCGAGTTTCGCGGTCATTCTGGTTGATCGGTCAGGCTCTAAAGCGCACTGCCGGCGAGAGCGTAAAAGATTCGCGCATGTCGCGTACTTCATCAACTGGCGTTCGCCCAAACAGGCGCTTGAACTCACGGCTGAACTGGGATGGGCTCTCGTACCCGACGCGTCCCGCTGCCGCCGCTGCAGTCACACCGTCGCGGATCATCATCAGGCGTGCGTGATGCAGGCGGGTTGATTTGATGTACTGAATCGGCGATGTCTGCGTCACCGTGCGAAAGTTGGCATGAAATGCGGGCACGCTCATGCCGGCTTCTTCAGCGAGACGGGTGACGTTGAGCGGCTTTGCATAATCGGTATGAATCCGATTCAGCGCTCGCGCGACGCGCCCGAATCGGCCGTGATGCGCGAGCGCCGCGCGCATTGCCGCACCCTGCTCGCCCGTGAGAACCCGATAGCAGATCTCTCGCACGATACTTGCCCCCAGGATCTGCGCATCCAGTGGTTTCGTCAAGGCATCCAACAACCGCAATGTCGCGAGTGCGAGGTCGCCCTCCAATCGAGTGGAGGTAATACCGATTGGTGAAGCATCGGGCTGATGAACGCTGGCGCCGATCTGTGTAATCAGATCGCTGAGTTCCAGCAGATCCAGGCGGATCGATACCGCGAGCAAGGGTTCCTCTGGCGAGGCTTGGGTTTCTGTAGAAAACGGTAATGGCACGGACAGCACGAGATAGTGCTGTGCATCGTAGGTGTACACCGCATCGCCCAGGAATCCCAATTTGCGGCCCTGGCAAACAATCACAATGCTCGGTTCATATAACACCGGCGTGCGTCCGAGCGGGCGGTCGGACCGCATCAGCCGCACGTTGTCCAGCGCAGACTGGGTATACCCCTCGTTCGGCGCGAGTTTCTCCAGCAGGCGGATCATTCTGGTCGAGACGGGATTGTGTGCGGTGGGCACCGTTATTTCCTGTTGTGGTGACGGAACTCATTCTAGCGTCGCGATGCCGTACGTGCCACCAGAGATGATAGGAATAGGCAATGATGGCATCGGTCCATGTATTCGCGTGAGGGACGGATTTTTCTACCATGCTTTCACCTGCTAATGACTGAATACTGCTTCATGGCAGGCATCAATCTGGTCGAGTGTGTCGCACCCATCGAGCATGAGCACGCACCGAAGGATTCCGAGCTTAAATAGGAGTATGCAAGATGGCAACCCGCTCTACTGAATCGAAAGTCATCCTGATTACCGGCGCCAGCAGCGGCATTGGCGAGGGCGCCGCCCGTTTGCTCGCTGCGCTAGGACATAGGCTCGTTATTGGCGCGCGCCGCACCGACCGGCTCGTTGAGTTGGCGAAGTCGTTGCAGGATGCGGGAGGCATCGTCCAATACCGAGAGCTCGATGTGACAGCAGCGGATGATACCGCTGCATTTGCGCAGTTCGCACTCGATGCGTTCGGCCGCATCGATGTGCTGATCAACAATGCAGGCGTGATGCCGCTCTCGCCGTTGAACGCCCTAAAGGTGAACGAGTGGGACCGGATGATTGATGTAAACATCCGCGGTGTGCTGCACGGTATCGCTGCAGTATTGCCGACGATGGAGCATCAAGGCCACGGCCAGATCATCAACATCTCTTCGATCGGCGGTCTTTCCGTGTCGCCGACTGCCGCAGTCTATTGCGCCACGAAGTACGCCGTTCGCGCCATCTCTGACGGCCTGCGCCAAGAGACGGACAAGATTCGCGTCACGGTGATCTGCCCGGGCGTGGTGGAGTCCGAATTGGCTGACACTATCACCGACGACACGGCGCGCGTGGCCATGCGGGAATTTCGTCGCATCGCCATCAGACCTGATGCCATCGCTCGCGCTATCGCCTACGCCGTGGAGCAGCCAGCCGATGTCGATGTCAGCGAGATCGTTGTGCGTCCTACTGCTAGTCCGTATTGAGCACCTCTTTGTCATCGCCATGTGTCATGGTACATGCGTACTTGAGTGTCGCGTCGCCCTGACACAGTGTCTACGTCGCTGCTATCCCACCATCACACTCATCCCAATCAAGGCCGCCAATATGAAATCAACTCCCCGTATCTGGTTCGTCACCGGCGCATCGAAGGGCGTCGGCCAAAAACTCGTCAAACATTTGCTTGAACAAGGGCATCGTGTAGCCGCTACATCGCGCACCGCAACTGCATTGACGCAAGTGTTCGGGCAACCATCCGACAGTTTCCTGCCGCTCGAAGTTGACCTGACCGACGATCGAAGCGTAGAACAGGCAATCGGACAGACCGTGCGAACGTTCCAAGGCATCGATGTGGTCGTCAACAACGCCGGTTACGCGCAGCAAGGCACCATCGAAGCACTATCCGACAAAGAACTGCGTCAGAACTTCGAGGTCAATTTCTTCGCACCGGTGATCGTACTGCGGCACGCGCTGTCACATCTGCGCGCGCAACGCAGCGGTCACATCATCAATATCGCGTCCATCGTGGGCTACCAGGGCGGCTATGCGGGCTGGGGCAGCTACGTGGCGAGCAAGTTTGCGCTCGCGGGATTGACGGAATCGCTGGCCGCGGAGATCGCGGAACTGGGCATCCACGCCACGGTGGTCTACCCTGGCCCCGTCCGCACCGATTTTCTGTCCAGCGGCGCGCTGGCCGTGGCCAAGCGCCAGATCGACGATTATGCCGAAGCCAAGGCGTCGCTCGATCTGCACCTGGACACGCTGCATGGCCACCAGGCCGGAGATCCGGACAAGCTCGCGTTGCTGATTATTCAGGCGGCCAGCGTCGAGAGACCGCCACTGCATTTGTTTGCCGGGAAAATCGCCAATGAACTGGCCATAGCCAAATCCTCGGCCGTTGAAAAGGACCTGACCGCATGGAAAGGCTCGTCGGAAGCCACCGATTTCGAGGATTGAAGGAGATAAGCGCCCGCCAGCGGAACCAGGGTGGTGTAAAGTGCCTCTGCTTTCATGAGGTATTTCCAGAGACTGATGCCGTTTCCTCTATCCGAAAGAAAAGCGCTGCTTGCTGTAAAAGGCGTCGGCCCTACCGTAGTCGCCCGTTTGGAACAACTCGGTTATGAGTCTTTGGCACATCTGAGCAAAGCCAACGCTCTCGATATCGTTTCGAGAGCATCCGCTGTAGTTGGCTCAACATGCTGGAAAAACAGTCCGCGGGCGCGCGCAGCTATTCAGGGCGCCATAGCGCTGGCGCAGTCGCAGCATCCGCACTCGGCTTGATAGCGTGGCGCTGGCTAACGACTGCTGGCCAAGCGAATCCCCAACCCTATAAGCGCCGCACCCATCACTGCATCGACTATGCGGCTCACACGTGCATAGACCGATCGTACACCTCCCTCCGAAAAGAATGCGGCGAGCAATCCCAGCCACCCGGCCGTTATCAAACCGACCAGCGCAACCACGCTGACATACACCCATGTGGGCGCGCCGACCGGCAGTACGGTCACGAACAAGGTGGCAAAGAAAGTCGCTGTCTTTGGATTTGTGATGCCGACCATGAAGCCCTGGCGCCATGCTTGGAGCGTCCCAATTCGAGGTGCATCGTCCACGCGTGGCTCGCCATTGCTCGTTCTGAACGAGGCCATCAGCATCCGCGTGCCGAGATAGATCAGGTACGCTGCGCCAACTAAACGGATGGCTTCATACAGCCAAAACAGCTCCTTGATAAGCAATCCAAATCCAAGGATGGCCAAGGTCGCCCACACGACTACCGCGCACGCGATCCCCAGGCCAACGAACATGCCTGATCGCCGGTCGTTCAATGCATTCGACGTGACGGCAACGAAATCCGGGCCGGGGCTGATGCAGGCCAGGAGAACGATGCCAGACAGCGTGAGCAATTGAGATAGATATTCCATGAATCCAACTCGAGTGGTGATTGATCGGAACTCGGCGATGCGCCAGCTGGCGTAGATAGAACCTTACCATTGCCATAGCGTTGCTTGTGCGACGCTGCAGATGTTCGCATCGTCGGTTCCCTCTCTCGGGCCGGATTTGATTTTGAGTTGGGTGGGCGACCCGGTTGGTCAATCACTTTTTGGCAGTACGAGTGGCCGAACGGTTCACAACGGCGGCCCACTTTTCCAATTCGCCGGATACCACTTTGTCAGTCTCGGCTGGTGACGTGGGCGTTGCTTTGGCGCCTAGCTTGGCAGCGCCGTCGCGCAGTTGAGGCAGTGCACCGGCCTTTTGCATGGCCGTCGACATTTTCTCGATGGCTTGAGGCGGCGTGCCGGTCGGGGCAAGCAGGGCATAGGTCGTGGCAACTGCATAGCCCTGGACACCTTGTTCGGCGAGTGTCTTGACGTCGGGCAGGGCGGGGGCGCGTTCGGCGGTGGTGACGCCGAGAATACGGATCTTGCCGCTGGCCAATTGCGGCATCAGCGCAGGCAGCGTGTCGATCACCATATCGATCTGCCCGCCGAGCAGGTCGGTGACGGCCGGGCCGCTGCCGCGATAGGGAACGTGCAGGATGTCCGTGCCGGTGATTTGTTTGAATAATTCACCGGCCATGTGCTGCGAGCTGCCGTTGCCAGCCGAACCCATCGAGAGTTTGCCAGGGCGCGATTTGGCCAGGGCAATCAATTCCTGTACAGAGTTGGCCGGTACGCTTGTATTGACTGCCAGCGCCATCGGCATGGTGATGGCAACAGAGACACCTTTGAAATCCTTTACGAAACTGTAGTTCTGTTTGTCGAGCAGTGAGGCATTGATCGCGAGGCTGCCCAGTGCCCCCATGAGCACGGTGTAGCCATCGGGCGTGGCGCGTGCGACGGCCTCGGCGCCTACCTCGCCACCCGCGCCAGCTTTGTTTTCCACGACGACGGTCTGCTTGAGGAAATCACCCATGTGCTGCGCGTAGAGGCGCGCAGCGACATCGGTGGCGCCGCCAGGCGGGTAGGGGACGACCATTCGAATAGGGCGATCTGGCCAATCGGCAGCGTGGGCGGCGGGCGTCAACGGGCCGCTGATGGCAGTGGCGAGCAATAGCAACAGGGTCTTGTGCATGGTGGTTTGTCTCCGATGTGTTTCTTATGGCGCAAAGTTATGTGCCTTTCTATATTTCCCAATATATAGGATATGAATCCCAAATTTGGCTTAACAAGAATCGCATGTGATGCTATTCTGGTCAAGTGTTGATCGATCACCCCAGGTTATTTATGGGATTCGATGTATGAAAATCAGGATTTGAAAAGCGAAGAGGCAACATGGATCACAAGCAAGCATTGGCCGGTGTGCGTGTCATCGAGGTGTGCAACGTGGCCGCAGGACCGTTCTGCGGCATGCTGCTCGCCGATATGGGGGCCGATGTCATCAAAATCGAACATCCGGAAGGCGGCGACACCCTCAGGTCGTGGCCGCCTCTCAGTGATGGATATAGCGAAAACTTCGCATCGTTAAATCGCAACAAGCGCTCGGTCACGCTCAATCTCAAGGATGCCGGCGATGTCGAACTCGCTCGCCGGTTGATCGACGAGGCTGATGTGCTGCTGGAAAACAACCGCCCTGGCGTGATGGAGCGTCTCGGTCTGGGCTACGAGGCCCTGGCGGCTCGTAATCCGCGTCTCATCTATTGCTCGATCTCTGCCTATGGCCAGACTGGGCCTCGTTCGCAAGAGGGCGGCTTTGACCTCACCATTCAAGCCATGAGCGGCATCATGAGCGTGACGGGCGAGCAAGGCGGCGCGCCCGTGAAATGCGGTGTGCCGCTGGCGGATTTCACGGCCGGGCTGTATGCGGCGACCTCGATTTCGGCTGCACTGCGCGTGGCAGAAAATACCGGAAAGGGCACGCATCTGGACGTCGCCATGCTTGGCGTGACGCTCGGCATTGCTGCGCTGCAGACCTCGGAATATTTTGGCAGCGGCAAAGACCCGCAGAAACTGGGCTCTGCGCATCCGCGCAATGCGCCGTACCAGGCATTTCGCTGCCGTGACGGATATTTCGGGATGGCTGCGGGCAACAATGCGCTGTGGCGCTCTGTGTGCGAGATCATCGGTCATCCTGAACTCGTCGAGGATCCCCGTTACGCCAACACGACGCTGCGCGCACGCAACCAGAACGAGCTGCGCGAATTTCTCGAAGCGCTCTTTGTGCAGGACGACGGCGCCAATTGGCTGCAGAAGTTCCGCGCACGCGGTGTGCCGTGCGCACCGATCAACAGCTATTCAGAGGTGCTGACAGATCCTCAGGTCGAACACATGGAATGGGTACGTCCGCTGGAGTTACCCAACGGCGTGCAGACCAAGACATTCGGCGCACCTGTGCGCATCGGCGGCGAAAGCGCGCCTATCCGCATGCGTCCGCCCAGCCTGGGAGAACACACCGACGAAATCCTGGGCGCGCTGCGCACTGCAGACAAGGTGTCGTCATGAATGCGCTCGTCGATGTGAAATATCAGGATGGCCTGTGCCGCATCACGCTGCAACGGCCCGAAAAGATGAATGCTTTGTCGGCTGAACTGGTCGAGGGACTCATCGAGGCGGTTGACGAGGCACATGCTCGGCACAGCGAGGCTATCGTTTTTCAGGGCAATGGCAAAAATTTCAGCGCGGGGTTCGATTTTGGAGGCTACGAGGAACAGAGCGAAGGCGATTTGCTGCTGCGCTTCGTGCGTTTGGAACAGCTGCTGCAAAAGGTAGCAGCCTCGCCCGCGCTCACCCTGGCGTTGGCTCATGGCAGAAATTTCGGCGCAGGCGTGGATCTGTTTGGTGCGTGCCGATTGCGCGTGGCGGCACCGGACGCGAGTTTTCGTATGCCTGGACTGAAGTTCGGCCTGGTGCTGGGCACGCGCCGTTTTGCGGCCGTGGTGGGCGCACAGACTGCACATGACGTGCTGATTCACACTCGTACCTTTAATGCGGAGTCCGCGTTGCAGATGGGATTTGCCACGTCGCTGGCCGAGGTGAGTGAATGGGACGCGGTAGCGGCTGCTGCGCGTGTCAGCGCACGTGAGCTGAGCTCCAGTGCGCGTGAACAGCTGCACGCAGTGCTGGGAGGCAGCGAGAGCGACGCCGATCTCGCCAGCCTGGTGCGGTCGGCCGCTGCGCCAGGGCTAAAGAGCCGTATACGCGCCTACTTGAATCCATAGGCGGACATTTTGCTGCCTATGCTGCCGGCGAGCAGCGAGGCCTATCTGGAGTGAGACAAATGACATCAGGCTTTAACCAATCCGGTAAACAGATGGCGCTGGCCGAGCTGGCTGCCAAAATTTCCGACGGCGCGTCGGTGGCGCTGGGCGGCAGCTTTCTGCATCGTGGTCCATTCGCGTTCGTGCGTGAGCTGATCCGGCAGCAACGCCGAGATCTGGAAATCATCAAGCAATCCCCAGGGTATGACATTGATATTCTGTGCCGCGCAGGCGTTGCCTCGCGGGCGCGCGCAGGCATCGTCGCAATGGAAGGCAACTTCGGTCTCGCACCGTGGTATCGCAAGGCGATCGAACGTGGCCAGCTCAAACTCGAAGAGCATGCATGCGCCAGCTTGACTGCAGGTCTGCGTGCGGCCGCTTTCGGTGTGCCGTTCATGCCTTGCGGTGGATTACACGGCAGCGATCTTCCTGCGTTGAATAATTGGACATTGCTGGATGATCCGTATGGCAGCGGCGCCAGTACCTATCTGATTCCCGCCGTGAAACCGGATTTCGCAGTGCTGCAGGTTTCTGAAGTCGACCGGCTCGGTAATGCGCGTGTCTATGGCACAGCGCACTGGGATCGCATCATGTCGCGCGCGGCAGGAACGGTACTGGTGGTGGCAGAGAGGCTCGTGGAAACTGCCGTGTTCGAAGATCAGCCAGAGGCGACGCTGCTGCCTTATTTCATGGTGGAGGCGTTTACCGTGCTGCCCGGCAGCGCATGGCCCGGCTCTTGCACACCGTACTACGACATCGACTATCCCGCAGTCGAGCGCTACATGAATAAGGAAGGTTCGTTAGAGGCCCACATGGCCGAAGCGCCCGAGCTCAAGGAGACCCTGCATGTCTGAAGCATTTTCCCCGTTCGAACACGTAGTGCTGGGTCTGGCGCGATTTATCCGGCCTAATGAAATCACCTTCAGCGGTGTGAATTCCACGCCGCCGATGCTGGCTTGCCTGTTGGCCAAGCGTGCCTACGATTTCGACTTTATTTATATCAACGTCGCAGGTGGTGTTGATCCGCGGCCTGAGTCGATTCCGATCTCGAGTTCCGATCCGCAGCTCGCGGCGCATACCGCATCGATTTTTTCCAACGAGGATTTCTATGATCTGTGCACGCGCGGCAAGATGGATCTCACCTTTCTAGGGGCGGCGCAGATCGATGGTGAAGGGTGCGCCAATAACTCTTGCATCGGCGATTGGCATCAGCCCAAGGTACGCCTGCCCGGTGGTGGCGGCGGTGCCGTCATGCTGCCGACCGCTCGTAGAGCCTGCACGTGGCGCACCGAGCATTCCACTCGGACTTTTGTGCAGAAGCTTGATTTTCGTACGTCGTGGGGCGGTTTTCACGGCGTTGCTACGCCGATTGCCATCTTTATCAAGCGCGACGGCAGATTGGCCTTGCAGTCGTGGCATCCGGAGTCCAGCCTCGAGGAAGTACGCGAGCGCACCGGGTTTGAGTTCGATGCGACAGGCGCCGAGCCTACGCCTTTCCCGACAGATGCAGAGCGTGCAGCGTTGGCAGCACTCGATCCGGACGGCACATTTGAACGCGATGCCAATGTGAAGTTGCGCTGAGACGAGAGCCCCGGGGGAACAACCATGAATGCGATCTCGAGCCTGCCGCAGGTCTGGCAGTCAGTGTGGCGTGCGCCGGAATTTAAAGAGCAGCTTGCGTTGGTTACCGAACAGTGCAGCTGGACTTATCCGCAGCTGGATCACGATGCGCGTATGCTGGCTGGGGGGCTTCGGCGTGCCGGCGTACAGCCGGGCGACTACGTTGCATTGGCACTGGAGCGCGGCCCCGCGCAGGTGCTCATGTTGCTGGGCTGCATTGCCGCTGGCGCGTGCCCGTGTCCACTGGAGCCGCGTATTGCGGCGGAGGAAACTGCACGCCGAGTACAAGCTGCGGGATTGCGTTGGATGGTGCACGATGATGAAAATGCGGTTTGCGCAGAGATGTCCGGGTTGCCCGGCGGGCATGTGCTGCCGCTTAACGATTTGCAAGGCGCTGCGCCGTTCTGGGCGGATAATCCCGAGCCGGAGCAAGCCGCGTTATTGCTATTTACGTCGGGCAGCACCGGCAAACCCAAAGGCGTTTTGCTGGCGCATCGCGGGCTGGCGCTCAACGCCCATGGAGTCATCTCGCACACGGCGCTGACATCGGCAGATATATTGCTGCATCTGATGCCGCTGCATCATACCAACGCCATCAACAATCAAGTCTTTGCGCCGCTGGCTTGCGGTGCGACGGTTGCGCTGGCCGACCGCTTTCGTGCCGAGACCTTGCCTCATGTGTTGTCGCACTTTCGGCCGACCATCCTCACCGGCGTGCCCACCATGTATGCACGCATGCTGCAGCAAAAAATCTCGCCGGACGCATTCGCCCGTCTGCGGCTGATGCGCTGCGGTTCGGCGCCGATCACGCCGGCGCTGCATCGCGAGATCGAGACGTTCACGGGCTGCGAATTGGTGGTTTCCTATGGTCTATCTGAAGCAACCTGCACCTCCACCATGAATCCGCCAGGCGCACGCCGCATTGGAACCGTCGGGACAGTGCTGGCTGGTCAGCAGGTTGCCCTGCTTGATGCCGCTGGCGCGCCTGTGCCGCCAGGAGGTGAGGGCGAGATATGCATAGGCGGCGATGCGCTGATGCTGAAGTATCTGGGACACGATGGGGATGATCCAGTGCGCGATGGCTGGCTGCATACCGGCGATCTCGGCCGGTTCGATGCCGAGGGTTACCTCACTATCACTGGCCGAATCAAGGAGGTGATCATCCGGGGTGGAGAAAACATCTCGCCCAAATTGATCGAGGACGTGCTGGCATCGCTTCCTGGCGTCGCGGCATGTTGCGTAGTGGGCCAGGCCGATGATGATCTCGGTGAAGTGCCGGTGGCAGTGATTGTGACGGATCGTACTGCGTCCTCCGTCGACGAAGCGGCGTTGCGCGCCACAGTTCAGGAGCGGCTGGGGCGTATCTACGTTCCGCAGAGCGTGTACCGGTGTGAGGCGCTGCCAGAAAATGCGGTGGGCAAGATTGATCGCAAGGCGGTCGCCAAATGGGTGGAAACACAGCGCCAGGCGGCCGTTGTATTGTGAAGCCCAGAGGGGCAGCCGGCCAGTGGCGGCCATCTTTCCGTCAGGGTGCCTTGTGTCCGAGAGCCGCTGAAATACCGGCGGCACACGCCTTGACGTCGGCGGCCAGTTCCTTGGCCCGGCCTAACGACAGCCGGTCCAGCGGTCCCGAAATGCCTATCGCGGCCACGACATCATCCAGGGCATTGAAAATCGCCACCGCAACGCCGCCCACGCCATCTCGCCATTCTCCCCGGTTCAGGGCGTAGCCGACGCGCACTGCACGCCGCAGGTCTTCTTTCAGCAACGGCAGCGTGGTGATGGTGGCGCCCGTGTGGCGGCTCAGCGATTCTGCGTGCGCGTCGAGATAGCCCTCAGGCTGATGGGCGAGCAGGGCCTTGCCTGTCGCTACGGCATACGCTGGCGCGCGGCCCCCGATCATCGAATACGCGCGGATCGGCTGAGGACTGTCGATCTTGTCGATGTAGACGACTTCGATCCCGTCGAGCACAGAAAGGTGCACAGTTTCGCCGGTGTCAGCCGCCAACTTGCGCATGGCCGGACCCGCAATTCTGCGCAGGTCCAGGGTGCCGAGCTGACGCGCAGCGAGTTCAAACAGGCGGATGCCGCCACGGTAGCCGGTGCCTTCGTCGCGCTCGATATAGCCGGCGTGCATCAACGTCTGCAGCGTGCGGTGCGTGTTGCTGCGGGTCAAGCCTACCCGGGCCGCCAGTTCCTCGATCGTGCGCGACGGATGCTCCACGTCGGTGACGGCTTCGAGAACGGTCAGGCCTTTGAGTAGCGTCTTGTCCATGCCTATTTCCTGAATATTGGGAAAACAGGGACATTTTACACATCGCGTGTGCGTCAACGGGGCGGCTTAGGATTTCCGTGGATGAGGGGCGTAGGGCCTCAGCCTGCAGCCGTATTGTAGGCTGGGCTAGGTGTGTCCCATCTGATAGGAATCAGAACTCAAGGCGTGGCGCATATGGAGTTTGCGACGCAGAACATCTGGAGTTATAGTTTATGCAACCTGGAGGTTGCGTAATGAATCCTACCCCTGACTACATCGAAAAGCGAATCGTCTTGCGTGCTCTTCGCGAGCGTGTGTGGCGGGCGATCACCGAGGCGAAGCAATTCGGCACCTGGTTCGGGGTCGAGTTCGATGGCGAGTTTGCCGCCGGGACTCGGCTGACCGGCCGGATCGTCCCGACACAGGTTGATCCCGAGGTCGCCAAGCTGCAGCAGCCCTACGTTGGGATTCCGTTCGAGTTCCGCATTGAGCGGATCGAACCGATGGATCTCTTTTCCTTTCGCTGGCATCCGAGCGCGACAGACGTCAACAAAGACTACTCAAACGATCCGATGACGCTTGTCGAGTTTCGTCTGCAAGACGTCGAGCAAGGTACGCTGCTGGTGATCAGAGAGTCCGGGTTCGATGCCATTCCGCTCGAGCGCCGCGCCGAGGCATTCACGGGCAACGAAGGCGGCTGGACGCATCAGTTGAAGCTCATCGAGAAATACCTCGACCGGTTTTCATCGTGACCCGTGCGTCAACGACTGCCGCACAAGGGCTCATCAGTACGGCGCCAGTATTTGCTGCGCTGGGAGATCCGGCACGCCTGCGTATCGTTGCCAGGCTGTGCGACGCGGGTCCGCTATCGATTGCGCTGCTCACGCAGGGGGCGAATATCTCGCGCCAGGCCGTCACGAAGCATCTGCATGCCTTGTCGGACGCAGGCTTGGTGCGCAACGAGCGGAGCGGTCGTGAAAACGTGTGGCGGCTCGAGCCTCGAGGGCTGGCGCAGGCTCAACAATATCTCGATCAGATTTCAGCGCAATGGGATCAGGCGCTCGCGAGGCTGTCAGCGTTTGTGGAGCGCGACGAATCCTGACTGCCGCTTTCGCGCGTCGCAGGTTCTCTATGGGTGCACCACGGACGTTTGCCTTTGAGCATTTTCGGCCACGACTACCATCTGCTCTATCACCACGTTATCTTCACTATGTCTATCAAGCTTCCAGAATCGGTCGCAGATCAAGTATCAGCTACGCTTTCAATTTTAGAGAAACACCTGGGCGACAAGATTCTGGCGATTCACTTGTTCGGCTCTGCGGTGGACGGTGGCTTAAAACCATCCAGCGATATCGATCTACTGATTACGGTGAGCGCTGCGCTGGATGACTCAACCAGAGCCACTTTGATGTCCGATCTGTTATCGGTGTCGGCTTTCCCGTGTACCGATGCTGCACTTCGAGCGCTAGAGGTGACCATACTGGCCCAAGCAGACGTGAAACCCTGGCGATATCCGGCACAGCGGCAAATGCAATTCGGTGAATGGCTACGTGAGGATATCAAGGCTGGTGTTATCGAGCCGGCGATGATGGACCACGACCTGGCGATCTTGTTGACCAAGGTGCGGCGGCATAGCGTGCCCCTGTACGGTCCCGCAGCCCACGAATTTTTCGACGAAATCCCTCTGCGCGATGTGCAGCGTTCGCTATCAGACACCTTGGCGCTCTGGAACACCGAGGCAGATTGGGAGGGCGACGAAAGAAACATTGTGCTGGCCTTGGTCCGCATTTGGTACACAGCGATGACGGGAGATATCGCATCGAAAGATGCCGCGGCGGACTGGGCCCTACAGCGTTTGCCAATCGAGCACCAGCGAATCGTCATGGCCGCGAGAGACGCATACCTCGGATCAGGGACAGATAATCTCGCCGCCTATCCACGAGAGCGCGCAGAATTGCTGAACCACATCCGTTCTAGCGTGAGAGCGAAATTGCAATAGAGGAAGTGACGGGGTGCAAATAGGCACGCCGCTTGCTGCGCTGTATTCCTAGCCATAAATGGAGACAGCCATGCAATCATCAAAGTATAACGGCCCGCCACACCACAGGCCGCCTGCGAAGCCCGAACCCGGTGGCGATTCGCAGGTAGATATTGCGTCTCGCGTGCAGGGTGGCCTGAAGAAATCGAACGAACAACACGAGCCTGAAAAGCGGACATCATCCACTGGCCACAAGGCGACGGAGTTCGACGGTTCACCAAATCCCCGTGCAGACGAGGGCTCCGGTGTCTTCAAACCCGCCGACGAGACGCCAGCCGTGATGCCCAAGCGTAGTGGCCCGAAAAACCGGGAGTGACGCGTGGACATCTCATCTGCGGCAGATGCTTCCGATCGCCGTGTGCGCCGCGCCGGCTACCTCCTGGGCTTCGCCATGGGAGGTTTTTTCGACGGCATTCTACTGCACCAGATCTTGCAATGGCATCATCTGCTGTCTGCAATCCAGACCGGGATCCTGGGGGACCTACGAGTGCAGGTGGCAGTCGATGGCTTGTTCCATGCGCTGATGTATGTGCTGGCCGCCGCCGGTTTGGGGGTCCTGTTTCGGTTGCGTGGCAGCTCACCGGCAGTATCGCTTCGTCCGCTATGGCCGGCATTCTGGATGGGGTTCGGTGCCTGGCATATCGTCGATGCCGTGTTCTCTCATTGGGTCACCGGGATCCACCGCATCCGAATGGATTCCGATATGCCGCTGTTCTGGGACGTCGCATGGCTGGGGGTTTTTGGATTGGTGCCGTTCTTCTTCGGTTGGCGGGGCCGTTCCAAGGGAGGCGGATCAATGGGGTCGGGCCACGTAGCCATTGGTTTACTGATCGTCGTGCTGGGCGGGGCGGCTGCGGCCAATCTCTTTCCCCTGCGCGGTGACAATGGCACAACGATCGTGGCGTTGCGTACAGATGCCTCGGCCGCGGGCCTGCTCCAGGCCTTGGACGGAACCGAGGCTCGCATCGTTTGGACGGACCGTGCTGGCGGCGTGTGGGTGGTCCGGAATCTATCGTTCCGACAGAGCTTCGCGTTATACGGATCCGGTGCGCTCTACGTTAGCGGGACAACCGCGCCAGCGGGCTGCTCGGTGTGGTTGCAAACGACGGGCCAAAGGCCCGCATTCTCGACACAGCGGCAGGCTGCGCCGATCTAATTTCCAGGCCTGTTCTCTGCCGGGTACTGGCAATACCGGTATTTCGAATTGTCTTGTTGCGATAGCGGACAGCTACAACAATGCTGCCTGTCATAGCTACAGGACTACCGATGCGGATTTCTTTTTTGCACGGGATTTGCCTGAACCGTCATTTCGACGGGCGTTGGCGTTGCTCCAGGGTTTGGAGGCTCTGTCTGCGGTATTTTGCCGAACCGGCGGACCGCTGAAAAAAAGCGCCCGGCAATAGCCGGGCGCTTATGACATTACGTCGCGTCTTTGTAGCTATTGCGCAGATTACGGATCTGATCGTGGTTGCGTAATACACCTTGATACTGACGCTCAACGAGGGCGCGGATTTCCTCCGGCAGCGCTTCTTTCAGCGCGTCGTTGTACTGGGCTTTTGCGACATCTTCTCCGCGCTCGCATTCCTCGAGGATGGAGAGGTCGCTGCGGCCAGTGACGGCGGCTTTCAGGTTCGTCCATCCGCGATGCATAGCGCCGGCCACCGTGCCGCTGTCTTCGGGCTTGCCGCCCAGTTGAACGACGACGGTTTGCAACTCGGCAGCGCCGGACGCGCAATCGCGCGCACGATCCCTGAATAGCGTTTGCAGTTCGGGGTTTTTAGTGTCCTCGGCAGCGGCGGTAAAGCCTTTTTCGCCGTTCTTGGAAGTTTCAATAAGGTTGTTCAGTACCTTGACGACATGATCGGCCATGCTTTTCTCCATAACGGTTAACACACCCAGGGCGAAACGCCCCACTTGCCGTTACGGCTCAGCAAGTACTGTGCCTGAGCTGCTTCAATGCAAAGAATTCCAGAGATTGATCGTCGCGTAACTGCGCCACGGACGCCATCCGTTTGCGAGCTCGACGATCTGCTTTGGCGTACGCGGCGTCAGAGCCTTTTTCACGCCGTAATCCGTCGGCAAAAATGCGTCGGGCCACGCCATTGCGCGCATCGCAATGTATTGCGCGGTCCACGGTCCGATGCCAGGCAGTGCCAACAGTTTCTCGATCTCTTGTTCGGGCTGCGCGTCCGCGCCGAAGTCGATCTCGCTTTCGGCCAGCGCTCGCGCGAGCGCGAGAATCGTCCTGGCGCGTGTGCGTATGATGCCAAGCGGGCCGAGATGGCTCTCGATATCTCTGTCCAGGGACAGTATGCGTTCCGGCGCAGGAAAGGCGTGGGACAAGCCTGCGATGCCCGTCTGCACCGGCGTGCCGTACTGATTCACCACGCGGCTTGCCAATGTGCGCGCCGCGCTCACAGTGATTTGCTGCCCCAGTACCGCCCGCACTGCCATTTCAAAAGAATCAAAACAGCCTGGCAACCGCGTTCCCAGCACCTGTAGTCCCGGCGCCAAGTCGTTCATCACGCGCAGTCCTTCATCGACGGCCACTGGATCGCAATCGAGGTCAAAGAGATGGCGCACACGCGCCAACACTTGCGGCAGAACGGGCTGTAGTGAAGCTGAGGCTTCGACATTGAGTGCGTGTTCCCGCGACAGATGGCTCACGCGTATCCATCCCGAGCGCATTTTTCCGTCGAGCCCCGTCAACGCTACAGCACGGCCGTAGGTATTCGACTCGATGCTCTCTATGCCAGGGATGGCGCGCGCCGACAGAAACGCCAATATGGCGTCCCATTGATAGGGCGGACGGTAGTCCAACGCGTGGTTGACTTGCTCCATGGCATTGCGATGTCGCCTCATGCGATGCCTATTTTCGGTATCCCAGTTTCCGCGAAATTTCGTTTGCACAAGCCAGCAACGGCTTCGCAATGGCTCCGTCCCATGCCACATCGAATAATCCCGATGGTCCCAGGCACGTCAACGCCAACGTCACGTTCCCTGTGTTATCAAACACGGGTACTGACAACGCGTCTACCCCCGGCAATGGATTGCCAATCGCGCGCGCCATCCCGTGCACGCGGATGTCCGCCAAGCGCGCCTCTACATCGGCATAGCTCACTTTGCGAGGCGGCTGTTGGCCGGCGATGACAGCGGTGTCGCCTGCTTCACGCTGGATATAGTGTTCGGCGACTTTGGGCGGCAGCCATGCGGCGAACACCAGTCCCGTTGCCGTGTGCAGCATGG
>Ga0164243_10005676_pt1 | contig 19028 bp, 14 predicted proteins | sample OricompcompostOP_FD_108781 | JGI IMG/M metagenome (GOLD analysis project Ga0164243, IMG submission 108781) | Organic Plus compost microbial communities from Emeryville, California, USA - Original compost - Organic plus compost (OP) | ecosystem: Engineered > Solid waste > Mixed feedstock >... | reverse complement strand
GTTCCAGCCCGGTGAACGGGGCAATCCACTCCGGCCGCGACGCTGCGATCACCTGAACCACCACAACATGATCAACTACCGGACCGGCCAGCCGCCCACCGGGTTACGAGACATCCCTTAGCGGCCCGTCTGGACCGAGCAGTGTCCCTTGGCCGGGTATGGCGGCGAGTAGGGGCTGGCGGACCGCCGCGGCCATGGCAGCGATGTTGCCGGGGGTGATGTTGGCGGTCAGCGGGCGTTGCTGGGAGACGTGGTGCCAGATGTCGCCTTGTTCGTACCACTCGGCGCGGGCGGCGTGCATGAGTGTGCTGCACAGCAGCAGGGACAGCTCCCGGCGGCCGAGGCCGATGTCGCGGTGCGCCACGGTGAGGATGGCGTGGCTGTCTGCGCAGAACAGGGTGTGGGCGATGTCGATGCCGGCTTGGCCGCCGAAGGCTGCGGTTTCGGGTTCGTAGATGCCGGTCCACCACGAGTGGAGATGGCCGCGCGCGGTGAGATCGTCGAGAGCCGCGGACAGGGTCTGCACCAGGGCGTTGCGGTGGTCGGGCGTGACGCGGAGCCGGAGTCGCCAGCACGGGTGCTTGCGGATGAACCACCACCCGCTGCTCATGCCGTTGTCGACGGCGAGGGTGAGCGGCGGGGCGAGGTACTCGGCGGCGGTGTGCTCGGCGTGGTCCCAGTCGGTGAAGCGGAGGTAGACCTGCCACCAGCCGGGCTCGGTGTGCTGGTGGAGAGCGCGCTGGCCCGCGTTCCGGTAGAGCTCGACCGCGTCGGCCAGCGCGAGCGCGTCCATCCCGGCGATCGAGGCGGCCTGGCCCAGTGGCGCGCCGGCGAGGACGGTGGCGATCGCGTGTTCGAGGCCGGGGCGCGGGGTCAGGTGATCAGCAGGGCATGCGTCCCATTCCGAGATCGGTGGTGTGCGGTGGGTCGCGGTGTGCGCGGCGAGCGCGAGGCCCGCCGTGCCGGTGAGGAACCCGGTGTCCTGGTCCGAGGTGTTCGAAGCTGCGTGGCTCAACGATGCGGCCAAACGCGGCAGGTGGCGGCTGATGTCGGCGCTGAGTGCATCTTGGGCGGAGCGCCAGGCGGTCTGGTAGAGCCCGGCCCAGCCGTGGCAGAGGCTCGTGTCGGTGATGTGTGCGAGTTGGGCGGGGTCGGTCAGGCAGGCGTTGAGGGCGTCTTCGGCGAGGCGTTGCCGGGCGGTGTCGCCGGTGGCGATGGCGGCGATCTGCTGGGCGCGGGCGATGCCGGGGGTGCCGTAGCACCAGCTCGGCCGGAGCGGGCCGCGCTGGCGGGACCGGCCGGTGCGGAGTTCGTCGTGGGTAAGCCATTCGGGCCACCACGGGCCGGAATCGTGGTCGTGGCGCCAGGTGTCCAGGTGCGCGCAGATTCGGGCGATGGCGTCGGCGTGGCCCTCGACAGTGACGCCGTGTCGCAGTGCGGTGCCGAGGAGGGCGAGCACGCCGGAGATGCCGTGGGCGAGGCCGAGGTTCGCGTGCCCAGCGGGGGTCGCGATCGTGGTGTCCGGGTCGTGGGCGACCCACCAGCCGGGCAGCTCGTCGGTCCGAGGTTCGGTCAGGTGGACGAGGTAGGTGAGAACCTGTTCGAGTTCGTCAGCGCCGGGGGTGTGCTGGAGCAGGAGCCGTCCGATCCCGGTCAGGCCGGTGAACAGGTCGTACTCGCTGAAACTCGTGGCCGTGCCGCTGCTGGCGCGGGCCGCGGCGGTTTTGATTCGGTGCCGGGCCAGCGTGCGGACGCGGTGTTTCAGGGTGGCGAGGGCGTCCTGGTAGCGGTCGCGCCCGTCGGCCTGGGCCGCGTGCAGGAGGAAGGAGATCGCTGGCGCGCCGAGGTAGAGGTTGGTGTCGTTGGCGATGCTGACACCACGGGAGGTCGCCGCGGTGACCCACGGGTGGGCGGTGGACCAGGATCCGGTACCGAACAGGGCGCGCTCGACGTGGAGCAGCGCGATCCCGACCGCGCCCTCGGCCAGCGACTGCTCTCGGCCGCTGTGATCGTCGCGGTCGATGATCGGGGCCGCCAGGCGCGCGGCCAGCCGATCGGAGAGCGTTTGTGGTTTCCGCGTGGTGGTCATGCTTGGTCCCGGTGGAGAAGGGCGAGACGGCGCTGGGCGGTGGCGCGGGCGAGGCGGGCGGTGACCTTTTCCGTGCCGGGGTCCACGCTCACCGCGCGCAGATGGTGGCTGTGCAGCAGCGTCCGCAGCACCAGCCGTTCGTCGATGTTCTGATCGTGTGCCGCATGTTCGCGGTAGGCGTCGAGAGCACGGTCACGCTGCTGCCACGCCTCGATGACGGTGGCCCCGCCGGGCGGAGGCCGCAGCTGGCCGTCGTGGTCGACGAGGGCGAGTGTGGCGTCAGCGAGAGTGCGGTCGAGCTTGCCCGGCTCGTGGGGCAGGAGGTCGACCAGGTTGCGTAATCCGAGCTGCGGAGAGGTCGCCAGTGCCGCGGCGATCGCGGTCATCGAGGCGGCCGCGAGGGCTTGGCTGGGTGTCCCGGTGTGTTTCGCGCAGCGCAGCTGTTCCACGGCGGTCGTCGAGTCCGCGGTGAGCACCTCGTCGAGGGCCTCGCGCGTGTCCGGACTGCGGCCGAGAACGGCCGGGGACGATGTTGCGCAGGCGTGGGTGAGCTCGGCGAGCAAACCTGCCTCGCGCAGCGTCCAGGCCCAGTCCGCGAGCCGGGTGGCCAGGGCCGTGTGGGTGTCGGTGTGGGTTCGCAGGCACAGCACGAGGTGCTGGTCGCTGTCGGCTCGCGCGGGGTCGTGGTGCCGCCAGAACCACCACGGCGTGGCGCCGTGCTCGCTGCTGACGTCGGCGATGAGGCCGGGGAGGTAGTCGGTGAGGATCTCGTCGAACCGCGCGGGATGGGCGTGCAGGTGTGCGCGGACGATCTCCGCCCGGCCCGGCATCGCCGTGTCCGAGCGGCGCGCGATGCCTGGCCGGGCCGCCCGTGGCTCGTCGTCCCCCGGTGGCTTGGCCGGTGGGCCGGCGCGCAGTGGGACCACCAGCTCGCAGGGGCGCCCGGCCCAACCGTTCTCGTGGGGTCCGGCCTCGCGCAGTTCGAGGTGCCCGGTCCGGTTGCGCTCCAGGCGGCTGCGCAACAGTGCGCGATCAGCGTGGTCGCCGAGGTCGAGCGGGAGCCGCAGCTCCCCTTCGACCAGGATGACCGCTGAGGGAACCCGCCATCGGCTCCGCCAGGCGTGCAGCACCTCGTCCCAGGAACCGGTGCCCGCGGCGGGTGGGACGTCGGCGGGGGTGAGGCGCCAGCGGGCGGGCGAGAGGACGACGCGGCCGTGGCGGATGCGGGGCACGAACGGCAGATCCTCGGCGACGCCGTAGCCGAACGGTCCGTACACCGCGCGGCGAGCGGAAGCGACCTCGGCCAGGAACCGCGCCAGGGGCGGGGTCTGGACGGTGGTTTCCAACGCGTGCGGGATGTGCGGCTGAACCCGCTGACCGGTGGAGATCCGAACGAGCGTGATCTCGTCGGCGTCGGCGGTCACCGCCAGATCGTCCAGCTCGATCACGGTCCGGTCGGTGGCGTGGTGTTCGCCAAGAGGAATCAGGTACGGCAGGAACCGGGGTACGCGCGTGATGTTCTCGTTGCGTTCGCGTCGAGGCGGGAACGACAGCTGCGCGCAGACGACGTCGGCGCGGTCCAGGGCGTAGCTGTCGGCCAGCCGTTGCCGGTCCTGATCTGACAGCAGGCGGTTGAAGCGCCCGGCCATGCTGGTGGCGTGCATCGGAGCGCCGGTGACCCACAGCTGGAAATGCCCGCGCTCCAGGGCCTCGGGTGAGGCGGCGTGCAGCTGGAACGCCAGCTCCGCTCGGGCGGGCACGACGAGTTTCGCGTGATCACCGACGCGGAGGTCGTCGAGGACGGACTCGGTCACGACGATCTCGGCCTGGCCCTCGGTACTGGCGCGTTGGATCAACCGCAGCAGAGCGACGTCGCGTTCGGTGACCAGGTGCGCGGCGCGCGGCCGGGCCGCACCGAGAAACCCGGCGGGGAAACCGAGTCCGGAATCGGCGACCACCTCGCGCACACCCACAACCGCGCCCGCGCCGTAACGGCCCAGGAACCGGGCATGCCAGTCCTTCCAGGCCGGATCTCCGAACGGGAAAGGGGTCAGCCGCAGCAGCGTCGTCGCGGCGATCTCCGCCTCGCGCAGCACCGTCTCGGGAACAGTCAGCTCGCCGGCCACCGCCACGTCCACGGCCTGCACACGCCCCGGGCTCGGATGGACCGCCCGCATCCGATCCTCGGTCTGCTCCAACGTGACCGCGTGCTCTGCCATCGGGGCCCAGGCACGCGCTGAAGCCAGCTCGTCCCGGATCGCGGTGAGTTCGGTGGTCATCTTCACCAGGTCGGGCAGATCGTCGATGCCCGTGGTGTCGAGTTCGGCGAGCAGGTGCGCCAACGGGTCCGTCGCAGTCAGCGGCGGTCGCAGGGTGGTGATCAGCGCCCCGCCGTCGACCAACTGCGCCAGTAGCCGGCCGATGGCCGCGGGGCTCGCGTCGGGGAAGTCGGAGCCAATTCCCTCAGCCAACTTCGCCATTCGCACCGGGAACGCCGCGCGCCGTAAGGCGTTTTCGACCGCGCGGGTGTGGCGGAGCGAGGTGTCGAGCGCCGCGCCGCGCTGGGGCTGGGTTTCGTCTGGGCGAGCGGGAATCACGAGCCTGGTGCCGCGCCGGTACGCGGCGTTGTTGGCGACCACCGTCAGGCGCGGCAGCAGGTCGTGACGGCGCTGCAGGCCCGCAATGATCTCGCCGAGCCAGCGGGCGTCCACCCGCGCCGAAAGCCGGCATTCGGAATCGAGGCGGGCGGACGCCGGGGCGCCGGTGGAGGCAGCGGCGATGCCGGCGAACAAGCCGAACGGGGTCGCGCGCCGCCTCCACCGCAGCAGGTAGGACGAGGTAGCCACCAGCACACGCCGAACCTGACGCGGATCGCCAGCGCCACCGGCGGTGAGCTGGTCGATCTGCACAGCCAGCACGGGGCTCGCGATCCGCAGCGCGAGACGGACCTCGGCGCGTTGCCACAGCTGCACGAGCCACGCCCGGACACCCGCGGCGTCTCCGGGGCCGGCCGCAACGGTGTCGGGTGCCGCGAGCCCGCCCGGGTCCGACGACGTGCTGTGGTCACCAGCCTCCTGGCGGACATCGTGGTACAGGCTTCCGAGCTCCACCGGCCAGTCCCGCCCTCGTGGCTTCTCGCCCGTCAGCTCGACAACCTGGCCTACGGTGCCGGCCTGTGGGTGGGGGCGCTGCGCCGCCGCTCGTTCCGATGCCTCATCCCACGGTTCTCCCGGCAGAGCGGTACCAAAGCTCCGCGCAGCAACGGGAAGCGGTGAACCGTGGGTGGCCGGCCCGCCTTGACCGCGTCTCCTTCAGCTGGCTAGTGTCATTAATCAATCGACCGCTCGATTGATTGTATGGGGGTCAGGCATGGAGGCAGCGCGGGTGAGGCTTCGCGGGACGAGACCTGAGCACCTCGTGGCCGCCGTGGCAGCGCCGAACGCCGCGCGGGTCGGTCGTCTCGTCGCGGTGATCGCGTGTGCGGCGCAACTGCTCAACGCCGTCGACATCGGGCGCGTGCCCGCTCATGCTCCCCGCGGTCGCGCGATCGCTCGGCGGAGACGCCGGCGCGCTCGCCGGCAGCGTGGTGTCGGACTGGATCGGCCGGCGATCGGTCTTCCTGGCCCAATTCGGGGTCGCGGCCGTCTGCGCTGCGATCACCCTCCGCGTGGCGCCACGCGGGCGCAAGCGCGCGGGGCCGCTCGTGCAGTGGAGTTCGCTGTCGGCATCGCTCGCTCTCGCGCTGCTCGTCTCGTCGACGTACCTGGGGCCCCGGCGCACGAGCCCGCGCCCGCTGGTTCCGAGGCCCCACTGGCGGACGCCCGTCCTCGGGCGAGGGCACGCCCGGCGCGCCGTCATCGTGGCCAGCGGATCGCTGACCGCGCTCGGAGCGCTGGGGCTTCCTTCCTGCCGGGGTCAGCGGTCGCGGCCGCGTATCTCGCGGTCCTCCTGGTTGCGGTTTCTGGACAGGTGCTGGCGTTCGTGGCGGGCAGCACCGGAACCACCGGCGGCTGTGCCCCGGAGTTCCTGGCGGCCTGCCTGCCGGCCGTGTTCGCCGTGCTCTTCATCGTTTCCACCAGGCGGCCCGGGGCGATCAGCGCCGGGGAAGGAGTCTGACTTGCTGGCCGTGCAGTTCGACAAGCCGGGATCGACCGACGCGCTGCTGCTCAACGAGACGGCGGAGCCGTCCGCCGGTCCGGGTGAAGTCCTCATCGAGTTCGAAGCCTCGACGATCAACCCCGCCGACGTGAAAATTCGCGAAGGCTCCATTCCTCCTCGCGCCGGGACCGTTCCCTTCACCCTGGGGTACGACCTCGTCGGAGTCGTGGTGGCCAACGGCCCCGGCGCGCATCGGCACGCCGTCGGCACCCGGGTCGTCGGGATGTCGGCGTTGGCCCTGACGGGCCGGGGAACGTGGTCGGAGCGGGTGTGCCTTCCCGAAAGCTCGATCGCCAGGGCACCCGAGGGGGTGAGCCCGGCAGTCGCGGCCCAGCTGCCCCTCGCGGGCCTGACCGCCCTGCAAGCCGTTCAGGTCCTTGCGCCGGCACCGGAAACCGACATTCTGGTGACGGGCGCCGCGGGAGCGATTGGCCGCCTGGCCGTGCAACTCCTGCACCGCAAGGGACAGCGCGTTCACGCGCTCGTCCGCGACGAGGTGCAGGCGGCGGCTTTGCCTTCCGGGGAAGTCGCCGAGGTCCACCTCGGGGCAGTACCGGACAACGTGGCCGAGGGTGTGGTGGACACCATCGGCGCCGACTTCTCGAGCGCACTGCGCCCGGGCGGATCGTACGTCGGTGTGGTGCCGGGGTGCTTGCCGTCGAAGGCCGCGCCGTCGATGGCGGGCAAGACCGCCAAGGTGATCGTCACTCGCGAGTCCGGTGAAGGGCTCGACGCCTTGGCCCGCCTGGTCGAGCGCCAGGAGCTGGTGCTCCCGACGCCGGCCATCTACTCCCTCGAGAAGATTCGCGAAGCGCACGAGGAGTACGAGCGGAGGACCGGCCGGCGCATCGCGATCGTGCGCTGACCGGTTTCTCCGGCCTACGTCCGCCGGCCTCCGGGGGCGGACGCGTGCTGGTTGGCGAACCAGACGGCGAGCTGACTCCGGGACCGGAAGCCGGTTTTGACCAGCGCGCGTTCCACATGACCCTCGACGGTGCGCCTCGAGATCACCAGCGTCTCGGCGATCTCCTTGTTGGACATGCCGTCGACGATCAGCTGGATGACTTCGCGCTCCCGTTGGGTGAGCAGGTTCCCGGGTGACGCAGCCTTCGTCTCGCCGGTGGTGCCGGCGTCGACGTCGAGGACCAACGCAACGGCACGTTCGCGGTCGAGTGTCTCCCCGGAGTTCAGTTCCTTGTCGAAGACCGGGCTGCCCAGCGCGGACCGGGCGACCTGCTCGTAGCGCTCGCGCGTCTCGGTCAAGGCGACGTCGCCGAAGAGGGGTGAACTGCCCAGCTCGCCACAAAGACCACGGCCGATACCCAGGAGCAGTGCCGCTCGCCGGTGATCGCCGTGCTCGACGGCCAACCAGGCCAGGAGCTCCACGCAGGCCGCTGTGCCGAGCCAGTCGCGCAGGGACCTCTTGAGCTCGATCGCCTCGCGCAGGATCACGGCCGCCTCCTCGAACTCGTTCGTCGACCAGGCGATGAGACCGCGGGCCCACAGCGCCCACGAAGTGGCGAACCGTTCGCCGCGCCGGCGGCCCAGAGCGATCGCGGCGTTCGCGTGGCCGAGCGCCTTCTCCTTCTCGCCCAGTACACAGTGGACGAAGGCGAGCTGAGCGCCGCACAGCACGGTGAGGACGTCGTCGTGGCCGACCTGCTCGTGCCGTTTCACCGCGGTGGCCAGAAGATCACGCGCCGATTCGAGGTCGCCGCGGATCTGTTCGGCGGTTCCCTGGAACTGTAGCGCCCGGGCGAGGGCGTGGTCGTCTCCGAGGTGTTCGGCCACTTCGATGCATTCGCGCAGATGACTGTCCGCCGTCCCGGCGTCGCCTTGGACCATGGCGTACCACCCGACGGCCCACAGCGCTTTCGCCCGGTCCGAACTCGGCTTGGGATTCAGGTCGAGCGCACGCGCAAGCCAGTGGCGGCCGTCTCGCAGGTACCCGCTCGCGTTCCAGAAGAACCACAACGAACCGGCCATCCGAAGGCCGGTCGCGTATTCCTCCTCGTTCGTGAAGCAGAAGTCGAGTGACGAGCGGATGTTCGGCATGTCCTCTTGAAGACGCTTGTTCCACGCGACCTGCTCCGGCCCGTTCGTGCGTTGTTCGCCGAGCAGGACCACGCGCAGGTAGTGGTCACGGTGCCGTTTGCGCCACAAGTCGACGTCGTCGTGTTCGGCCAGCTTGGCGGCGCCGAAGTGCTTGATGCTCTCGAGGAGCCGGTACCTGCTGTCCGTGCCGCTGCTCTGCACCGTGACGATCGACTTCTCGATCAGGCGCGGAAAGTGCTCCAGCACATCGAGCTCGTCGCCGGCTCGTCCGCTGACATCTTGCACGGCCGCGATGTCGAAATTGCCGGTGAACACGGACAACCGCTCCCACAGCGTGCGCTGGCCGGGCGTGCAGAGGTCGTAGCTCCACTCCAGGGTGCTCTGGAGCGTCTGGTGGCGGTGGGGGCCCGCGCGGTTCCCGCGGGTGAGCATGTCGAAGACCGACTCGTGCCGGGAGAGGATCTGGGCCACTGGGAAGCTGCGTACCTGGAACGCGGCCAGCTCGATGGCGAGGGGAATGCCGTCGAGGAGTGCGCAGAGATCGGCGACCGCGTCGCGGGTCGTCCGGTCGATGACGAAGTCGGGTCGAACGGCGGAGGCCCTGGCCGCGAACAGGTCCATGGCTTCGGATCCGGTCTCGTCACCCCCGGACGCGTCTTGGGCTTCCGTGGGCAGGAGCGACAGAGGTGCGACGTCGAAGATGGTCTCCCCGAGGACCCCTAGCGGCTCCCTGCTGGTGGTGAGGATCCGCAGCTTCGGCGCGCAGCTCAGCATCCGGTGCGCAACCGTGCTGCACGCCTCGAGGAGGTGTTCGCAGTTGTCGAGGACGATCAGCGCATGACGGCGGGCGAGACTCTCGTACAACGCGCTGTCGGTGGGCCCCGCACCCACGCCGAGCGCGTCCGCGATCGCCCCGGGAACGAGCTCTTGGTCCTTGAGCTCGGACAGGTCGATGAACCAGACGCCGTCGGGATAGACACGCCTGAGCTCCATCGCGGTCCGGCAGGCCAGCCGGGTCTTCCCGACTCCGCCCACCCCGGTCAGGGTGACCAGCCGTGCGTCGGACAGGTGACGGCGCACGGCGCGAACCTCGGCCCGTCGCCCGATGAAGCTCGTCACTTCGGCCGGGAAGTGGTGGAGACCGGCGGTCGGCTGAACGGCATCAGGCATGGAACCTCCCGGCAGCGTGCCGGGGCGGCGCGGGAGCGGTGCGGCGGACCATGGTGGTGCGTCCTTTCCTCCATCCCCGGTTGCCTGGGCGACGGTGCCCGTCAGGATGTGGAAAGCCCCGGCCGAGCCGGCACCCTCCGCGGTGAGCCGTGCCGCGGAGTTCCGGTCGATTCGTCGGTTACCCCGGTTCGTGTCGCTGCCGGGGGTAACTCGGGACTTCGTTGTCCTTGAACGGCTGACCTGGGTTTGCTGGTCCTGGAGCGTTGTCGGGATCGTACGTGAGACCGACCGTGCTGACCAAGTGACGGAAGGTGCTGCTGCCGCCGGCCTCAGCCCTCGGTGTACTGGGGCTTTCGCCGCTCCAGGGTGGCTCGCCGGGCTTCCAGCGAGTCGGGATGCGCCGAGAGCTCACCGGTGAGTCCCTGCTCGAACTCGTAGCCGGGCTGCAGGTCCATCGTCTCGATCGCATTCAGCGAGCGCTTGGCCATCTTGATCGCGGCAGCGCTGTGCCGGACGATCAGGTCGGCGTGGGCACGGGCTCGATCGAGCAGTTCGTCGGCGGGAACCACCTCGACGACGCCGCCGAGCGCGGCGAGGCGCTGGACGTCGATCGGCTCGGCGGTGAAGTACATCCACCGGACCAGCGGTTCCGGCACGAGGCGGGCGAGGTGCCGGGCACCGCCCATGATGCCGACGCTGACTTCCGGGGTGCCGAAGCGCGCATTGTCCGCCGCGACGACGAAATCGCAGGACGCGGCCATCGCGAGTCCGGTGCCGAGGGCGGCGCCGTGGACCGCTCCCACGACCGGCAGCGGGCAGTCCTGGATCGCGAAGAACGCCGCCCGGACTTCCGCCATGCGCTCGTCCGAGTTCTCCGGCGTGAGCGTGCCGAACTCGTGCAGGTCGTTACCGGCGCAGAAGTGCTTGCCCTCGCCGGCCAGGACGATGGCTTTGGCGCCCGGGACGTGGCGCTCCGGCTCGGAGAACAGCTGCTTCAGCTCGCGGTACATCGCTTGCGACACCGAGTTCACCGGCGGCCGCGCGAGCGAGACGACGGCGACCGGCCCCTCGGCCTTGAGGGCGAGGAAGTCAAAGGCGGTCATGAACTCTCCTTGTGGGGTTGACGCGGCTCGATCCAGAGTCCTTCGGCTTCGGCGACGACGTCACCGCCCGCGCGGACGGCGCCGCACACGATCCGTTTGCGCCCGTCGACGCGCTCGATCCAGGCGTCGCAGCGGAGTTCGGTGGCCACCGGGGTGAGCCGGCGGTAGTCGATGCGGAGATACGCCGTGCGTGCGACGTGTCCGACGGACGAGTGATTCGCGAGCCGGCCGAGGAAGTCGTCGAAGAACAACCCGATCGCGCCACCGTGGACCGCGGCGGTGCCGGCGAAGCGCGGGCTGAACGACACCCGGCCGCTCAGCTTCCGGTCGGATTCGTGGTCGATGTGGACGACGGGCACCAGGCCGCGCTCGTCCGGCTGGAACCGCGGATTGTCCGGGGAGTGCGCGGGGAAGGCCGGGTTTTCCGGGATGACGGGTAGAGCTTCCAGCTCTTTGGCCAGCCTGCTCACCACCTGCTTGCCGTCTTCGAGGAGGTCGGCATCGGGCCGGGTGACGGCGAGCGCGTCGAGAACCCGGTTGAGCTCGGCGACCAGTCCTTCGCCGGCCTGTCGCCCGGCGGCGCGCTGTGCGTGGTCGGTCATGGTCCGCGACTTCCTTGTCGATGGCCGGCAAGCGAATGAATCGAACGGTTGCTTGATAAGTTGCCCCCGGATGTTACTATGAGCCGAGTTAACTAACAAGCGACCGATTAAAAATCTCCCGAGGGGGCACAGTGAGCTCTCCACCGTCACCCGGCCGGCTCTTCGAGGAGTTCAGACTCCGCGGCGTGCGGTTCAGGAACCGAACATTGGTCTCGCCCATGTGCCAGTACTCGGCCACCGGCGGAGTCGCGAACGACTATCACCTCGTCCACCTCGGCCGGTTCGCGATGGGCGGCTTCGGCCTGGTCATGACCGAGGCCGTGGCCATCTCCGCCGAGGGCCGGCTGACCTACGGCGATGTCGGCTTGTGGCGGGATGATCAGGTGGACCCACTGCGCCGGATCGCCGACTTCGTGCACCAGCAGGGCGCGGCCTTCGGTGTGCAGCTCGGGCACGCAGGCGCCAAGGCGTCGACGCTCCCGCCGTGGGCGACGGAGGAGGACCGGCCAGCTGACGGCGTGTGGCAGCCGCGGTCGGTCACCGACGAGCCGTACGCGCCGGGATGGCTGCAGCCGTCGGCCCTCACCGCCGCCGACTTGGAAAGCCAGCTCGGCGACTGGCGGGCCGCCACGCGCAGGGCGGTCGCAGTCGGCGCGGACGTCCTCGAGATCCACATGGCGCACGGCTACCTGCTGCACGCATTCCTTTCCCCGATCAGCAACACCCGCAGCGACGAGTTCGGCGGCGGCTCGGAGAACCGGATGCGGTTTCCGCTGCAGGTCGCCCGCGCGGTCCGGGAGGAGTGGCCGGACGACCGGCCGCTGCTCGTCCGGCTCTCGGTCTACGACAACGGGCACGAGGGCATCGACCTCAGGCAGACGGTCGAGTTCGCCACGAAGCTGGCGGAAGCAGGCGTCGATGCCGTCGACTGCTCGTCGGGTGGTGTCGGCGGTAAGTACGTCCACGGTATCCAGCCCGGTTACCAGGTCGAATGGGCTGGAGAGGTGCGCCGCCGAACCGGGATTCCCACGGTCGCCGTCGGCCTGATCACCGACGCCCGGCAAGCGGACGACGTCGTCCGTGCCGGACGAGCCGACCTCGTGGCCATCGGGCGGGAGGCGCTGGTCGACCCGTCGTGGCCGGTGCGCGCCCGCGAGCAGCTGGGACAGTTCGATCCCGACGACCGGTTCGACCTGCTTCCGGTGCAGAGCCGGTCGTGGATCGCGAAGCGGCACCGCCAGCTCGAACGGTCCGTGGCGCCCTCGGCGCCGTCAACTGTGATCTCGCCGGCCGACCGCGCCCAGATCATCGAGCTGGGAGCGAAGTACTGCAAGGGGATCGACCACGCTGACCAGGAGACTTTCCTGTCGATCTGGCACCCGGACGGCGAGTACCTCATCGGCAAGCGGAAAGGTCGCTTCCGCGGCATCGCCGAGCTGGGGCAGGCCCTGGGGTTCGTGAGGCAGAGCTATATCAGCACGCATCACTGGACCACCAATCACATCCTCGTCCGAGTCGACCCAGAGCAGGTCCAGGCGACGAGCGATTCGTTCGCGATCTGCGTGGACGCCGAGGGCAAGCCTGCTCTGGTTTCGTCGATGTACGACGACCTGTACGTACGCGTCGGCGAGCAGTGGAGACTGCGTCGGCGGGTCGTGCTGCGCAGGTTCGTCTCCGATCCGGTGGACGTGGCGCTGACTCAGCCGGCCGCGCCCGTCGTCGAATCCCCGGCGGGCGGCCAGACCGGGCGTCGGGGATGACCGATCCATTAGAGTCGGCGTACGGCACGGAGACCGTGGCCGCAGCGTCGGTGGAGGGGAAGCCGTGAGAGTCGTAGGTTCCAATCGTGACGAAACATGGAGCCGCATCAGGACCGCTGGCGTGGACCTGCTGTTCCGCCGCGGCTACGAGGCGATGAACACCCGCCAGCTGGCCGAAGCCGCAGGCTTGAAGCCCGGCTCGCTCTACTACTACTTCAAGAGCAAGGAGGAGTTCCTCCACCGCTTGCTCGTCGACCTGCTGACGGAGATCGTCGCCGACCTGGACGAGACACTGGACGCGCTCCGCGATGCCCCCGCCGCTCAGCAGCTCGACGCTTTCGTGCGCACCCTCGTCAAGTGGCACGTGCAGCGCCGCGAGGAAACCTTCATCGCCAGTATCGAGATCCGCTCGCTGTCCCAGGACCGGCACGAGTCGTACATGGAGCTGCGAGACCGGTTCGACTCGACGTTGGGCGAGATCCTCAACCGCGGGATCACCGAGGGGGAGTTCGCACTCTCGCGCGAGCGCATCGCCCGCAACGCCATCCTGACCGCCCTCACGGCGATCAGCGGCTGGTACGACCCGCGTGGACCTCTCGGGCTCGAAGAGATCAGCGAGGAGTTCGTGTTCCTCGCACGCCGCATCGTCGGGATGGCTCCCGCGGCTCCGCAAGAGGTGAAGCGAGCTCGGAAGGCCGTGGCGAGCGGTGGCGGTGCCCGCCGCGGGTGAGCGGCTCCTGTCAATGGGACTCCCGAGCGGCAATGCTCGGGTGGACGGGCCGGTCGAAGCTCGCGGCTTCGTCAGGTTGGTCATTGTTCTCGCTGGTCGGCGGGCTGCCGCAGGGACCGAGTCGTAGCTTCCGAGCCTGACAAGTCGCCGGCCCGGTCTCTTGCTCCTGGGTGCAGCCAGGTGTACTTTTATGAATCAAGCGATCGTTCGAATCGATCCCCGGCAGGGCGGTCGCCGGATGAGCAAGGAGTCGCAACGATGGAGTTGAGACAGGACGAGAGCACCGGGCCGGAGTTCGCGCCGCGCACGATCGACCCGGCCGACGCGGAACGCTTTCGCGCCGAGGGGCAGTGGCGCGACCGGACGTTCCTCGACGATTTCCTCGACAACGTGGCCGCGTTGCCGGACAAGGCCGCAGTCGTCTCGTACCGCAAGGGCGTGAGCCTGCCGACGACCGTGACCTACGGCCAGCTCGGTGCGCTCGTCGACCGGTTCGCCGGCGGGCTCCTCGCGGCCGGGATCGGCCCCGGCGACGTCGTCTCGATCCAGGTCGCCAACGGCTGGGTCGGGCCGGCGCTCGCGTTCGCGACGATGCGAGTCGGTGCGGTGCCGAACCCCATCCCGATCATCTACCGCGAACGCGAACTGCGCTTCATGCTCGAGCACGCCGGCACCAAGGCCTACTTCGCGCCGCAGCACTTCCGCGGGTACGACTTCGCCACGATGGCGCGCAAGCTCCAAGCCGAGATTCCCGCTCTCGAGCACGTGTTCTTCGTCGACGCCGATGCGGACAGCGACCCCAAGACCGATTTCGCGGCTCAGTTCGTCGCGCCGAGGCGAGAACTCGACACCCGGCTCGGCGAGCGCTTGGAACAACTACGACCGGGCGCGGACGATATCGCGATGCTCGTCTACACCTCCGGTACCACCGGGACTCCCAAGGGAGCGCTGCACACCCACAACACCGCGTGGTCGGGTTATCGCAACGTCATCACCCAGGCGCTCGACCTGACCGCTTCGGACGTCACCTTCATGGCCTCGACCTTGGGGCATCTCACCGGGTTCATCCACGGGATGCTGGTTCCGCTGTCAATGGGCCAGAAGGTGGTCTACCAGGACCTCTGGGACGTCGAAGGCATGCTCGACATGATGAGCGCCGAAGGTCTCACGTGGACACTGTCGTCGACGACCTTCGCGCTCGACATGGTGGAAGCCCAGCGCAAGCGCTCGCAGACACCGACGAGCAAGCTGAGGGCCTTCGCATGCGGTGGCGCTTCGATCCCGCCCGGTGTCGCCGTCGCCATGGACGATTTGTTTTCCACGAGCCTGGTCCCGCTGTGGGGATGCTCGGAGACGGGTATCGCCAGCATCCACCGGCTCGGTGCCGGTGTCGCCACTTTGGACGCGAGCGACGGCTTCCCCGTGCCGTGGCAGGAGACCCGGGTCGTCGACGCCGATGCCACCCCGGTGGCGGACGGGACCGTCGGTGAACTCCAAGTGCGGGGGCCGGGCGTCTTCGTCGGCTACCTCCGGCGTCCGGACCTGACGAAGGCCGCGTTCACCCCCGACGGCTGGTACGCCACCGGCGACCTCGGGCGGGTGACCGGCGACGGTGCGATCCGGATCGAGGGCCGCAGCAAGGACATCATCATCCGCGGAGGGCAGAACATCTCCCCGGTGGAGATCGAGAACGCCCTCTACTCGCACCCGAAGGTGCACGACGTCGCGGTCGTCGCCTACCCCGACGACCGCCTCGGCGAACGGGTTTGCGCGGTCGTCGTCCCCGAAGGGCAGGCGCCGGCTCTGGACGAGCTCGTCGCGCACGTCGAGCGGGCCGGGATGGCCAAGCCGTTCTGGCCGCAGAAGATGGTCGTCGTCGACGACCTGCCGCGCACGCCGTCGGGCAAGGTGCAGAAGTTCGTGCTCCGCGAGCGCTTGGCCAAGGAAGCGGTCGACAGGGCATGAAAGGCAGGATGGTGCAGCACGGAGCAGGGATCGGGCCCGCCTACATTTCCGGGGTCTCCCAGGTGATCGTGGGGCGTGGTGTCGCGGCCCCGCCATACCTGAAGTTGCTGGCCGACGCCGCGCGTGACGCTGTCGCGGACGCGGGCTTGGAGGCCGCGGGCATCGACGGCCTGGTGCTGTCTTCCTCCATCCCGCAGCCCTTCGCGTGCAACCCTGCCGAGCTGGCGGAGTACCTGGGGCTCGGACCGGCCTACGCCGCGATGGCGCCGTACGGCGGACGCCCGGGCACCGACGTCATCAACATCGCGCGCTCGGCGATCGCCGCGGGCCTCGCGTCCAACGTCCTCGTGCTGTCGGCGGACAACTTCGCCACGACACTCGGGCTGGAAGGCGCGATCGAGCTGTACATGGACAGCTTCGACAAGACCTACGAAAGGCCCTTCGGGCCGCTGATCCCCACGGCGTTCGCGATGATGGCCGCGCGACACATGCACGACTACGGCACCACGCCCGAGCAGCTGGCCGCGCCGGCGGTGACCATCCGCCGCCACGGCCTCCTCAACCCGGACACCGAGGTTCGCGGCGAGCTGACGGTCGAGTCCGTCGTGGGCGACGTGATGGTCAGCACCCCGCTGACCCGGTCGATGCTGGCGCTGATCTCCACCGGCGGTGCCCAGGGTTTCGTCGTGACCGGGCAGCCGCGGGGCGGGCGGGCCGTGGAGGTCAAGGGATACGGTGAAGCGGCCGCGTTCTTCAGCCTCAGCCAAGCCCGCAGCGTGGTGCAGTTCGACCACATCACGACGGCCGCCCAGCGCGCGGTGGCCCAAGCCGGCATCCTCCTCGACGACATCGACTTCGTCGAGTTCTACGACCCGGCGACGATCGTCCCGCTGATCCTCCTCGAAGACATCGGGTTCTGCGCGAAGGGCGAGGCCGGCGCGTTCGTCGCCGACGGCATGACCGACCTCGGCGGGAAGCTGCCGATGAACACCCACGGCGGCACCCTGGCCTTCCGGCACCCCGGTATGGGGGCCGCCCTCGATTCGGTCGTCGAGGCGGTGGTGCAGCTGCGCGGGGAAGCCGGCGTCCGGCAGGTCGAGGGCGCCGAAATCGGTTTGGTGCACGGTCAAGGGAGCTGGCTGGCGAACAACGGCTTCCTCGTTCTGGGGAGGGCGTGATGAGCATCGAGTCCGTTCCGGTCGACCCGGCTGTCGACGTGGATGCGTTCTTCTGGCAGGAATGCGCGCGGCGGGTCTTCTGGGTGCAGCAGTGCACCGCCTGCGGCCAGTGGCAGCACTACCCCCGCGCCATCTGCTCGCACTGCTGGTCGGCCGACCTGGTGTGGCGTCGCCCGTCCGGACGGGCCGTCGTGAAGACCTTCAGCGTCGTGCAGCGGGGCAGCGGCGGGTTCGCGAACCTGGCGCCCTATGTGGTCGCACTCGTCGAACTCGCCGAGGGGCCGACGATGATGACCAACATCGTCGGCGCCGACCCCGGGCAGGTCGCGATCGGCCTGGAGGTCGGCCTGGACTTCGAGGAACGCAACGGACGCACCGTACCGGTCTTCCGGACGGCGTGAGGGACCATCGTGACGAACAGGATCCTGATCACCGGTGCGAGCGCCGGCCTCGGCGAGGGCATGGCCCGGCTTTTCGCGTCGCGAGGTGCCGACCTCGCGATCGCCGCCCGGCGAGTGGACCGGCTCGACGCACTTCGCGCCGAGCTCGAAGCACGCCACCCCGGCCGGAAGGTCGTGCCGGTCCGGATGGACATCACCGATGCCGACTCCGTGTTCACGGCGTTCGACCACGCCGGGTCCGCGCTCGGTGGCCTCGACCGGATAGTGGTCAACGCCGGGCTGGGCAAGGGATCGCGGTTGGGGTCGGGCCGGTTCGACGCCAACCGGGACACCGCGGTCACCAACTTCGTCGGCGGTATCGCGCAATGCGAGGCCGCGATGCGCGTGCTGTACCGCCAGGGACGAGGGCAGCTCGTCGTCATGGCATCGGTCGTGGCGGTCCGCGGTATGGCGGGTCCGATGAACGTCTACGCCGCTTCGAAGGCGGCTCTCGTTCAGCTGGCCGAAGGCATCCGCAGTGACGTCCAGGCGAAGGGATTGCCGATCAAGGTGACGATCTTGCGCCCCGGGTACATCGACTCCGAGATGCAGGCGAGGACCGGACGCCGGCACCGGCTGATGGTCGGCAGCGAGCGCGGGTGCCGCGCGCTCGTCGACGCGATCGAGCGGGAAGCGAAGGACGTCTGCGTGCCGCGCTGGCCCTGGTCGGTGTTCTCCCTGGGCCTGCGCTTGCTGCCATCCGGCGTGGTGCGCCGCATCGTCTGAGGCCCTTCTTCGCAGCAGGAAAGGAGTGGGCGGAATGGCCTACGAATTCGTGAAGTTCGAGCGCGTGGGTGCGACCGGCGTCGTGACGATCGACAATCCGCCGGTCAACGCGCTTCACCCCGACGTCGCCGCCGAGATCGAACGCGCGGCGGAGGAGATCGAAGCCGACTTGTCGCTGCGGTCGATGGTGCTGACCGGTACCGGCCGCTGTTTCGTGGCCGGTGGGGACATCCGGTACTTCACCGAGATCGACAGTGCCGGCGCCGCGGCCATGGCACTTCGTGTGCAGCGCATGCAGAAGCGGTTGTTCGACTTGCGCGTGCCGGTGATCGCCGCCGTGAACGGTCATGCCTTGGGCGGCGGCTTGGAGTTGCTGCTGGCGTGCGACATCGCGGTCGCCGAGGAACAGGCCAAGATCGGCGTGACCGAGGTGCGGCTCGGCTTGATCCCCGGCGCCGGCGGAACCCAGATGCTGTTCTCCTCCCTGCCGTCCGGAACGGCGAAACGGCTCCTGTTCACCGGAGATCGGCTGGAGGCGGCGGAAGCCCACGAGCTCGGTCTCGTGGACCAGGTGTGCCCGGCCGGCGAGTCCCTCAAGGCGGCGCTGGCGATCGCCGAGCGGATCAACTCGGCCGGCCCGCTGGCCGTCGAAGCGGCGAAGCGGTCGGCGAACCACCAGCTGCGGCACTCCCTGGACGCCGGTCACCAGCGGGAAGTGGAAATCTTCTCCGCGCTGTTCGAGACCGCGGACCACCGCGAGGGAATCACCGCGTTCCTGGAAGGACGCGAACCGAGCTATGAGCGCCGTTGACGGAGGGCCGAACATGAACGAATCTCGCCGGATAGCCTTGGTCACCGGCGGCGGAGGAGGGCTCGGCGCGGCCATCTGCCGGCGTCTCGCGGCGGACGGCCTCCACGTCTGCGTCGTGGACATCGCCGCCGAGAACGCGAAATCGGTCGTCGACGGCTTGGTGGCCGACGGGCACAGCGCCACGGCGCACGTGTGCGACGTCGCGTCCTCGGCCGAAGTGGATCACCTCGCCGACGAGGTC
>Ga0164243_10005673_pt1 | contig 19033 bp, 17 predicted proteins | sample OricompcompostOP_FD_108781 | JGI IMG/M metagenome (GOLD analysis project Ga0164243, IMG submission 108781) | Organic Plus compost microbial communities from Emeryville, California, USA - Original compost - Organic plus compost (OP) | ecosystem: Engineered > Solid waste > Mixed feedstock >... | reverse complement strand
GAGAACCTCCGCTTCTTCGCCCGCGTGTTGGCCCAGTCGGAGGACGAGGTACGCCGGGTCCTCGACCTCGTCGACCTGACGGACCACGCCGACCGCCCCGTCGCTCGCCTCAGCGGCGGGCAGCGCTCCCGGGTGAGTCTGGCGGTCGCCCTGCTCGGATCGCCGCCACTGTTGGTGCTCGACGAGCCGACCGTGGGGCTAGACCCGGTGCTGCGCGCATCGCTCTGGCAGCTCTTCCACGACTTGGCCGACGCCGGCTCCACGGTGCTGGTGTCGAGCCACGTGATGGACGAGGCGGAGCGCTGTGACCGGCTGCTGCTCATGCGCGAGGGCGCGATCATCGCCGACGGCGAGCCGGGGGAGATCAAGCGCGCGGCCGGTGTCGACGACGTCGAGTCGGCGTTCCTCGCGCTCGTCGATCGCGGCGATGGTGCGGAGCAGGGCGATCGCCGTGAGCGTGAGGCGCGATCGGGCGAGGGGAGAACGCGACGATGAGCCCGCGCCTGACCTTCGCGGTCGCCGCCCGGGTGCTGGTGCAGCTGCGCCGCGACCACCGCACGCTGGCGATGATGCTGGTGCTGCCGTGTCTGCTGATCGCGCTGCTGTGGTGGATGCTGCGCGACCTGCCCGGCGACCGCTTCCAGACCTTCGGACCGGCCCTGCTCGCCATGTTCCCGTTCATCGTGATGTTCCTGGTCACGAGCGTCACCACGCTGCGGGAGCGCAGCAGCGGCACGCTGGAGCGGCTGCTTGCGATGCCGCTGGGCAAGGGCGACTTCCTGGGCGGGTACGCCGTCGCGTTCGGCCTGGTCGCCGTGCTCCAGTCGCTCCTCGCGGTGGGCACGAGCGTCGGGCTGTTGGGCCTCGACGTGGAGGGCGCGGTGTGGCTGCTGACCGTGGTGGCGGTGGCCGACGCGCTGCTCGGCACCGCGTTGGGACTCTTCGTGAGCGCGTTCGCCCGCACCGAGTTCCAGGCGGTGCAGTTCATGCCGGCGCTGGTGATCCCGCAGATCCTCCTCTGCGGCCTCTTCGTGCCGCGCCCGGCACTGCCGTCGGCACTGGAGGCGGTGAGCGACGTGCTGCCGCTCTCCTACGCCATCGACGCGATGACCACGCTGGTGCGCAGCAGCGACCCCGGGGACGTCTGGGCCGACGTGGCGGTGGTGCTCGGGTTCGCCGTGGCAGGACTGGCCCTGGGCGCGGCGACGTTGCGTCGACGTACCCCCTGACGGGGCGCGGCCGCCCGGGTAGAGGGTCACCGTGCCGGTCCCCGGCCACCCTGCCGACCGACCGGGTCGGCGCAGTCTGCTAGGAGTGACGTGTGCCACTTCTCCGCCAGCCCCTGTTGTTGCTCTCTCGACTCGCCGCCGTGCAGAAGGCGGTGGTGACACTGCCCGGGACCTCGGGCATGGTGGCCCGCTACGTGCCGGGGGAGTCGACCCGGGAGGCGGTCGACGCGGCCGCCGAGCTCGCGGGCGACCAGATGCTGGTCACCCTCGACTTCCTGGGTGAGGACACCCGTGACCGGGCCCAGGCGGAGGCCATGGTGGCAGCCTATCTGGAGTTGCTCGCCGAGCTCTCCCGGCGAGGGCTGGCGACCCGCGGCGAGGTGTCGGTCAAGCTCACGGCGATCGGGCTCGCCCTCCCCGACGACGGCCCCGCTGTGGCCCTCGACAACGCTCGGCGCATCGCGCGGGCCGCGAGCAACGCCGGCAGCCTCGTGACGATCGACATGGAGGACCACACCTGGACCGACGCGACGCTCGACATCGTCGCCGAGCTCCGCAAGGACCACCCCGACACGGGGATGGTGCTCCAGGCCCAGCTGCGGCGCACCGAGGACGACTGCCGCGCCTTCGCGCACGAGGGCTCGCGGGTGCGGCTGTGCAAGGGTGCCTACGCCGAGCCCGAGTCCGTGGCCCACGCCGACCGGCACGCCGTCGACCTGGCCTATGTGCGGTGCCTGCGCATCCTGATGGAGGGCGCCGGGCACCCGATGGTCGCCACCCACGACCCGCGGCTCGTCGCGATCGCCCAGGCGATGGCGGCCGGCCTCGGCCGCGACCGGGGAAGCTTCGAGTTCCAGATGCTCTACGGCATCCGGCCGGAGGAGCAGCGACGGCTCGTGGCGCAGGGTGAGACGATGCGGGTATACGTGCCCTACGGGGCGCAGTGGTACGGCTACCTGATGCGGCGGCTGGCCGAGCGACCGCAGAACCTCGCGCTGTTCCTGAAATCCCTGACCTCGAAGAAGTAGGAGCCCCATGTCACTCACCGCGATCATCGGCGCCGGCGTGATGGGCGAGACCCTGCTCTCCGGCCTGATCCGCGCCGGGCGCCCGGTCGACGACCTGCTCGTGGGCGAGAAGCGGCGCGAGCGCGCCGCAGAGCTGACCGAACGGTACGCCGTCACGGTGGTCGACAACGTCGCCGCGGCCACCAAGGCCGACACCGTGGCCCTCGTGGTCAAGCCGCAAGACATGGCGAGCCTGCTCCAGGAGATCGCGCCGGTGCTGCGGCCGGGGCAGCTGCTCGTCTCGCTCGCGGCCGGCATCACCACCACCTTCATGGAGCAGCACGTGCCCGAGGGAGTGGCCGTCGTGCGGGTGATGCCCAACACGCCGGCGCTGGTCGACGCCGGCATGGCGGCGATCTCGCCCGGCTCCCACTGCGACGACGCCCACCTCGACGAGGCCGAGGCGCTGCTGTCGGCCACCGGCAAGGTGCTGCGAGTGCCGGAGTCGCAGATGGACGCCGTCACCGCCATCTCCGGCTCGGGCCCGGCCTACCTCTTCTATGTGGTCGAGTCGATGATCGAGGCGGGCGTCCACCTCGGCCTGCCGCGGGCCACCGCCACCGACCTCGTCGTGCAGACCGTCGTGGGCAGCGGCCGGATGCTGCAGGAGACCGGCACCCACCCCACCGTCCTACGTGAGCAGGTCACCTCGCCCGCCGGCACCACCGCGGCGGCGCTGCGGGAGCTCGAGGTACATCGAGTGCGCGCCGCCTTCCTCGCCGCGATGGAGGCCGCCCGCGACCGGTCGCGCGCGCTCGCCGAGGGCAGCTGACCCCGCCGAGCTGCCACGTTCTTGCTGCCGAGCTGCCAAGTTCTGGGCGTTGAGTAGCCGAGTTCTTGCTGTCGAGGTGCCAAGTTCTCGGAGTCGAGGTGCCAAGTTCTCGGAGTCGAGGTGCCAAGTTCTCGGTATCGAGCGGCTCACCTCCGCGTCGAGCGGGCAGGCGCGGGGCGACCGCCCGTCGTACGGCGGCGTTCGGCATCCGCTCCCGCCAGGCGGTGAGATCAACAATCGAGCGTGGAGCAATACGACACGCCGGGAATCAAGGACATTTTTCCGTCCCACCCTTCCCCGGAGTCACATCAGGCCCTATTCTCACGATCACGAGGTCACGTGGACACCGGTGGGGAAGCCGGTGCGTGGACTCAATGAAAGTGGTGTTCCATGGCGAGTTCGGGTGACAACATCTCCGGCGCGAAGTTCTTGACCATCGCCGAGGTCGCGGCTCAGATGCGCGTCTCGAAGATGACGGTCTACCGCCTGGTGCACAGCGGCGAGCTGCCCGCGGTGCGCGTCGGCCGGTCCTTCCGGGTCACCGAGAGTGACGTCAACGCCTACCTCGAGCGGAGCTTCTACGACGCCGGCTGACGCCACCATGGATCAGACGGCGCGCCGCCTGCATGCTGGACGGGACCACGCGATTTTCTTCTCGCTGCCGGTCTGCGGATAGGCTGTGCCGGTCGCCCGCGTGGACGCGCGAGGCGGCCTCAAGCCTTGGGAAGGAAGAACGTTGGGTTCTGTCATCAAGAAGCGCCGCAAGCGCATGGCGAAGAAGAAGCACCGCAAGCTGCTCAAGAAGACGCGCGTGCAGCGCCGCAAGCTCGGCAAGTAAGGCACGCGAGGCGGGCCATGGGCAGGGTCGTGCTGGTCACCGGGGTCTCCCGTGATCTGGCCAGACAGTTCGCGAAACAGATCGCGGACGACCCTGCCGTGGATCGCGTCGTCGGGGTGGACATCGTGCCGCCCCGGGGCGACATCGGCGACGTCTCCTTCGTGCGTGCCGACATCCGCACACCGGTGATCGCCAAGATCATCGTCAAGGAGGACGTCGACACCGTCGTCCACATGAGCGTGATCGCCACGCCCGGCGACGTCGGTGGTCGCGCCACCATGAAGGAGCTCAACGTCATCGGGACGATGCAGCTCCTCGCTGCCTGCCAGCGCGCGCCCGGGCTGGCCAACCTCGTCGTGAAGTCCACCTCGACGGTCTACGGCGCCACCAACCGCGACCCGGCGATGTTCACCGAGGACATGGATGCGCGGCGGTTGCCGCGCTCCGGCTATGCCCGCGACGCGTTCGAGGTCGAGGGCTACGTGCGCGGCTTCGCCCGCCGGCGTCCCGACGTGCGGGTCACCACCCTGCGGGCCGCCAACGTCATCGGGCCCGATGTCCAGAGCCCGACCGCTCAGTACTTCCGGCTGCCCGTCGTGCCGCGGGTCCTCGGCTTCGACCCCCGACTGCAGTTCCTGCACCGCGACGACCTGATGGCGGTGCTCGCGCACGCGGTGCGCAACGACGTCGCCGGCACCTTCAATGTCGCGGGCGACGGCGTCATCCTGCTCTCCCAGGCGCTGCGCCGGCTGGGCCGTCCGAGCCTGCCGGTGCCGAGCTTCGCGCTCACCGGCCTGGGCTCCACGCTGGGCAAGTCGGGCCTGGTCGACTTCTCACCGGAGCAGCAGCGTTTCCTCACCTTCGGCCGCGGCATCGACACCACACGGATGCGGGAGGTGCTCGGCTTCGAGCCGCGCTACACCACCGCCTCCGCGTTCGCCGACTTCGCCGCCGCGCTCGGTCCGGGCGCGATCAGCCCCGGGCGGATCACCTCGCCCGACACCGTGCTGGCGGGCGTCGCGGGTCTCGTCGAGGGCAGGGGGCAGCATGGGTGACGCCGACATCATCCCGATCGGCACCGGAGGACGGCCGGGCCGCGGCACGGGCAGCCGCAGGCCCAGTGCGGCCGCGCGCAGCCTGGCCGGCAAGCCGCCCGTCTCCCGGCAGGGGGCCACGGAGAGGCCCGGTGGCGCAAAGCCCGCCGACGAGAGGCCGGGCCAGCAGGCGAATGATGGGCCGGCGAGCGCCGAGCAGCCTGCGCTTGAGGCGTCGGTGAGCGACGACGCCACCACCGAGACCGAGGCCGGTACGTCGGCAGCCGAGTCGCGCCGTACGGCTGCGGAGGAGAGCGTCGCGGCACCTCGGCCACTCGACGCGACGGCGGCCGCGAAGGGGATCCCGGCCTCGGACTGGCTCGAGGCGGCCGTCGCCGCGGCGCGCGAGGTCTTCGGCGAGCAGTGGGAGCCGAGGATGGCGGAGCTGCTCGCCTTCTGGCGCCGGCGGCTGACCGGCGACTACCAGGTCGACGAGTTCGGCTTCGACCCCGAGCTGACGCAGCGGTTTCTCATGGCGGTGCTGCGCCCCATCGCCGAGCGCTGGTTCCGCATCGAGGTGCGCGGCCTGGAGAACATCCCCGCCGAGGGTGGCGCGCTGGTGGTCTCGAACCACTCCGGGACCATCCCCGTCGACGGCCTCATGACCATGGTGATGCTGCACGACCACGCCGGTCGCGACCTGCGCCCGCTGGGCGCCGACCTGGTCTTCAAGCTCCCGATCATCGGCGGGGTCGCCCGCAAGGCCGGCGCTACCCTGGCGTGCAGCGAAGACGCCGAGCGGATGCTCAAGCAGGGCGAGCTCGTGGGTGTGTGGCCCGAGGGTTTCAAGGGCATCGGCAAGCCCTACTCGGAGCGCTACAAGCTGCAGCGTTTCGGCCGAGGTGGCTTCGTCAGCGCGGCCATGCGCACCGGCGTACCGATCATTCCGTTGTCGGTGGTCGGCGCTGAGGAGATCTACCCGCTGGTCGGCAACATCCCCTCGCTGGCGCGGCTGCTCGGGCTGCCCTACGTGCCGATCACCCCGTTCTTCCCGCTGCTCGGTCCACTCGGCCTGGTGCCGCTGCCGTCGAAGTGGATCCTCGAGTTCGGGGAGCCGATCCGCACCGACGCCTACGAGGCGAGTGCCGCCGAGGACCCGATGCTGGTGTTCGACCTGACCGACCAGGTGCGCGAGACGATCCAGCAGTCGCTCTACCGCCTGCTGATGGACCGCTCCTCCGTCTTCGGCTGACGCCGCTTGTGGGACGTCCTGCGGGGCGGTGGCCAGTACGTCGGACGTTGCGGCGGGCGTCCTGCGTGTGGGTGGCGTTGGCGACCCCATCGCATGACGTTGCGTGGGATGTCCTGCGGGGCGGTGGCGCTGGCGGCCCCATCGCATGACGTTTCGTGGGATGTCCTGCGGGGCGGTGGCGCTGGTGACCGCATCGCATGACGTTGCGTGGGATGTCCTGCGGGGCGGTGGCGCTGGCGGCCCCATCGCATGACGTTGCGTGGGACGTCCTGCGTGGCGGTGGCGCTGGCGGCCCCATCGCATGACGTTGCGTGGGACGTCCTGCACCCGGGTCGTGCCGGCGACCACAACGCAGGACGTCCGGCGAGCCCTGCGTAAACCCCCGCGGCGAGCCCCGCGTAGAACCCTCGCGGCGAGCCCACGGATAACCCGACGGCGAGCGCCCCCCGCGGAGGACCCCCGCGGGAGGAGACGTCACTCGGAGTCGGAGGAGGAGTTCCCGCCGAGCAGGTTGTCGAGCAGGCCCTTCTCGCCGAGGAGGCTGTCGAGCAGGCCGCCGACGGGGCCCTCCTTGCCGAGCAGGCCCTTCTCGCCGGCCACCAGGTCGCCGAGATCCTTGGTCGTCTTGTCGACCTCGGGCAGCGCCGGACCCTTGGGGTTCTTCGGCGAGGGTGACTGCGGCTGTTGCGGAGGCGTGGCGGGAGGCCGCTCGGAGTCCTGCGTCTGCTGCTGACCCGGCGGGGTGCCGATCTGGCTCTCGTCGGTGTAGGTGCGCTCGGGCAGGATCGTCGGAGCCTTGGCTGCCGGCGCCTTCTCGGGCTTCACCGCGGCCACGGCGAGCTGCGCCAGGTTGGCCGGCAGCTCCTCGATACCGCCCGCGCAGCCCGGGCACAGCGAGCTGGCCAGGTCGTCGATGCGGGCAAGAGTGCCGACCGCATCCTGCAGCGAGTCGAGTGCGGCGGCGGGCAGCTGGTCGCGGAGCGAGGAGAGCGTCTCGATGCTCTCGGCGGTGAAGACCCGCAGCTTCTCCACGCCTTGGCTGCTGCCGCTGTCCTCGTAGTCGTCGAGGAGCAGGTCGGCGGCCTCCTCGGACTGGCTGGTGAAGGTCGCGAGGGTGTCACGGAACTGCTCGTCGGTGGTCGAGGAGCGCTGCGAGAGCTCCTGCACCTCGCCCAGCCGGGCCGAGGCGTTGTCGAGCATGCGGTCGCCCTTGGCGACGTCGTCGAAGGTCAGCGAGGTGCTGGCGCCCTCGATCGCGCGCTTGATCGGATACAGCGTGTCACCCGGCAGCGCGCCCTGGGAGGCGACAGCGACCGACGAGGAGACGCCGACGAAGGCAATGGCGCCGGCCGCGATGGCGACCCGGCGGTCGCGCCGGCTCCGCTGCCCGGCCGGGAGGGTGAGCCTGCGCTCCACGTCGCTGAGCACCAGCTCCGCCTCCGCCATGAGCCGCTCGCGCAGGTCGGCGACGTACGCCGGGCGCGGCTCGACCTCGGGCGCTGCCCGCAGCGCACCCACTACCTCGAGGAGCTCGGCGTCACGCTCGCGGCCGGTGTCGGCGCCGCCCTCGATGAGGGCGTTGAACTCCTCGGCGCGACGGCCGTGGGGAGTCAGCGAGATCATGACGGGTTCCTGAGGTGGTCGGGGGTCGCCCGGAGCGACTCATCGGTACGCCGGCACAACGAGCGGGACGACCCCGGGGTTACGAGGAGTGGATGCGTCATCGGTCACGTATCCCCTCCGGGAGCAGCTTCGCGAGGTTGCGCACCCCGCGGAGCTGGAGCTGCTTGATCGCGCCGTCGGAGCGCTGCAGCACCTGCGCGGTCTCGGCGATGCTCATGCCCTGCAGGAATCGCATCACCAGGCACTCCTGCTGCTCCTTGGGGAGCTTGGTGAGCGCCTCGAGGAGCATCTCGTTGGTCAGGCTGGCGAGCACCGTCGACTCCGGACCGTCGGTGGCGTCGTCGTGCACGCCCATGTCTTCGGTGGTCTGCTCGAGCCGGGTGCGGCCGGCCTTGAAGTGGTCGGTGGTGAGGTTGCGCGCGATGGTCATCAGCCAGGCGCCGAAGTCCTTGCCCTGCCACCGGAAGTTGTTCATCGACCGCAGCGCCCGGAAGAAGGTCTCCGACGCGAGGTCTTCGGCGAGGGGGTGGGAGCGCGTGCGGTAGTAGAGGAACCGGTAGACCGCCGGGTGGTAGTGGTCGAAGAGCATCCCGAAGGCCTCGGTGTCGCCACCCCGGGCGAGCTCGACGAGGGCGATCATCCGCTCCCGGTCGGCCTGGTCCTCCTCGGAGGAGGTGGCCAGCTCGGAGTCGTCGAAGCGACCGGGGCCGGGGTCGAGGTCGCGCGCCGCCTCCGCCAGCAGCGGCCCGCCGGGGGTGCCGGCGGCGGTGGCGCCGGCGAGGGTCGGCGTGGTCTCCATGAGCAGGAGCGCAGTGACGGCATCACGGAGCGCGGCAATGCCGCGATCCAGCCCGGACTGCTCCCTCAGCACCTGTGCCTCCCTCAGTCCCCCCTCAGGACTTCCCCGGAAGGATACGGCGGATGAGCGTGGGTGGGAAGGGTCACACCGACGCCCCACCCAGCTGGGTGGTCCCCGCATGGTCCGCCCGGGTCATGCAGGTGCGCCGAACCCCTGGCCCACCTGTCGGTGCGGGTTCCTACGGTCGGAGGGCGCGGCGTACGGTGCTCGCTGCCGCCAGCGCTCCGGCGACCGCCCCGGCTCCGGCGGCCATCATCAGACCGGTGCGGGCGGCCTTGCGGCCGGTGCGGTAGTCGCGGATCCGCCAGTCGTGCCGGCGCGCGTACTCACGCAGCCTGCTGTCGGGGTTGATGGCGACGGGGTCGCCGACGAGTCCGAGCATCGGCAGGTCGTTGAAGGAGTCGCTGTAGGCCGAGCAGCGGGCGAGGTCGAGACCCTCGCGTGCGGCCAGCGCCTTGACCGCCTCCGCCTTCGCGGGACCGTGGAGCATCTCGCCGACCAGCTTGCCGGTGTAGACGCCGTCGACGTGCTCGGCGACCGTGCCCATCGCCCCGGTCAGGCCGAGTCGCCGCGCGATGATCTGGGCGATCTCGATGGGCGCGGCGGTGACCAGCCAGACCCGCTGTCCGCGGTCGAGGTGGAGCTGGGCCAGCGCCCGAGTGCCCGGCCAGATGCGGTGGGCCATCGCCTCGTCGAAGATCTCCTCACCGAGCTCCTCCAGCTCGGCGACGGTGTGGCCGGCGATGAAGCCGAGTGCGCCGTCGCGCGCCTCGGCGACGTGCTCGGGGTCCTCGACGCCGACGATGCGGAAGTAGGCCTGCTTGTAGGCGGCGCCCAGGAGGTCGCGGGTGGTGAAGAACTTGCGGCGATGGAGCCCCCGGGCCAGGTGGAAGATGCTCGCGCCCTGCATGACGGTGTTGTCGACGTCGAAGAACGCCGCGGACTCCCGGTCGACCCCTGGCTCCAGGGCGGCCTCGACCTCGGCGCCGGCGGCCGCCGCCTCGCCCGCCATCACGGAGCGCCGGCGCAGGTCGACCCGCCGGGGCCCGGGGCGGTAGTCGTGGCTCACGTCACCCAGCCTAGTGGCGGACGCCGGCATCGTGGCGGCGCGACGTCGCACCTCTTTCCTCTCCACTGTTCCGGCCTCGCGAGTCGGGGCGGTGTGGAAGGATCTCGGCATGACGAACTCCGTCGCCGAACTGCTCTCCCAGGCCGCCGCGGCCCAGGCCGACGACATCGCGCTGGTCGAGGGAGCCAGCGGCCGCACCCGCACGTGGGCGGAGCTCGATGCGGAGGCCGATCGGGTGGTCGCCGGACTCGGGGAGGCCGGCCTGGTGGCGGGCTACCGGGTCGCGCTGGTGCTGGGCAACCGGATCGAGTTCGTCGCCGCCTACCTCGGCGCCCTACGGGCCGGCCTCGTCGTCGTGCCGGTCAACCCGCGCTCGACCGGCTCCGAGCTCGGGCGGATCCTCGACGACTCGGGCTGCCGGCTGGTCGTCACCGACGACGACGCCGCGGCGATGGTCCGCGAGGCCGTCGGTGATCGCGAGGTGCGCATCGTCGTGGCCGGCCGGCCCGCGGCGGGGGAGACGTCCTACGACGAGCTCACCGCCAGCGCCGGCCGCCCGGTGCCTCCGCAGCAAGACCCGGAGGCCACGGCGGTGCTCCTCTACACGAGCGGTACGTCGGGCCTTCCGCGCGGCGCGATGCTCACCCACCGCGCGCTGCTGGCCAACATCGAGCAGGTCGCCTCCGTCGAGCCGCCGATGCTCACCGCCACCGACGTCGTCCTCGGTGTGCTGCCCCTCTTTCACGTCTACGGCCTCAATGCCGTGCTCGGCGCCACCCTCCACCGCCGGGCCAAGCTGGTCCTGGCAGAGACCTTCTCGCCCGAGGGCACGCTCGACCTCATCGACGACGAGGCGATCAGCGTCGTACCGGTCGCCCCGCCGGCCTTCGCCCACTGGCTGTCGATGGACGACCTCGCGGTGCGCTTCGGGCCGGTGCGGCTGGTGCTCTCCGGCTCGGCGCCGCTGCCGGGCGACGTGGTCGACCGCTTCGTCGAGGTCACCGGCGTGCCGGTGCACCAGGGCTACGGCCTCACCGAGGCGGCCCCCGTGGTCACCTCCACGTTGTGCAGCAGCGACGCGGAGTCGGGCTCGGTCGGTGCCGCGATCCCCGGCATCGCGCTCCGGTTGATCGACGAAGACGGTCAGGCCCCCGAAGGCTCCGATCCCGGCGAGATCGAGATCCGCGGGGCGAATCTCTTCTCGGGCTACTGGCCCGACGGCGCCGACGGTCCAGACGACGACGGCTGGTGGCGCACCGGTGATGTGGGCTTCCTCGACGACGACGGCGACCTCTTCCTGGTCGACCGGGTCAAGGAACTGGTGATCGTCTCCGGCTTCAACGTCTATCCGATCGAGGTCGAGGAGGTGCTGCGACGGGTCCCCGGCGTCAGGGAGGCCGCGGTGATCGGCGCCCCCGACGAGGAGACCGGTGAGCGCGTGATCGCCTACCTCGTCGTCGACGGAGACGAGGAGACGGTGCTGGCCGCCGTACGCGAGTCGTCCACGACCAACCTCGCCCGCTTCAAGCAGCCCACGGAACTGCATGTGGTGCCGGCCCTGCCCCATACCGCCACCGGCAAGGTGCAGAAGGGACGGCTACGCGCCGTACGCCGCCGCGGACCAGAGCTGCTGGAGGCCGAGCGCCCGTGACCGCACGCGTGACCCTCTACACCCGCGCCGACTGCCACCTGTGCGACGAGGCCCGCGCGGTCGTCGCCGCGGTCTGCGCGGAGCTCGGCGAGAGCTTCGAGGAGATCGACGTCGACGACGCCGTCGGTCTCCCGGCCCGCTACGACGACGAGGTGCCGGTGACCCTGGTCGACGGCAAGCAGCACGACTTCTGGCGGGTCGATCCCGACCGGCTGCGGGCGGCGCTGCGCGCCTGACCGGGCACGAGCAGCCACGTCTGCGCATGTGCGCCTGCCGTTCAGAGCTCGCGCCCGACGGCCGGTGGGCCGCACGCGCCGACGTACGTCGACCTGTGCTGAGCGACCCCGCGAGAGGTGAGACAAGTCACCTGTGCTAGGCGGAGGCCTCGCGCATTTTGTTCTCACGTTCACAAACTCCTACAGTGAATGCGCCACGGAGGACTCGCCGCGCACTCCGGCGCCGGCGTTGTTGGGCACCGCTGTGGCGTGTCCGGAGACGAGAAGAGCGTGAACGCACCCACATCGGCTGAAGGCGGAGCAGGCGTGTCCAGCACCGCCGCGGACGGGACGGAGCGTGTCGCCGGGCGGGAGATCCCCGAGGCCACGGTCGCCCGGCTCCCGGTCTATCTGCGGGTGCTGCAGTCGATGCTCGACCACGGCACCACGACCTGCTCGAGCGAGGAGCTCGCGGTCGCGGCCGGCGTCAACAGCGCGAAGCTGCGCAAGGACCTCTCCTACCTCGGCTCCTACGGCACCCGCGGGGTCGGGTACGACGTCGACTACCTCCGCTACCAGATCGCCCGCGAGATCGGGGTCACCCAGGACTGGGCCGTCGTCATCGTCGGCATCGGGAACCTCGGGCACGCGCTCGCCAACTTCTCCGGCTTCCGCAGTCGCGGGTTCCGGGTGGTGGCGCTGCTCGACGCCGACCCGGCGCTCCACGGTCGTCAGGTCGCCGGCCTCGCCGTGCGGCCCTTCGACGACCTCGACACGGTGGTCGCCGACCACGGCGTGGCGATCGGCGTGATCGCCACGCCCGCCATCGCCGCGCAGGACGTCGCCGACCGTTTGGTCGCGGCCGGCGTCACCAGCATCCTCAACTTCGCACCCAGCGTGCTCACCGTCCCCGAGGGAGTCGACGTGCGCAAGGTCGATCTGTCGATCGAGCTGCAGATCCTCGCCTACCACGAGCAGCGCAAGGGGCCGCACCACGGCGAGGAAGCGCCGCCCGCACTGGCAGGGGAGGCATCGTGAGCGAGCGCAGCGAGCGAGTAGTTCAGGGCTCATGCGCGCCGAGGCGCGCGCCGCGTAGGGCGCGGAGCCACCGGAGCGAGCACGGGGAGGGACGCGCATGAGTGTGCTCGTCGTCGGGGTGTCGCACCGCACCGCCAGTGTCGACGTACTCGAGCAGCTGACGCTCGACGCCGCCGGGGTCGACAAGCTGGTCGACGCGGTCGCCGACACCGAGCACGTGACCGAGGCGACCGTGCTCTCCACCTGCAACCGGCTCGAGATCTACGCCGAGGTGGAGCGCTTCCACGGCACCGTCGAGACGCTCTCCCGCCTGGTCTGCGCGCTGGGGCCTGACGACCCGGTCGACCCCGCGCTGCTGGGTAGCCTCTACGTCCACTACGGCGACGCCGCGGTGGCGCACCTCTTCCACGTCGCCGCCGGGCTCGACTCGATGGTGGTCGGCGAGGGGCAGATCCTCGGCCAGGCGCGCGAGGCGCTGCGGCTGGGCCAGGAGCACGGCAGCGTCGGTGCCGCGCTCAACCTGCTCTTCCAGCAGGCGCTGCGGGTCGGCAAGCGCTCGCACGCCGAGACCGACATCGACCGCGCCGCCCCCTCGTTGATCGGCGCCGCCCTCGACCTCACCGGCGACGTCGCCGGCCGTCGTGCGCTGGTGATCGGTGCCGGCGCGATGGCCTCGGTCGCCGTGGCCACCCTCTCCCGCCGTGACGTCGCCGCCCTGACGGTCGTCAACCGATCGCAGGAGAGCGCCCAGCGCCTGGCGGAGGAGTACGCCGCCAACGTGCTGCCGCTCGACGCGCTCGACGACGCGCTGCGCGAGGCCGACGTGGTGGTCTCCTGCACCGGAGCCACCGGCACCATGCTGACCGCCGAGCAGGTCGCGGCCGCCCGTGCCGGCGTCACGACGCCGCTGACCGTGATCGACCTCGCGCTTCCGCGCGACGTCGAGGACGCCGTCGGCGAGCTGCCGGGCGTGCGGCTGGAGAACCTGCGTCGGCTCTCCGAGGAGCTCGCCGACAGCGGCGCCGCCAAGGACGTCGCCGGTGCGCGCGAGATCGTCCGCGAGGAGGTCGAGGCCTTCCTCGGCGCCCGGCGCCAGGCCAGCGTGACCCCGACGGTCGTGGCGCTGCGCTCCATGGCGACCTCGGTCGTCGAGGCGGAGATCGAGCGGGTGCTGGCCCGGCTGCCCGGGCTCGCCGATCAGGAGCGCGGCGAAGTGGAGCACGCGATCCGCCGCGTGGCCGACAAGCTGCTCCACCAGCCCACGACCCGCGTCAAGCAGCTGGCCAACGAGACCGGCGCGGTCTCCTACGCCGCCGCACTTGCCGAGCTCTTCGCGCTCGACCCCGAAGCGGTCGACGCGGTCACCCGACCGGGAGGCCACTGATGAACCGCACGACACTGAGGCTCGGCACGCGTGCCTCCCTGCTGGCCACCACGCAGGCCGGTCACGTCGCCGACGACATCCGCGCGCGGATGGGGGTGGAGGTCGAGCTGGTCGAGATCACCACCGAGGGCGACGTCAACCGCAACCAGCCGCTGGCCCAACTCGGCGGCACCGGCGTGTTCGTCTCCGCGCTGCGCGACGCGCTGCTCGACGGACGGGTCGACTTGGCGGTGCACTCCCTCAAGGACCTCCCCACCGAGCCTGCCGAGGGGATCGCGCTGGCCGCCGTACCGCCGCGGGAGGATCCGCGCGACGTGCTCGTGGCACGTGACGGCCTCACGCTCGGCGAGCTGCCGCCCGGCAGCGTCGTGGCCACCGGCTCGCTGCGCCGCGCCTCGCAGCTCCGCGCGCTCGGTCTGGGCCTCGAGGTCGTCGGGCTGCGAGGCAACATCGACACCCGGCTCGGCAAGGTGACCTCCGGCGAGGCGGATGCGGTGGTCTTGGCGCGGGCCGGCCTGGCGCGCACCGGCAAGCTCGACCTCGTCACCGAGACCATCGACCCGCTGCAGATGCTGCCCGCACCCGGCCAGGGAGCGCTGGCGGTGGAGTGCCGCAGCGACGACACCGAGCTGGCCGAGGCGCTGCGTGCCCACCTCGACGACGAGGCGACCCGGGCGGCGGTGACCGCGGAACGGGCCGTGCTCCGCACCCTGGAAGCCGGCTGCTCCGCCCCCGTCGGCGCCCTGGCCGAGGTCGCCGAGGACACCGACGGGGCTTACGAGATCTGGCTGCGGGCCGTCGTGCTCGCGGAGGACGGATCAGTGGACATGCGCAGATCGGCGACCGGCCCCATCGCCGAGGCTGCGGAAACGGGCACCCGGCTCGGCAACGGGATGCTCCACGAGGGCGCGGCAGAACTGATCGATTCACCATTGAGAAGGCAGCACTGATGACTGGACGCAATTCCAAGACCACGGCAGACGCAAGCACCCGGGCCAAGGGCTCGGTGGCGTTCGTCGGCAGTGGCCCGGGCGACCCGGACCTGCTCACCGTGCGCGCGGCGAACCTGCTGCGTGAAGCCGATGTGGTGGTGACCGAGCTGCCCGAGCACGAGCCGATGGTGCGCAGCGTGCTCGGCCTCCCCGAGCCGGTCGTCCGGGTCGACGACGACGGCACCGAGATCGTCGAGCCCACCGCGGGCCCCGAGTTCGTCGACGGCGGCTTCGGCGAGGATGGTCAGCCGCTCACCCACGCCGCCCGCGCCAAGGTGGTCGTCAAGCAGGCCAAGCGCGGCCTGCGCGTGGTCCGCCTCATGAACGGCGACCCGTTCCTCTACGCCTCCGGCCCCGAGGAGGCGCAGGCTTGCGCGAAGGCCGGGCTGCCGTTCGAGATCGTGCCGGGCGTCTCGTCCGCGACCGCGGTGCCGGCGTACGCCGGGGTGCCGCTGACCACGAAGACCCACCGCGAGGTGGCCGTGGTGACGTGCGGCGAGAAGGTGGACTGGAAGCAGTACGCCGACAACCGCACCCTGGTGCTGCTCTCCGCGGTGGGCTCCATCGGCGAGGTCGCCGCGGCGCTCATCGAGGCGGGTCGCAAGCCGGATACGCCGGTGGCGATGACGCAGACCGGCACGACGACCAGCCAGCGCACGGTCACCTCGACGCTGGAGCGGATCGCCGCCGACGCCCGGGCGGCGCGGATGTCGCCGCCCGCGATCACCGTCGTCGGCGATGTGGTCAACCTGCGCGAGACGCTGTCGTGGTTCGAGACCAAGCCGCTCTTCGGGTGGCGGGTGCTGGTGCCGCGTACCAAGGAGCAGGCGGCGTCGCTGACCATCGGCCTGCGCTCCTACGGCGCGGTGCCCGAGGAGGTGCCGACGATCTCCGTCGAGCCGCCTCGCAACCCGCAGCAGATGGACAAGGCCGTCCGCGGCCTCGTCGAGGGGCGCTACGAGTGGATCGCCTTCACCTCGGTCAACGCGGTCAAGGCGGTGCGGGAGAAGTTCGAGGAGTACGGCCTCGACGCGCGTGCCTTCTCCGGCCTCAAGATCGCCGCGGTCGGCGACAAGACCGCCGCCGCGATCGCCGACTGGGGCCTGCGCGCCGACCTGGTGCCGTCGGGCGAGCAGTCGGCTGCCGGTCTGCTTGCCGACTGGCCGCCCTACGACGAGGTGCTCGACCCGATCAACCGGGTCTTCCTGCCCCGCGCCGACATCGCCACCGAGAACCTGGTGGCGGGCCTGATCGACCTGGGCTGGGAGTGCGACGACGTCACCGCCTACCGCACGGTGCGAGCCACCCCGCCGCCCGCCCCGACGCGCGACGCGATCAAGACCGGCAAGTTCGACGCGGTCGTCTTCACCTCATCCTCGACCGTGCGCAACCTGGTCGGCATCGCCGGCAAGCCGCACGCCACCACGGTGATCGCGGCCATCGGCCCGGCCACCGCGAAGACCGCCGAGGAGCACGGCCTCCGGGTCGACGTGATGGCTCCCTCGCCGTCGGTCGAGGCACTGGTCGAGTCACTCGCCGACTTCGGCGCCGCGCGTCGCTCCGCCCTGGTGGAGGCCGGGCAGCCGGTCACCAAGCCGTCCGACCGCAAGCCCTCCGCCCGCCGCAAGGCCACCTCCCGCTGACCCTGGCCCCCGCTTTCCCGCGACCCAGGACAAACCGCCCAAGTTGGTTAGTCCCTGACGTTGTGGCCCCAAAACAGTCATTTTTGGGGTCACAACGTCAGGGACTATCCCGACTTCGGAGGGGCGGGCATGCCCGCCCGCGGGCCGGGCCGCGAGGCGACGTGCTTCGGTGAGCGACCACAATGGGTGGCATGGACAAGCCTGTGATCCGCCCACGCCGTCTGCGCCGTACGCCGGCCCTGCGGCGGTTGGTCAACGAGACGACCCTGCGGCCCAGCCAGCTGGTGCTGCCGGTCTTCGTGCGCGAGGGGCTTACCGAGCCGCGCCCGATCAGCTCGATGCCGGGGGTCGTGCAACACACCCGCGAATCCCTGAAGCGGTCGGCCGCCGAGGCGGCCGAGCTGGGGCTGGGCGGCATCATGCTCTTCGGTGTGCCAGAGGTGCGTGACGAGCGCGGCAGCGGCGCCGTCGACCCCGAGGGCATCCTCAACGTGGGGATCGCCGATGTGGTCGCCGAGGTCGGCGACGCGCTCCCGGTGATGACCGACCTCTGCCTCGACGAGTTCACCTCGCACGGCCACTGCGGGCTGCTCGCCGCCGACGGTTCGGTGGACAACGACGCGACCCTCGAGGTGTACGCCGACATGGCGGTCGCGCAGGCCGCTGCCGGCGCCGCCGTGGTCGGCCCGTCGGGGATGATGGACGGGCAGGTCGCCGTCGTCCGAGAGGCACTGGACCGGGCGGGACACCACGACGTCGTGATCCTGGCCTATTCGGCGAAGTACGCCTCAGCGTTCTACGGGCCCTTCCGGGAAGCCGTCGACTCCGCCCTGCTCGGGGATCGGCGCACCTACCAGCAGGACCCGGGCAATGCCCTCGTGGGAGTGCGTGAGGTGCTGCTCGACATCGAGGAGGGCGCCGACCTGGTGATGGTGAAGCCGGCGCTCGCCTATCTCGACGTCATCCGTCGGGTGCGCGACGTGGTGGACGTGCCGGTCGCCGCTTACAACATCTCGGGGGAGTACGCCATGGTGGAAGCGGCGGCCGCCAACGGGTGGCTCGACCGGGAGCCTGCGATCCTCGAGACGCTCACCTCCATCCGCCGTGCAGGTGCCGACGTCATCTTGACCTATTGGGCTGCGGAGGCTGCCCACCTGCTCGACTGAGCGGGCGACCGGGAACGCATCGGGCCCGGCGTCGCGTTCCGCGGCGTGGCGCCTGACGCGAGCCGACTGACCCCGGTTGCGGAACAGTCGGCGCTCACCCTGTGGTCGGTACGCGGCCGCCGGCATCGGCACGCGAGGGTGCCTCCGCCGCAAACTCAGCGCAGGTTCGCCGCGAATGAGCGCAGGCTCGCCGCAACTCAGCGCAGGTTCGCTGCGAATGAGCGCAAGTTCGCCGCAACTCAGCGCAAGTTCGCCGCGAATGAGCGCAAGTTGGGCGGTCAGGCGAGACCGAGGGTCTTGAGCAGCTGAGTGATGATGCCGGAGTCGTTCTGGGCGCCGGTGAGGGTGTTGATGCACTGCTGGCGCTTCTGCTTGTCCAACAGCGTGAGCGGCGTGCAGATCACCTGGGCGAGCGTCGACGAGATCAGGTTGTCGACCGGCTTCACGACCTCGTCGACCAGCGGCTTGGTGACATCCTTCAGCGGCTTGGTGACGTCCTTGAGGGGACTGTCGGGCAGCGACGGGGTGGTGGGGCCGGTCGGCTCGTCGCCGCCGCCGTCGTCGTCACCGGTGCCGGGGGTGTTGTCCGGGTTGGTCGGCGCGACCGGCGAGCCGGGCTGGCTCGGGTCGGCCGGGTTGTTGGCCTTGGGCGGGTTGGTGGCGACCTGGCTGCCCAGGTTGGGCGAGGCCAGCGTGTAGTCGGGGGTGAAGCTGATCGCCGAGGTGGTGTTGTTGGGCACCGAGGAGTAGTCGCCGGAGAGGTAGGCGTCGCGGATGCGCAGCACCAGGTCGACGTACTTGTCGGAGTTGTTGTAGCGGTGGACCGCGGCGCGGCGGCCCTCGTCGGTGCCGAGGTCGTCCTTGCCCGAGCACAGGTAGACCGCCGAGGCGAGCGCCGCGTCGTTGATGTTCTGCGGGTCGCGCTTGCCGTCGCCGTCGGCGTCGACGCCGACCGCGGACCACGTGGAGGGGATGAACTGCATCGGGCCGACCGCGCGGTCGTAGACCTGGTCGTTGTCGTACTGCCCGGCGTCGGTGTCGCTGATCTTCCGGGTGTTGTTGCGGCCATCGAGCGGCATGCCGTAGATGCCGGGCCGGGAGACGCCGTCGGTGCCGAGCGTGTTGCCGCCGAAGCGGCCGTGGTCGGACTCGACACGGCCGATCGCGCCGCGCAGCTGCCAGTCGATGTTGCACGACTTGT